>WNGR01007363.1_pt1 | contig 11663 bp, 17 predicted proteins | sample 5407581 | NCBI WGS metagenome assembly WNGR01 (sample SAMN13153383, study PRJNA577476) | soil metagenome | isolation source: 80 cm soil or saprolite under Garry oak tree replicate 2 | place: USA:California | collected 2016-06-15
CATCAGACGACAGGCTCAGGGCAAATCACCCGGTCAAGTCCGCATCGGCCCACGCTTGCTGCCGGGCATCGTCTTCGCAGCCCCGCAGGTCACGGTGCCTCAGATCATGCATCTGACGAAATTCAGCGGGGTTGCACGAGCACGTGGCCATCTTCAGCCCGCCCCGCGGCGGCAAGACCGGATGGCTGGCCCGCGTCATCCTGCACTACCCCGGGCCCGTCCTCTCCACCACCACCAAACACGACGTGTTCGCCCTGACCAGCGGCATCCGCGCCGAACGCGGCCCGGTGCAAGTGTTCAACCCACAGGGCGTCGGCGGCGTCCCGTCCACCTTCCGGTGGAACCAACCCCCTCGACGGCTGCGAGGACCCCGCCGTCGCGATCCGCCGCGCCGACGCCTTCACCAACGCAGTCAGCCAGAAGGGCGTCGAGGACGCCTCGTTCTGGGCCGCCAAAGCCTCCGACTACCTGCGCGGCTACTTCCACGCCGCCGCCCTGGCCGACCTGGACCTGCGGCACGTCGCCGCCTGGGTGTCGGGCAGCCGCCCCGAAGAACCCGAAGAGATTCTGTACTCAACGGCTGGCGCGGCAACCCATCTGGCCGGCCAGCTGGCCGAGATGCGCGGCGAAGCGAACAAAACCATCTCCACGGTCCGGATGACCATGAGCCGGGCGCTGGCGTTCCTGGCCGATCCTTCACTGGCGGCAGCCGTCTTGCCCGATCCTGGCTGGTCGCTGGACATCCCCGAGTTCCTGCGCGAGACCGGCACGCTGTACCTGATCGCCGAGACCCGCGGCGAAGATGCCCCCGTCGCGCCGCTATTTGCCTGCCTGGCGAACGAGATCCACTACCTGGCCGCGCTGCTGGGCAGCCACCTGCCCGCCGGAAGGCTGGACCCGCCGCTGCTGATGGCCTTGGACGAGGCCACCCAGATCTGTCCCGTGCCTGTGCCGTCGTGGCTGGCCGACTCCGGCGGCAAAGGCATTCAGATCATCACCGTCGCCCACGGCGAAGCCCAGCTACGCGGCCGGTGGGGCACCGACGGCGCCCGGATCATCATGGACACCTCCGGTACCAAGCTCTGGCTGCCTGGCATCTCCGACACCGCCACCCTCGACGCCGCCAGCGCTCTGTGCGGTACCACCGCCATGCGCGAGTCCCGCGCCTGGCTCGAACGCGAGCATGCCCACCACGACTACTACGCCCGCCACGCTGTCATGACCCAAGAGATGATCCGCCAGCTCCCCGCCCAGTACGCGCTGCTGATTCGCGGCGGCATGTCCCCGGTCGTCGCCCGCCTGCCCATGGCTTGGGCCGATCGCGCCTATAAGCGGGCCCGCCGCAACGGCACAGCCGTCGCCAGCCTTGCTCGGAGTGCCGACCCGGCCGCTACACGCAACCACCTGCCACGGCTACGCCGACCTGAGCCCGGATGGGACCCCGACCTCGACACTCCCACCGCCGACGGCACCTGGGATGACCCGACAAGCTACCCCTGGCAGTAGGGGCAGGCGGTGAGCACGGCAGGGCATGACGCCTGGGACGCGCTCACCGCCGCGCTGTTGCAGATCACCGAGCACGCCGAACGGCTTGCCGTCCTCGACGAGCGCGAAGCCACCCACCACCTGCAGATCGCCAGCCGCCTGACCGAACTGGCCCGCCAGCTGGCCGACGCCACCGAATCCGTCGCCGGCATCCAGGCCACCGCAGCGCGACAGGCAGCGATCCTGGACTCTCTCGACGGCCTTGACCAGCAAGTTGCCACTCTCGCCGCCCGCCTCACCGTGCTCGCGCCCGAACGCGGCAATGCCGACCGTGAAGAAGGCGACTCCTATCACCCCGCACCGGCTCCCCGATGGTGGAAGCTCACCGGCGACGAACGCGAGCAGGGTCTCGCCCGGCTGCGAGCCTGGGTCGAGCAGATCTACCGCCCCAGCTACGGCCATCTCGCAGCCGGCCTCGGCCCGTGCTGGGACCAGCACGCACTGTGCCTCTACGGCCTCGACTGGCTCATGGAACTGTGGTCCCTGCTCTACCTGGCGCCCGACCGCACCGCCGGAACGATCGCCAGCCAAGCCGAATGGCAAACCCGCCTGCTCCCCGCCCTCGCCGAGCAGATGTACCTCGAAACCACTCGCTGCGAGCACGCCCAGCAGTCCGCGCGACGGCAGCCACCACCAACCCGCCCCGTCACCCAGCCCGAACGGCGTACGGGGAACGCCGATGCCGATCGCCAAGACCGCTTTCATCGATGAGTCCCTGCGCGTCCGCGACGGACTGTACGTGCTCGCGGCGGTGATCGTCGCCGACGACGACACCGAGGACCATCGTCAGGCCCTGCGGGCGCTGTTGTACCGGGGACAGCGGCGGCTGCACTGGCGTGACGAGAGCACCCGGCGCCGCAGCCACATCATCGGCGCAGTGCGTCGGCTGCCGCACACCGGAGCGGTCGTCATCGCCACCGGGATGGCGCCGAAACGACAGGAAAGAGCAAGGCGTAAATGCATCGAGCGCCTGCTCGCAGAACTGAGCGGCCGGGCATCGCCAGAGTCGTGTTCGAACGGCGGCACGAGGAGTTGGACGCCCATGACCGGGCCCTGATTGCGGCACTCAAGCGCCAACAGTCGCTTCCCGCAGCATTCCGTGCGTCGTGGCAGCCTGCCACCGACGAGCCCTTGTTATGGCTGCCCGACATCGCGGCCGGCGCGGCAGCCCTGGCCACGATCGGCGACACCGCCTACTGGGATGACCTGGCCGCCGTCTTCTCGATCGAGAGATTCACTCTCCTCTGACCCCGGACGGCGCAAAGCCCGGGCTTCCGTCGTCCGGCGGTCCACCCGGGCTCACTTCCAGCCCTCCAAGGAAGGCGGCACCACCAAGTATATGCCCCCACAGGGGTTTCTGCGCCCGCCTGTTGGACGTCACTCGTTACGGATACCGAACGTCACTCCAGATGAATCTAAACCGATCGCTTGACCTGACTGAAATCCCTTGACGATGTTCATGATCACGGTGTGGCGCTCGCTGTGACGGCTCTTGTCAGTCCTGCGGCCATCGCCCCCCCGACATCATCGGCCGGCCCTCCGTGAAGACGCGCGCGCTCAGTATCCACCCCGGTCGCGGGGCTGGCGGGTGGCCACGGCGCATGCTGGCGGATAAAGGCGGTAAGCAAGGCGTGAATGTGCCCCCGGTAGCGCGGGTCAAGCTCAGCGAGCAACTCAAGCGCATAGATACCCCCCGTGCCGGACAGAGACTTGCTCGCTGGATAGCTGATCGATTGCTTTGGTAAAAAGGCCGATTGTGTGGCCCTCACGGTTCACCCGCACCTGGCGCAGTGTCATCGCTGCCCCGGCCGCAACCCCGCCGAGGGCCAGCAGGCCGGCGAGCCCCTGAAGCAGGGCGGAGCGCACGCCGTTTTCGGCGCTCAGCCGCTCGACGCCCGTCACCACAGACGTTCCCGTGCCTCCCACTGTTCACCTACGTGGTCACAAGGAAGCCACCCCTGCGGCCAGCACCGCTATCTCGGCGAGCGCCACAGACTACGTCGATATGCAGGCCGGGCAGGCCCCGCGTGCTCAGAAGCCCCGGCCACGGCCGGACCAGCCAGCCCGTCACGAAGCGTGACGGCGCTCTATATATATGCCTTAGCGTTGGATCCGCCGATCTGTACTTCTTCCGGTTGGCGCTGAAGATGCTCGGCTCGATGCCGAATTGGTGGTTCGGTATGGTGCGCGTAGCGGTCAAGTTGGTCAGCACCCTCGAACTAATCTGCCTGCTCGGCACCTGATACGGCCAAGGCGGCTACGACGTTTGCTCCGTCGCGCATGGTGCCGCCAGCCTAGCTTCGATCGACGTCAGCCAGTCATTGGCGTGTGGACAAGAAAGTCTGATCGACTCCAGTCCAGCCTCAGCTATAACCAATGGTCCGTCGATCGTCTTCTGATAGCTTGGGTATGCACCCAGGATGCGCTTCGAAGGGGCCGCAGTTGGGCTGTCGTCAATAAGCTCCGGGCTGGATTCCTGGCTTACGATTCGCAGGAGATCAGCAACTGCGGCCATATCTCCCATCACCTCACCTAGCAAGGAGCAATTGGCCAGGACCCAAGCCTCGATCTCATGAAGTACCAGGTGAGGCAGGAACCGCGGATCGTCGATCGCCTCTGCCATCGCTTGTTCAACATGCCGTACGCGCTCATATGGCGAACCGGGTGGGCGGCTTGACATTCCAGGCGCGTCCGACGGGAAGGCGTAATAGTCAAACAAGGTTGTAAGAGTGGTAATAGAGGAGTCTTGCAGCAGCAACCTCAGTTCTTGGTAGATCTTCTGCCAACTCGTTACGCCGCCCCTATAGGCTGGCCCGGCGGCCGGGCGCTTAGTCTTACAGATTGACAAGGTTGAGTATGCGCTATCGGACAGTGGGAGCGACGGCTCGATGACTTGCCGGAACACGATCTCCTCGGTCTGCCCCTCAACGTGCACGTGCAGGCGCCGCACCGTCAACGACGCTCAGGCTGCGGGCGCCCACCGAGCAGGTTCTTCTCCCAGAGCTCGCCAAGCGAGTAGTCCAGGAGCCAGTCGCGAAGGTGCTGCTGATCCGGCCGTTCGAAAGATGAAAATCCGCCGCGCCGCTCAACGACAATTAGGTCATCTGCTTCGAACTGGTTCATGAGCGTAACTGACTGAGTGGCAACGACAACCTGGCTGCGCCTGCTAGCTGCCCGGAGCATCTCAGCAAGTTGGACGATAGCAAAGGGATGGAGCCCCAACTCGGGTTCATCGAGGACGATCACACCTGGTAGCTCCGGCTGACCTAGAAGAGTGGCAAGGCAGATGAATCTGAGGGTGCCGTCAGACAGCGCATCAGCGGGGAAGACGGTGTCTGATCCCTCTTGCTGCCATCGCAGCATCAGACGTTCGGCGCTGCGTTCCGGTTTCAGGACAAAATCCCGGAAGAACGGCGCTACCTGCCTGATGGCGCCCAGTATTCGGCGGTAGCTGGCTCGCTCGGTCTCGAGCAGATTAAGCAGCACAGCGGCTAGGTTCCGAGCGTCCGGATGAAGCATCAGGTTGTCAGACGTGTATCCCTGCTGCTTGACCGGAGCGTCGCGACTGGTGTCCTGGAAATGAAACACGCGGCAACCGCGTAGTGCGCTGACAAGATGCCGAGCAGTGTGTGACCATTCCGGCTCATTGGAAGCCTCAGCCAGCCGGGATTCGCGGTGCCCCCGTCCCAGCGAGGCGACTGGATGGCTGGCTTCGGGCAGAGGCCATATGATCTCGTCCAGGAAGATCAGCTCATCACCTGCGGCCGCAACCAAGGTGACCGAGTAGCCGCCAGTCTCGAACTCGACCTCCATTCGCATTTGCCCAGTCGAGTCCGGGTCGTCGCTCAGCAAGGTGCCGGCGCCACCAGACAGTCCCACGAACAGACCCAGTTCGCCATCGACGATCCGGCCCAGCATTCCCAACGCGTCAACGAAGTTGCTCTTGCCAGCGCCGTTAGCGCCTACGAGCAGATTCAGCTTGTGAAGACGGACCACGGCGGACTTGATCGACGTGAAGCCTTCGACGGTGATCGAGTCGATGTTCTGGCCTTGCATGAGATCAGCGTAGCCGCCGGGTCCTTCGTACCGGGGCATGCTCCATACAGTGGCAGGCGCCTGGCTCGCCCAGGGGTTGGTTGCGGGAGCGATGAACTGACCAGGCCGATACGGCAGCACCGAGGTGGATCATCTGCGCAACTCTGGCGCTCGGCCGTTGGTCCTCTGCCGCGCGCCGAGTCGGCAGGGAGGATGTCCGGCGTGTCAGGTTGTCGCCCCAGCCGGGCGCTCACCATCCGTAACAAGTGCCGTCCCGGTCAGCTGTCCGGCAAGTCCTGATAGGCGCGCTCACGACGCTGTCACCAGCGCACGGAAGATTACGGTCCCGACCATGTTCAAAATGAGTTGACGGCGGTTCTCTGGGGGTCCAGACCGGACCGAAATGGACGTCCTGACGATTCCAGCAGGTCAGCGATTGGTCAAGATCAGGTAGTCACGCCACAGGTGTTGCACCAAGGCACCTGTTCCGCGACGACAAGCGTCAGAGCAGCAGCGACAACGAGCACGACACCCCTGGAGGTGTGTTGCGAAAGCTGTCCGCCGGCCCCTCTGGAGCAACGTCGTGCCACAGCCCGGTGACCCCCGGAGAACGTCACATGCTCACAGGGGATGACGCACAACACCACCTCGTCACGTCAGCCGGTCCATGGCCGAGCTTCGACCCAGGTGCGCTCGAAGCTGTCGGCGTGGGCCTCGAACATATCGCCGCCCGCGGCCTGCTGGAGATGCACCACGGGCCCGTCTAGAGCGGGGACACCGTAGACACGCTGGGCAACAAGGACCTGGTCGTCAGCGCGGTACATGAAGCTGTACAGCACGCCCTGATGCAGCCGGATCTCCGCCTCACCACTGTCGCGTAACGGCGCGTACCGCTCTTGCACACCGCCGACATCTGCCTCCGGTGGACCCGTCTCCTGCTGCCCTGCTGCCGACCAAGCGACTGGATCGGCGAGGCAGATCCGGATCGCGGCTCCGGCCCGGGCTCGCTCGGCCAGCGCCGCGATGATCCGGTCATCCCTCGCGAGAGGCGATTCAAGATGGTCGAGGAGGCTGATGTTCCGCTTGGCCGACCCGAACAGCCGCAGCCATACTTCGCGCGGCACGGTGCCGAGATGCGGATAGACGGCGACCACCTCCACAGGCCTGGGCTGGACGGCGCGCAACTCCGGCCATAGGTCGGTCTCGGCGGTATCCAGCAGGGCGGCCACGGCCCAGCGATGCCGCCGGTAGGGCAGCGCCCGGCCTTCGATCCAGCGGCGTACGGTCTTGGGGTCGACGCCGAGGCGGGAGGCGATGTCCTCTTCGGTGAGCCCGGCCTGGAGAAGCGCGCGGCAGAAGGTCTCGTTCAAGCTGGGGCCTCCGTAAGGCATGAGGTCACCATCGACTCTAACGCAAGACGTCCCTAGTCGTCCCTCGGCGCGGTATCGCCGCCCTGCCCTCCCGGCAAGCCTGATCCTGGGCCCCTTGCGGCCGCTGACCCCGCAGTGGCCGCGAGGGACCGTCAACCTAAACGAGCCGGATGCGGAGGTCTACCGGTGGGTGAGGATCTGTTGGTGCTGCAGGCGGAGTTCCCGGCGTTCAGGATCTGGCAGGAGCAGATGCCGCCGGGCCGGGTCCGGTATATAGCGTGCAGCCGCCTGCAGGGCGTCAACCCCCACACGGTGATCACCGCCGACATCGGCGAGCTGCGAGACGCATTACGGCCTGGGATGGCCGACGACGATGACGGCGAACGCATGTTCTCCACGGCTGAGCCGAACATTGCGCGCATGTACGCCTACTGGCTTCATGGGAAAGATCACTACGCCACCGACCGTGCTGCCGCGAGCAAGGTCCTGGAGCGGTTCCCGGAGGTGGCGGAAGTCGCACGGGCCAACCGGTCATTCGTGACCAGGGCCGTCCGCTACCTGGCCGACCAGGGGATCACCCAGTTCATCGACATCGGTTCCGGCCTGCCCGCCAGTCCAAACGTCCACGAAACTGTGCGAACGATCACGCCTGGCGCCCGCGTCGTCTACGTCGACCGGGATCCGGTTGTGGTGGCTCATGCGCGCGCACGGCTTGCCGTCGACGAAAATATCGGCGTCGTAGCAGGTGACATCCGTGACCCTGCAAGGCTTCTCCGGGCAGTGGCGCGCATTGGTGTGATCGACAGCATCCGGCCAGCAGGCGTATTGCTGACATCCCTCTTGCATTTTCTGACCGCTGCCGAAGCCGACGCAGCGGTGGCAGTGCTGCGGGAGTGGATGGCGCCGGGCAGTTACTTGGTGATCAGCGCGGGCACCTCGACCGGCACCGACCCGGAACTGATCCGGCTGCTGCAGGACGTCTACGGCGGCATCGCGCCAGTGATCGGCCGCACCGAAGCCGGGATCGCCGCGTGGTTCGACGGGCTGACCCTGGTTGAACCAGGCCTGGTCGACGTATGGGCGTGGCGGCCCGACACCTGGCGGCGCCCCGCGACGGCCCGCGCCCGATTCCTGGGCGGGGTCGGCCGCAAACCTACCGGCCCGGCGGACTGGTCGCCGTGACGTCGGCGGGCATGTCCGCGGCGCCCGGCCGCTGAGGCTGCGATCAGCCCAGACGTCCCGAGACGATCCCGCCGCGTCCGTGAACGTCCAGCACGGTCCGGCTACCGTCGGCTTATGAGCCAGGCCGCCTGGGCTGAGGGCATCGCCCGCGCCCTCCTCGAAGAACCGCTTCCGCGCCGGTGGGCACACTCCCAGGGAGTCGCGGCGGCGGCCCGGGCGCTCGCCCCGGTCCTTGGCCGCCACACCAACATCGTGACCGCCGCCGCATGGCTGCATGACATTGGCTACGCACCGGCCGTGCACGGCTGCGGCTTCCATCCGCTCGACGGCGCCCGGTTTCTTCGCGACGTCGAGCGCGCGGACTCGTTGCTGTGCCGGCTGGTGGCACACCACTCCTGCTCCTGTTTTGAAGCGGCCGAACGAGGACTCGTCGATGACTTGTTCCGCGAGTTCAAGCCCGCCGCGCGCGGCCTGTCGGACGCATTGACCTATTGCGACATGACAACCGGCCCGCAGGGGCAGCCCTTGACCGCTGAGCAGCGTTTCGCTGAGATCTCTGACCGGTACGGCCCCGATCATGTGGTCACGCGCGCCCTGGCACGGTCAGCCCCGGAACTTGCTGCCTCGGCTGCCCGCATCTCTCGCAAGCTCGGCGGGCGTGCGCTAGTGCCGCGACCGGCGCAGGTGCCAGCCTTAATGGGAGCGTGTTAACCGAGGTACGGCCGGTCACGGCGCTCGGCATAGTGCTCAAGACGCAGCCGCATCGACGGATCCATCTGATAGCCGCCGACCTCGGCGAGCGGCACCCACCGCACCTCGGACGTCTCGGTACTGGGGGTCGGCTGACCCCCGATGGCGCGGGCGGTCAGGACGATGGTGCACTCCTGGCGAACCTCACTGTTGCTGGTGTAGAGAACCACGTGCCCTGGGTCGCTGTAGATGCCAGACACCCCGGTGATCTCGCACTCGATCCCGGATTCTTCACGCGTCTCGCGGACCGCGGCCTGGGCCAGTGTTTCGCCGAGCTCGACGGCACCACCAGGCAGCGTCCAGTTCTCATTATCTGAACGGCGGACCAGCAAGATCTCGCCCGCGTCGTTGACCACCACTGTGTCGGCCGAGGGGACCATGGTGGTCGCGGCCGGGGCGGCCGGGTCGTGGTAATAGTCGATCCTGCTAGCCATCGCCGCGCTGCTCCGGGGCTGGGACCGCGGATTCCCAGACCTTCTCGAAGCTGTCCAGGTAGGTGCTGACGATCTCGCCTCCGGCTACCCGGCGCAGATGCCACGCTGGGGCATAGGCGCCGGCGAGGCCGTAGACGTGCGTGTTGACCAGCACCTGGTCGTCGCCGCGGAAGATCGAGTTGTACAAGGTGGTCTGGTGGAACCGGAACTCGGCGCCGCCGGTGACCCGCAGCGGCCGGAATAGGACCAGCGCGTTACGCACCCGTGCGGCCAAGCTCTCCCCCACGCCCTCGTCGGCGGCCCGCTCGGCCACCTGCGGGCTGTTCGGATCAGCCAGCAGGACCCGCACACGCACCCCAGCGCGTGCCTTGGCGGCAAGGATCTTCTGCACGGCAGCCTCTTCGGCGAGGAAGATCCCGGCGTAGACGAGTATCCCAATCTCCTGCTTGGCGGCCGAGAAAAGCTGCTCCCAGACCTCATCCGGCACGTCAGAACGGTGCGGGTAGATAGCCACGACTTCGCTGTTGGAAGCCTCGGTGACCTGCTCCCGCGACAGAGCATTGGGCCACAGGTACGCCTCGTCCACCGTCAGCCGGGCCGCCACGGCATACCGGTGCCGACGGTAAGGAACTCGCCCCAACGAGATCCACCGCTCGACCGTCTTGTAGTCCACGCCGATCTGCTCGCTCAGCGCCACGGGCGTCAGGCCATGCTCCAGCAACGCGGCGCGCAACCGTTCGTTCGGCATACACCCGACCGGATCACCAGGACGTCCAGGGACGCCATCACCATAGCCGGGACGTCTTAAACGCGTCCAGCTACGCGGTGACGACGTCCACACCCTCCGTCGCACTCTGCCTGCATGGAACTCGCACTCATCGGCTTAGCCCTCACCCTCATCGTCATCTTCGTCATCCCGCTCGCCATCCTGCGCGCCGGAATCCGCCGCCAGCACCGCACCGCCTCCCTCACCTGCCAGCCCCGAAGCTTGAGCGCGGCACTGACCCGCCGAGCCGTCGGCCTCTATGCACGAAAGCCCGGCACCAATGACAGGCCAGACCAGATGGCCTGCCAACTGTGGCTCTCGGACAGAAGGCGGCCGGCGTCATGGCGATAACGGCGGCCGCCAGTCTTAACGGTCCCGGGCATGAAACGGGCGTCAGCCGCAGGATGTCTCGCCGTGGAAAGCCAGTGCCAGATTTGCGGCGTGGTTGGCGTGGGTTCAGCGCAGTCTCAGCGGACTAGGCCAAGCTGCCAAACGCTCAGGTCATACGGGAATCTGGCCCGGTCTCACCGCCTGGGGTGATCGGGGCTGCCGTCGTCCAAGCCGCACGCTCCTCTGCGCACCTGACACGGCGGCGTTTGGCGCGGCTGCTCAACGTCAGGGTCGCTACAGTGCGCTCCTGGGAGAACGGCACCATCCCCCTGTTCTGCATGCCCTACGGGGAACTCCAGCAACTGTCCGAGACGTTCAGCCGCGCCGGTGCCCGTGTGGGCCACGAACTCGGCGAGCTACTGCTCGCCTCCCGGTGCGACCTGCTGCTGACAGGCATGCTGCACGGCTTCGAGGACTACGCTGAGGTGCCGCCAATCGATGAAGACGGCACCGAGGCCGAGACAGCCCGCGAACTGCTGCACTGGGCATTGACCGGGGCAGCCCCGGAGCGCTACCGCCAGTACGCACATCTCGGCCAACTGCTCGCCATGAACGACATCGACCTATTCGCTGCAACCGCGCAGGATCTGCGCTCAGGTATGCACGGAGACGATCTCGCCGACTTCGGCAGCGTTCTCCTCGCCCTCGCGGACCAGAGTTCTCCTACCAATGGCGGCGACACCCCTGGATGAAGTCGCCGCCTCTGGCCGGCGACATCCCCGAAGCCATGTCAGCTACTCAGAGTGAGAGACGCGGCTGTGCCCCATGTCATCGGAATGGGCAGATCGCCGAATATTCGCGGTTGACGCTCGGTCTGCCACGGCACGGCACCTGTGAGCAGATGCCCTTGTTCTGTGCGGCGGCATAGCCGAACTGACGCTCCCATCGCAGATGAGTGCGGTTGGACTGCTCGTGGTCGGCGGCAGCGGCGATGATCTCCGCGAACACGGGTCACATGACGCTCGCGGGGGCCGAACGGCGGGGACCCGTGAGAAATTTCTTCTGGCAGAGCGATGGATCCAGGGCGAGTCGTTCGTCTATGAGCCAAGACGCGGCCGGAGCAGGCCGCCGGGACAACGGAGTCGTGGATGACGCAGTACCTGATCTCGTTCGGTGCCCACGCGATGGACCACATCCCCGACGAGGACGCGCCCGCCGTGGCCAGGGCCGCGCACGCGGCGGTCCAGGAGG
>WNGR01007364.1_pt1 | contig 11663 bp, 9 predicted proteins | sample 5407581 | NCBI WGS metagenome assembly WNGR01 (sample SAMN13153383, study PRJNA577476) | soil metagenome | isolation source: 80 cm soil or saprolite under Garry oak tree replicate 2 | place: USA:California | collected 2016-06-15
GCCACCGTCGTGGGTCACTGGAGCGTCCTCGGGCTGAATTCCAATACGTGCACGACGGGCGATCTCGGCGGCAACGGCACGTGCATCATGCTGTTCCCGAGCCTCAAGAGGAGCGTCCTCTCCGTGAATTTGACGGTGGTGAGTATGACCATGCCGGGCCGGACCTACGATCGGACGTTGAACCACGACCCAGACGGGGACAGTAACGGCACGACGATCCGGATAAACCGGCCGTAGCCCCATGGCGCGCTGCGGCTCCGGGCGCACCGTCGCGGCGCTTCTCCTCGCCGGTGCGCTCGCGAGCTGCACCGAGCGCCGCGACCGGGAGGAGACGCGCGCGGTGACGTCGCAGTCCATTGAGGCGGTCCTCGCGGCCCACACCGATTCGCTCATGGCGTTGCCGGGCGTGGTTGGCACAGCCATCGGCCTGTGCGATGGGGCGCCCTGCATTCGCGTGTTTCTCGCGGATTCGGGTGCGGCGGCGCGGCGACGCATCCCGGCGCAGCTCGAGGGCTATCTGGTGAAGGTCGAGGTCACGGGGCCGATCCGCCCGCGGGGGCCGGGGACTCCACGAAAACGCTGCTGATCGCGGTGAGAGCCGCCGTCTACGGGACGGGCTTCGTGCTGCTGTGGGGCTGGGTCGCCCTGAGCGTGCGGCGGCTCGATCCGGAGATCGGCGGCGTGCTTCCCGTAGGGACGTGGCCGCTCGGCGCGGTCCTGATGGTGGTCGGTGCGGCGGTCGCGATCTCGTGCGTGGCGGTCTTCGTGGCACGGGGACGGGGCACGCCGGCGCCGTTCGACCCGCCGCGGGAATTCGTCGCCCAGGGCCCCTACAAGTACGTGCGCAATCCGATGTACGTCGGCGGCTTGGGGGTGCTCGCCGGGTTCGGGCTGTACCAGCGCTCGCTCGCCATCGTCCTCTTCGCGCTCGTATTCCTCTGCTGCGCGCACCTCTTCGTCGTCTTCTACGAGGAGCCCGGGCTCGAGCGTCGCTTCGGGCAGAGCTATCTCGACTACAAGCGATCGGTCAACCGCTGGCTTCCGAGGGGGTGACTCGGCCCGGCGCCTGACGGGTCTCGCGGCCCGCTCGCTCGGGGCCGTGCACCGCGCCGTGGTCGCCTGCGAGCGCTGCCCCCGGCTGCGCGCTTACTGCCGCCGCGTCGCCCGCGAGAAGAAGCGCGAGTTCCGGGACTGGACCTACTGGGGGAAGCCGGTGCCCGGGTTCGGCGACCCGCGGGCGCGGCTGCTCATCGTCGGGCTCGCGCCCGCGGCGCACGGCGCGAACCGCACCGGCCGCATGTTCACGGGCGACTCGAGCGGCAGCTGGCTGTACGAGGCGCTGCACCGTTTCGGGTTCGCGAACCAGGCGCGCGCGCTCGCCAGGGAGGACGGCCTCGCACTCTCCGATTGCTACGTGACCGCGGCCGCGCGCTGTGCTCCACCCGGGAACAAGCCGGCGCCCACCGAGCTCGCAAACTGCCGTCCGTATCTCGAGGCCGAGCTGCGGTTGCTGCCGCGGGCTCGGGTGGTGCTCACGCTGGGGAGGATCGCGCACGATGCCTGGCTCAGGGCAGCGGGGTGGTGGAGCCGGCTCGCGCCCGCCGCGCGCCCCCCCTTCCGCCACGGGGCCGTGACTCGTCTGCCCGACGGCACCATCCTGATCGCGTCCTACCATCCGAGCCGGCAGAACACGAATACCGGGAGGCTGACGAGGCGGATGTGGTACGGAATCTTCCGGCGGGTCAGGAGGGAGTTGGGGGGGAGAGGATGAGGGAGACGCCGAGGCGCCGAGACGCCGAGCGGATGTGAGGGAGCAGCCTGCAGCGGAGGGCAGAGGATTCGAACCTCTAAAGGCTTGCGCCCGCCGGTTTTCAAGACCGGTGCCTTACCGTTCGGCCAGCCCTCCCGGGGGAAAGATAGGCGGTTAGCGCTCCGGCGGCGGCGTGAACCCGTAGCTCGTATTCTTGAAAATGGAATCCGCGAGCACCAACGCCTTGGTCGCGAGGTCGGGGTGCTTGTCCCGCAGCACCGGCGCCATCGCCTGGTAGATGAGGCCATACAGGGCCGGGATCCCCTCTGACGGCCGGTCCACCCAGCCGCGCGGTCGCGAGCGCGCGGCGGCGTCGGCGTGGTACACCTCGAACAAGAGCTTCGTGGTGCGCGGGATGTTGACGTAGCCGAGCGACTGGATCGGCTTGATGCTGTCGGACGCGGGGATCGGCGCGGCCCACAGCTTGCGCGCGAATCCCTGGCCCTCGAGGTAGGCCGTGAGCCCGAACTGGTCGGCGTACAGCCCCACGGTGCGGGAGAAGTAGAAGGGCCGCTTCCCCCAGTTGTCCTTGATCGCCTGTAACACGACGACGTCGGCGCGCTCGACGTACTGCCGCCCCAGGGCTTCGGGGTCGAGCGTCGTCGCGATCTGACCCAGGTTCACCGGCGTCTTCTTGTCGAGCACGTAGTACGGCTGCAGCGCCGCGAGCTGGTCCGCGGTGTAGCTCAGGACCGGCGCCGTCGGCTTGGGCCACGTGCGGCCGCGGTAGGAGGCCGGGGCCCGGGTGGAGTCGAACTCGAACACCGGGCGCCGCTGCACCTGCCGCAGGTACCAGTCCGTGTTCGCGAGCGACAGGTTCACCACCGTGACGTCCTTGCGGATGCTCTCCACCTCCTGGGCATACCACAGGGGGAAGGTGTCGTTGTCTCCCGCGGTCACGAGCACCCCGTAGGGCTCGACCGACTGCAGCAGGTCGTAGGCGAAGTCGCGCGCCATCGTCTCGTGGGCGCGCGAGGCCGTGAGCCGGTTGCCGAACAGGGGGATCATGGCGACGACGAGCACCGGCGTCGCGAGCAGCCACCGCCTCGCGTCGTCCGGCTCGCGCTCCTCGAGGAACTCGTGGCCCCATTCCATCAGGGCCGCAAGGCCCATCCCGACCCAGATGCCCCACAGGGCGAACGAGGCGATGTAGAAGTAGTCCCGCTCGCGCACCTCGCGCGCGAGCTGCGGCTTGTCGAGGTACTGCGAGAAGCCGTACTTGAAGTTCAGGTAGAAGATGAGGAGCAGCGTGAACGTGAACATGAGCGACGTCATCGCGAGGGCCGAGCGCTTGTCCGCCTTCCAGTGGCGCCAGGCGCCGAGCAGCCCGAGCGAGCCGAACACCACGGCGAGGCTGCGCCGCAGCCCTTCGTTCCAGTCGTGCCCCCACTGCCAGGTGAAGTACTGCCACCACATCATGATCTGGGCCCAGTAGAGCGACACCGTGTGCCCCGGGTTGCCGGCACCGGGGGCGTAGGTGGGGTTGTCGAACACGGACGGCTTGCCGTACTGCTCGCGGTTCAGCACCGCCTTGAGCGCCGCCCAGTTGGTCGGCTCCCCCTCGTTGATGGGGGGAAAGAACCCGGCGCGGATCGGCAGGAACAGCCATACGCTGATGCCCACCGCCGCGACGACCGCGGCCGCGACGAGGAACCGCGGGCTGATGAGGATCTTGGGGTCGGTGTAAAACACGTACACGAGCACGGCGGGCACGACGAGCAGGCCCATGAGGTGGTTCGTTGCGGTCAGGCCGAGCAGGTACACGATGACGAGCAGGTGGTGGTCCCGCCGGTCTTCGCTCGCCTGATCGCCCCAGCGCACGGCGAGCCACAGGACGAGCGCGATCGAGAGCAGGCTCAGCGTGTACACCTTCTCGTTCACGACCGACTGATTCCACACGGTGAACGCGGTCGCGGAGCAGATTGCGCCCGCCAGCGCGGCGAGCCGCCGGGGCCACACGGCGGGAACGATGGGCCGGAGCCAGCGCTCGCCCACCAGGAACCAGAACCCGGCGGCGAGCGCGCTCGTCACCGCCGCCAGCAGGTTGATCCGCTGCGCGTAGCTTGCCGCGAGCGGCAGCAGGCCCCACGCGTGGGCGATGAGGACGAACAGCGGATTCCCGGGCGGATGCGGGACGCCGAGCACGTAGGCGGCGGCGATGTACTCGGAGGTGTCCCAGAACTGCGTCGTGGGCGCGAGCGTCGCCACGTAGAGGACGAGCGCCGCGAGCGAGACGAGAGCCGCGATGCCGTAGGGCGGGCGCGTGCCGTCGTCCGGGCCGCGCAGCCAGTCGCCCAGCCTGCCGAGAGGGCCCGGGGCCGGGTCGAGCCGGGGTTGCAACCGAGTCGGGGCGAGCAGGTCGGTCATGTCGATCCGCGGTTCAGTGACGGAATTGCCGGACGCCGGTGAACACCATGGCGAGGGCCAGGCGATCGGCGGCGGCCGTGACCTCGTCGTCCTTGACGGAGCCGCCCGGCTGAATGATGGCCCGCACCCCGGCCGCTCCGGCCTCTTCTACCCCGTCGGGGAACGGAAAGAACGCGTCGGAAGCTAACACGGCACCCGCCGGATCGTGGCCCTGCTGGCGGGCCTTGTGCACGGCCAGGAAGGAAGCATCCACCCGGCTCATCTGCCCGGCGCCGATCCCGATGGCGGCCTCGTCGCGCGCGAGCAGCACCGCGTTGGACTTGACGCTCCCCACCGCCGCCCACGCGAACCGCAGGTCGCGCCACTCGTCCGTCGTCGGCGCACGGCGGGTGACCACCTTCCACGCCGCTTCGTCCATCGCCCGGCTCGGCCGAAACCGCTCTTGGACGAGGAAGCCGCCGCGCAGGCGCTTGAAGTCCCAGCTCGGCCGGTCCGAGAGCCGGGGCAGCGGGGGCAGCGCGATCACCCGCAGGTTCTTCTTCTCCCGCAGCACCGTGAGGGCGTCGTCGGTGAACTCGGGCGCGACCACCACCTCGACGAACAGCTCGCGCATGGCGTCCGCGGCCGCGCGGTCAGCGGCCTGGTTGAACGCGATCACCGAGCCGAACGCCGAGATGCGGTCGGTCGCGAGCGCGCGCTCGTACGCCTGCGCCGGCGAGCGCCCGAGCGCGATGCCGCACGGCGTGGTGTGCTTGATGACGGCGCACGCGATGCGGTCGGGCCACGCGGCGACCGCGGCGACGGCGGCGTCCACGTCGAGCAGGTTGTTGAACGACAGCTCCTTGCCGTGCAGCTGCCGCAGGTCGCGGATGCCGGGCTCCTCGGTCGCGTAGAGCGCCGCGGCCTGGTGCGGGTTCTCCCCGTACCGCAGCGTCTGGCGCCGCTGCAGCGCGAGCGTGAGCTGCTCGGGCCAGGCGGCGCCGTCCTGCGCCAGGTACGCGTGGATTGCGGCGTCGTAGGCCGCGGTGTGCGCGAACACCTTGGCCGCGAGCTCCCGGCGCAACCCCGGGCTTGCGCCCGGGCTCAGTTCACCTGCCTTGAGCGCCGCGATCACCGCGGGGTAGTCATCCGGGTCCGCGACGACGATCACGTCCTGGTGGTTCTTCGCGGCCGAGCGGAGCATCGAGGGTCCCCCGATGTCGATCTGCTCGATCGCCTGCTCGAACCGGACGTCGGGCCGCGCGACCGTGTCGCGAAAGGGGTAGAGGTTCACCGCCACGAGGTCGATCGGCGTGATGCCGTGCTGCTTGAGCGCCGCCGCGTCGCCCGGATGGCGCCGGCGGGCGAGCAGGCCGCCGTGCACCTTGGGGTGCAGCGTCTTCACCCGGCCGTCCATGATCTCGGGGAACCCGGTGACCTGCTCGATGGGGAGCACGGGCACGCCCGCCTCCTTGAGCGCGGCCGCGGTGCCGCCGGTCGAGACGATCTCCCAGCCGAGCGCGGCGAGGGCCCGGGCGAATTCCACGATGCCGCGCTTGTCCGAGACCGACAGCAGCGCTCTCACCAGGACTCGGCGATTGCCTGGACCAGGTCGGCGAGACTCGCCACGTCGCCGAGGTCCACCAGCTCGGCCGGCGAGTGGGCGTAGCGCAGCGGCCAGCCGAGCGCCACGTCCACGACGCCATAGCGCGTGAACACGGAGCCGTCGTTGCCGCCCATCGTGGTGCCGATTTGGAGCTTCACGCCGCGCGCCTTCGCCACGGCGGCGAGCGAGTCCACGTAGGCGGGAGGCGTGACGGAGGACTGGTCCAGCGCCCGCGCCGCGGCTCCCTGCCCCAGCGGTGCGACGGCGAAGTTCGCCAGCTCGAGCGGTGAGTCGGCGGAGACGAACGTGTCCACCGCGTGCACGCGCCGCGGCGTCGTGCCGAGGATCGCGGCGGCGCCCTGCGCGCCCTCGAGCCCGATCTCCTCACGCGTACTCCAGATGAAGATCACCTGATGCTTCACGGCGGCGCGGTCCAGGTGGCGCAGCGCGAGCACCAGCGCCGCGGAGCCGACGCGGTCGTCGAACGACCGCCCCGTGGCGCGCGTCCCCGCGAGCCGCACGAACTGCTTCGGCATCGTGACCGTGTGACCGGGCCTGATCCCGAGCGCCTCCGTCGCCTGGCGCGACGTCGTGCCCACGTCCACGCGCAGCGGCGGCGGCGTGTGGCGCGAGAACCCGGTGTCCCGGGGGACGAACACGCCGGGCACGGGGCCGCGCTCCGTGTGCACGAGCGCGGGCTTCGCCTCGTACAGGGAGGCGAAGAAGCCGCCGCGCGGCTGCAGCTCGAGCGCGCCGTCGTCACGGATCGCCGTCACCCGGAAGCCGATCTCGTCGAGGTGGGCGATGACAACGACCACCGGATCACCCTGGCCGACCCGCACCCACAAGTTGCCTGCCGTGTCGGTCTCGCTCTTCGCCCACGGGGGCAGGAGACGCTTCACGGCCTCCCGCACCGGCCCTTCGGCCTCGGAGACGCCGTAAGTCTCGACGAGGGTGGAGAGGACGGATTGCGTCTCGGAGATCCGTGCGGGGTCCTGGGCGGTTAGGCGGTTAGGTGGATAGGCGGTCAGCAGGACCGCTGCCAGCCCTGCCTTTCTAAACGCCTGCCCGCCTAACCGCCTGCCCGCCTGTCTCATCTCCCCTCCATCCACTTGACGAGCTCCCGCTCCAGCTCCTCGGCGTCTTTGAGCGACACCGTCTCCACGGCCGTGTCGGTGTAGCGCGTCGCGAGCGTGAGCTGCTTGGTCTCGTCGAACGGCCCCCGCAGCGCCTGCACGGTACTGAGTCCTGCGTTCGTGGCGTAGAGGCTCTGGACCGTGAACGCGACGACCACGGTGCCCTTCACTCGGGGTTTCACGCGTGCAGCCGCGACCAGCGTGGCGCAGGCGGCGCGGCGCCCCGCCGCGGGGGCGGCGAGCAGGCGGTTGCCGTAGCGGTGCGGGCGCTTGGTGAGCGCGACGGGAGCGAGCACGGCGATCCCGAGCGCGCGCACGTCGTCGCGCGATCTGGCGCCCACGTCCACGTAGGCGTTGTCCGCGGTGAACACGGGATCGGATGCCGCCGGCCGGCCCCGCGTCAGGTGGGTCGACTTGACCGCGACCACGCCCGGCACCGCCGCTCCCCCGGCGCCGAACACGGTGACGGGCTGGCCCTCGAGCTGCTGGTCGAACAGCGGGTAGGCGATCCGCACCCCCACGCGCCGCACGGTGAGGTAGCCGTCGTCCGTCACGTTGCCCACGACGTAGCCCACCTCGTCGAGTGGGCAGGCGACGAGCCGTTTGGGACCCGCCGCGCCCAGCGTGAGCGTGACGTTGCCGGCGCGATCGCGGGCGCTGCCGGGGACGAGCAGGAGCAGCGAGTCCGCCATCGCCTGCTCGAGGCCCGTGACCGCGGTCATCGCCGACAGGCGCACCGCCAGCCCCTCCGCCCCGCTCCCCTGGGCCGATAGCCGGTTAGGCGGATAGGCGGTTAGTAACACGACCGTCAGCGCCGTTGCTCTAACCGCCTGACCGCCTGACCGCCTAACCGCCCTGTTCGAAGTCCACCCCAAGCTGGTCTCCCGCGACGAATGTCGAACCCTCGGCAAGCAGTCGCACCGGCACCTCCGGCAGCCCCCGGCGCACCAGCTCCAGCACCACGCGCGGCAGGAGGCGATGCTCGACCTCGAGCACCCTCGCCGCCAGCGATTCCGGAGTGTCTCCGGCGCGCACCGGGACCGGCCACTGCGCGATGATCGGCCCGCGGTCGTACTCCTCGTCCACGTAGTGGACGGTGGCTCCCGAGATCGCCGCCCCGCTCGCGAGCACGGCCTCGTGCACCCGGCGGCCGTACATGCCGGGGCCGCCGAACGCGGGGAGCAGGGCCGGGTGGATATTAATCAGCCGCAGGCGAAACCGCGCGACCACGGCCGGCGGGATCCGCTGCAGGTATCCGGCGAGCACGGCGAGGTCCGCGTCGCGCAGGGCCGCGAGCAGCTCGACCGCGTCGCGGGCGTCGGACAGGACTGTGGTGGGGACGCCGGCAGCACGCGCGCGCTCCAGCGCGCCCGCGTCCGGCCGGGTCGAGATGACGTGCACCACGCGGGCCGGGCCCGCGGGCCCGAGCGCGTCGAGCAGCGCCTGCAGGTTCGTGCCGCTGCCCGAGACGAGCACGGCGACGCGCGCCGGCGCGGGGCTCAGCTTGGGCGGTCGCAGCGGGTGAGGGACTTCGCCTTCGCCCCCTTCGTGACGCTGAGGTTGAAGGGGCCCGTCCCGTGCTTGGTGGAGCTGTTCACCACGATGACGTAATCGCCCGTTTGTGGGAACGTCAGGGTGAGGCGGGCGTTGCAGTTCCCACCCGAGTCGTCGTCCTGGAGGCTCGTGCCGATCCCCGGGCCCGCCACGAACAGGTAAGGGTCGAACGCCGCGGACTCGAGGTCCACCGTGACCACCTGTCCCGCGGTCCCGGCGATGGTCCAGCTCTGTGAGTAGGTGCTGTCGCGCGGGCGGAGGTGATCCGTCCCGGTGAGCACACCCTCGATGGCCTGTCCCACCGCGATCGTGTGCGCCCCCTGGCCGTCGCCCGAGGCGGCCGGGCGCGAAGGCCGGGGGGGCCGGCACTCGTCCGACACCCGGTCCTTGTGTCCCTCGCTGAGCGAGAGCGTGAAGCGGCCCGTCTGGCGCGGCGGCTCGCTCGACGTGTTGACGAGGATGGTGTAGGGGCCCGTCTCGGGGAAGGCGAGCGACACGCGGGCGTTGCAGCCGGGGCCACCGTGGTGGTTCACGACCGTGGTGTCCAGCCCGCGCAGGATCAGCACGGGATCGAACTCGTCCGAGGCGAGGTCGATCGTGACTTGCTGCCGGGCCCGCGGCGAGAACTGCCAGAACTGGTAGTAGGTGGTGTCGGGATAGAGCGAGTCGCTCGTCGTGAGCTGTCCCGGGAGCGTCTGGCCGACGCGGATCTGGTGGGCCCCGGCGGCGGTCACGGCCCGCGCCTCCGCCTGCTGTCGCAGCGCCCGGAAGCGGCAGCTCCCCTTCGGCTCGAGCGGCCGGGCGCCGTCTGCGACGCGCAGCGTGAAGTGACCGGTCTGCAACTTCCCGGCGCTGTTCACCACGAGGCGCACCGGATGGTCGTCCGTCGCCGCGTACACGACGCGCGCGTTGCAGCCCCCGCCGCCGTCGTCGTTCTCGACGAGCTTCTGGCCCCGGCCGCGCGTGACGAGCAGGTAGGAGTCGAAGTCGTCCGACGCGAGATCGACGGTGACGGTGCGGCCCGCCTCGAGCGGCAGCACCCAGCGCTGGTAGTAGCTCGAGTCGGCCCGCAAGAGCTGGTCGCCCGCCGTGAGCTGGCCCTTGACCGTCTGACCGACCTGGATCACGCCCTTGACCCGCCCGAACCCGCGGCAGGTCGTGTCGCGCGCCGCCGCCGTCACCCCCTGTACCAGCGAGACGGTGAACTCGCCCAGCTCGCCCGGCGAGCTCGAGTTCGCGAACAGCTCGTAGGTTCCGGCGGCGGGCATGACGAAGCTCAGGTGCGCGTTGCAGGCGCCGCCCGCGTCGTCGTTGCGGGCGAGCGGGTTCCCCGAGGCATCCGTGAGGATCAGGTTGGCGTCGAGGTCGTCCGACGACATGTCGGCGCTCACGGTGTCGCCGGGGCGGGCGTCGAACGTGTACAGCTTGTAGCGGGAGCTGTCCGCGAGCTGCCGGTCCGCGAGGGTGAGGCGCGCCGTGATGCTCTGCCCGATCCGGAGTGGCGTCTGCCCCGCCAGCCCGCGCGTGCCGAGCGCGACCGCTACGAGGAGCAGGGCAGGGCGGCGGACGGCGATCACGCAGCAAATCTGCGGCGCCTAGGCCGCCCGCACAATCTCGTCCACGGCCGCAACGAGGTCGCGCACCACCGTCGCGCTCAGCACGCGCGCCTGCGCGACGTGCGCGCCCCCGGCACCCGTCTCCACCAGGATGCCACGCCCCCCGAGGGCGCGCGCCGGCTCGACGTCGCTGGGCCGGTCGCCCACGAAGGCCGAACGGCCGAAGTCGATCCCCAGCGCGGCTTGCGCCTCGCGGAACAGCAGCGTGCCCGGCTTGCGACACTCGCAGGGCCCCGTGATCTCCGGGTGGTGCGGGCAGAAGTAGGCGGCGTCGATGCGCGCGCCGTGCGCGGCGAGCAACTCGCCGAGCCGCCGCTGCACGGCGTGGTAGGCCGCCACATCGTACAGCCCGCGCGCGATCCCCGACTGGTTGCTGACCGTGACGACGAGGAAGCCGGCGGCGTTGAGCCGCCGGATCGCCTCGCCCGCGCCGGGGAGCAGGCGGGCGCGGCCGGGCTGGTGCAGGAATCCGGGGTCCTCGAGAATCGTGCCGTCCCGGTCGAGGAAGACGGCCCTAGCCATCGAGCGCGGCCCGTACCGCCCCGATGAGGACGTCGAGCTGCCCGGGAAGGATCGTGCGGGGGTCGAGCACCACACGGTCGTCCTGGATGCGGGCCACGACGGGTGGGTCCTGTCGCCGCAGCCGGGCCGCCACATCGTCAGCCGTTAGCCGGTTAGCCGTTAGCTGAACCAACCACGTCTTGAGCTTCGCACCGGGGAACGAGCCGCCGCCGACCTCGGACTCGCCGGCGATCACGTCGCTGCCGCGGCCCACGCCCTCGGCCAGCACCTCCGCGGCGCGCCGCAGCTCGGCCGGGTCCGTGGTGAGCATCCGCAGCACGGGGATCTCCCGGCGCGCCGCCTCCGGATCGCGATACAGCGCCAGCGTCGCTTCGAGCGCCGCCAGCGTCAGCTTGTCGGCGCGCACGGCCCGGGCGATGGGATCGTTCTTGCAGGCGCCGACGGCGGCGGCCGTGCCGACGAGCAGGCCCGCCTGCGGGCCTCCCAGCAGCTTGTCGCCGCTGAACGCGACGAGGTCGACCCCGCTCGCGAGAGCGTCGCGGACGCCCGGCTCGCCGGCGAGGCCCCAGGCCGACAGATCGAGGAGCAGTCCGCTGCCGAGGTCGTAGAGGGTCGCCAGGCGGCGCTCGTGCCCGAGCGCGGCGATCTCCCGCGCCGGCACCTCGGCCGTGAACCCGGTGACCTGGAAATTCGAGCGGTGGACCTTGAGGAGCAGCCGCGTGCCCGGCGTCAGGGCGGCGTCATAATCCGCGCGGTGGGTGCGGTTGGTCGCGCCGACCTCCACGAGCCGAGCGCCCGAGCGCGCCAGGATGTCCGGGATCCGGAACGACCCGCCGATCTCGACCAGCTCCCCGCGGGACACGACCGCCTCGCCGCCGCGCGCCAGGGCGCTCAGGGCGAGGAGTAGCGCCCCCGCCGCGTTGTTCACGACCAGCGCGTCCTCCGCCCCGGTCAGCTCGACCAGCAGATCGCGGCAGTGGCGCTGGCGCGAGCCGCGGCTGCCGCGCCCGACGTCGTACTCGAGCGACGCGTAGCCTGCCGCGATGCGCTGCATCGCGGCGAGCGCCGCAGCG
>WNGR01012202.1_pt1 | contig 11660 bp, 8 predicted proteins | sample 5407581 | NCBI WGS metagenome assembly WNGR01 (sample SAMN13153383, study PRJNA577476) | soil metagenome | isolation source: 80 cm soil or saprolite under Garry oak tree replicate 2 | place: USA:California | collected 2016-06-15
GTTTTGATGTTTTGTACATCGCTGCCGCCGCTGGGCTCGGTCATCCCCAATGCGCCGATCGCCTCGCCCCGCGCTACGCGCGGCAACCAATAGCGTTTCAATTCTTCGCTCGCCCCCGCCAGAAGGTATGGGGTAACCACTTCGGAGTGCACGAGAAACCCGCTTCCCGGCCCACTCATGCCCGCCTTCCAGAACTCTTCGATTACAATGACATTGCAGAGCCAGTCTGCCCCGGGACCCCCATACTCCTCGGGAACATCGCAGCACAGAAAGCCGAGCTCACCCGCTTTGCGCCACAACTCGCGCGGTATGCCGCGTTGCTTCTCCCATTCACCATGGTAGGGAGCTACCTCGTCTTCAATAAAGCGACGTACGCTATCCCTGAAAGCTTCGTGCTCGGAGGAGAAAAGTTCGCGATTGATCATGCCCGCCACGCTAACCGCAGAAACTTGCGTCGCCACCTCTCGTTAATAACAGTAAACAGAGCGACCAGGGCTGACGCTGGGACCTGCCGTCGTGATTGTTAGGCTTTCGAGAATGGTGGCTGCCCGAACCGGTTGTCAGCAGCCCCGAGGGCCTCCGCCAGCTTTGTATCCAGCATTCTTTTAAAAAACCAGTTTGGATAGACGGGCGAAAGCTCGGTCGCTGCATCGAGCAGCGCGATCTCCTCGGTGGTGAGCGTGACACCTAGCGCGCCGATATTGTCGTCGAGCTGGGAAGTGCTGCTTACGCCGATCAGGATGCTGGACACGGCTTTCTTGGCAAGCAACCATGCCAAGGCGATCTGCGGCACGCTGGCGCCGTGCGAGTCCCCTATTTTACGAAGCAGCTCGGCGACGTGAAACCCGTGCTCTTTGTCAAAAGGCAGGAAATCCATGTTTTGACCGTAACGTCCTGTCTCGCGCAGATTTTCGCGCGTCAACCGACCCGTAAGAAAACCAAAGGCAAGCGGACTCCAGACTGACATGCCCAGCCCATGATGTTGCATCATCGGAATCACGTCGCGCTCCACGTCGCGCCCGAGCAGCGAGTAGTGCATCTGGCCATGAGTGAAGCGCGCCCAACCGTTCGCCTTCTGCATCTCGAGCGCCGTGGCCACTTGCCATGCTGACCAATTGGAGAAGCCCAAGTAGCGAACCTTGCCCGCTCGCACGACGGCATCGAGCGCATCGAGCGTTTCCTCCATGGGTGTGAAGACATCGAACTTGTGGGCGATGTAGACGTCAACCCAGTCTGTGCCCAGCCGACGTAGGCTATCGTCGAGGGACATCAATATGTTACGGCGCGAAAGCCCGGCCTCGGTGAGCGGCCGGGCCGTTCGTATTCCCACCTTCGTGGCGAGCACTATGTCCTTGCGCCGTGACTTGAGCACTCGGCCCAAGACGGTTTCGGAGCCGCCGCGATCGTAGCTATTTGCCGTATCGACGAAATTGATGCCTGCCTCGCAGGCCCGTCCCACGAGCTCGTCCGCCAGCTTTTCCTCAACCTTGTGGAGCGCAATGTTTGTCTTCGAGCCGTCAGTGAAGGTCATCGTCCCCAGGGCGAGGCGCGAAACCAGGAGGCCGGTTGTCCCCAGAAGCGTGTACTGCATCAGATTTCCTCCTCGCTTGGCCGTCGCGAGCTGACGGGCGTTTGCCACTATTTCTTCGTATTCTTCAAGGCTGCGATCTCCTGCTCTTGCATCCATGGCCCCGCGACGACGGCCGGATCGGCGCGCACATCCACGACCCATCTGCACATTCGACGCTCCGGCTCGATACCATCGCTTGGCCCCCCAGCCGAGCTGCTGATCGCGTACCCAATCGGTATGAAACTCTGTCCACCCATCAGTGCACCGCGGTCGCGCAAGCGAGAGCGAAGGCTGTCGGGAAAGATACCGGCCGCTTTGGTTGCCGCACTGAACGAATCCAAGGCATCCTCGATTCGGTCAACCGGCACGATGTTCGCAACCCGTCCGTAAAGCAGGGAGGGGAAATCCACCTGCTCGCTGACCTGAGAGACGATAATAGCTCCCGTTTTCTCGGTTCTGCCCCTTTCGGTAAAGACCCGGTAGAAATCCCGCTGCTGCGCGATGGATTCCAACTCGACCTTCAGCGCAGGATCGAAGTTGACCGGACCGCTGCTGGTCGTCTGTGGCAGACCCTGCATCGCCTGGAAGACATATTGACCAAACTGATTGGCAAGCGCGATGCCCGCCTCATCCGTTCCGGACTCCAGAAACATCACCCGGGCATTGGTGCAGGCCTCCTGGTCATAGCCCCCCACATCGGCCGCTACGCGCCGCGCCACCTCGCGCATCGTCTCGTCATCAGCGAGCGCCTCCTTGCCGATCAGGGTGGTGCTCGATTTCGGCTCCAGCGGGATGAGATCGATGCCGGGCTGCAGATATTTCCTAATGTGTTTGATGGAGGCGAAGCCGCCCCAGGCCACCAACCGCTCGATATGCTGCGGCTGGTAGATACGCTCTTCGACAGACTCGTCGCCCCCTTTCCAGTAAGCGACGCTCAGATGGCGTGTGATCGGATGGTTTGGGGCCATGTCGATCATCGTGCGCGCGATGGCGCCCATGGTGATGGGATCGTTGGATGGAACCTTCACGATAACGTCGCTGCGGGTTATGGCGCCCCGCAGAAGCGTAGAGATCGGCACGACAGGCACATTGCCGGCAATGACATGGACCGAACGCGAGCCCACGGCTCGGACCTCGATCGCCCGGCCATCGCGCAACTCGGTGCGGACCCAGCCTTCGAGAAAGCGCACGCCGATGCACGCTTCGGCAAGGTGGCGAACGTTGTCCCGTGCCAGAGCGTTGGGACTGTTACGATAGATTGCTTCCAGAACCGGCCGCGATAGATTTGAGAAGTGGCAGCTGATCTCGAATGCCTCTCGCCAATGGGAATTGGTATCCAGATCGAGACGCTGCCGCAGCTCATCCAGGTAGTCACAGATCTCGTCGAAATCGAGCGTGTAAAGATCCTCTAATATCAGGGGGCTCTTCGCGATGAGCTTGTGAAGATACTTCTCCACGCTCGGCGTCACGAAGGCATGTCCGCCGCTGCTCCGGTCGCGAAACTCCACAGCGTAATCTTCAATGACCTCGCCGCGTATGATCAGTGGGACCTTGAACTGCGTCATTGGCGGACTCCTGCCGAACCAATGTCAGCCCGCGAGAAGCGCCTGAAGCGCTGCATCGGTCTGGTCGGCAGTGGCGGCACATGTGACCTTGTCCTCACCCGTAATCTCCGCTGTGTAACGTGTTATGTCGGAGCGGATCCGCGGGGCTTTCCGGCCGCTGGGACTCGGGCCATCCCAGTCGATCGTCACCTTATCGCCGCAGATGATGCCCCCCCAGTTGGTTTGAGCCAGGAGATCGTAGAAAGCGAGCCGCCCCGTCACCACGCCCGTGCGAGGAAGAAGAGCACCGCTCACCGGGTCGAGCAGGAACGGAATAACGTAGAGCGGCACGTGATACCAACCCTCATCGCCCATCGGCATCATGCTGATCATCTCGCTCATGCCGTAATTCATCGCCCACTTTCGAATGCCGGTGAATTCGCGGACGAGATCGAGCCAATTGGCAAGCAAGGCTCCCTCCTTGTTGCCGCCTCCTGTCATCCCGAGGCTCCCCGGCGCGAAAATGTTACGCATGCCGCGTTCGAGACCGGTGCGGGCAGCATCCTGCAACAGGTGGGTGAAGCCGCCTGCCAGAACCCGTTTGCCCCGCAGCTCATCGGCCATGCGTTGGTAGAAACTCGCAGCGTCCGCGGGGCGCGTTTCGAGGTCGGCCAGATACTTCACCATCGCGGCGCGCTGCGACTCCGACAGCGTAATTTTGGATAGCTCTCCCTTTGCCTGCGCAATACGGATTCGCCCGGAAAGCGAGACGAGATCCGCGCTCACTTCATAGTCGAGCGCATAAAGTTGATCCGGTGCCGGAGTCACGTACTTTTGTATGAGAGGGAAGCAACGGTGGCGTATCTGGCGGCCGTAGCGGGGAACGGGATTGACCACGATCATCCGGGTCTGTCCATCGCCCAAGCGGACACCCGGCTCCGAGCCGAATCCCTCATGTACCTTGAGGTGACTCTTGAAGAAGGACCGGATCTCCACGGTACTGCGCGGGAAGAACGATAATTTGCCGGAGGTTCCGGAGGTATGGATGACGCGCAAGGGAGTCTGCGCATCGAGAGTATCGATCCAGCGATCTACTCCCTGGCAGTTGCCGACATCGACATGGGTCAGATCGACCGTCGTATAGCCGCTGAGCCATTTGGTCAGGCGGGCGAACTGGTTCTTCTCAATCAGGGATATCGGATAGGATTTGTATACGGAGTCGTGAAACAGCAGCGGGAGCACGTCTTCCAGTCTGTCAATGCGCGCGACGCCGGTGTCTTCCACCTGGACACGTAGCGAGCTCAGCTTGGGCAACAGCTCATCGAGGCGACGGCGCAGAGCTCTGATCTGGAATTCTTCGCGCTCGGCGCGATCCATGCCGAACAGCTCATCCCAACTACGGTCGACCATGTTAGAGAGGTCGTCGCGCTCGATGGGCTCGACATCCACCGCGTTCTGCAAGCCAGGGACCGGAACACTCATCTTTGCTGCTCCCGGTTCACAAAAAAGCAATCGGCCAGGCAACGCAACAACTGACAGCAGCGCGGCCCAGTTGCCCGAATCGCGCCGACCGCGATGAAGTTGTATCCCAGCACGCGGATAGTGACATGAGCGGGAGCCCGGCTGCCACTCTCGCTTGTGAGAGTAAGCGGTACGCGCCTGAATCGCCGTCAGTGACGCCATTGAATCATCGGCCGAGGGAGGCGAACCGGCGGCGAGGCAACCGTGAAAGCCTTTGAAGTAACAGCTGAAACAGCGCTGGAGCCGTTGGCCGTGCCGTCCGCCGACCCCCGGTCGCCCGGGCGATAGGCTCGAGAAGCCGGGCGCGGCCCGGTCACTGCAGGCCCATCCACGCCGACCGTGAACGGTGACCGGACGGCGGGCCATTGCGAGTTTTCGGGGATGGAATCATCCCTGTTCTTTTTGACAGGCGCGCAGCTCCTCGAGCGTTACCATACTGACGTTGGTCGGGAACCTTCGTTGTGATTCGGCAGGCGCACCGAGCCGGCGGAGTAACACTCACGGCCACGATCCTCGGGGGGGCGAACATCCATGACAATCACATCCAGCGGGACAAACCGTGCTGCGACCGCTCTGGCAACAGTTCTCGCAGCTCACATCCTGCCCCTACACGCGGCGAGTACGCCGGATTCCAGCTCGGCAACCGCCGCGGAGGACAATACACTTGAAGAAGTGATCGTGACCGCGAACAAGCGGGAGGAGTCGATCGATAAGGTCGGGTTGACAATCAAGGCACTCGGCAGCCAGCAGATCCAGCAGGAACACATCACCAGTCCGCTGGACCTGGCTGCCGCGGTACCGGGATTGAGTTTTACCCAGACGGAACAGGCCACACCCGTGTATACGCTGCGCGGCATCGGGTTCTACGACGCCTCGTTGGCCGCCTTTCCGGCCGTGACCGTCTACATGGATCAGGCCCCTCTGCCGTTGCCCGTTGAAACGACCCTGGAACTGTTCGATTTGGAGCGGGTCGAAGTGCTGAAGGGTCCGCAAGGAACCACCTTTGGCAACAACGCCACCGGCGGCGCAATCAACTACATTGCGGCCAAGCCGACTGAAGACCCGCGTGCGGGTCTCAGCGTGGGTTACGGCCGCTTCGAAACCTACGACGTGGATGGTTATGTGAGCGGCCCCCTTGCACCTGACTTTCTGGCGCGGCTGGCTATCCACACAACCAGCGGCGACGGGTGGCAGCAGAGCGCCACTCGTCCGGGCGACAGCAACGGGGCGCCCGAGACGGCTGCGATCCGGCTTCTGACGGACTGGAAGCCTACCGACAGTCTGCGAGTGCAAACCAATCTCAATGCGTGGCGGAACCGCACCCAGCCCGCTGCCGCGCAATTTGTGGAGTTCATTCCCTCCTTTACGGACTACATTCCAAACCCACTTCCCAAGCCATTCATACCCAACGCGAGCGACGACCCACGGAGAGCCGACTGGACACCTCAAAATGCGCCGTTTGCGGACAACCGCTTGTGGCAGGCGACGGTGCGCGTCGATTACAACGTCACCGCTCCGATCACCCTGACGTCGATCAGCTCCTATACCGACTACAAGCAGCATGAGCGGCCCGAAGGCGATGGATTGGCCGAGCAGCGCAACGATGTTGTCCGGGATAACGGCAAGATCGACAACGTCTTCCAGGAGCTGCGGCTCGCCAACAATGTGGACAGCGCTTTTCGTTGGATGGTCGGTGGTAACTATGAGCACGACGTCATCGACGAGGACTACAACATCGATTTCGCGGACGGCACAGCTCACTACACGCCGTCTCTGCCGGCTCATCTGGCGCTCACAGGCATCACGCCCGGGTACTGGTCCTACAGCGCCGGCAAGAGCAATCAGACACAAGATACTTACGCAGGGTTCGTCAATGGCGAATACACGGTGAGCCAGCTGACTTTCAAGGCGGGCGCCCGTTATACGCAGAACAACAGGAAGTCCCTCAACTGCTCCTATACTCCCATAGAGGATGGGAACCCGAGCCCCAATCTCTCCTTCTTCTCCGAGCTGGCCTCGCTTCTTTCCGGACAGCCGGTCCACCTGACCAACGGGGACTGCATCACTCTCGGCTCGAACTTCCTGCCGCACGCAGTGCCGGGCAAGCTGGATGAAAACAATGTCTCCTGGCGCGCGGGCGTCGACTGGAATCCCTTGGACACGATCCTGGTCTATGCCAACGCCGCCAAAGGATACAAGGCGGGCAGCTTCCCCAACATCACCGCCGCGACCGACGTCGGTTTCACGCCCGTGCGGCAGGAGTCGGTACTCACCTACGAAGCGGGCGTAAAAAGCCAGTTCCTCGACCGCAGATTGCTCGTCAATGCCACCGCGTTCTACTCGGACTACAAGGACAAGCAGATCAAATCAAAGCTGTTTGATCCGGTTTTCCAGTACCTACAGGCGCTGGTGAACGTGCCGAGATCGCAAATTCTAGGCGCGGAGGTCGAGCTCGCCGCCCATCCGCTCACGGGCCTGACCGTGGGAGCCTCGGCGGTTTTCCTGGATACGGAGCTGATCAATACACTCGGCCCCGACGGCAAGTACCTGGTCAGCAACGCCAATTCGCAAGCCAACTTCGCAGGCAACCCCATTCCGTATGCGCCGAAATGGACCCTGGCCGCGAATTTCAACTACACATTCCCGATCAGCAACGCCGTCACGGGCTTCATCGGCGCGCAGGCGCAGCATCGCACCGAGACAACCTCCTCCATTGGCAATGAGCCGATAGAGAAGATGCCGGGCTATACGACCCTCGATGTCCAGGCGGGTATCAACTGGAACAGCGACCGCTATCGGCTCATGGCCTGGGGTAAGAACGTCACCAACAAGCTGGTCGTGACCAATCGCAACTTCACCTTCGATGGCGTCGACCAATACGTCGGCATGCCACTGACCTATGGCATTACACTATCGTTGAACCTCTAGTACGACGGGAGACCTCCCGGCTCTGCCGGAAAATTCGTTCCCAAAAGCCCTCAAGCTGTGAGATCGCGGCCTTAGCTACCGCAGCGTTGGCCGCCAACTCGAAGCCGTGATATGCCCGCGGATAGACATGAAGCTCAATTGGCACTCCGGCAAGTGCGAGTCGCTCAGTCCAGCGCAGATTCTCGCGCAAAAACAAATCCAGCTGTCCAACGTAAAGGAATGTTTGAGGAAGTCCAGACAGGTCGCGTGCTTCGGCTGGTATAGGACATTCGGTCGTGTCGAAACCGGCTGACTTGATCAGGCCCCACGCGATGCGGTTTTGAGTGGCAGTCCACAGAAATCCGTCATCAGCTTCTTCGACATTTCTCTCGGAGCCGGTCTTGTCATCGAGCATCGGCGCGTTCAACGCCAGCCCACCAATCGCGCGCAGACCTCGGTCACGAGCAAGTAACGCAAGGCCCGCAGCGATGCCGCCGCCACCACTTTCCCCAAACAGACTAATGCTGGCAGGCTGCAGGCCTATGGCACGAGTGTCCGATCCAGACAGCCAAGTCAAGACGGCGTAGCCATCCTCTACCGCCTTGGGCCAAGGCGCCTCGGGCGCTTTGCGATAGTCCGGTGCCACGACAGCGCAGCTATAACGTGATGACAACGAAGCGTTATTGGCATCCGCGAATTCCGGTCTTCCCATAATCATCCCGCCGCCATGAAAGTACAGAACGACCGGTAGCGGCCCTTCTGCTCCCCGGGGGAGGTAGATAAGAGTTCGCACCTTAGGTGCGCCGCAGGGGCACGGTATCAGGACCTCGCTACGTTCAACATCTTCGGGCAAGGGGACGGTCATGTCCTTAATCATCTGATCAACTCGTGCACGAGCGGTCCCCAGGTCGCCTGCCGACCGTAGTTCGATTGCCGGGAATTCTTGAAGGAGCTTCACCAGCTGTGGGTCGACCCGTTCGATCATTGGCGACATGTGCCTTTCTCCAGTTATCCCTCTGGTGAGACAGATCCTGGCATGAGCGGGCCTCCAGCCGCACTGCCCTTTATGAGAGTAAAGGACTTATTTGGCCGGCTACCCTCAGCGATTGAGCCGCTTGCCTGGGCCTGGATCATTGCAGGCGCATTGCACCGTGCCCTTTGGAGAGCGGCCACGGCCCGACCGCAAGCGGTGGCCAGACAATGAGCCTCGTCGGGCTTCTCACCCATCCGCCCTGCTCTTTTTGCCAGGGGCGCAGCTCACCAACTCTAACCACACTAACTGCAGGGCTACAATGGCTCTTCTGCCTCCAGGGGAGGTAAACATTGGGGGATCAGACTATGCTGTTGGATGGCCGTACTGCTTTGGTCACCGTCGCCGCAGCAGTGGAGTGACATGGCACGTTACATCGAGCGTGAGTTCCAGAAGCTGGATATTCTCGTCAACAACGCGGGGATGATGCGCTCACGTCCCTTCTTCGAGACAACGCTCGAAGATTTTCAAACGACGATGCGCGTGAACGTAGAAAGCATGTTTCTCGGGGCGCAGGCGCTGGTTCCGCTCATGATCAAGGCGGGGAAGGCCAATCCCGCAGGGGCCTCGATTATCAATATGTGCTCTGTCAATGGCGAGGTCGCCGGTCACTGGAATGTGCCCTACTGCGCCTCCAAGGGGGCCGTACGAATGTTCAGCAAGGCGCTCGCGGTGGATTTAGCCCATGCCAGAACCAACATACGCGTCAATTCGGTCCTGCCAGGCGCGATCGATACCTCCATGCTCAAGGTCGGCTGTCAGGCTTATGTCGATGCCGGCGTACTTCCGGACTTGGAGGCCGTCAACGAAATGGTGAAGCAGGTGACGCCGATGGGCCGGGTAGGTCAAGTTGATGACGTCGCCGAAGTGGTCGCCTTCCTGGCCTCGGATGCGGCGAAATTCATGACCGGCTCCGACATCACCGTCGATGGCGGGTATTCGATGGTTTAAGGCAGTGGCGCATCAGCGCGCAATGGCCTGACGCAGGCCGCTTTTCTCGAGTAGCGGCAGCACCTCGCGGATGAAGTACGGCATGCCGGCCTCGTAGTTGAACCAAGTCAGGCAAAGGCCGTCAATCCCGGCTTCGCAGAGGGCGTGAATCTCGTCGGCGACCTGGCGTGGGGTGCCGACGATAGGGTATCCCCGGCCGATCTCTTTCGAGCTTTCGATCAGGGATTTGCGTCGTTCCGGCGTCATGTGGGAACCGCCCATTATCCACTCGAGAAAATTTTCCATCGCCTTGGCGTCGCCCTCCTGTTCGACGAAGTGTGCGACTGTCGCGTGAGCCTCCGCCGCAGTTGGTGCGGCTTCCACTGAGGCGGCGATCCAAACCTGAGGACGCCGGCCTCGCTCTGCCGCCAAACTCCGCAGTGCGTCCACCTTCTCCTTAGCGCTCTTTGGATCGAGCTTATCCGGGCTAACAAATACCATGTCGGCCCATCGGGCGGCGAACGCATTGCCGACAGCCGACAAACCTGCGCTCATCACCGGGGGACGCGGTTTCTGGATCGACTTAGGTTGTTGGTAGCCGCTTTTTACAGTGAGATATGCGCCGCTGAAATCGAATGTATCCGTCTCAGTCCAAAGACGCGCGACGATTTCCATCCACTCGTCCGCATAGGCATAGCGTGCGTCGTGATCCATGCTATCCGCGGTGAACATCCGGATTTCTTTGGCGAACCAGCCTGAAACGGTATTGAGCGCGACACGGCCGCCGGAGATATGATCGATTGTCGAGATCTGCTTGGCCGCCATGATCGGCGACATCGTGAAAATATGGGACGTGGAGAAGACAGCGATGCGGCTGGTGACCGCGGCGAGCCCAGCCGCCCAGGTATAAGTTTCGAAGCTTTCGCCCCAGGGGTTGCTTTCGCCCTCGAAGCCTCGCCAGCGGGCAAACGGAACGGCCGCTTCGAAACCCGCATCTTCCGCGAGCTTGACCAGGCGGACGTTTTGCTGCCAGTCGATTTCGTGTCGATCTTTAGCCCTGGTCATACCGCCGGCAGAGGAGACATTGAGGCCGAAGACGGCCAACTTCATCCGGTTCGGACCAAATAACGGACCGCTTCGATCGCAGTCCGGATAACGCAGTTCAGTTAGCTTGGCCGGCCTGGTGTCAGTTGTTGCCATGGAGTTGTCCCAGCATGAAGCATCGATGCGCGACCCTATTTGGCCGATTTTACCCACATATCCGCTGACGCCGCACGGATATCGGTCTGTTTGGGCATGTGAATAGTGACATGAGCGAGGGTTCCGCTTCGCCTGTCGTTTGTGAGGGGAGAGACCGTGCGCGGCCACCGCGCGCACCCCAATCGCGACCGCCCCCAGCCGACCCCCGGAAATTGGGAGGTCCCAAAGTCGGAAGCAATCTCCAGGATTGGTTACTCCGCTGCGCGCCGGGTACGCTGCCGCACGCCGGGTGTGATGTTGCGGATGGGACGAGCCTCTGAGGATTGCTGGGGAGAGAGCCGGTGAAAGCGGTTCGTGTGACTGCAGACCAGGACAGAACGTTGAATATCGCCCCTCTCCCTTTGCCGGTGGTGCACCGCACGGGCGAGGCGAGCGCCGAGCGCTATCGCCAGCAATCGAAGGGTAGGTGTGTCGCTGTTGTCGGTGGCAGACCTAACATCGGAGAAATGATGGCAAAAGCGATGTCTGTAATTGCCGAAAAGACGGGGCGGTGATGAAAGATGCCGGCCTTTGAATCAGTGACGAGAACCCTCGAGCGCTGAGCTGTACGTTGCTGAAGGTTTTCGAAGGCCCCTGGACTATTCCTCGTGGTTGTGAATCAGCGGAGACAAGACATGCCCTATGCCAAGTTCAAAACCACCATTAATGCCCCGTATGAGAGGGTCCTTGAGCTGTTGATCGACAAAGCAGAGAAGCCGCGCAAATATGTGCCTGTAGTGTTGCATAGTGACACTGTGGAGCGCGGCGATGGCTACATCATTCGCGAGATGTTTCAGCCGCAGCCGGTTCCACTCACCATTAAGGAACGGATCTATGAGCGCGACATACCGGAGGGGAAGGAGTTTCTATATGAGCAACTGAATAACTCCGACTATACCGGGCGGTTTCACAACATATT
>WNGR01016220.1_pt1 | contig 11659 bp, 15 predicted proteins | sample 5407581 | NCBI WGS metagenome assembly WNGR01 (sample SAMN13153383, study PRJNA577476) | soil metagenome | isolation source: 80 cm soil or saprolite under Garry oak tree replicate 2 | place: USA:California | collected 2016-06-15
GCCCCTTTGCGATGGCTTGAGACCTTGACAGTCGCTACAGAACTTTTAGCGGATGTCATCAAAGAACTGGCTGAATTGACAGCTAAAACCTGGGAGATAGGGGGATTGGATCAGGCCATCTTGCGTAAGGGTGCTTTGAAACGTGAGCATCGCTCCATCCTGCCGGTAGATGTCCAGGCGGCGTTCTATCCAACTGACAATCCAGTATTCCAGGACTCCTTGATGTGCATAAAGCTGAAGTTTGGCTTCACGGTCCCGGCGTTCGTTGGATGGCCCAGGGGAAAGAATTTCTACGACTAGCTCAGGGGCGGCGTGATACTTTCCATCTGGATGTGCTGCTTTGGCTCCTCGTTCTTTGCTCATCCAGATCACATCTGGTACGACGTCGTTATCTTCTCCAAAAATCAGACCAGGTGTGGTGATGGCTGTTCCTGCCTGGGTTTGACGACTCCATACTTGAAGCAATTCCCATATTCTATCGCCAACCAGTTGATGATAATTGCCTGGTTGTTTTGACACGTACAACTCTCCATCAATGATTTCATAGCGGTTGCTATCGTCTGGTAGCATTTCCAGGTCTGCTGATGTCCATTTGGAGGTTTTCATGTGTATTCCTTTTGTTCGATGAGCGACTACTAAACACGAAAAGTGCCAAGGGACGGACGCGAGCCGGCTTGTTTGTGGTCGTCCTTTTCGGTCCCTCTCGTGCTCAAATTTTCCCTGGTTTATTGGTTGGCGTTGGTCATCGCTTGTGTTTGTTTGTCCTGGTTGTTGCACTAATTGTTGCACTGTTGAGAGAGGTTGTCAAGGAAACGATACTTGAGGTCAGGGCTTTCCAATTCTAATAAACGGAACACGAGCCAGTGAGCACAAGAGCGAGAGCCTGCTCGATATGAGCATCAAAGTAGCGCATCTGGCGGGCAACATTGTGAACGCCTGCCCGATCCATCAAACTCAGCACAGTACTGTTGAGCTGAGCCAGAAGGCTGGGAACCGGGCCAGTCCGTGTTTGACAGGCATCTTCTCCTAAGCTCACATCACGGCGATAATGCAGTTTATTCTCAATTGCCCAATGGTCTCTGACCAGCGAGAGCATGCGTGCTGGTGGAGCTTGGCGCATCGAGAGACTACTCAGTCCATAGACGACCTCATGACGGGTCTGGTTGGTTTTGAGGAGAAGTGTGCTACGTTCCAGCCGAAACACCTGCGCGATGCCTTCCCATTGCTTGCCAAACCAGTCATTGAGATCAGGGCTACAAAGGATCTGGCGATGTTCCAGCCGTCCATGTCCTTTGTCCCAGCTCTCTGCTTGTTGCCATCGTCGTCGATCTGGGGTGCGATCTTCTAACAGGTCGGCAATATCCTCCCGCAACGTCGGTTGGTTGTCTTTGGCAAGCAGGATGTATTCTCCTGCCAGCCGATGCACCTGCGCACACAACCAGCGTTGGGTATGCATAGCATCGAGGGTGAGAATGCGCCCTGTGACATATTGGGTTGTCAAGAACGGTTTGAGCGCTACTCTACTCATTTTCTTTGGCTTGCACGTCGCAGTGCCACAGGACAATGCCCGTCGCCACTTCATAACAACTGAGTTGATGGACTGGTTGTGCTTGCCCAGTGGTAGCCCGCAGCGTTTTGCCATCAAGAGCCAGGTGCGCGTGATCGGCTTGCCCCGGCGGCGTTTGCAGACGGCTGGGTTCCTCTCGCGCCTCGGCTTTGCGCTTCCCATCGCACGAAGAAGGCGGACAGGATCTCGTCGAGGTGCTTGCCATCCACTCTCGCTAGCACATTGCAATAGGTCATCTGGCACGGCATGGTCTTTCGGCGCAGTCCAAAGTGCTCGGAAAGATGAGCGGCACGATGCCGAATCCACTCTGTTGCTCCGCTCAAACTCGTTTGTCCTGCCAGTTTGGCCAGGACGAGCAGGCAGAGGATCAGCGCCAATTCGTAGCGTTTCCCTTGTCCACGCCGCGGATCAGGCAGCTTTTGTAAGGCTTGGTAGAGCGAAGCCACGACAACCGCTTCGGGGACCATTCCCCAAGCTGTTGGGATGCTCAATGTTGTATAGTCCACGCAGAGTTCTCCTCGTAGGTTTTGTGTTTGTAGAATTCTACAAGGAAAACTCTTCTTTTTCACCCCCTTGCCTAGAATTGGAAAGCCCTGTACTTGAGGTGAAGATGGGGGAGAGTCGAACTTCTGAGGAAGGAGTTTTTGCTCTGTTCAGAGGTGGGTTTATGAGCCCACTGAGCGGGGCAATGTGATTTTTGTCTATTTTTGTCTAATGATGTTGATACGAGTAGAGCCGTTTTGCTCCCATTTTAATGGGAGTTGTTTTGGTGGTCCAGGCTCCTTACGTGTTTGAGTGATTGTCCAGTAGCAAGCCATTGAGTATGCAGGTAGCGATGTCTTGCTCCTTCTTGACTTGATCTGTAGGGATGGTCAGCCTCCCGTTGGATACTATTTCTCTTGAGTTTTCATTGTTTGGTCTCTTGACGAGGCCAAGGGTAGGTAGCTGCTTTCACTGATCTCTTGTCCAATACCTGGTATAATTAACAAGAGATCACGGGAAAAACTCAAGAGGTATTGGACCCATGGAGAACCAACGTAAGCAGTACCCGCCCGAATTCAAGTTGAAAGTTGTTCTTGAGAGCCTGCAACGCGATACGACACTGGAAGCGGTGTGCCGCAAGTTTGGCGTGTCCTCCTCGATGATTCAGCGCTGGCGGCAGGAGTTTCAAGCGCGGGCCGCCGAGGTTTTTGTCGACAAGCGCAACCCCAGACACAACGCCCAAGCCAACGGCTTTGGAGGCTTATCAGAAGCCTGGTGGGTCAGTATCCCCTTCCTCAACACAGTATTGCTCGGCGGCATTGTAGGTAATTTTAATTGGGCCTTTTGCATATTTGAAGGTCGCTTTAACAGAACGAGCCAGGAGAGTGTAGCATGCCTTTTGAACATGATATAGCTGTTGTGGGGCTTGGCCGCCTCGGTCTTCCACTCGCTCTCTACTTTGCCTCAAAAGGGAGGCAGGTGATTGGGATTGACAAAGACGAGGCTGTAATCGAGACTGTTCGATCTGGATCCATGCCCTTTCATGAGGATGGTGCCCAAAACCTTCTGATCAGCGTTTTAGAGAAACAGCTATTAACTTTCGAGACCGATATGGCATCTATAAGTGACTGTAGCGATATTGTAATCACAGTAGGGACGCCTCTGTTATCGCCCTTGGAACCTGACTTGGCCCAAATTAGGGCTGCTTTAGATGCTATGCTCCCGCATTTATGCGAAGGGCAACATTTGGCCTTGGGGAGCACCATTGGTCCGGGTACTACAAAGTACCTGGCAGGATATATTGAACAGCGAACATCTCTACGTATTGGTCGTACCCTCTTCTTGACGCACTGCCCAGAGCGAATTGCCGAAGGGCATTTTTTTAAAGAAATAGAAAGCTTCCCACAAATTATTGGCGCCTTGGATAATGCAAGCGCATCACGAGCAACTGAGTTGTTTAAGTCTCAAAGTAGCAAGCTACTAGTAACAACTGCAATTCAAGCGGAGCTAGCTAAAGTTTGGTCTAATATGTTGCGTTACACTCTTTTTGTCTTACCGAATCTCCTGCTGATGAATTGTGAACGGTATGGAGCTAATGTATTTGAGGTAATTGAACTAATTAATCGTGATTACCCACGAGGAGGTATCCTTCAACCGGGATTAACGGCTGGACCGTGCTTAGGCAAAGATTTTTCATTTATAGAGGAGCAGCCTCTGAGTGCAAATTTTTTTCTGGATGTGTGGAAGATTCATGAGACGCTTCCTCTTTTTCTTATCGAAACCGCCAAAAAATATATAGGTAGCTTGCAGGGCTGCAAAGTGGCAGTTTTAGGTTTGAGCTATAAAGCTGAATCTGATGACACACGCAACAGCTTAAGTGTAAAACTTATCCGATATTTAGAACGTGAACTAGCCGAGGTAGATGTCCATGATCCGTATGTCCAAAATCCACCCCGCCCTTTAGAGAGAGTCTTGGAAGACGCCAAGCTGATCATTGTAGCAATTAATCATCAGGTGTATGGAGGTTATGACTTTCTTTCTGCACTACATCGCTCTGCTGACCCTAATGCTCTCTTGATAGACATTTGGAATGTCACTCAGGGTAATGTTGTTTTTAGGTTCATAGAAGACCTAAGAAATTCATGAGAGGAGCAGGGTGAACTCTCATGAATAAAAAAAATATCCTCCTTACAGGGGGGCTAGGTCTTATTGGTAGCGCTGTAGCAAAGCTACTTTTGGAAGATGGCCGATATAACATACGCATCGTTGATAACCAAAGTTCTACCAGTCAAGCTTATGGTTTAGTGGGGCAGCAACTCCAAGGAACAGAGATTTTGTATGATGATTTAACCAACCTAGAGGTTGCAAAAGAGGCAATGCAAGATATAGATATATGTATCCATCTAGCGGGAACAGTAGGGGGCATTGCTAATTTTCATAAATTACCATTTACTCTTTTACGTAATAATAATAGGTTGCTCGATGCAGTCTTTTCTGCCGCTATCAGCCAACGGATTGAGCGGATTATCTACATATCGAGTAGTGTAGTCTATGAGAAAGCTAAACAATTTCCTACGACCGAGGCTTATCTAGCCGATTGTCCTATCCCTCGTAGTATATACGGCCTCAGTAAGCTTGGAGGTGAGTATTACTGCCGTGCGGCATGGGAAGAATATAAACTGCCTTATACCATTGTTCGCCCATTTAATGCTTATGGTTTGGGTGAGATACCAGGCAATGAGCCTGGTATAGCACATGTTATTCCAGACCTTATAAAAAAAGTGCTTAGTGGTCAGCGTCCGATAGAAATTATGGGGACTGGAAATCAAACTCGCTGTTTCACTCATATCAAAGATATTGCACGGGCATTGAAAGGTGCCATTGAGCATCCAGGTGCCGTTAACGAGGATTTCAATATCTCTAGCCAGCAAGAGACAAGTATTCTAGACCTTGCCCGCCTCATCTGGAACACTTTAGGAAATAGTCCGAGAGACTTTCAGTATGTGTTGCAGCCAAGCTTCGAGATTGATGTCCAGCAGAGGCGGCCCAGCACCGAGAAAGCTTTCCGCATTCTTGGATGGAAATCCGAGATTGCACTTGAGGATGGGATCGCTGATCTTATTTGCTGGTACAGACATCATCAGCTTGTATAAAGACACTAATACTACAGCCACATGTGTGTAACAGGGTGATCCTTTCAATAAGCAAGCGCTGATGCAAAGGAGAAAAACGCGACGGCACTACCTCTCCCGGGTGTTTTCCTGGGTTACCCAAAGTGTCTGCAAGGAGAAATGGAGCGGCTTCGTTTCTTCCATCCATAGCCACTTAAAAGCCCAGCCGAGGCGCTTCATTCTGCTTCTTTCCTGCTTGATACAGCCTCTGGTTGGTGAAAGGATCACCCTGCTATACACATCTCACTCCAAAGGAGGCTTGCCGTGTTCTTCCCAGAAAATGTGCAAAGTCGAGCTTAGTAGCTTGATGCAAATTTCACTGACACTATTGTCCTCTTCGACACCTACCGCCTCTCTCAAGCCGTCACAGATCCAGCGAGATACAGATCATCAAGGATGGTTTTGCCTGGATTGGTGGATTAGCTCATCAACTGCGTTGATGCGTTCTATGAAAGCTTCTGTAGTGTTGAGCGGTATTGCCTCATTCCAAAGGCGGTTTAAATTTTCTTTGTAATCCCTGCCAGTTTCGGCGTAGTCCACTTCAAATAGCAGCCGGTCATCTAGGCTCCATCCGTACATGTATATCTCGATATATCCCTTCTTATCATCAAACATGCTGGCAGTAACGGAAGGCAGCTGTTTGTGGACTCTTATCTCGAAGGCATTAGGGACTCTTTTCCAAATGGGCAAAAAGTTGTTGAAGAACCAAGAAAGTTCGCGAGGATATGGTTCTTCTCTCTGAAGAATTCTTCCAATTGCCAGTACAAGCCATCGTTCGTTAGGGTCGGGAACTAGCAATCTTACATGAATGCCCTGTCGGGCTTTGTCCTCAAGTATTCCCGCGCAGGAACCCAGTTTCGGGAGCGACAGACCCAAAAAAAATATATCAGAGGTAGCCTGGCGTATCATGTCACTTAGCGGGAGTATTTGTTCTATTTCCCTGCGCCGGAAGGCATGGATGATTCCAGCAGAGGGGTCTATGGGTAATTGACCTGGTCTGGCTTGCCCTATTTGGCGACCTAGAAAGAAGCTGGCTATTATAAACCCAACGGCAATCCAGGAGATAAGGAGCGTTCTTTGATTTATTTCGGAAATTTGGCCGGGAGTTAGCAGCAAGATAAAACCTATCACCGTAGCAAGCCAGGCTAATAGTGCTAGTCCAATTTTTAGTGGTTTCCAGATAGTGCGCCATGATCTCATCTTACGATCCCCTTTCTCTTCCCCTGTCTACTAAACACTTGAGAAGCTGTTGGAAGAGTTGCCTTTGTTGTTTGGCAGCTTTTTAAGCAGGGTATGCATGGTCTGAATCTTCTGTTGCCAACGGTGCCCCAACCTCAAGGTTATCTCTCTGGTTGTTGAACTTATTGTTGCACTGTTGAGAGAGGTTGTCAAGGAAACGATTTTTTACAGAATTTGTCATGATTTTCGGCGTTGAGTGCTTGGCAGTTAGTAGGAGCGAATACGGGAACCGCAACAGCTTGTTTTTGGGTGTTCCTGGTCGTCCTTCGGTGCCCTTGGGAGGCCGCTTTGTGTCTCTTGGTGTTTGTCAATTTTCTTCAAAATTTGTGGGGGTTGCTGTAGTCGTTGCTGTAGTTGCTGTAGTCGTTTTGGTGCTATGTGCCTCTGAGCGCGTCTGTCACTTTCTGCCAGTTCACAGCCGTAAAGTAGATGCGCAAAACCGTATCGGCAAACTCGGTGATTTTTCCCCTGTGCCGTCGCGCGTCGGGTGAGTTGACCCAGGTGATGCAGTGGTCCTCTAGCCAATCCCGAAGCCGATCATCTGCCTCTGTTAAATACTGCGCCCCGCGACAACGCTTTGCCAGTCTGTTGCTTTGAGCAGGGAATAGGCAGTCGTGGTTAGCTCGTTTGCCTCTCCTAACCCTTTCCGTTCGCCTCTCAAGGTGTCATAGATGGGTGTCCACTCGACTCGACGGATCCCGTTCATTAAAAAATCCTGCACTTGGTTTTTCGCCGCTTCAGCGTGAGGCGTATGCTGGTGTTGCCTCCATCGCTCAACAATATCGGTGACAAACTGCGCCACCTCCTGGGGCTTTCCCTGATCTGCTACCTGTTCTATGGCCTTATAGGTGTCATAGTAGCTGGTCATCACTGTAAAAGACGTTCCAACTCGGGAAGTTAGGCCAGCCGTTATATTCCGAAAACTCCATTGTTCGCTGCTCCTTTCGTCTTGCTCGTCGGGACATTCCTTGTTCACCAAGGGGAGAAAATCGTATGTGTCGGTCTCCTGGTCTTGGCTGCATAGTCGCAATGCTAACAAAGAAAACCAGAAATAGCACGCTGTTTGGAGTGATGGGTGTCGAAGAGGGAGATGCCATATCGAATCTTGTGTAACGATGTACAGCGAGAAGGCGCTAAACCCCGTCCAGACCTGGCGCAGTTGTCAGGACTGTGGTTGTATTTTGATCTAACATATTCCCTCCCAAAGCTTTCTCATTTAATAGAACGTTTATGGTTGGGTTACGTCAAAAGTTTTGCTTCAAAATACTAGCGTTAATCATGCAAGCGGGGTATAATAGAATCATGCGAACTCCTTGAAAGGAGTGCCATGAAAAGCACATCTTTTTCAGGGAACCCGCGCAGGATGGGCGCGAGGTCGAATGCCGCTCGCCAGCGTGGGGCATCAGTACCGAACAGACTTTCCAAAGTCAAACCTGTTGGCCAGGAAACCGAACCAAAGCAGGAGGAGAATCAAGAGTCACTCACTGTAGGGACGCGACTCATCGGTTGCGTCCCGAATAGCCCGAATGGACTCATGTTTTTCCTCTTTGTTGTGATCTACCTCGTTTGTGCGACGATACATTTTGTTCATACGGATGATGGTGGGATGCTCATAACATTGCTTCCGTATCTTTCGGGGTACGTCGGAATACCAATGGTTACTTCTCATATTCCTTGGGGCAAGAATAAGGGAAATGACCGGCAAAGCTGAGGAAGGGGTCAGTTCCGAGAGAAGACGGTAGCTCTGCTGTCTTCTCTTTTTGTCTACATACTTTTTTCATGTCTCTAAAAATGGATACCTCGGTCTTTTGATGCCATCCCGAATGCTGTGTAATGGCAAGCCGCAAAAACCGCCTCGCTTGAGCGAATAATACAGGCATAGCCCCTTCCTTTCGATGTTTGACTTCGATTCCAAAAAAGGAGGAACCTATGCCTGTTTATCGTCAGAAGAAGTGTAGCACAGCGAAGGTGCCCGACTCAAGAAAGAGACAGGAAGACAAGACGCTGACCTTTTACGAGTTTCCCCAGACGATGCAGCGCTACATCCGCACCACCAACGCCATCGAGAGTCTGTTTAGCAACGTTCGTCAGCGCACCGACCAGATTGACGTGTTCACCACCGAGATGAGTTGCCTGACTATTGTCTGGGCGACCATCGCGGGGATGACCCTGAGAAAAGTTCCAGTGGAATAGACCGGGTGGCAACAAAGGAAGGGGCAGCGCACCAGACAACGTGAAGAACGAACCAGCCTACAGGGGTGGGTTAGCAGGTGGTGGTTTTTTGCGCCTCTGCCCACTGGCTAGTGTCAACGCAACGGACACATCTGTGGGAGACAACGGCCCTTTTTCCCTGGTAATGAGCCGTTTTGCTAGCCGTGGCTGAGCAAGCCAGCAAGCTTATGCCTGCAAACCAATCAGGAACTCATCGCTACACAACATTCGCTATGGTATCTTTTCAAAGCCCGATTAGTGGTAGGTTGGGAAGGATGGTACAGTGAAATTGCTCAATTGCTGTTCATAATATATGATTTCATACACCAACGGAACTGTTTGCTGAGGTTCACAGTATTGGAGCGTCTCTTGTACGGGATTAGGCAAGGGCTCATGGATTTCGTAGACAGGTGAATCTGTCTTAAAAACGATCTGTCCAAAGGGTACTAGCTGCAAATTTACGTTGATCAACATGATTACCCCTCCTTTCCTCATTATTATAACATATACATTATGTCATATTATTTGTTTTCTCTATCCACTTACCGCCATAAATTCTTCCCTCAATGCCAATTACTGGTGATTGACGAACTATTTCCTGTTGTACTAATTGCGGGATTCCTTGAGCGATTTGATTGAGCATTTGTTGCAGGAGTTGTTGAACGTTTGCAGGTAATTGGGTTGGATCGAATCCAGGGGGTAGGTTTAGTGGCAAGTTGATATTAATTTGAGGATTTGAGGGAATTTGTCTTTTGCGTTGGAAAACAGCATTAGCTTCAAAAATATGCTGTTTTTGGGTACTCTCAATCATAGCTAGTGAAGCACGTTCTTTTGTCTGTTCTGCATTTTGTTGTTCTAATAACTCCTCTGGATCGAGAGGATCGTTAAGATGCAGTAGGGTCTCGTATTCCGTGTAGAGTTCCCAAATGAGTTTCTCAAGTTCGTCATTAGGCATTTCCACTGGTAAACCAACTTCAGCCGCCTCGGTTCTTCCGATTGCATGTCCGTGAGAGTACATTTTCTCTGTGAGAGCATCAACAATTGTTCCGATCTTACTATCTTCTATTTTCTGTTTGCGTGATGTCAGTAGTTTTCTCGCAACCAACCTGATATGAGAGTATTGTCGATTGACTCTTCCCAACGTTGGGGGGGTTAAGTGGTCTGCTAATTGTGACATGACTTGAGCAAGAGCGGTTTGATCGCTAATATTCGCTTTCTCTCGCATAAATGAGATGTAAGAGAACATATCCTCGACGCTTATTTCAGTAGGCGGTACGGCAGCCTCGCCCACTATCGATTTCACAAGTGTGGGATCAATTGGGCCTAATTCGGCCTTTTTACCCATAACAATTTGGTCCGATCCCATAGAAATCATTGTGGCGGCGCTATAAGCTTTATACGGAACCAAGACACAAAATTCATCACAAAACTCACGGATCATACTGACTATTCTCCAGGGAACACTGACATCTCCTCCGCGACTGTAGAGGAACAAGTCAATTTTTCCTTTTTGGGGTGCAACTCCTGCTAATGCTAACAGATGATCATATAGGGGACGTACTGCGTCCTCGGCGATTACAGCTTGTGTCGGTTGCCGATCACCCGTAAAATATACCAGTACGCTAGAATCTCTTAGCTCTTGAATCCTTTCTAAGAGTGCCACTCTGCTTTCTCTGCTCACTATCTACATTCCTTTCCAGTATCATCTAAATTAGGTATCTGACCCTAAAAGATATACCCTTACTGTGTTATAACATCAGGGTAGACCATTTTTTCAAATTACAATGGTTTAAATAGGCCATTTGTCCTATTTTATAGGGTTAACAAAGCTTGCTTTGCCTCACAAACGTCATCAGATCATAAAACTCCACCGGTTGGAGCTTCTGATACTCCTTCTGCGGCACTTTGACATAATGCCATTGTTCGCCTGTCAGCCGCGTCGCGTTCTCACACCACAATTGAGCGGCTCTATCCTTGAAGGCTACTTCAAGCGACTCCTGGCCCTTCGTTTCGACGAGCCACATCTCACCTGTATCGGTTTTGACAACGAAGTCGGGATAGTAGTAGCGGAGGTTGGCGTTGTTGTCGGTATACTCTATCGAGAAGCCAAATTGCTGTGGTAACTTCGCAAAGGCTACCACATCCTTTGCATTTTCGAGGAATTTGGCAAATTCATACTCGAAGTCGTTGTCGCAAGGAACCAGGTTGAAGACGCATTTTCTCGCTTCGAGGACTGAACGTGAGAAGGCAAAAGGTTGCATGGATGATAACTGCTTGCTTTCTCCTTCGATAGCAGGTTCTACCTGTTCAATGATCTTGTCTCTGAGCGCCCGCGCAAACACATCAAGTACAACGTAACCGGCTATGCGGTGATTCATGGCTTGTAAGATAGCCGGGCTATACATATCGATCTTCTGACCGAAGGCGCGGTTCTCAAAGAAGTCCCATACTTTGGGGGCAAGAGCACTGAACTGGCTGGGCAGTTTCAGGCTAGCCGCTATCAGCTTGGCATAGTAACTGACTATTTCATCAGGACGTTGAGCTTCCTTGATGGCATATTCTCGTTCAAACAGCTTCTCCAGTGTGATGATATCGAAAGCCTGGTACTGGAACTTCTTGATATCCGCATCGGTCGGCTTGCGCGGTAGGGGATCGGGGCTAAATCTGAAGTTCGTCACGTCCAGGGTATTTATCTCTTCAGTCAATGTCTTTTTACGCACAAGAATGGGTGATAATCTCGGCAAAGATAGATCATAAGCAGCTTTTGCGGGCATTTGTGGTTCAATAGCGATGATCTTTAGCTTGTCTTTACCGACCTCGAATGTATCAAGCTGGATATCTTCCAGCTTTTCCAGGTCATCTACAAAGGCAAGGAATGCCTTATTGCCGATGATATCTACTCGCTCTGCATAGGTTTTCCCTCTAAACATAAGGCGTAGTCCGCGACCGATTGCCTGTTCTGGCAAGATGTTGGCTTTAGCTGTATAGG
>WNGR01010109.1_pt1 | contig 11657 bp, 11 predicted proteins | sample 5407581 | NCBI WGS metagenome assembly WNGR01 (sample SAMN13153383, study PRJNA577476) | soil metagenome | isolation source: 80 cm soil or saprolite under Garry oak tree replicate 2 | place: USA:California | collected 2016-06-15
TTTTCACGCAATATGCTTGAGCTTGTTTCAGACTTCGTGGCTTTCACAGTCGACGTCCCTCAATCCCGACGATTCCTGCGGCAAGGAGCGCATTTGTTTTTGGCCGGTCGATCTATTTTTGTAAGTGGTGCCACACTCCCCCTCACCTTCGAGGCGTTTCTCTCATTTTCGCCGAAGCACGATCTCAACCTGCACCCGACGGGCAAATCCTCGATATTGGTATTGGTGTCTCAGTCGAAGCCAGTTCCTTCGTCGGACTCTCGAAGACACAATCTCGGAATGGGTAAAGACACCGACCCCTTGTTCCTCCAATTTTACTGCGTCCCTTCCCAAACACCACAGGCAGCTAGCTGCCTAGTAATGTGCCAAGTAAGTGCGGTACTCATCCTGTATTGACACAGGAGCACGTCCACTGGGTTGCACCTCTCATCCCGTCACTGCTACGGTATTCGGAACGGAACATATCATCTTCAAATCACCGTAGACCGATCGGCCGATAGCAGCGTCTGCGATGGCGAGCGACAGCACCGCGTGCCTGACATTGCCGCCGCGTTCCCACTGTTTTCCGACCAGATGTATCAGACCATTGTCTAGTTTCATGTCCTATTGTGTGGGTGCTTGGTTGCAGGAAAGCCCACTCTCGCTCCGTGATGGAACTTGTGTAAGTTAGTTTACTGTATTGTACGCTCTAATTAATCCTCTCGGGTAAACCAAATACGGAAGCCCGGCTAAAGTATTACGCGCTCCTCTCACCTACGATACCTAAGGGGGCACCTTGTATATACGCGTCTCATAACTGTAGTTCTTAGTTCCCTACCCTACGACCAGTCTTAGTCGGCTTATATCCCGGAATACGAATTGATTTTTTTTAATAAAAATTAATCTCTCAACAATGCATAGTACGCCCATGCTCTCCTCTGATGCTGTACTGTAAAGTGCGGCTTGTAGGCTTAGTTCGAGGACATGACGTCAGCAGTACTCCGGGGGGGGAGCTGGACGGCCCGGGCTCCTCCCCGGTCCACTCCGTCACCATCGGCTCAACGCCCGACAGAGACCGTGAGTCCGTGACACTCTTATCCTCATCCCGGCGCTCACTAGCGCTCACTGGCAAGATCCATTGACATGGAAATTTCGAGTATTTATATACCATGGTGCCCTCGCGCAGTCCGACAAAACATTCTCTGGCTGTTGTACTCTCCCTAAATGGTCTTCTTCTCGCGTTCTCGGGCTCATAGTAGCCAATCACGGCAGAAGCAGGACGACTCGGTGTCGTTACCTTCCACGGCGTCGTCCTCGACAGTGTTGCCGAATGCCACCTTTCACGCCGGTACCTACGAGGTTTTTCTCGAGCCTGCAGACAACCCACAGGAACTGCCCCTGGCGCGCAAATGGCTCGCTGTACTCTGCATCTCGACTGCATCTATATGTGTCACCTGTGCCTCGTCCATGGTGCGTCTATGGCATAGCTACGTCAAAAAATGAAGCATCGTGCTGACACGAGGGCATGTCTCGCTGCACTTCAGGCGGCGTTTGCTGAGGGAGGCATCAGCAGGCAATTCCATGTTAGCAAAGAAGTCGCCATCCTCGGTGTCAGTCTTTTCGTTTTGGGCCTGGGCCTTGGGCCGCTCGTCGCGGGCCCAATGTCCGAGATCTACGGGCGCAGTGCTGTCTACCACGTATCGTTTGGCTTTTTCTTCGTGTTTATGTTCCCTGTGGCGTTCGCGCCGAACATAAGTGAGTGTGTGGTGCATTCGAGCCGAGTCTGGAGCGATAACGCTGTGCACTTCGACAGCGGTGTATCTGATCTTTCGATTCCTTGGCGGGTACTCTGGGGCAGCGTTTCTCAGCATAGCTGGTGGAAGCGTTAGCGATATGTTCTCAAATTCAGAAGTGGCTACGTACGTCGCGGTGCTACCGTGGTCCGCTTGCGTGTCTGATGATATGGGACAGTCCGATGGCCGTCTACACCATCTGCCCATTCTTGGGGCCTGAGATTGGGCCGGTACTCAGTGGGTGAGCACAATGTCGTATCCGATGGCGTGAATGACTAAGCAGATGCGAGCAGATTCATCAACCAGCATTGGCACTGGAGATGGACGTACCGCGTCCTCATTATCTGGTCCTTTATCCAGGCAGTAGCGCTATTTCTAGTAAGCACAGTCCTTTTTGGCTTTCGTAGGCGCGCTAAGTTCCTGTGTCAAAGGCTGTGCCGGAGACTTGTACCCCAGTGATCCTCAAGTGGAAGGCGCAACGGTGAGTCCAGTGGTGAAGTAGCTTTACAATCTGCTGAGATCGTTGATGTAGACTCCGGAAGGCGACTGGTGATCCAAACTGGTACGCACCGATGGAAGGAGAACCGCACGTCAATCTCGCGCAAAAATTGCTTAATAACTGTTGGGAGCCCTTCTGTGGGTCATCGAACCGCCGGTTCACCCTCTCGGAGCCCGCTCACGTGTTCCTGGCTTGACAGACTTCGTGTTGCTCGATCGTATGCTGTTGCTGTTGAATACATGGTGGGTGCACAGTTCCCCACTTGTTCATTCGCATCGGGATGGCGCATTGCGATGCGCGGTTGACATTGTTTGACAGGAATGCACTTATTCTCGGAATCCTCTACTTGACCTTCCAAGCCTTTCCGATCATATTCGAGGGAAAGCACGGGTTCAACATGCAGTGTACAGGCCTGACATTCCTCGGAATGGCGACAGGGATGGTCCTCGGTCTGTGCACTCAACCCTACTGGAACCGGTGCGGGACTCCTCTCGTGCAATCCATCCAAATAAATAAACTGACATCCATCCCCAAGGAGGTACCGCAGGTACAAAGACGCGCACGGCCAGGAAGAGCCGCCGCCGGAGTTCCGACTCCGGATGGGGCAGGTGGGGGGCGTGCTGGTGCCCATCTCGCTCTTCTGGCTGGCGTTCACGACGTATCGCGGGGTGCACTGGATCGTGCCGGTGCTCGCGTCCGTCCCGTTCGGCACTGGCACCTACTTCATCTTCACGTCCTCCTTCACGTACATCGTCGTCGCACATCGGTCAATAGCGTCGTTCGCGCTCACGTGCAATACGACGATGCGCACGACGTTCGCTGCGGCTTTCCCGCTGTTCGCGGGGCAGATGTACGATACGCTCGGCACGGTTGGTGCGACGGTGCTGCTCGCGGGGATGACGACCGCGATGGCACCACTTCCGTAAGTCGTATTCATCGTGCCCAGTTTTTTTCGTGCCTGCCGCCGGCGCTTGGATTCGCGTGACTGATCAGAATTCCTTTCCTTGCTTTAGGTTCGTGCTGGACTACATGGGTCATCGGACCCGTCAACGACAAGTAGTAGCCGAGAAGGCCTGAGGTGTCTGCAGGAATGCGGGTGATCTATGCAACATAATACTGTACTGGATAGGATTAATGTCGGACCTTATTAGATGGTTGTGGGTGTTGTAAAATTATCGTAGAACGAATTTCATATTAGGGTGCTGTGTGTGGTAATATAACATAGGTCCAAGGAATAAACAAACTACGTGTGCACAGGTCCGGCGTTGCTAGCACCCCGTGTGGATAGATTGGACTCTTGACAAGGAACTAAGAGGCGATACATACAGTAGTCAAAATGACGGCGACGACCCTGCTGTGTGGTGGGGGGATCATGGTCATGACTGACTGCGGTTCCTTAGCTCCAGCCTCCGGTGCACGAGCTCCTCCAAGTCGGCGCTTTCGTGCCAATGGTACCTGGGCACCTTGTTATGTGTGAGTTACGGCCTCACTTCACTGGATAAGGACACAGCCCCCCCGCCGCATCACCTTGTGCTCACCTAAAGGGACACTGGCACGCGCGAGGCAAAAGCACGCGCATGACGAGCCCCTGATTGGCCTGGCGTGGCAGGGACCCCTGGGGCCTGTTCAAATTCACAGTTCCAGACCCAAACACCAGACGTCCCAGCGTGAGTTAATTTGCGAGAGCCCCCGACTCCGAGCCTGGCGCTACTGCTGTTGTTGCTGTTACGTTGTTTCGGTCGCTACTCGGCTGATGGCGGCCGCACCCAACCAAAGAAGAACAAAAAAAAAAGGACTTGTGTCATATGAAGACAAGAAGCAATTGAACTGGAAGAGGAAGAAAGCGCGTATCGATGGCCACCATGTCCCCGTTCGAATCCTCGTGCCACCAACCATCCCCGCCGTCGTCAGACTCCGGATGGCCCAGCCCGGTCCCTGTCGCCCTTGCCGAATTACTCCACGCTTATTACGTGGCGCGTGTTATGGGGCTGGAACCCTCGTCCTTTCATTCGTTCCATTTTTGTCTGTGCCCATGTATTGCTTCCACGTAGAATCCCGTGATATGAAAAACGTTCCCTCGAGTGAGTTCAGGGGCGATTGTGCGACCCTGTGAGCAACTTCACTTCACTTCATTGTGCGCGTTCGGACGACTGGGTTGCGTTGTTTATATATGCTCTTGGAGTAACAAGCACAGGGGCTAGTTGAGTTGAGTCAACATGAAAGAACACGTCACACGTCATGTATCTGCTAGACCTGACTAAACTATAACAGGTACTACTCGCAGTTATCAAAACGGAACAGCCTGAAGGTCCGGGGACATCTTGGGGGACATGATGATCCGCGACGACTAGGCAAAAAGTCCTTATTGGACAAGGTCACCCCTAGGTATGAACATGAATGATGCTTAAACGAGGGTTCTTGTCTGTAGTGCCAACTGAGAGATATGAATACGTAGTAGCGCGCACGTCTGTCTTGATCGATCATTGCTATTAGGTGCGGCCGGTGGCCGTCGTCGTGACAAACTCGACTGCGCAGCTGCGGAAATGAGGTGGAAGCGAGGGCACGCGAGTACCGAAGCAAGGGCATTAACTTAAGAAAACTTAGTCGGCACCGAAATTGCGTCTGACCAGGGACGCGAACCTATGCTCTCATCCAGGCAGTGGATGGAAGAAAGGAGGGGCGGGTGACAGGCGAAGTTGGAGGCGATCGTAAGTCACTTCGCAGTGCTACGGGGTAGCAGTGTTTCTCCGACGGAGGCGGGCGTGCCTTGTTCAGGTTGGAGAGGGCAAATCGTTCGGACTGAGCCTAACATACCTTGTGTGACTGCCAGTGCACCTTGTTCCGTGACCCCATTTAGGAGCGCCGTACCACGCCACACGCCCCTTTCCCTAATCTTTCGCCGCCGTGGCCCCGTGATTGTGTCGTTTCTAATTCAGAAATGAGGATAAGAAGACCAACTAATCTCACACCCAGTGACCTCTTCACTGCGGGACGTTCTTTCTTCTGTCCCTGCCGCCAACGGCTCACGTTGTTTTATGATAGTGGAGTAAGCGCTACAGTCCACGGGCGCGGAAAAAGAAGAAATGAGAAACGGCATCACGCGCGTGCAGGGCTATCCCCGTGCATACTCCCAAGAACGCAAGATTGTGTCCCATGACTACAATTACTGTCCATTCACGCTGCCGAGCATGGTGGCAGAGTGAAGCACAGCCAATGTCCGCCCTGTATGATCGGATGCGCCATCATGATGTGGCACAGCGAGTACCTCACTGTTTGAATGGAAATGTTCTTTTATGCTATTTCCGGATGCCGTCAAAGAGGCTGCTGAAGAAGCGTGCGGCGTTTGAGAGCGCATGGTGGCACAGAACATGTTGGTCTAAGCGAGTGGAAGGGCGCTAATTGGGGACAAGCCAATTGGAAATGGCTGCTTTTTTTTTCCTCGGCCGCCTATCAGACAGTGGCACAATATCAGTTTAGCGCCGGGCACATTCTTATATGACTGGAGATGACACCACAGAAGTTGAGGGTGAATGGCATAGGCGACGGATATATCCCCTTAGTGATACACAGTAAATGGAGAGAACCGTTTTCTGGTTAGAACGCTTCTGCGAAGATTCATTTACCATGGAGTTGACTCGGGCGCCTGAAAGCGTTCATCGATGAAACCTTAGGGTATAGTGCGCCGCTTTCGAAAAGTTAGGCGTGTTCAGTTCTACAAAGGGTTGGGGATATAACACTCCTGAACATTACTGAACAGACGTGAATTGGTGGGTTTCCGATAGAGTTTGGCAGCCTTCGGTAACGCGAAGAGAAGCTATTAGATTTCGTAAGGGTGCTAGGAGAGTGGATTAGTAATCCCACGTTTGTGGGCGATAAATCGCACGACGTCTCCAAAGGGAAGCCCTCTACCGGGTTTGATGGAAGTGGACGCCACGGAGTTTGGGAAGACGATGTGGCAACTGCCGTTGCCACTACCGTGTGAGGACACCGACGCTGTCGTCGAGAGATTGGGACTAGGACGAGGGGCACGTCAAGGAAGGGTTTCTACGTTTCATGGAAAGGAGAAAGGAGGTAGAGTATGCAAGGAGAAACAACTATAGCGATCGTGACAGGTCCGAGGAGGTGGATTTGTGATTGGGGGGTGCCAGGGACGGAAGAGGTGAGCGGGGCCCAAGGAGAGAAGGACGTGGAAGGAGATGATGCAAGCGCTTGTGGCGCTCCACGCAAATGATGGTGGAACCGGGTGCGTGTTCACCGGCTCACATGGGCACCCAATGGCACCCAATTCTAACTCGATTGGTGTGAATACCTCACGTGGGACATACCACAAAAGGCATGACTGTAACCTAATCGGGGCTAGCCGGTGCTCCCCGAGGATCTCTTTTGGTTTTAGAATCCAGTCGCTACCACTCGCTCAGGTGACAACGATTGAGCAACAAAGCAACACTGTGACATGCGAGTAACCATGCGCTCGCATCTTTGATTGAAGTTCAAAGGGTGGCTGCACTACCTGTTCAAAGGTACATAATAGCGAGGTAAGGTTGGGATAGCAAGAACAAGATATAGGGGATCAGGTGGCAACCGGAGGCGTAGCGAGACAGGAACGGGGGACCCCGGGGAACGGTTAGGGCAGGTGTTTGGGCAGATTCCGTAAATGGGAAGGATCCGACTCAACGCCGCGACGAGTGACTAAATAGGATATCGCAGCCACCCAAGGTTCACAGCCCCTCTCAGTGATTCGACGTGTTTTCTATCTGGGCACGATCGATGGGATGTGATATGAATTGAAGAGTCGAACATTTAACACAGCAGATACGAGAAATGATTGTGTGAGAGCGAAAGTTGCCCCAGTGTTTGGCAAAGAGGGAAGGCGAATGAAATCAGGTGGCCCTGATCAGTTTACATGTTATGACACAACCACTCCCAAACACGGCTCAGTCCAACTGGCAATTCGCGGCCGGCCTTCTCTCCCTCTCTTCTTCTCTCCGACCGACGTCTTTGCATCCCCCTCCCCCTCCTCCCAATGTCCCGCAGATCCGCTCCAATGCTCCCACCACCTCCACCCACCGACAGAGACATTATGATGGGTCCACCACCTGTACCTCCCCAACCACTTACCCCTTCCTCCATGCAGAACTCCAAGGATCAGAGGGAGTTCAGCGAAAAATACTACAAGCTCAAAAGGAAATATTGGGAATTAGAGGAGGTCCGTTCTCCACCTTTTAAAAAAATATTGCTCGTCATTTAATAATTTTTTCTTCAATAGAAATACAAAGACCTCGAAGATGAGCTCAGGCGTTCGGGCGAGCGAAATACTAATTGGAACACCGAGAGAGGGTATGCAGTTCTCGTCCCCTCGCTTCTTATCAATCACCTCACTCCTCTTTTTAGCATGCTCCTTGACAGGATACTCGAACTGGAAGCGACTGTGGCACGTCAACCTTCCAGTCCCTCCCCACACAGTCCAAATCCTCAGCCCCCCACTCAACCACCTACTGCATTTCCTCGTGCCCTCCAATCCACTCATGCCCAGACTGCCTTCCAGGCTAATCTACACGAAGCCTTCGATGAAATCAGGACCGAAGATCCCTCTGTGGATCCCTTATATACTTCTCGTCACATTGGACCTCAGGCGCGGAAACGCCAGCTCGAAGAGATTAAAGAACGAGAGGAAGAGGAGGCCCGCGATGCCCGCAAGACACCGAGGAGAGGCAAAGCCGCCACCGCCGCTCCCAACCCCAGCAAAGCCAAGGACACTGGCATTCCCCCCTCTTTCCCCCCTCCAACGAGCAACTCCGGCGGCTCCCCTGCAACAACAGCTCCCGGCACTTCCCCCCAGACGCTTGTTGCTCCGTCGGGCAAGCGCATCAGAATCAAGCCTCCTACAGCAGCTCCATCTGAACCAACTCCACCCCTGCCACGTCCCGCAGGTCAGGGTATGCACCGTATTCCACAGTTCATCAATAACGCCGGCGTTCCTCCAACAGCACATCAACTCTCTCCTGGGTCCCCCATGTCTCCATTAGGCTCTGATGCCGAGCCTTATGCGGTAGCCGACGGGGAATCTTCCACTCCCTTACGCAATGGCAACGGTACTCTAGACACCCCAAACCATACGGGTCCAGGCTCTCCCACTTCCCTTGGTCCCTCAGCCGCCTCTATTCCGCAGACGACAGTTCAACGTCACACGAAGCCCAAACGTCTCAAGGCGCACACGGTCACCTCAAAGAGTTATTCTATTCCCATGGTTCCTCGGGACAAGAGTGGTCGGCCTGTCCTACCACTCAATGTTGGTATCATGACCGTCAATTGCCTCGGCGAGGTATGTATGCGGGAGCATTTTCACACGGAGCGCTACATTTTTCCCGTGGGCTATTCAGTTAATAGGTGATAAACTTTGACGTGGCCTCATGGCGATTAGACTCACACCCCTTCTTAGGCGCTACCTCTCGGCGCGTGACCCCAATGCGGAGACGGTCTATAATTGCACAATCCTTGATGGCGGTGATGGTCCCAAATTCCAAATCATTGCAAATGACATGGCAGATAAACCCATCATTGCCGGCACAGCCACTGGTGCCTGGTCGGTCGTCGTGCGTGCGGCGAACCACGTTCGAAACAGGCAGCACAGCAATTCTGTCTCTGGGCCAGACTTCTTCGGCTTGGGGCAAAACACTATCAAGCATCTGATTCAGGAACTCCCAGGTGCAGATAGATTGAAAGACTACGTCTGGCAAAACTTCGTTGAGGGCGGGTAAGCGCGGATTTTCTCATGCACACGTGTCGCAGGTTGATTGACTATGCAGTTCGGCAAGGCCTTTGGGTGGCCGCCACGCTACGGTTGTCCCAGCTCTTCCGGAGGAGTACGACAGCCCAAATAGCAATGGAAATGGCCACGAACGGCGTGGTTCACGTGACTCAACTTCGATGGATCTCACTGCTGATGGAGAACCCCCGATTTCTGATGTGCGGGGGATTCCACCGTCGGAACGGCCCTACTCTCATGCGCGGCGTGACTCGCGCAGCAGCAATGGGGGAGCCCCATTGGACGATCTTCCCCCGATTTCTCCCCGTAGCCATGGATATGCGCCACAAGATGCTGCGTACTCACCTCGCTCTGCGCCCCCCCGTGATGTACCACCTCCAAACCCTTACGCACACCCGCCATCTACACGGTCGCATTCGCCGCCGCCACACCAATCCCCAGTTGCTCCTCCCCCTGTGCCAGCAAAATTTGCAAGTATCATGAACGCATATCCTGAGCCACCGTATGCTTCGCGCACGTCACCTCGCTCTGGGTCTGGTTCAGAGCACGCAATGGGCAACGGTAGGGCACGTGGTAGCAGCAGTGGCAGCGCAGGCTCAGGCGAGCGATGATTCCGCTCAAATCTCTCCGTTCCTATTCTCTCGCGCTTCACAGCACTTTTGTGCAGCAGACTTTCTATTCATTTTTATAGGCTCTTGTGTTATATTTTCTCCTTGGTTTTCCGTTCTTGTCTTTCATGTCCCTCATTTTTTGTCTTATTTATTCCGCTGCGCTCTGCTCTGAACCATTCTCCATTTGTCCGCTTCCAGTCTGTTGTCTCTCGTCCTTGGCCTCTCTTTTGTGTTTGTATACATCTGAGCCTCTCTCTGCAGAATGCACACTCTCGTATCGCACTTGCGTACTCTGTTGATCTCTGCCCGCAATCCGTACGTCCGAGCGGGAGATAGCATGCTCTGGGCGTACGGGTGCACGGCCCGCTTACTACCGGGCTGTTGCTTCACCAACTCACTCAAGGGTTGTCAGACGGGGCAAATAGCATTCACGTCCACAACGAGTGGTTTCTTGTGTGGAACGCCCCTGTGGGGACTCCGCCCGCTGCAAGGCCAGTGCCGGGATATCAATGGGGTAGTATATGGGGCTGACATGTCATATCTTCCTATCTCACTTTGTGCCAGTGGTCGGTCCATCCGAGTCTTCTGAGGACTAGTCGTTCATTCATCGAACGATCATCTAATAATGAAATGATATTGAGGCACTTGTTTGATCGGATACAGTACTGTAATATTTATGAAATAGTTGTGACCCCTTGCCGTATGAGGCCGTCTTCAATATGGTGCACCGTGGCATTCCGAGACAGGTCCGTTCCGTCCATTGGGGTTTAGGGGGGCGGAGGGGTTGAACGATTCCCTCGACCGAATGAACGGTGTCCGTTCTGCGGCGTTGTCAGTAAAAGTGAATCTTCAAGCAGACCTTACTGTACCCCGTATCACGCCACGTGTATACAGTACATCCCCGGCGAGCCGAGCGCGCAAGGCCGAATAAAAAGAAGCCACTGCATTCTGTAGAAAATAGAAAGCCGCGGGCGATGACTTGCGCCTACTGTAGAGTCTGAGCGCTGAGCGCCACCGATGTCGTGAACCGATTTGCTGTGAGTATCCGCTGACTCGAACGTCCTTGAAAAGGAAGATCTGCATTGGGCTGTATGCGCCTGTCGCATATGCCAACTCGAAACGATGGCTTGCTTGGACTGCATCACGCCACCTCAGACAATCTACAACCGCGCTGCGGGGCCCACAGTGAGGGCGTCAATACAGTAGGTCGACTAGTCGACTAGTCGACAATTGTAAAGTGATTGGTCGGACGGCAATGCCGTTTCTGCGTATTTCGACTGACCATTTCGACTGACCGTACACGTCACCGTATGCATTTGGGCAACCCTTACGTTACAATACCGCCCTGCACTTCTTTTTCTTTCTCATTCTAGATGTCGCAACTGTCTCCAGGCTTTCTGAATCCTAGCGGATGGCGTGGAGAAATCGATGGCCCTGAAACTTGGTGGGCTGAACTGCAAGAGGCCCTGGGTACATGCTCAGGCCACGCCACCGACCTGGTTGGGACGAACAAGCGCCTCTTTAATTCCGAAGATGGTCAGATCCAGGCGGTCAGTGACGAGGCGTGGTGCTCGCGCTCGCTCATGAACTTTCGGCTGCGCGTGTGCACGGACGCAACTCGGATCTCTGACGGAAAACCTGTGATGTTGAAAAAGCTCCCCAACGCCTACGAGCTTCAAGTCAACAAGCTTTTCTCCACGGAGCCTCTTTCTTTGGGCCCAGAAACCGCTGTGCACGGTTGCTAGATGTCATTATTCAGCTACCCAATGAGGATCCCATCATGGTGCACTTCCTACTGCGCCCTTTCGACGACCCTCTGCTTCAAACGTACGGAGAGTTTGTCATTTTCTTCGCGCAAATATGCGAGGTACGTCACCTTCCGTGATTGATGAGGACCATATCGCTCATCCCACAAGGGGGTGCAATTCATGCATTCCCACCACGTTGCTCATCGGTATATTTGCCGTCACATCCCTATCTGCTCTTCCTAATGTCGTTTCGATAGGGAC
>WNGR01022257.1_pt1 | contig 11657 bp, 10 predicted proteins | sample 5407581 | NCBI WGS metagenome assembly WNGR01 (sample SAMN13153383, study PRJNA577476) | soil metagenome | isolation source: 80 cm soil or saprolite under Garry oak tree replicate 2 | place: USA:California | collected 2016-06-15
GCAGCGCTTCGGCGTCGTCCTGGGACGGCACGGCGACCCGGACGATCTGGCAGCCGGAGGCGGTCAGCTCGGCGATCTGCTGGAGCGTGGCGTTCACGTTGGCGGTGAGCGTCGTCGTCATCGACTGCACCGACACCGGTGCTCCCCCGCCAACGGGCACCGAGCCCACCATGATCTGGCGGGATAGCCTGCGCGGTGCCAGCAGATCCGGGGCCAGCGGCGCCGACGGCGCCTGCGGCATTCCGAGATCAGTGCTCATAGTCCCCATCCGTTCCGGTAGGCGGATCCCCGATCTTCTACCCCGCCATTGAACCATCCCGCGGGGGCCGGCCGGGGCGCGACGCTGACGGGCGCGTCGGGGATAAACCCGACCGTTAACCCGCGATATTCACCGGGTTCACGATGTCGGCCAGGATCAGCGCGACGCCGAAGAACACCAGGATCATGAAGATGCTGAAGCTGACCGGGAGCAGCTTCGCCATGTCCACCAGGCCGGGGTCGGGCCGCTTGCGCAGCCGGGCGAACCAGGCCCGGATCCGCTCCCAGACGACCACCGCGACGTGCCCGCCGTCCAGCGGCAGCAGCGGGAGCATGTTGAAGGCGCCGACGAAGATGTTCAGCGAGGCGATCAGCAGCAGCACGAAGCTGACCTTGAACCGCCAGCCGACGTTGGCCGCCACCGCGGTGCCAGTGGCCTCGGCCGCGCCGACCACGCTGCTCACCTGCCCGGCGGCGGTGCTGCCCCGGTCCTTGCTGAACAGCTTGGGCAGCGCCCCCGGCAGCGCGGCGACCGCCTTGGCCGAGCCGGCCAGCACCTGCCCGAACGCCGACCCCGCGTACTGGGCGGCGCGGACCGGGCCGGCCGGCGCGAACACCACGGTCGGCGCGATGCCCAGGTAGCCGCCGCTGCGGCCGCTGACCGTGGCCAGCGTGGCGTGCAAGGTGAGCGTCTGTCCGTGACGCAGCACGGTGATGGTCACCGGCGAGCCGGGCCGCGCGCGGCGGATCGCGCTGCCGAGCTGGGTCCAGTTGCTCACCGGCGTGCCGTTGAAGGCCTTCACCTCATCGCCGGTCCGCAGGCCGGCCAGCTTGGCCGGGGACGGCTTGTCCGACGGAGTGCAGGTGCCGTTGTTCAGCTGGGTGGTGCTCGCGGCCACGCAGGTGCTGACCGTGCCCAGCTGGGTGGTGTTGTCGTTCTCGATGCCGATGCCGAGCGCCAGGCTGAAGATCAGCAGGAAGGCCAGCACGAAGTGCATGAACGAGCCGGCGCACAGCACGATGATCCGCTGCCAGGCCGGGTGGCGGCGGAACGACCGCGGCTCGTCCGCCGGGTCGGCCACGTCGTCGAGCGAGTGCATCCCGATGATCTTGACGAAGCCGCCGAGCGGCAGCGCCTTGATCCCGTACTCGGTCTCGCCCCGCCAGGTCGACCAGAGGGTCGGCCCGAACCCGACGAAGTACCTGGTCACCTTCATGCCGAACTTCTTGGCCGTCACGAAGTGCCCGGTCTCGTGCAGCATCACGGAGAAGAGCAGGGCGACGATGAAGATGACCCAGCCGATCAGGTCCATCCGCTCGTCCTTCCCTAGGCGTTGAGTTCCCGGGCCCGCCGCCGGGCCCAGTCGTCGACGGCCAGCACGTCGGCCACCGTGGTAACGGCCGTGCGCGCCGCGTCATGCTCCGAGACTATCCGGGCGACGGTGTCGACGATCCGCGGGAAGCCGATCCGGCCCGCCTGGAAGTCCGCCACGCACGCCTCGTTCGCCGCGTTGTACACCGCCGGCGCGGTGCCGCCGGCCGCGGCCGCCTCCCGGGCCAGCGCGACCGCGGGGAAGGCCGCGTCGTCGAGCGGCTCGAAGGTCCAGGTCGCCGCCGTCGACCAGTCCAGCCCGGGCGCGGCCCCTGGCACCCGGTCGGGCCAGGCCAGGCCCAGCGAGATCGGCAGCCGCATGTCCGGCGGGGATGCCTGGATGATCGTCGCGCCGTCGGAGAACTCCACCATCGAGTGCACGATCGACTGCGGGTGCACCACCACGTCGATCCGGTCGAGCCCGAAGCCGAACAGCAGGTGGGCCTCGATCACCTCGAGGCCCTTGTTCACCAGCGTGGCGGAATTGATCGTGACCAGCGGCCCCATGTTCCAGGTGGGGTGCGCGAGCGCCTGCTGCGGCGTGACGCCCTCCAGCCGGTCACGGCTCCAGCCGCGGAACGGGCCGCCGCTCGCGGTCAGCACCAGGCGGAGCACCTCGGCGTCGCGCCCGGCGCGTAGGCACTGGGCGATGGTGGAGTGCTCGGAGTCGACCGGGACGATCTGCCCCGGCTTGGCCCGGCTGGTGACCAGCGTGCCGCCGACGATCAGCGACTCCTTGTTGGCCAGCGCCAGCGTCCGGCCGGCGTCCAGCGCGGCCAGCGTGGCCTGCAGCCCCGCCGCGCCGGTCACGCCGTTGAGCACGACGTCGCACGGCCACGCCGCCACCTCGCTGACCGCGTCCGGGCCGGCCAGTACCCGCGGCAGCCCGGGGCGGGCGTAGGGGAGGGTGGGCGCGTCCGGGCTGGAGGGCGGCTCCGGGTCGGCGGGGCGGGAAGCCCACTCCGTTCGGGACAAAAGATCGCGGAGTGCGGCCTGCACCTCGGCCGCGGCGGCCGGGCTGGCCACGGCCACGGCCGCCACCCCGAACTCGGCCGCCTGCCGGGCCAGGACGTCGGGCTGGCCGCCGCCTGCGGCCAGGGCCACCACCCGGAACCAGCCGGGATTGCGCCGGACGATGTCGAGCGCCTGGGTGCCGATCGAGCCGGTCGAGCCGAGGATGACGATCTCGCGGGGCTCTCGGGTCTGTTGGGGCGGGCTGCCGGCGGGCCGCTGGGATTCCACCGGTCCATTGTCCGGCACGGGGCGACATGGCCGCGCCGCCGCCCTGACATCTGCGTCGGGCGGCGGCGCGGTCCGGTAAATCCCTGAGCTACTCAGAGGTGATGAGCCAGCGCTCCCGCCGCGGCGATGATGCCCCGGCAGGCGCCCGCCTGGCCGGCGGCGCCGATGACCGGCTGGCCGCCGAAGGCGGCCGCGTCGAGCTCGCCCTTGACCCGCTGGGCGAGCGCGTCGCGGAGCCGTTCGAGCCCGGCCAGGGCGGCGTTGACCGTCCTGAACTCGGCATCAGCCGCGGTGCTCGACTCGACCGCGGCCGTCGAGGCCTGCAGGGTGAAGTTGCCGAACTGGCCGACGCTGGAGTTGAGCTGCTTGTAGCAGGCCCCCAGGCTGGCCACGCCCGGCGCGCCGAGCGCCCGGTTCGGGCTGGACAGGACCTCGCTGATGACCCGGCCGTCGTGGGTGTAGTCGTCCTTCAGGCCGGTCAGGTACATCAGGGTCGGCCGGATGTCGGTCTCGTCGACCCAGGTGCCCGTGGTGCCGCTGTTGGCCACGACCACCTGGCCGCTGTTCGGCCCGGCGGAGTTCGGGCCGTTGGCCGCGGATGTGCCGTCCAGGCCGAGGTGCTTGACGTCGGGGCCGGCCAGGCCGACGAAGTTGGTATTGATCTCCGCCGCGTAGTCGCCGTGGTTGTAGGCGAACCCGGGGTTCTGGATGACGCACGGCGAGCAGGTGGCCGAGCCGGGAGTCAGGAAGTAATCGGGCTTGGCGAACAGCGCGAACGTCGGGGTCCGGGCCGGGTCGGCGTTGACCATGTGCAGGATCCCCTCTTCGGTCGGATCCGCGAGGTAGTTCGCGATCTTCTGGCTGCTGCCCGTGTACGGGTTGGTCGCGGTCAGCCCGGAGACGTCGCGTTCCAGCGTGCGGACCTGGGCCGTGCCCGGACCCGGGTTGCCTGTGACGTAGAACTCAGGGGCCGAGTCCGATTCCAGGCTGAACGGCGTGGTGTCGTTCTTCTGGGTGGCGAGCAGGCCGGTGACGTTGCCGGCCAGTTCGCCGAACGACCCGGCCGGGTAGGTGCACGGAGTGTTCACGCCGTCGCAGCCGGCCGGGGTGGGCTGGATGGCCCGGCCGACGTTGGCGCCGGCCACGTGGTCGCCCTCATCGGAGCTGAGGACGAAGGTCGTGTTGGACGGGGTGATGCCCTCGGCCGCCAGGCGCTGGAAGAAGGCGCCGAACGCCGTGTTGTAGTACTTCGCCTGCGCGACGTAGCACGGGGTGCCGGGGCCGAGCGCCGCGGGCGCGCCGCTGCACGCGGCCAGGCCCGGGATGTTCTCGTTGCCGTGGATGTCGGCGACATAGGTGTTCACCACGGGGATGCCGGATTCCAGCAGGTCGGCCGCGTAGGCGAGCGACTGCGAGGCGTTGATCGGGCCGAAGCCCGGGAACCCCGGGTGGTTGGTCAGGAACGCGCCGTTGATCTGGTTGCCGTTCTCGTCGACCAGGTTCCCGGCCGCGTTGGTGATCTGGACGCCGTTGCGGAACAGGCTGGGCGTGCCCGCGCCCAGCTGCGGCGCGACGTACCTGTGGCCGAACAGCCCCTGGAACCCGCTGTACCCGCCTGGCTCCTGCGGCAGCGCGTCGGCCACCGCGGTCGGCGACGGGGAGGTCTGCCCGAACTTCACCCCCTTGGCGGTGGCGCAGAACGCGCTCCCCTGGGCGCAGTGCACGCCGACGCCGACGTAGTCCGCGACCTCGGCGTCCTTGAACCGGTCGGCGTCGGCGTTCAGCTGCTGGTCTTCAGGCGATCCGGCGCCGAATACCTTGGGGATGTCGACAGCGGTGTTCTCCAGGACCGTGTTCGCTGAGGCCACCTGGCCCACGTCACAGCCGGCCCGGGTGAACGGCGCCCAGGGTGCCGGGGTGACCGTGTTCGGCGCCACGGTGTGCGGCGCGGTGGCCGGGGGCACCGGCGCGTAGACCATGTTCGGGTTGGTGTCGTGCCCGGCGTTCGGCGGCGTCTTGGTGTCGAAGACGGGGTCGGTCCAGTACGCGAACGAGCCCGCGGGGTCGGTCGTGCCGTCGGCGTTGTAGGCCTGGTAGCTGTTCGAGATGGGCATGCCGTGCCGGTCGCCGTACAGGCCGGTGAACGTGGTCAGGATGTCGTCGGCGGTGTGCGCGATCAGCGGGGTGTGGTTGTTGGACAGGAACGTGCCGTTGCTGGTGAAGAAGTCCAGCAGGTTCGGCATCTGTTCCAGGTCGGACGGAACGTTCGGGTTGTCCCTGAAGTAGTGCACGTTGTCGAACATGATCGTCACCACGTGCTTGACGCCGTTGCCCAGGTGGCACGACGGCGTGCTGGCGGTGTCCGCGGTCTTCGCGGCGCTGGCCGCGGCGCCGGTGGCGGCCATCGAGGTCCCCGCCAGGCCCAGCGTGCCGAGCAGCGTCGCCGAGCTAGCGGCCGCGGTGACGCGGAGCCAGGTCGCCTGGCGGCCCGCCAGGCGGGCACGGCGTCCACGCGCGTCCCGTCCTCTCCTCATGAGCTCTTCCTCTCACGCGTAAGGCGCGGCGCACCCAAGCTGGCACCGCGCGGGCCCACGATGCCACGCTTTCAGCCGACTCATAAGAGGCTGAGAGGTGTCATTTTGTTCAAATCTGGTGAAACACCCAGCTCATCCTTGTGGGATTCTCCTAACCGCAGGTCAGGTCCTTAGGACAGCGATCCTCAAGACAGCGATCCTCAGGACAGGGCCGAGATCTGGCGGGCCAGGGCGAAGTCGTTGGCGGTCAGGCCGCCCTCCGAGTGCGTGCTGAGGGTCAGCGTCACCCTGTTCCACCGGATGGTCACGTCGGGGTGGTGGCCGGCGCTCTCGGCGAGGTAAGCGACGGCGCCGACATAAAGCAGGGCGTCACGGAAGTCGGCGCGCTGGGTGACCGTGGTGATCGAGTCGGTGACCCGGGTCCAGGCGGGGACGGTGGCGAGTTCGGCGGTGATCTCGGGCTCAGTGAGAAGGCTCATGGTTCCGGCATACCATTCCCAGATGACGTCATCAGCGGAATCGCCGAGGCAGACGCCGCTGCGTGCGGTCCATGAGCGGCTCGGCGCCACCATGATCTCGTTCGCCGGCTGGCAGATGCCGCTGCGCTACGCCGGCGAGACCGCCGAGCACCACGCGGTGCGGCGCGCGGCCGGGCTGTTCGACCTGTCGCACATGGGCGAGATCGTGGTGAGCGGGCCGCGCGCCGGGGCGGTGCTCGACTACGCGCTGACCGGCTTCCTGTCCGTGCTCCGGCCGGGGCGGGCCAGGTACACGATGATCTGCGCGGAAGACGGCGGCGTGCTCGACGACCTGGTCGTGTACCGCCAGCACGAAGACGAGTTCCTGGTCATCGCCAACGCGTCCAACACGGACGTGGTGTTCGAGTCGGTCCGCGACCGGGCGGCGGGGCACGACGCCCGGGTTACCGACGCGACCGGCGACTACGCCCTGGTCGCCATCCAGGCACCGGGTACACCGGCGAGGACGGCTTCGAGGTGTTCTGCCGCCCGGAGGACGCCGCGCATGTCTGGGACGCGCTCGCCGCGGACGGCGCTGCGGCCGGCCTGGTCCCGGCCGGCCTGGCCGCCCGCGATACGCTCCGGCTTGAGGCCGGCATGCCGCTGTACGGCAACGAGCTCGGCCCGGACGTGACACCTTTCGAGGCGGGCCTAGGGCGGGTGGTGAAGTTCGACAAGCCGGGCGAGTTCGTCGGCCGTCCGGACCGCGCCAGCGGCTGGCCGGGCTGACCATCCAGTCCCGCCGGATCGCCCGGCACGGCTACCCCGTCCTCGCCGATGAGAAGATATGCGGCACCGTCACGAGCGGCGCCCCGTCCCCCACCCTCGGCGTGCCGATCGCCATGGCGTACCTGGAGCCCGGAATCGGCGCAGGCCCGGAGGCCGGCGCGGGTGATCACGTGCTGGCTGTGGGTATCAGAGGCGAAGTGGTGCCTGCCCTGCTGACGGACCTGCCGTTTTACCGGAGGAGACAATAACGATGAGTGTTCCAGCCGAACTGCGCTACACCCCTGAGCACGAGTGGGTGTCCGTCGAGGGGACTTCGGCGTCGGTCGGCATCACCGAGTACGCGGCCCAGCAGCTCGGCGACGTGGTTTACGTCTCGCTGCCGGCCCCCGGCGCGACCGTCACCGCCGGCGAGCCGTGCGGCGAGGTGGAGTCCGTCAAGTCCGTCAGCGACCTGTACTCCCCGGTGGACGGCGAGGTCATCGAGGTCAACACCGAGCTCGAGGACGACCCGTCCCTGGTCAACGCCGAGCCTTACACGGCCGGCTGGATGTTCCGGGTACGCGTGGCCCAGGACGGCAGCGGCGACGCGGCCCTGCCGCCCGACCTGCTGTCCGCCACGGAGTACGAAGAGCTGACCAAGAGCGCCGGCTGAGGTCGCCGATTATCGTGGATCGCCGCACCTGCTATGGCAGGTGTTCTGATCCACGATCATGGCGAGGTCCCGCTGGCGGCGGCTAGCGCTTGCGGCGGCGCCACAGGAACACGACGGTGATGCCGACGACGACGGCGGCCGCGGCCGCCGCGCCGGCCATCAGGGGGTCGATCCGGCTGGCGCGCTCGCGGACCTGCTCCATGGCCCGGTGGACGTTCTTCTTCGGGCTCACCCGGTCGGAGATGGCGTCGATCGTGCGCGCCAGCTCGGCGCGGGTGCGGTCGATGTCCGCTACCAGCGCGTCCTGGTCGACAGGCTTCGCGCCGGTGTCCGCGTCCGCCATCACATGCTCCGTTTCCTGGCCGGGCCCGAATCCGTCCCCGGTGCAGTCACCGCGGCCGTTCGGGATGAAGAGATTATCTTGTCAGGTCCACCACGACCTTGACATCACCCGGCTGCCTGGTGCGCACCTGCTGCCACCCGGACAGCCCCACCCAGGCGGCCCCCCGCCCGGGCGTACCGGCCCCGCGCTGGTTCCGGCCCGGCCGCGGCGGGACCGATTGCGGGCGGCTATGGGTCAAATTTGATCCATTGCGGCGGACCGGCCCGCGCGGGCCGGCTGACACGGCGCTGGCACCGCGCTGGCACCGCGCTGGCACCGCCTGTAACCGCAGTTGCACTGAATCAAGCCGCAACCGGAGCCCTCGTCGTGCCACTGCTGTTTACCGCTATCAGCGGAAACACATCACGACCACAGAGTCTCCTGCTTCTCACCCAGCTCACGGCACGCGGTTCGGGCCGGTCGCACCAGCTGTCTCATGATGCTTCTCGTGGCATTCTGGCCTAAATATCAGACATTTTTCAACGTTATCGCACAGAGTCATACGCCATAGTACGTTAAATCTGATTTTCGGAATTTTCCTGAATGGATCGGATCTATTGCTTTATGCTGCCCAAGGGATAGCAGGAGGGGGACTCCGACTGGCCTGATGCTTGAGCGCTTCGCAATGAACGGGAACGTACCGCCCGTGCACGGCCCCCTCCTCGCCGCGAGGAGGTGTGCGTGATGAGAACCAGGCGTATGCGCGTCAAGGCGCTTCTGGTCACGGCCATGGCACTGGCGCTGGCCGCCGGCTGCTCGAGCAGCGGGGGCGCGGCGGGGGCGCCCCGCGCGGAAAAGCCGGACCTCAACGTCGCCGTGGTCCCGGCCCTCGATTCGGCGGGCTTCTTCGTCGCGCTCAACCAGGGCCTGTTCAAGGCAGCGGGCCTGAACGTCCACTTCATCCCGGTCACCAGCAGCGAGACCGCGATCGCCGACCAGGTGTCCGGCAAGTACGACATCACCGGGGGGAACTACGTCTCCTTCATCCAGGCGCAGCAGCGGGGCGAGGCCAGCCTGGACATCTTCGCCGAGGGATCGGTGATGAAGCCGGGAACCCAGGGCATCTACACGACGCCGGATTCTCCGGTCAAGACCCTCGGCGACCTGAGGAAGCACACGGTCGCCATCAACGCGCCGAGGAACATCCTGTACCTGCTGGTCGCGTCGGTGCTGGCCGAGCACGGGATATCCCCCTCGGCGGTGACCTTCGCCAACGTCCCGTTTCCGCAGATGACCGCCGAGCTGCAGTCGGGCGCCGTCAGCGCGGCCGTGCTGCCGGAACCGTTCGCCAGCGGCACGGAGCAGGCCGAGGGCGGCGTGCCGCTGACCGACCTGGACCAGGGCGCGACCACGAACTTCCCGATCGCCGGCTACGTGGTGACCAAGAAGTGGGCGGCGAAGTACCCGCACACGCTGGCCGCGTTCTACCAGGCCCTCGAAGAGGGGCAGCGGATCGCGGACACCAGCCGCGCCGCGGTCGAGGCCGCGATGGAGGGCGTGCAGGCCCCGTTCGGCGTGTCCAAGGTGACCGCGGCGGTCATGGCCCTGGACAGCTATCCGTTCAGCACCGGGCCGGTCGGCAGCGTGGACAAGGCCCGGCTGCAGCGGGTGGTGAACGTCATGCGGCAGTTCATCGGGTCCCCCAGGTTCGACATCGGCTCGATGCTGATGGGCGGCAACGGCTGAGGCCGGCCGGCGCCGCCGCGCCCGGGCCCCGGCGGCAGGTTGATGCAGCGGGGAGATAAGAAATGCGCAGGAGCACCGCCAGGATCACCGTCGCCGGGCAGCCGGTGAGCTGGCTCGGCGCCAACTTCTGGTCGCGGACCGGCGGCCCGCACATGTGGCGCAGCTACGATCCGGCCGTCATCCAGGCCGAACTGCGGGTGCTGCGCGAGCACGGCCTGACCATGACCAGGTCGTTCTTCTACTGGCCCGATTTCATGCCGGAGCCGGACGTCATCGACGAGGACATGGCCGCGCGGTTCGCCGACTTCCTGGACCGGCACGCCGAGCAGCAGATGAGCACGGTCCCGACGTTCATCGTCGGCCACATGTCCGGCCAGAACTGGGACCCGGCCTGGCGGGGCGGCCGCGACCTGTACTCCGACGTCTGGATGGTCGGCCGCCAGGCCTGGTTCGCCGGGGAGATGGTGCGCCGGTTCGGCTCCCATCCGGCCGTGGCCGGCTGGCTGGTGTCCAACGAGATGCCGCTGTACGGCGGCGACCACGCGGCGCCCGAGACCGTCGCCGCGTGGGCCCAGATCATCAGGGACGCGGTGCGCGCGGCCGGCGGCCGCCAGCCGTTCTCGCTGGGCGACGGCGCCTGGGGCATCGAGGTCACCGGCCGCGAGAACGGGTTCCGGCTCGCCGACGCGGCGCGGCTGTGCGACTTCCTCGGCCCGCACGTGTACCCGGTGGGCGACGACCAAGTCCGGCAGCATTACGCGGCCGCCTGGCAGTGCGAGCTGGCCAGCACGTTCGGCAAGCCGGTGGTACTGGAGGAGTTCGGGGTCAGCTCGGACTTCGCCGCGGAGGAGAACGCGGCCCGCTACTACCGGCACGTCCTGCACCACAGCCTGCTGGCCGGCGCGACCGGCTGGATCGCCTGGAACAACACCGACTTCGACCTGCCCGGCCAGGACCCGTACCGGCACCACGCCTTCGAGCAGCACTTCGGCCTCACCGACGCGGCCGGCGTGCCGAAGGCGACGCTGGCCGAGATGCGCGCCTTCGCGGCCACGCTGGAGGCGATCGGGGCGAGCCGCTGCGCGCGGACCGACACCGACGCCGCCCTGATCGTCCCCGGCTACCTGGACACCAGCTACCCGTTCGCCGATCCGGCCGACCGGGCGCACGTCGCGCGCGTCCTCGCGCAGGCCTACGTCTCGGCCCGGCTTGCGGACCTGCCGGTGGCGCTGACCAGGGAAACCAGCGGCATAAGCGGCGGAAGACAGGGGAGTGCGCGGCTGTACCTGGCCCCCTCGGTGAAGCAGCTGCTCGCGCCCACCGCCGCCGCCCTGGAGGGGCTCGCGGCCGGCGGCGCCTGCATCTACCTGTCTTATTCGGCGGGTGACACCGGCTGGCACCGGGGGCCGTCGTACGGGCGGCTCAACGAGACGTTCGGCGTGCGGCATCAGCTCGACGTGGGGATGGCCGACCCGGTCGAGGACGACGTCGTGACGTTCTGTTTCCGCCAGGACTTCGGCGGCCTGGCCGGGGGCAGCACGCTCACGTTCCGGGCGGCAGGCAACCAGCACAGCCGGGCGTTCCTGCCCGTCGAGCCGGCTCAAAGGGGCGGTGCCGAGGTCATCGCCACCGACAACCGCGGCCGGCCCGCGCTGCTGCGGCGGCAGACCGGGAGCGGATCCCTCGTCTTGTGCACCTACCCGGTCGAGCACATGGCCGCGCTGAGGGCGCGGGTCAACCCGGACGACACGGTGACGCTGTACGACGCGCTGGCTACGCACGCCGGAGTGCGCCGCCTGATCACCGTCGACGACCAGCGCGTCGCCTGCGACACGCTGATCCGCGACGACGGCGCGCTGTTCGCCGTGCTGGCCAGCCACGCGGCCGAGGCCCTCACGGTCAAGCCGGAGCTGGCCGGCGGGGGCGAGCTGACCGCCCCGGACGGCCCGCATGGCAGGAATAGCGGGGAGGACAGAGAGGGCGGGGAGGGCGTGACACTGGGCCCGTTCGGGATAAAAATCATGCGGATCACCGGGAGCGGGGCTCCGGACGCCGGCCCCGGACGGCCCGGACCATGACCGCCGCCGCGAGCAGGCCCGCGGCGGACAGGACGGCCAGCCAGCAGGCCGTGCCGGACATCGCCCCGGCCGAGGCCGCTACCCGCGCGGCGGCGGGTCGGCCGACGCGGGACAGGTAGACCGAGCCGATGGCGGCCACGCCCATCAGCTGGCCGAGCTGCACGGTGGTGGTGAGCAGGCCGGACGCGTCCGCCGCCCGGGCCGCG
>WNGR01007369.1_pt1 | contig 11656 bp, 13 predicted proteins | sample 5407581 | NCBI WGS metagenome assembly WNGR01 (sample SAMN13153383, study PRJNA577476) | soil metagenome | isolation source: 80 cm soil or saprolite under Garry oak tree replicate 2 | place: USA:California | collected 2016-06-15
CGGCGTAGAGATCCAGGTGCAACGGGAGCGAGGCCAACCATTCCTACGCAAATCCTTCGTTTTAGCGGGTAGCACACACGATCGTTAGACTGCCTGACCTCTCCGCGCAGGACGTGTGTGATACCCATCTCGTGGTCGTCGACGACCGACGCCAGATGGTAGGTAGGGAAGAGATCCGATTTGAGCAAGACGGGATCGGTGGGGAGGGACGCGTGCGCGTCGCGCAGGCTGCCGAAGATGAGGTCAGGCTCTGGAGCAGCGCGCGCTGGGAGAATCGAGTCCTAGAACGACGAATCTCGCTGCTCGAAACGTGAGCGGTCGGCTTGCGCAGACGGGGACACCCACGTTCAACCGCACGACGTTCTTTTCACCGGCGCGCACCCGGCGCGCGACCTCCTCGGAGGAGAGAGACGAGCAGTGCTTGTCGTAGGTGGAGTTTAACCCGGCCCGTGCGAGACGTTCGCGCGTCTGGGCCAAGCGGTCTGGACTGCAAAAGCATCGGTACGCATGGCCACCCTGCGCGTACGAGTTGTGGTCGGCTCGGGAGGGAAAGAAGTACAATGGATGAGAGAGGACGAACGTCGAGCAACTTTCTTGCGTAATGATGATACAAATCCAATCGCTCGGACTCAAGCCGCATAGTCAGGACCGCTCAGAGTGAGAAAGAAGCGCGTGAAGGAGTATACCTGGAAGTAAGGCCCATGGGGGCCATTTCTGCCCGGACCTAAAGGCGCGTTGAGAGGCAGTCAGACAAAGGGAAGACCTTGGACCCACCGAAGTCATAGTCAAGCCCAGCCCAGGAGAGACCGTGCTGGATTCCCTCGACAGAGTGTGGCACAGTTCGTGACTACGAGTGCGAATATTGTGAGTAAGGAGATGGTGGAGACGCCTCGAACATACTGCGTCGGTGTCCTCGATGCGGAGGATCCAGTCACCGCCTGTCCTGCGGGCAAAGGCGTGATTGAATAGGGCGGTGCGCAGCCCTCCAAGATGAAGCGGTCCAGTTGGAGAGGGTGCAAAGCGTAGGAGAGGCTTCACCGTTGCTGCTGCTGCCGCCATGTTCAAAAGAGGGGAACAGCGGAGTCACACGTGAACGGATTGGCACACACGCGCTTGACGCTGTCCTCGAACCCCCATGGAGCTTGGTTCTCATCTGGCTACAAAATTAGAGCCGTTCGTGCTCATATCAAAGTCTGCGAAAGGTGCGGCCGCGGCAAAACTGATCCAGGACGCCATATCCGCCCAGGGCGTGTACTTCTTCGCTGAACTCCTCGATGCACCGAATATCAAGCAAGTGCGTTGAACCAATCTGCTTTAACACGATATGTCGAGATCGCTGAAACCGCATTTGTCCAGCTCGAAAGAAGCGAACAATATGGAGTGTACTACGCGTTGCTAGAGACATTCGCATACAAGACGTATAGGGATTACCTCCGTACGATGTCGTCTCATTCAGCCTGCGTCGAGTTTGACGTCCGCCTGGAAAGAACAAAAGGTGGCATTACCAGAGCTTTCACCAGCGCAAACTACGAAGCTCAAGCACCTTTCTCTCCTCAGCTATGCCATGCAGCAACGCGTCAGTATATCTCTCCCCCTCTCCTCGCTCTGGAGATCTGACCTGCCACACAGGTCCTCTCTTATTCCTTCCTACAAACGCATCTAGACATCCCCACGATTCGCCTGCTGGAGGATCTCATCATTGATGCCATCTATCTCGACATCATCCGCGGTAAACTAGACCAGAAGGAACAGCAATTCGAGGTCGAATACACGATCGGAAGAGACGTCCCCCCTGACGCCGTCACGGGAATTCTGACTTCCTTGGAGAACTGGTCTGTAGTATTCTTGGGATCGTCATCTTGATCTAACTCTATGAAAGGTCGAAAACAACGGCAACGGTCCTACAGACGATGGACTCGAAGCTTGTGTCTCTCACGGAACACAACACCGTCAAGGCACGCGAGGGCGCCGAGCACGAGGAGGCCCTCAACTCGGCACTCAAAGAGGTTGCGGACCGTTTACGAGAGAAGCAAAATGCGAGTAAGCGCGGTGCCGGTGGAGCTGCGGGACGGAAGGACCTGCGTGACGACGACGGTATGGATGTCGACGAGCCAGCGGGGTCAGAGACAGCCAGAAACAAGAACAGAAAGTACGTCCGATCCCATCACCACCGGATTGGAGTTTCTCTTGACTCGGTACTGAACTTTTTCCTTTTCAGAGCACCACAGGAGATGGTCAAGACGCGTACGAAGCGTAACAGGATGTGATGGCCTCTTGTGGATACTAGTAGCTATCGACTTGTTCACAGCAACACTGTAACCTTAGTCTCAATTTTTTTTTTGCCACCAGACTGCCCAGTCTGTGTTGTGTGATTCCGTCTATGGGATGACAACTCAGAAATATATGCCCGAATCATGTCTATCGTGGAAAGGCAAACGAGTCCATAAGCTAAACATCAAATACAACATCCTCAGGTCTAAACGCGGTGTTCCCAGGCCACACCGTCACCGGCACCTCACACTCCACCGTCTCAACGGCAAGCTCCCTCCAGCCCTCCTCTCCAGCCCCCACGTCCACCTCACCCTCGGCCAGTCCCTCCCCGTCTTCCTCATCAGTGAGCACCTCATCCCCGTCATGGAAGCCACCCTCGGACACGCTCAAGAACGTCGACGTGAAGAACGACGCCCACGAGCGCGCCTGCGGCGACGTCGCCTGAGCCTCCGCCTTCGGCTTCAGCTTCGCGGGCTCAGCGACCTTCGGCGGCCGCTCGCGTGGCGCGAGGCTCTCCGTCGGCACCCACGTGCTGCCCCACTGCCCCCGGGGCCCGTCGCGCACCATACCGCGCACCTGCGCCCCCGGGGCGGTGATCGCCACGAGGAGGCAGAGACGCACCTTCCACGCCAGGCCGCCCTCGGACGGTGCGCCGCCCAGGGAGAGCCGGAACGCGGGTGCGGCGTCCGGGGGGATGTCGAGCGCAAAAGTCGTGCGCTGCGTCTGCGGGATGAAGGACGCGTGGTGCTCGGCGTGTACTCGACGCATGTAGGACGCGTGTCGCGCGTCAGGAGGTGCCGCGATTTCGGACGGAAGAGATTCGTGCGCTTCGAGCATGGCCGAAAGCTGTGAGAGGGTCGATCAGCCACGGTACCGGTGCGACACGATGGATACTCGCCTTGAGAATGCGTGCGCGTCCCCCGCGATCGTTGAGTTCGACGACGCCTAGAACAGTCTCGCCAAGCCGCCACGCCGATTTCACAAATGTCAGCACGGCGACTTTGACCCCGTCCTTATTCACGTCGTAGGAAACCTTCTTAGAGACACGCGTGAGGACTTCGACTGCCTCGCGGCAACCAGTCAGGCCGCCATCGGGTCCAGTCAGCTCCTGATCGTCTATTGTCGCACGGACAGCGGGAAATGCAGACAACGCGGCAGAATTGGGCTCTAGTAGCAGCGAGGCGTACGTGCGTAGATCACTGACGGAGCCCCGAGAAGCCGACGGCGAGTTGGCTCGCGATGCTTCGAAAATGTGAGTGGAAGAACGGAAAACGAGCTGGGTGCGCATACTTTTGGGAGGGCCTCGTGGCTTCTCCTCTATCTTCTCCTCTAACTTTTCATCACACTCTACCGAACCCGTAAGCAAGTCGTACCATCGTGGTGGCTGGGAAACTGCAGCGGACATCCCATTAGATCATATCCATGAGTGTGACGGACGGAAACCACCCACCAGAAACGTGGTTGTAAATTCGTATGGGTACTTTCATCACTCTGCTCTGGCTACTTGGCGAACCGGCAGTTGCCCGACACGCACCAACGGACAGATGATATGAAAACCTGAGAGAGCGGCCCCTATAGGTCGGCGGTAGGTTCGGTGGCAGCGTCACGGTGTAAACGTCTAAGGACGCCAAAGCGTGTCAAATGAATGTTCGAGGCCCTTACGTGCCGCACTCACAACTACGTTCTTCCCCCGGTCCCAGGCTCAAATCAACAGCAAGCATCGCTGGCGGCACCTCAAACACCGACATCGGTTGGTCAGGATCCCATTCATCGCCTTCCTGTATCGCACCCATGCCAAGGCCGACGCCGCCTATACCCAGCCCCATGGCTTCCGTCCCCTGATGATTTGCTACTCTCGCACCCGCACCCGCATTCGCAAAGCTCTTTAAGGAAGGTGAAAGTGGGGTGCCGCCATGCGAAGGAGCGCGGGCGCGGTGGCCGGGGCTCAGGACTGCAGCGGGTGACGATAGCAACCCCCATAAACTCCCAGCGATGCTCGCGCTGCGTCGTTCATGGCCACGGGCCGGCGGCGGCGGCGACGCGACGCCGATGTCCATGCTGCCCCCGCCGCGTGGACCGCGCTTGTGTCGCTGCAACGCCGCAAGGGCTGATGGCTGTGCGAGCGACGAAGGAGGGAGCAGAAAGAACGAGCCTGTGAGATGTACGTAGGCGTACAAGACCAGTTCGGAATTGTCCCTCGGAAGAGACTTGAGTGAGGAGGGGCGCCCGTTTCCCAGGAAGGCTTGTGTAGAGTGCTGCATGCCCGAGCGCGGCGGATAGGCAGGAGAAGCAGATCCCGTGGTATGAGGAGAAGCAAAAGGAGACGGTGTGGGGGCGGGTGAAGGAAAAGTAGGTGTAGGCGGGATAGGAGATATACCTTCGGCGATAGAATCGAGGGACAGCGCGAAAGATGAGGACGAAGCACTCTGCAGGATCGGAGCCGGAACGTCTGCTACGGAAAGCTTACGGGCGTGCGGGTGATTCGGGGGCACGGGGGTAGTGGACGTGCGGGATAATGGAGAGGGCGCGCGCGGGGACGATTGACCTGCTGAGTGTAAGCTAAACAGGTATGGCGATGCAAAAGGTGCTCGCCTGCAAGGTGAGTTGCACGAAGCAACGACGCTTTCTTCGTGTCATCGGGAAAAGAATTGGGAAATTCATGGAAAGGGATGTCGACGGAGAGTGACCTGGCCGGGACACGTCTCTCGGTGCAACTCGCATCGGGACATCCATTCCGTGGCGGGGCCGTTCCGATCAAGCCTTTACGCGTTGGCACTGAGACCTTGACGGGAACGTGCCTCGGCGGAGCAGTGAGGGGACTCTTTGGCAGACCAGGCGAGGTGGGTGGACGTGCAAGGCGCGCAGAACTGACGGAGTGCGCACTGCGCTTATGCGTTGAGCGTGGCGGCGCGACCTGCGCCTGGGGCGAGCGTACATTGGTGATGGTGATGGTCACGGAAAGGGGTTCGCCAGCGAAATAAGAAGACTGAGACGGAGTGACCACGACACGAAGAGCCGTGTCGAAGTCTTGCACTTCGGACATGGCGCGTGTGACGGTGAACACGGAAGAGAATTTTCTTTTCTTTTTCGAGACCGAAGACGAAAAGACAGCAAAGTGGTCTAGAAGGTATGCATGGGAACGTCAATGACGGCCATCGCGAAGGGAGTCCGTGACGCGCCGCCGTGCGCCGCTGTGTATGCACACGACTACTCGGATTGGGACACCCGGCTCTACCTCAACGCTCAGAGATATCTACCTCAATGCATGAATCAAAGTCTAGCCAGCCACGTCAAGGGACTACACTTCTATTTGTGCCAACTGTACTGAACTGATGTATGCAGAGATCTTTGGGGTTATTCTCGGCCACGAAACACGGGAGAAGGTAGGCGAGCACGAGGTCCCCTCGAAAGGAACTAGGCGTGGTTCGTCTTCGATACCGTCAATGTCGTCCAAACTTTTTACCCAGACCGCCGCTCCGTCTGTTCTGGAACCCTATTATTATGGGATCAGAAGCAAGTGCCGGCCATTTGCTAGTCCTGTGGCACTGGTTGCGAAAGATACCGCCGATAATGTAACCCTGGGTTCTTGAACCCTGAACTGTACTGCCGTCAACGATCTTCTAGGAGGTAGGTGCATCAGCTTCTCGGCACAGTACTATTCCACTACCATGTGATGCCTTCATCGTGCATGACCAGATGGTCCGAAACGCGTCACCCACGGCATTCCTACACGCTCTGCCAGCGACGGAGACCAGACCGAGGACGGAAGCAGTACTATTAACCATCGGGTCTCGGTCCTCTGTCAATGCCGGCTTCTCTCTTTCCAGGCCTTCCGGATCTGCTCGCTTCGCGTTAGCCTTCAGGGTGCACATCTCCTTTCGCAGGCCCCGCCCAGTTTCTTCATCTGCCTTAGACCCCTTTTCTGTTGGAAATGACCGTTATTACGACAGGACTGATTTCCAAACTATGCCGTAAGGAAGCTGGTGGTACTCAGAGTCTTTGTCACTTTCGAGGCTCTTCTTGTGTGCCGTAAACGCACGGAGCGAGTATACGGCCGTCTCCAATGCCCATCAGGCCTTTTGGTCATCTCTGGAGATGACATGCGGGATGCAATGCCATTCTACAACAACATGAGGAAAGTAAATGAGGTGCCCATGCACACTTCCCACAGAAACGCTGCAGTTGCTTCGCGTGCATGCCGAGCCTCGATTCGATTCTCGCACAATTTGATACACGCGTCCAAGGCGACGCCCTCGCTAGTCCTTCACCACTGTCGTACACAGATCAGGGCAGACAAGTTACTCCTACACGGACTGCCGCTTTCGGTCTCAGTCACGGTGAAGTTTTGTCGGTCGCGTCGTTGCTTGAACTGCTCTCCGCTGCTGGTTGTCACGCGCCAGGTCATTGGCTTGACTCGACTCAATGGCGTGCACAAACCATCTAGCGCGGAATGACGGGAGATAGGATAGTAAGACCGTCTGACCACGTCGCATGTCTCATCTCCGTGACACAAGTATTTGACAATCCGCAGGCGTTCGTCATCTCCATTTCCTGACCTCTCCGCCTTTGCTTACGCGCGCCTACCCCACCCCCATAGCAATTTATTTCTCCTTTTCCACGATCAGGAGTCACAGTGGGTACGATCAGGTACGCAGAAACGCGCGGCGGCCTCTCGCCTCGCAGACCCTGTATTTGCGCGCGTAAAAGATCGCACCACGCTCTTGCAGCTCAGCTGAAATGCTGCATGTGTCAACGGACTCATCTCCGCTGACCGTTCCTGCCAGAGTCACATCCAGATGGCTGCGGCGCGCCGCGGCGCTCCCGCCTCGGCGCCCGCCTTGGTTCCCACCTGTGGCCGACTACTGCGTTATTGCGATTCGGTGGCTACGTCCCCGACCTGATCCTATTCCCATATCCGGTGCTACCATGCGGCCAGGAACAGATCTGCGCCAGCAATACAGCAGGAGAATTTCCCCATGTACGGCGAGTGCGGGAGCAACCACTGCCAAAGAAGCAATAAGATGGATATTTGTGTCACGCGGCGTATCGGGTGGGCACATTTATTTCAATCATGACCCATTGCTCACTGTAGTGTAGTAGGGTTCATGCGGCTGTTTTGAATAAAATATTCTAGGCATTTAACCTCAATACTATGGTACACTTACAATTACACTTACACTTACACCTCTGTCTGCGTTGCACCCCTTTCTGGCACGATCTATTCCCATATGGTCTAGCCTTGCTGCACCACGACGACTGAATAGCTCGACTGAATACCATGAGTTATCGATTACACGACCACGTGAATGTTCCTTGCCTGGCCGTATCACATCCGAATCGGGAGAAACCTGGCATACATGGCCACTTCTATGCTACGGGCGGTGATCGCTACCCGACATCCCCTTTCTTCTATTCTCCCGTCGGGCGAAGAAAGCCGTCTAGAAAAAACCACACAATCGAGAGCATGGAAAAAGCAAAACATCGCCGCTGGTTGAAGATCTCACAATAAACTTGCAGGGAAGCGGAACTCCCGACACGATGCCATCGCGTCCCGCGTGGATACTTTCCCGATGTCAACCTTCTCAGGGGGTTGAGGGGGGAGCCACAGGCCCCCAGCGTCTGAGTCTGCTGGGAAATCCGAAGGAACGCATCAGCCGGTCACGGTGTAGTCTGGCACGATGGGCGCTTACTATTTCTGGCGTTATGCAAAATCGACTTTTACTGTTAACGACAACCTTTGCGGGCGCGAAAAGAACATCGAAGCGAAGCCAAAGTTAAACGTTATCGGGTGACCTCACCGCGCCTCCAGAAACCCAATTTCGGCGCGTTCCCCAATGAGGCTAAGAGCTTGCGTTATCTAGAAATGTGTGTGTGTGGCACGGTATAGGGACGCGAGCCGGTAAACCTAGACGCCGAGGGTAAGGGGGTGGAGCTTGTCAGCGGGCGAAGCAGTGGGTGATGAGGCGACCAGTGGAGGTTTGGCCCTGAGCATATGGAGGGGGAAGGGTCGTAAGACAGCTCGACCTGTCTCAGGTTGCGATGCACGCTGCAGTGCTACTGTTAGCTTATTCCGGGTACAGAGATGTACAGGCTGCGGCCCTTTTTTCAAGTTGCTTCCATCTTTCTATTCTTCTCACTGTGATCCCGGAAGAACTGCCAACCCAAACGGCCATGGTCAAAAACATTTGCAAACGATAGAGAGAAACAACACCGGTGTGAGCTTCCTCAGGGCGCCGGCCAGCACATTTCCAGCGAGCGATGGAGTGTGCCGGCACCACGTTCGTTGGTCATTTTGCGTTTCTCCGAAGATATCTAGAAGGCAAGGAATGGGAAGGACATGCCAGCGCGGTAGAAAAGCGGACGTGAGCCGCCCCACACCCACTCACAACCGCAGCAGGAGCCAGCTCATCGTCCTATCGGCTCACTCGCATTTTCCGGTCTGCGATGACGAAGCCGGATTCGTATCGTTAGGGCCTCACAAAGTTAAGCTACTAGCATTACCCGATTCGCCGCAGTGGTACCACATGAGAGGAGGCGCGTGCGCATTTTCGGTGACTGCCCGCCGCCGCGGTGATGTTCAACCATCCGATCCAGAGAATATTACAAAAAAGAAAAAAAAAGAGTGGTTCCGCTCTGAGACAGACAGGGAAGGAGATCGATGGCCGCCTGGTCAGTGCTGAGACATCGCCATAAGCTAAGCTTTTTTTTTTCTTTTGAGATCCATCCTGGAACCATGTGTCGTCGCGTCCAATGAATATGGTATATGCTCGACTGTCCACACGACCACCGCTTTCTTTTTTTTTTTTGCTTCTCCGAATGAGCGATGCGATTCACAAAAGAAGTGTGGTCCAGTGGTGAGGCCAAGTGTGACCGATCGGATCGAACTCGCGAGGACACAGCCAGTGAAATTTGAGTTGTCCGCGCGCCGCCGACCGAGGACGTGAGTGGGCATTGAGTGAAGCACAGACAGATACAGTACGGCACTTTTGAGATTCGCGCATTGTTTCGTGTGTGCCGATGCCACGAGCAAATGTTCCAGCCGGAACGAATATCCATTCGTCCATCCCACCTATCCACTCTGAGACACGAGACGCGAAGGCGCAGACCAAGGAAGAAGACGAAGCCCATTCAAAGTTTCCGGTGCCAAAGTGGTAATATTAGAACGTTCGTTCATTAAAGTTGCTGTGACAGACGCGCGCGGATTTATCAAAGCCACAGTGACGCGTCAAAAAGTTTTTTTTTTCCTCTTTCTCTCCCTTTGCGCTCTGTGGTGAAAAGACAAAGAAATGAGAGGCCCGATTTTACGGAGCGAGCGCAAGTTGTGTTGGCGTGTACCCGATCCGGAGATCTCGGTCAACCCCTCGCAAGATTTCCGTCCCGGCCTCCGAAGTCGGTCCGAAAGACCGAGGCATCCGTCTCGTGCTCGCAGAGCAGACTGATTTCTGCTTTTTCCTAAGGACTGACGCAGTTATTGCATCATCGCAGGCTTCTAATGCGTAGAGTCAGAGCAAATCACACTCCTGCTATTGCCTGGCACAGAAGAAGGCCCATGAGAATGGTCTCACATGGATCGTTGTTTTCTTTTTTTCTCATAACGAAAGCTGAGACGATCGGAGGCCGAACTTTTCAGCTGTGGTCCGTCACAGCACGCTGATCGGTTGATCCTGGGAGGAGGCAGCTCACAGTACCGTATGCGGCCGGTCCGCGGGTCGACCTGAGTCGATATGCATGGATCGTAACGTTTTTCCTTTGTGTGGAGTTCTCTTTTGATGAACGCAGGTGGGCGTACGTGCGCGGATCATCAAAGTAATACAGTACCCCGTTATTTTAGTAGGTAAAGGTAAAGGTAAAAGTAAAGGGGCATTACAGTATGATTTCTGCGTTGATGCGGAGATCGTTCAGAATGAATGCGTCTCCTCGGGACTCGGTTCCAGTACAGGTAAAGAGTTGAGTGAGTATCCGCGACGCACGGATATAGTACGGATAGGGGAAGCAAAAGCCATATGCGAGTGAGTCCCGCGATAACGTAGTGGTGGCTCTAGCTCTAATAATAATAATAAATTACTGAACGTCTAGACACGCGATGAAACGACTGTGCGAGACGTCGCTGATTACTATCATAGAATGAAACGATCCCTAATACGGTCAACACCCTCGAAGTCATCCGCATCCGGATGATGCAGTAGCCAGAATAGAGTTCACGACAAGTGCGGTCAGCTATATAGAATATTGAGATCAAGAGACAACTGCGATCGCAGGCGAGTGAACGGGTAAACAGAAACGACTCATTGCCCCTTGATGGGAGATGATAGGAACAAATGCTTCTCTCGTAGTTCGACACGAGTTCGGCAAATGTGAATGAAATAAGCGGCGACTTTTCAGATGAATGGGTGTTGCGCTAAAGTCAGAAGATCCTGCCGAAGAATGTCACATGACATGGTACTTTGAATAGAGAGCGCAAAGCGAAAGCGAACACGCATAACATCGTACACTACTATAGTACACTTCAAATATAATTATTACCTCACGGGTCTAGTCCGGTTAGTAAGGTCCAGCACCTAACAGGTGTGTGTGGGTAATACTTTACGAGTAGCGAGAGCGACCCAGAGGTGAGGCAGACGGACTAGACTGGGCTTGTGCCTATGACACTAACACCTCTCAGAATATCCGCACCGGCACGCATAAGCGATGCCCCTTTGGGGATGCGAAATGAACTACCGATGCGCGGCGATTCACGCTCGCTCGGTGGTGATGGCGATGAGATTTTTGGGGAGGTGACAGGGGAGGAATAGACGGAGGGCGGTGTTTTGGGCATAGGGGAAGGCGGGGGCGAGACTTGGGCGGGTAGATACAAGGCGTCTTCACCCTCCGTGGCTACCGTGCATGGCGTACGCGAGACGTCGTCGACCGAAGCGTTGTTACTAGGAATGGGCGAGAGCCACGGGTTCTGACGCGTGAGCAGTGGGGGGAGGATACCATCTTCGGGTTCCTGGGTAGATAAATGGTCGAGGGCGTTCAGTGCGTCGGTCAACTCCTGTTCGCCGTCGGGTTCGGGGGTCAGCTTGGTCTTGGTCACGAGACTTGTTTTGTGGTCAGCCTCGTCGACGACGACGACAGAGCGGAAGGTGGTGGGCGTGCTGCCCTCTGTGACGTTGGATGACCACTGGATCGTGGCCTGGTTTTCGGAGTGGACGTGAGGTGGGTAAGAATGGTTATCTGCGCTTGCGCTGCGGCGCCTACGGGCTGCACGAGAGAACGTCTCTGTCCAGTTTTCGCCCTGCACAACTGCACGCTCGGTCGCAGAGAAACAATTGGGGCAGCATGGACGAAGGGGTATGGTTACTCGTTCGCGTTCGGAGCGCTGGAGTGGAGGAAGGGAGGGGGC
>WNGR01007370.1_pt1 | contig 11656 bp, 9 predicted proteins | sample 5407581 | NCBI WGS metagenome assembly WNGR01 (sample SAMN13153383, study PRJNA577476) | soil metagenome | isolation source: 80 cm soil or saprolite under Garry oak tree replicate 2 | place: USA:California | collected 2016-06-15
CGAGCACCGGCAGCCTTCTCACGAACTCCGGGATCAACCCATACTTCAGCAGATCTTGTGGCTCTGCCTGGCGCAGCAACTCGCTGTCGCGCTGCGCGCGAATCGGAGTCACCTCGCCTTCCTTCACGTCCGCATCTGCAATCGCTCTGAATCCCAGCGACTTCTTGCCGACACGCCGTCCGATGACCTTTTCCAGGCCGACGAAGGCTCCGCCGCAGATAAACAAAATATTGGTCGTGTCGACCGCTGTGAACTCCTGGTGCGGATGTTTGCGGCCACCCTGCGGCGGCACATTCGCAACCGTGCCCTCAAGGATCTTCAGCAGCGCCTGCTGCACGCCTTCGCCCGAGACATCGCGCGTGATCGAAGGGTTCTCGTCCTTGCGCCCGATCTTGTCAATCTCGTCGATGTAGATGATCCCGCTTTGCGCTCTGGCCACGTCGCCTTCGGCAGCCTGCAGCAGCTTCAGGATGATGTTCTCGACGTCCTCGCCAACATACCCTGCTTCGGTCAGCGTAGTGGCGTCCACAATCGCGAAGGGCACGTCCAGCATCTTGGCCAGCGTCTGCGCCAGCAACGTCTTGCCAGAACCCGTCGGACCGACGAGCAGAATATTCGACTTCGCAAGCTCCACATCGTTGCCGCGAGTCTTGTTCATCTGGATGCGCTTGTAGTGGTTGTAGACCGCGACCGCAAGCTTCTTCTTGGTCTGGTCCTGACCGATGACATACTCGTCCAGAAATGCCTTGACCTCTTGCGGCTTCGGAAGCTGCGCCGGAGCTACTCCGGGCAGTACTTCGCCGCGGTCATCTTCAAGGATCGAGTTGCACACCCCAACGCACTCATCGCAAATATAGGCCCGGGGATAATCAGATGGCGATGAGATAAGCTTTGCCACGGCGTCCTGGGACTTATGGCAAAACGAGCAGCGAAGCGATTCGTCTGAACCGCGGGATGTTTTCATGGTTGCGGCAACTCCTGGAGTCGGACCGGTCGTGCTGGGGACAGACTCAAGTCTACACCCGAACCGGGCTCAATAACCCGTCACGGAAGTCACCGCCGTACCTCTTTTTGGTCACACGCGAACCTCCCATAACACTTATCAAAATGACAAACCCCGGCGACCATGCCGGGGTTTGTGGCTTGCAAAGTCTTCAGCTTACGTGCGCGGCCGGTCGATGATGTCGTCGATGATCCCATACTCCTTCGACTGCTCCGCCGTCATGATGAAGTCGCGTTCGACGTCCCGCTCGATCCGGTCCAGCGCCTGGCCCGTCGACTTGCTCATCAGCTTATTTGTGATCTCGCGGATGCGCAGAATCTCCCGCGCGTGGATGTCGATGTCGGTCGCCTGCCCGCTCAGTCCGCCCATCGATGGCTGGTGGATCAGAATGCGCGCGTTGGGCAGTGCGAACCGCTTGCCCTTCTTGCCGGCCATCAACAGAAACGCGCCCATCGACGCGGCCTGTCCGATGCAGAACGTCACTACATCGTTCTTGATGTACTGCATCGTGTCGTAGATCGCCAGGCCCGCCGTGATCGAACCGCCGGGCGAGTTGATGTAGAGCTGAATATCCTTCTCCGGGTCCTCGCCGCTCAGAAACAGCATCTGCGCAATAATCACGTTCGCAATGTTGTCGTCGATCGGCGTGCCCAGAAAAATGATGTTGTCCCGCAGCAGGCGACTGTAAATGTCGTAGGCACGTTCGCCCCGGCTCGTCTGCTCGATCACCATCGGTACTAAACCCATGTCGCTCTCCCTCTTGCTTGTTAACTGGCTGACTTGCTAACCCGCTGACTCGCCGCTCTTCTAGCTCGCCAGCTTCTCGTAAAGTACGCTGCTCGTCTTTTCGCGCCGCAACTCCTCGCGGAGCCTGGCCAATCCGCCGTCTTTCGAAAGCCGATCGCGCAGCGCCTCGTATGGCTCACGCGTCTGGATCGAGAGCATCAGCACCTCGTTGTCCAGTTCCGCATCGCCGATCGCAACATTCTCTGCATCGGCGATTCGGTCGACCACCAGCGATGCGCGCACTTCACGCTCCGCCTCGTCCCGCTGAGCCGCGCGAAGTCTCCCGAAGTCCAGTTTGCGCATGTCCTCAGGCTTCATACCCTGTTGCGCCAGCGCCCTCAATCCGCGCTCCAGCCGTGCGTCAACGCGCTGCTGTACGAATGACTCAGGAACAGGGAACTGGTATCGCGAGACTAGCTCATCCAGCATCTTGTTCTTCGCACCGGACTCGAGCGCATCTTTCTTCCGCCGGCCAATGCGCTCGCGCAACTGGGTTTCGAACTCCTCCCAGGTCTCCACTCCGCCAAGCTGCTTCGCCAACTCGGCATCGCGCTCCGGATAGCTTTTGTGCTTGATCGCCTTCACGGTCACGTCGTAGCCGACCGTCTGACCCGCAAGCCTGCGCTCGCCGAAGTCCGCAGGATAGTCTACCTCGAACGTTAACTCCTGCCCGACCTTCGTCCCGCGCAATGCATCGTTGAATGCCGGCAACGTGTTCTTGCCGCCAATCTCGATCAGCACATCTTCGCCGGTGATTGGTTCTGCGGGCGGCTCAGAGGCCGTTGCGCCCTCCTCAGTCACGGTCTGCGCCAGCGGCTTGATCTCGCCGCGGAACTGAATCTCCGCCCAGTCGCCCTCAGCCAGTGCGCGATCCTCTTCCACCGGCTCGACCGTCGCCTGGCTGTCCATCAGACGGCTCAGTTCCGACTCGAACTCTTCATCGGTAAGCTCTATCTTCGGCTTCTCCACGCGCACGGTGTCGTATCCGGCAACGTCGAACTCCGGCAACACCTCAAAGGCCGCCTTGAAGCGAAGCGGCTGACCCTCATTCAGTTGCAGGTCGAGTAACTGCGGCTCCGACACCGGCTGCAGTTTCCGCTCGGTGATCGCGCTCCGGAAACGCTCCGAAACCAGCGCCTCCAGTACTTCCTGGCGAAGCTCCTTGGCGAACTTCGACCGCACCAGCGACTCGGGCACCTTGCCCGCGCGGAAACCCGGAATGCGCGCCAGCTTCTGGTAACGCTTGATCACCGTGCGATAGGTCTTTGAGACCTCATCCGCGGGAACCTCCACTTCGATCTCGCGCATCAACTCCGGATTCAGCGATGGCTCATGCTGATGATTGTGGTCATGCTCGTGGTCATGGTCATGGCTGTGCTCATGTTGCTCTGCTGGGGTTGTATCCAACTGCTGTTCCGCAGCCTCAGTCGTCAATGTGTCGTTTGTTTCTGTCATTTCAGTCGGGTTCAATTCAATGCCTTCCAGAGACGCCCATAAATGGGCTGCGCCGCTCCGTGTCCGGGCGTCAAGCGCTCGCCGACGCCTCATATCCACTCTACGAGGCTTGCTTGTGAAGGGTCAAACGGGCGCGCGCTGATTATGTCTGCCTGAAGACAAGAGATTGTCTAGAGCGCAGCTTCGCCGGACGTTGAAAACAGCTCCAGCCGGACCTTCCACTGCGTCGACTGTCCCGGTTGCAGCATAACCATCCCGGTATCGACGTCCTTTCCCCATTCCCGCCCGAACGGGTCGGGGTAGTTGAACTGGGGTTCGATAGACACGAAGTTACCGTCTGCCGGCGCGAGCACATGCATGGCCTTGATCGTCGAACTCAGCGCCGTGAGCCGCAATCCGTAATTCCTCCCGGGATCGCTCAACTCTGCAACGGGTCCGCTATCCAGCAAGCCCTGATGCAGCACAACGAAGCAGTCGTCCAGGTCCATTGAGCCCAGCCTGACGCCGCCTGGCGCCGTGAAGTCGTAGGGCGAGTCCGCTACCGGAAGCAGCACGCCCGTTGGCGAGCGCTTCCCGGAGTCGCGCATCTCCGTGCGTTTCTCGCCAGGGATGCGCAGACGCAGTTCTCCCCGGTTGCCATTGAGAATGGCAAACCGCGGCTGCCAACCGATGCCGACTGGCTCCGCTACATCGCCCGCATTGTGCGCCGTCACCGTCAGATCCACCGACCGGCTGCTAAGCAGCACGGTCACCGTTACCTCAGTCTTCGACTGCCAATGTGCGCCAAAGTCCTCCGCGCGAAAGACCGCCTGCGCCTGTCCGCCATCCGGCAATGCCGTAGTGGAAGCGGCATCTGCTGCTTCAGCCAGCATGAGTCCGCCGTTCCCAGCAGCAGGCACAGTGATCGCATGTCCCCGCCAGACGATGCTCCCATGCGCACTCGGCGAAGCCGCTCCTCCGATGCGATCCGCCCACGGCACTTCGAATGCCCCACCCATGGCAAGGCTGGCCTGCCCATTCTCGTCCGCGTCCACACCTGTCATCGCCCTCGCCGCGCCCTCGATCGACGGCGATGCCATCAGGTTCACTTCGCCTGTTCCGGGAATGTAGGCCGTTATCTGGAGCACGTTCATGCCGCGTCCCGGCAGCATCGTGGCGGAGAGAAACTCGGGCATCGAGTCGCCCATCATCTGACTCCGCGTCAGCACAATCGCATCTTGGCCGCCGGGCCGCGGTATCGGAGCCTCCTGATGCTGCGTCACTATCTTCTCTTTCAACTTGTGATAATGTCCGCGTCCCCGCTCGCGGTAAGCGACTGCAAGCACCGCAACCAGCGCCGCGAGAATGAGGCCGGTCACCAGGCCTGACCGCATCACGCCCTTCCGCCAAACCCGATGAAACAGCGTCGAAAACCACCGCTGTAGTGACGCCAGATACATCCTGCTGATTCGTGGATCTTCCAAGTAGCCCCGCCCGCCTTTTCTTCGCTCCGATGTATTCTATCTATTGGCGGTGCGCTGGTGTTACCGGCTTTTTCCGCCATCCTCATCCGGTGAAATCGATCCCTCGCATCGCGTCCACTCCGTTGCCTTCAACTCAGGTCCAATTGCCCAAGATCCTTCGCCAGCGTGCGGCTCCGGAGTCTGATCCGGATCGCATCCGCAACTCGATCATCGCCTGCCAACTCTGCCCCCGGCTGCGCGATTACTGCACTCGCATCGGAGAAACCCGCCGCCGAGCCTACCAGGACCACGACTACTGGTCGCGCCCCGTCCCCGGCTTTGGCGACCCTCGCGCGCGGGTCCTCATCCTTGGACTCGCTCCCGGCGCCCACGGAGCCAACCGCACCGGCCGCCCCTTCACCGGCGACGGCTCAGGAGACTTTATGTATCCGGTGCTCCACGAGCTTGGATTCGCTTCCAAGCCCCGAGCCATCTCCCGCGACGACGGCCTCCGCCTGCGTCATGCCTGGATCGCCTCCGTCGTTCGCTGCGCGCCGCCCGGCGACAAGCCCACGCCTCAGGAGATCCGCAACTGCGCTGTGCATCTGGCGGCCGAGATCAACGCGCTGCCCCGCGTCCGCGTCATCGTCTGCCTGGGTAAGATCGCCTGGGACGGTTTCCTCGCCCATCTCCTGCTTGCAGGCGTCATCGCTCGCCGGTCGGACTACCGCTTCAGCCATGGCGCGGAATACACGCTTCCAAACGGCCTGCGCCTGCTCGGCAGCTATCACCCATCGCTGCGCAACACGAACACCGGCCGCCTCGACCGCCCAATGTTCGCCCACGTCTTCGTCCGCGCCAGGGAACTTGCCGGTCTCAGTTGACACCCCCTTCCTCCGGCGATAAAACGCAACCAATCACCATCCCAGTGAATCTTACTTTCGAGCAATCAAACTTCGCCTTCGGGGGAACCAGCATGAGTGCAAAAGGGATTTGGATTGCTTTTGGATTGGGCGTATCTGCGGGAGCGGCCATCGCTCTTCTCTACGCACCTCAACCCGGCGTGAAGACGCGTCGCCAGCTAAAGAAGAACATCAACGACGGCGTCGACTATCTTGAGGATGCCGCGGCCTACCTCAAGGAACAGGCCGACTACCTCAGCAAAGAGGCTCAGAAAACCATCAAACGCACCAAGGGACAGGTCGGAGACGTGGTCGACAAAGTCACCGACGCCGCTACCGGCGCAGTCAAAAGCGTCCAGTCCCTGATGTAAGTGGGTCTCTCAGAACTGACAACTGAGAACCGACGGCTGAGAACTGTCCTTATTCAAGCGGTCCAACCATCACCACAAAATACGCCACCACACAACACAACGCCCCGGCAGTTAGCCGAGGCGCTGAGTTTATCGCATTGTTTTTACTAACAACCAGCAACCTGCAACCGACAACTTCCTTACACCGTCGACAACGCAAGCCCGCCAACCTTCTCGTCGCCATCCGCACCGTCCGTCGAAATCGGCCGATAGAACAGTTGGTTGATCTCCAGGTACACCTCAAGGAACGCCGGCCGCTGCACAATTCCGCCCGCGATCAGCGCCTCTGAGAGTGGGTCCTCGATGAACCGCTGCAGAGCGCGCCGCAAAGGCCGCGCCCCATAAGATCTCTCCGAAGAAGTTTTCTCCAGGATCCACTGTTTCGCATCGTCGGTCACAGAAAGCGTGATCGCCTTGTGCACCAGGTTGACGTTCAACTGCTGCACCAGCAGTTCGAGGATCTGCATCAGGTCGGCGTTCGAGAGGGACGTGAAGATAATGATCTCGTCGACTCGATTGAGGAACTCCGGATTGAAGGTGCGTTTGACCTCGCCCTTCACCAGCTCCTCCATCTTCTCGAGGATCATATTTTCTTTGCCGCTCTGGAAGCCCAGCCCTTCGCGTTTCTGCAGATGTTTCGCTCCGATGTTCGAGGTCATCACCACGATCGTGTTCTTGAAGTCGACCGTGTTGCCCAGCCCATCCGTCAATTGCCCGTCTTCAAACACCTGCAGCAGCAGGTTGAAGACATCCGGATGCGCCTTCTCGATCTCGTCCAGCAGCACCACCGAGTACGGCGACCGTTTGACACGTTCGGTCAACTGCCCACCTTCCTCGTAGCCCACATATCCCGGAGGCGAACCGATCAGCTTGCTCACGGAGTGCTTCTCCATGAACTCCGACATATCGAACCGGATCAGGCTCTTCTCGCTGCCGAACAGGAACTGCGCCAGCGTGCGCGCCATCTCCGTCTTGCCGACGCCCGTCGGCCCGAGGAACAGGAAGCTCCCAATCGGCCGTGCCGGATTCTTCAACCCCGCGCGCGATCGCCGAATCGCACGCGCCAGCGCCGAAATCGCCTTGTCCTGCGAGATCACGCGCTTGTGCAGCTCTTCCTCGACCCGCAGCAGCTTCGCCGTCTCCTCTTCCTTGATTGAAGTGACCGGCACGCCTGTCCAGCGGCTCACGACATCCTCAATGTCCTCGCGCGTCACAATGCCCGCGGACGAATCATCAAGGTGGTACTTGTCACGAAGAGAGCGCAGGTTGTCCCGCTCTTTGCGTTCCTCGTCCGAGTAGAATCTCGCCTTCTCGAACTCGTGATTTGCAATCGCGTTCTCCATGCGGTGCACGATGAACTTGATCCGCTTCTGCACCTCAGTCAACTCTTCGGGAAGGGAAGTCTGCCGCAGCTTCACCCGAGCTCCCGCCTCGTCGATCAGATCGATCGCCTTATCCGGCAGGAACCGGTCCGGAATATACCGGCTCGAATGCGACACCGAAAAATTGATCGCATCGTCGGTGTACGAGACCGCATGGAACTTCTCGTACTTGTCCTTGATCCCCATGATGATCTTGACCGCATCCTCTTCGTTCGGAGGCGGAACTTTGACCGCCTGGAATCTGCGTTCCAGCGAGCGGTCCTTCTCGATCGACTTGCGATACTCCGACGGCGTGGTCGCCCCGATGCACTGGATCTCGCCGCGGCTGAGCGCCGGCTTCAGAATATTCGCCGCATCCAGCGAACCTTCCGCCGACCCCGCACCCACCAGCGTATGCAGTTCGTCGATGAACACGATGGAGTTCTGACTCTCCATCAACTCCTTCATGATCGTCTTCAGTCGCTCTTCAAACTGACCACGATATTTCGTGCCTGCAACGATCAGCGAAAGATCGAGCGCCAGCACCCGCTTGTCCGCAAGGAAGCTTGGCACCTCGCCGTCAGCGATCTTCTGCGCGAGTCCCTCCACAATCGCTGTCTTGCCCACGCCAGGCTCGCCGATCAGCACCGGATTATTCTTCGTGCGCCGGCATAAAATCTGAATCACGCGCTCGACTTCATTGTCTCGGCCCACCAGCGGATCAAGCTGCTGATCCATCGCGGACTGGGTCAGGTCGCGCGAAAATTCCGCAAGCATCGATTGCTCGCCGCGCTGGCCCTTGCCGCCCTGCTGTGCCGGAGCCTTCTCCTGCGTCGTCCGCTGCAACTCTTCCCTGATCGCAGGCAGCCGCAGCCCGCGCTCGGTCAGGATCTCCGCCGCAAAACACTTTTCCTCACGCAGCAATCCCAACAGCAGATGCTCCGTGCCGATGTGTTTGTGCGAGAGCCGCTCCGCTTCTTCCGCAGCATACGCAAGCACGCGCTTGCACTCATTCGAGAGCGGCAGATCGACTGAAGTCGACACCTTCTCACGAATCGTCGTATGACCTTCAATTTGCTTCCGTATCGATTCCACTGACGCGTGCGACCGCAGAAAGCGATTCGTCAGTGCCTTGTCCTCCCGCAGCAACCCAAGCAGCAAGTGCTCAGTCTCGATATAAGGTGACCCAAACTGACTGGCCTCGTAGCGGGCAAAGAAGATTACCCGCCGCGCCTTTTCCGTATAGCGTTCGAACATGTTCCCCCTTCAAGCCGGCCACTGCACCTGTCCTCAAAGAATTCCGAGACCGCGATGCAGCACCATTCATCCAGCCCGCCTCTGCGCCAAACGCTCGCAAAAGCCCTTCAGGGTGTCACCGGAAATTATGCCCTCCGGAGTACAGAACCCCCATTCCACTCTTAATAGTGTAGTCGCTCCGCATCCCATTCCACATAACTCTAAAGTTTTGACTAACGTAACACTTTTTTGGATGCGCGCTGTGCAAAACTAGCACCGAACTTGGTGCATCTGACGGATATCCCGGCGCTTCCACGTCCCGACATTTTCTTTGTGTCGCCAGGTCTTCTTACGGCTGATCTTCCAGGCGTCCATCCTTCAGCCGCAGGACCCGCCCGCACCGCACCGCGAACTCCATGTTGTGTGTCACCAGCACACTGGTCAATTGATGGTCCCGATGTAGCTTTTGAATCAGCGCGAAGACCACCTCCGCCGTCTTTCCGTCCAGGTCCCCCGTAGGCTCATCGGCCAGCAACAGCTTCGGCGCGGTCACCAGCGCCCGCGCCAGGCTCACCCGCTGCTGCTCGCCTCCGCTCAGTTCTCCGGACCGGTGCTCCGCCCGCGATGCCAGCCCAACCTCTCCCAGCCAAATCAGCGCCTTTTCAAGCGCCACTACGCGTCGCTCCCCGCGAGCCAGCAGCGGCATGGCTACATTTTCGAGCGCCGTAAACTCCGGCAGCAAGTAATGGAATTGCCATACATATCCCACTTCGCGATTGCGGAACTCCGCCGCCTGCCGTGCATTCAGCCCGCCGACGCGCGTCTCCGCCACCCACACGTCGCCCTCCGTAGGCCGGTCCAGTGCGGCCAGAAGATGCAGCAGCGAACTCTTGCCGGAACCGCTCTCGCCTACAATTGCGACCATCTCTCCCGCAGCCACCGCGAAGTTCAGCCCGCGAAACAGCACCACCTCGCCTCGCGCACCATCGTCCTCAGCACCCACGCGCCTGCTCCCAGCCACGGCCGGATAAATCTTCGTCAACCCCTCCGCCCGCAGCATCACCGCCATCCTAGTGCCGCCATTTCTTTGGGGATTGTCATTCTGACCGCAGCGAAGAATCCCCGCATTTGTACTTGTCGTTGCCCGTTCTCAGGCCCTTCGCTCACTTCGCCCCCGCTCCCGCATGTCCCGGATATCGCCCCAACGCAATCGCAATCCGGTTCCACGCATTGATCGTCGTAATCGCCAACGTCAGATTCACCGTCTCTACATCGCTGAAATGCGCCCGCACCTCGTTGTACGCCTCATCTGGAGCGTGCCCGTCCTGAATATTCGTCACCACCTCCGTCCATGCCAGAGCCGCCCGTTCCCGCTTCGTGTAGATATCCAAGCCACGCCAGTCCCCGACCCCCGCAATCCGCTCCGGCGTCTCATTCAGTTTCTTCAGCGCCGTCGTATGCAGATGAACGCAATACTCGCACCCATTCATCAGCGAAGCCCGCAGCCGCACCAGGTCCAGCAGAACCGCCTCCAGCCCCGTCTCCGTATTCAGGTAGTGCTCCAGCGCCGACATCCGCGCCAACCCCTCCGGCGCCAACTTCGCATAACTCAATCTCGCTGTCATAAGATCACCTCACTCATACCGCAGCGCCTCGGCGGGCAGCACCTTCGCCGCGCTCGAACTCGGATACAGCGTAGCCACTAAGCTGACGCCCAACGAAACCGCCGCCACAATCACCGCATCCACCACCCGTGGCGCGAACGGCAGATAGTCGATCGAATACACCGACGCATCCAGCTGAATAAATCGGTAATGTCCGCCGGCCCAACTCAGCCCATATCCGACGATCAGTCCCAGCACCGTCCCGATCACCGAGATCAGCAATCCCTGCAGCAGGAATATCCGCCGCACCTGGTCCACGCGCACGCCGAAGCTCATCAGCACCGCAATGTCTTTCGTCTTCTCCATCACCATCATGGTCAGCGCGATCAAAATATTCAGCGCCGCCACGCACACGATTAGAGCCAGGATAATGAACGTCACAATCTGTTCCAGCTTCAGCGCGCGGAAGAGTTGCCGGTTCTCCTCCATCCAGTTTGTCGTCTCATAGCCCTTGCCCGCGGCCTGTTCAATCTCGCGCCCCACCGCGTCCGCCCTGTACATATCGTCGACCTTGAAGCTGATCGCCGAGATCAGATCCGGCTCCGAGAACAGCCTCTGCGCATCCGCCAGCCGCGTAAACGCATAGCTCGAGTCGTACTGATAGAACCCCGACCGGAATACCCCCACCACCCTGTACCCCTGATACTTCGGCACCACGCCAAACGGCGTTAACTCTCCCTGGGGACTCGTCACCAGCACCTTATCGCCTACCGCCGCCCCCAGCGTCTCCGCCAAATCCTGCCCAATCACAATCGGCGGCAACTCCAGCCCCGTCTGGTTGACATCTGGACCAGTCGACGACGGCCCGCGTGCCCCATCCATCGCGGCACTATCGCGATGGGTGGGATGTAAACCGTCCGCTCGACCCACCGACGACAGTCCGGGTGCCCCATCCATCGCGGCACTATCGCGATGGGTGGGATGTAAACCGTCCACCGGCTCCAGCGCCTCTGCACTCCCTTGCTTCACTAACTCCAGCAAGTCCGAAACCGTCCGCTGATCCGCCGGAACAATCCCCTCTACCAGCGCCCCGCCGCTCCTCGCCCCGCGCGAGATCAGCACCTGGCCATACAGCCCCGGAGCAGCCGCCGTTACATGCGGAAGCCCGCGCAGCCGCGCCAGCAAAGGCCGCCAGTCCTTGATCCCGTCCGCTGACACCCGCATCAACATCACGTGAGCAGTCGACCCCACCAGCTTCTCCTGCATATCCCGCCGCATCCCGTTCGTAATCGCCAGCGCAATGATCAGCGAAGCCACTCCCGCCGCCACGCCAATCACAGAGATCAGCGTGATCACCCCCACCACAGCCTGCCGCCGCTTCGCCCGCAGATACCGCGCCGCAATGAATAGCTCAAACCGCATCGGTCAGCGCACCACAGCCTTCGCCGCCACCACAT
>WNGR01010436.1_pt1 | contig 11656 bp, 13 predicted proteins | sample 5407581 | NCBI WGS metagenome assembly WNGR01 (sample SAMN13153383, study PRJNA577476) | soil metagenome | isolation source: 80 cm soil or saprolite under Garry oak tree replicate 2 | place: USA:California | collected 2016-06-15
CCTTGGCCACGGCAAGCTGCGTATCGTCGAAATCGTCGGCGTGAATGGAAACGCCATTCGCAAAGGCAGCAAACCGTGCCGGCGCCTTCATGCCCGATCCGATAATGGCGGCCTTGCCGCTTACTCCAAGCCCCTGCAGGTATTGGTGGACGAGGGGCGCCATCACCGACGCCGAGCCCGCCAACGCCAGTCCAAAGCCGTCCAGAATGGACTTGCGGCCCAATTCCAGAACGTCGGCGGGAATATCGCCGTATTTCGTATTCACGATGAACTCGGAGACATATTTCGTGAGCCCTGGCGCTTGGGGGAAAGGCGTGCTCTCGGCAGGGCGAGGCGATGCGGCCAATCCTTCGCTACTGGCGCTACCTGCCGCGAATGCGGCCACGGCCAGCGAACTCTTGACGAAATCTCGGCGGATCATTGCGGTGCTCCTTCCAGTTTGCGTCCGGTTAGAACTTTAACACTGTAGATGCCCCGCTTTCTAGCACCCCCTTCCAGTTTGCGTCCGGTTAGAACTTTAACACTGTAGATGCCCCGCTTTCTAGCACCCTACCCCCCTCCCCTTTTTCTGCAAGTGTTCATTCTGTTCGGCTTAAGCCCGGCAATCTGCAAGTGCGGATTTTACGCGACTTGCAGGCGCCTCGTTTCCTAAACGAAAAAGCCATGCCCCTTTTGCCGTCCGACGACCCGGGGCATGGCTTGCTGAATTCCCTCCCCCTCCCCGGGTTTTTTTTGCAAGTGTTCATTCCACGTGCCTTAACTCCGATGAATCTGTAAGTGTTCATATTAGGCAAGTTACGTTCGCTTTGAGGTAAATATACATTCCGCGCTTCTTAGCAAGATCCGGGCCGTGCATTGGTGGCGGGGCCGCGATGCAGCCCGGCGGCGGAAGATGCCCGCGAATAGCACCCAAACGATGGAACGCAAGCGAGAGAACGGAACTGCATTGCTGAAACACATGCACGGCCTTTATTCGGCAGCGGAAGCCCATCCTCTGATTCATTTGGGCGGCAGTATAGCATATTATAACCTGGTAAGCAATAAGTTTATCGTTAACTTTCTAGTATTCGAACAATCCGTTTGAGTGGAAGAGATTCATTCGAACGAAATCCATTCGAATGGTCTGGGTGCGCAAAACTACTCGGCCGACGCGCTCGGCGCCGAAAGCCCGGCACAGGAGCATCCTGCATATCGGTTTACTTCTGCTGACCATTTTGGGCCTGAACAAAAGGCGATAAAATAAGGCGCTGGCGAATGGGGGGTCTGCCACATGGAAAAACAGATCGAAAAACAAACGGAAAAAATGCAGAAGACAGACGCGGAATGGCGTAAACAGCTTACCGACGAAGAGTATCAGGTGACTCGCAAGAAGGGCACCGAGCCGGCCTTCACGGGCAAATACTGGAACACCGAGAAACATGGCGTGTTCCACTGCGTCTGCTGCGGCGAGCCGCTGTTCGATTCGGATACGAAGTTTGATTCCGGCACCGGCTGGCCAAGCTTCTACGCGCCCATGGACGAATCGAAGGTGGCGCTCGAAACCGATGAATCCTACGGAATGATGCGCACGGAAGTGATGTGCCGCCGTTGTGAAGCGCATCTGGGGCACGTCTTTCCGGATGGCCCGAAGCCCACGGGCTTGCGGTTTTGCATCAATTCGGCCGCGTTGAAGCTGGAAGAGAACGAAAAGAAATAGCCGAAAAAAATAGCTAACCCGTCTGATCTCGATCGCGCGCGGTACGGCCTTGACGCCGCTGCCCGTTTTCGTTACAGTTTCTTGGTCATGAATCTGCGCGGGCATCATCATCATCACCACCATCATCATCACGGTAGCGAGCCGTGCCCGCGGAGGTTTGAGTAGCCGAAGCCTAAAAGCTCTCATTGACCCGCTGGCGCGGCAAACGCCCAGCGGGTTTTTTTTTGGATTCTTTGTGTGCGGCGAAGGCGCGGCGGTTGGGGCTCCGCCCAGGGAGGACGGATGAATCTCGATTTTGCCAAGCTCGGCGGGCTCATTCCCGCCATCGTCCAGGACGCGCGGACGGGCGAGGTGCTGATGCTCGGTTTCATGAACAAGGAAGCGTATGAGGCGACGCGCGCGAGTGGCGCGGTGACGTTTTTCAGCCGTTCGCGGCGCAAACTCTGGCGCAAAGGGGAACTGAGCGGCCACACGCGCGTCTGCCATAAAGGCTACCGAAGCTGTTTTTTCCGGCGTCTCGACGAGGACGGCAGGGATACCGTCATAGAGAAACGCGCCTTCGATCCCCATGTCGTTTACGGCGGGGAGTCGCGCCGATGAAGCCATTGAAGCTGGGCCTGCCCAAGGGCAGCCTTCAGGATGCCACCCTGCAACTGCTGGCCCGCGCCGGCTGGCGCGTCAACTTGAGTTCCCGCAGCTACTTCCCTGCCATCGACGATCCTGAAATCACCTGCATGCTCGTGCGCGCGCAAGAAATGGCCCGCTACGTGGAAACGGGCGCGCTCGACGCGGGCATCACCGGCCGCGATTGGGTGCTGGAGACAGGCGCGGAAGTGAAAGAGGTCGCCGAGCTGCTCTACGCCAAGCAAAGCCTGGCGCCGGTTCGCTGGGTGCTGGCAGTTCCGGAGAATGCTGCGGCGCAAACGGCGCGCGACCTCGAAGGCAAAGTGATTGCCACGGAAGTCGTCAACCTCACGAAGAAATATCTGGCTCGGCATGGCGTGCAGGCGCGCGTGGAGTTTTCCTGGGGCGCGACCGAGGTGAAGGTTCCGCAGCTTGCTGACGCGATTGTTGAAATCACCGAGACGGGCTCCTCGCTGCGAGCCAACCGGCTGCGCATCATTGACACCGTGCTCGAGTCACGCACCGTGTTCATCGCCAACACCGCCGCGGCGAAAGATCCCTGGAAATGCGAGAAAATTTCGAATATCGTGCTGCTCCTCCAGGGCGCCATCGCCGCGTACAACAAAGTTGGGATCATGCTGAACGTGCGGCGCGAGCATCTCGAGGGTGTGCTGCAAGCGCTTCCGGCGCTGAAAAATCCCACCATCTCCACGCTCTCGGACGCCGATTGGGTGGCCATCAACACGATTGTGGATGAGGACGTGGTGCGGCACCTCATTCCCAAGCTGAAGGCCGCGCAGGCGCAAGGCATCGTGGAATATCCGCTCAACAAGATCGTGCTGTGATGCGAATTGTGGCGCTGACATCGAGGATAGAGGAGAAGATGCTCGCGGCGCGGCAGCACCGCGATGCCGCGGCGGAATCCGTAGCTTCGCGCATCGTGAACGATGTGCGGCGGCGGGGTGATGCGGCCGTGTTTGCCTGGACGCAGCGTCTGGACGGCATGCGGGTAACGCCGAGGAAACTCTGGGCCAGCGCGAGCGAGCGGCGTGCCGCGGGACGCGCGGTCCCCAAAGTTTTGCGTGCGGCGCTCGAGCACGCCGCGCGCAACATTCGCCGCGTCGCGGAGGCGCAGCTGCCGCGATCCTGGAGCATCGCCATCGAGCCGGGCGTGCGCGTCGGCCAGCGCGTCACGGCCATCGATACCATTGGCTGCTATATTCCCGGCGGGCGCTTCTCGTTGGTTTCAACGCTGCTGATGACCGCAATTCCCGCACAAGTGGCCGGAGTGCGGCGCATCGTCGTCGCCTGCCCGCGTCCGAACGCGGCCTTGCTGGCCGCGGCGGAGATGCTCGGCCTCGAGGAAATCGCGCACATGGGCGGAGCGCAGGCAATTGCCGCGCTCGCCTACGGCACGCGATCGGTCCCGCGCGTGGAGAAACTTTTTGGTCCCGGAAACCGGTTTGTCACAGCGGCGAAGCGGTTGGTCAGCGGCGATTGCGCAATCGACCTGCTCGCCGGCCCCACCGAGTTGTTGATCGTCGCAGCGAGCGGAAATCCCCGCTATATCGCCGCGGATCTCTTGGCGCAGGCTGAGCACGATCCCGACGCCATGGCGCTTTTGGTCACCACGTCGCGGAAATTAGCGGAGGCCGCGCGCAACGCCGCCGCCGAACAGCTCAGCCGTTTGCCGGATACGAATCCGGCGAAGCGATCCCTCGAGGAAAAAGGCGCCATCCTTCTCGCGCCGAATTCGGCCGCCGCAGTGCGATTCGCCAACCGTTTCGCGCCCGAACATCTCAGTATTCCGGGCGCGCAAGCGGAGCTCGCGCACAAATTGCAGACCGCCGGAAGCACGTTTCTCGGACCCTGGAGCGCGCAATCGATTGGCGATTACGCCAGCGGCACCAATCACGTGCTTCCCACCAACGGGGGCGCCCGAACTCGCGGCGGGCTTTCCACGGCGGATTTTGTGCGCTGCACCAGCGTGCAGCACATCGCCGCGGCCGGTTTGCGCAGCCTTGGCCCCGTGGTGACGGCCCTGGCCGACGCCGAGGGACTCGTCGCGCACCGGCGCGCCGTGGAAGTGCGCCAGTGAACGCATCCGCGCGCCAAATTCAGCGAGCTGCGAAGAATTCCGCAGCTCCGAACCTGCGCTTTCGCGCATCGGTGAAACGCATTCGCAATTACGAAGCGCCCGAAGAAGGGCGCGAAGGCAAGTTGCGGCTTGATTTCAACGAGAACACCATCGGCTGTTCGCCATCCGTGCTGCGAGCGCTGCGGCAAGTCACGGCGGAGCAGCTGGCCATGTATCCCGAATACGAAAGCTCAGTTCGCCGCCTGGCTGGCCATTTTGGCGTGCGGCCTTCGGAAATGCTGCTGACGAACGGCGTGGATGACGCTTTGCGCTTGCTGATGGAGGTCTTCATCGAGCCGGGAAACACCGTGCTGATTCCGGAACCAACTTTTTCGATGTATCGCTTTTTTTCGCAAGTGGCGGGAGCGCGTATTTTTTCCGTTCGCTACGACGAGGCCATGAACTTCCCTCTCGAAGCCACGCTGCGCGAGCTCAGGCGCTCGCCGCATATTCTGTTTATTGCCAATCCCAATAATCCGACGGGAACGCTGCTGGACGAGATGGCTCTAACCCGGATACTGGATGCGGCGCGGCGCACGGTGGTTTTGGTCGACGAGGCCTATTTTGAATTTTCCGGACTGACGGTTCTTCCCTGGATTCGGCAGAGGCCGAATCTGATCGTCTCGCGAACTTTCTCCAAAGCCGCTGGTTTGGCGGCGCTGCGTATCGGCGTGCTGTTCGCTCGCTCCGACGTGATTGCGGCTATGCGGCGGGCGTTTACGCCATATCCGGTAAACTCGCTTGCGCTCACCGCCGCGGAAGCAGCCATAAAAGATGAAAAATTCCTGCGAGCCTATACTGAGGACGTTTTGGAGAGCCGTTCGCAGCTGGCGCGAGGACTCGAGCAAATGGGAGCGCGCGTTTTTCCCAGCGGGGCAAACTTCGTACTCGCCGACTTCGGTCCCGGTGGCAGGCGGCTAGTGAAGCGGCTGGCGCGCCGCGGAATTCTGGTGCGCGACCGTGCCTCCGAGTTCGGCCGCGACGGCTTCGTTCGCATTACCGCGGGCACAGTGCAGCAAACGCAACGCCTGCTCAAAGCCATAAAGGAGGAGTGGTGAAGCTCGAGCCCAAACTGGCTATCTTCGATGTCGACGGAGTTCTTGTCGACGTCCACGGCTCGTTTCACCGCTCCATTCTGGACACGGTGAAGCATTTCACCGGCCGCCGTTTCACTTATGCGCATATTCAGCAATGGAAGAGCCGTTCCGGCTATAACGACGATTGGAGGCTCTCGACCGATTGGGTTAACTCGCTCGGCGAGAAAGTGGAATATGCCGAAGTGAAGCGCGTGTTTCAGAAGATCTATTGGGGAACCAATGGAACGCGGGGCAACGTCTGGGGCGAACGATGGCTTGTGCCGGCGCGGCGCCTGCAACGCTGGGCGCGGCGTGCCGAGCTCGCGCTCTTCACCGGCCGCACGCGTCGCGAGCTGCGCCATACGCTCGAACACTTCGGAGTGGCGAAGCTATTCAAACGCGTGGTCACAATGGACGACGTCGAAAACCTAAAACCTCATCCCGAAGGACTCCTGCGCCTGCTCAACGGCACAGACCCCAAGGCGGCAGTTTATCTGGGCGATAACCTGGATGATGCTTTGGCCTCGAAACGCGCGGGCGTTCCATTCCTGGGTGTACTTAGGCATGGCAGCGAGGCTCATCGGGTGCGTGCGGCACAACTGCGGCGGCACGGCGCGCGCATCATTCTGCACAGCACCAATGAGCTGGAGAAATACTGGAAATGAGGCGCGCCAGCGTGCATCGCGTCACAAAGGAGACGGATATCGTGATTCACTTGAATCTCGATGGACAGGGCCGCGCCGATGTCTCTACGGGCATTCGGTTTCTCGATCACATGCTGGACCTCGTGGCGCGGCACGGCGCCATGGATTTGAAAATCGCGGCCAAAGGCGACCTCGATGTGGACCAGCACCACACCGTCGAGGACCTCGGCATCACACTCGGCGAAGCTATCGCCAAAGCTTTGGGCTCGAAACGCGGCATCCTGAGGGCCGGCTATTTCCTGATGCCCATGGACGAAACCCTGGCCGCCGCGGCGATTGATTTCAGCGGGCGCGCGCATTGCGTCTGCGGGTGGCGTTTCGCGGCCCAGCGGGTCGGCGACTTGCAAACGGAGCTGGTGGAGGATTTCTTCCGCGGCTTCGCCCAGGCCGCCGCGGCAAACGTGCACCTGCGGCTTCTTTACGGCCGCTCGACGCACCACCAGGTGGAGGCGCTCTTCAAGGCTTTCGCCCGTGCTTTGCGATTTGCCACGACGCGAGATCCGCAGCTCAAACGCGTGCTGCCAAGCACCAAAGGCCTGTTATGAAAATCTCGCTGGTTGAATATGACGCGGGCAATCTGCCGTCGGTGGAACGCGCTTTGGCGAGGCAGGGCGTCGAAACCGAGCGCGCGGCCACTCCGGAATCCATTGCCGCCGCTCGGGTGCTCATCCTTCCCGGGGTGGGCCATTTTGGCCAGTTAATGCGAACGCTCGCCTCGCGCGGTTTGCTCGCGCCAATCCGGCAGGCCATTTGCGGCGACGTTCCGCTATTGGGCATTTGCCTGGGATTGCAGGCGCTCTTCGCATCCAGCGCCGAAGCGCCGGAGGATCGGGGCCTGGATATCCTGCCGGGCACGGTGACAGCTCTGCCGGTCACGGCCAAATTGCCGCACATGGGCTGGAACCGAGTCCGTCAAATCCGCCCTTCGGCGCTGTTCGAAGGCATTTCCGCAAACGCATATTTCTACTTCGCCCATTCTTATGCCGCGCTTGACGCGGGCGAATCGACGGTGGCGATGTGCGAGCATGGAGTGCCGTTTGTCGCCGCGCTGGAGCGCGAGAATCTTTTTGCCGTGCAATTTCACCCCGAGAAATCAGGCGATGCCGGGGCGCGCGTCCTCGCCAACTTCGTCGGTTATGCCAGCGCGGGGAATCGCGGATGACGCTGGCGCGTCGCATCATTCCCTGTCTCGATACCGACGGCGAACGCGTGGTCAAAGGGGTTCAATTCTTCAATCTGCGCGACGCCGGCGATCCTGCCGCGCTGGCGGCGCGCTATAACCGCGAGGGGGCAGACGAGCTGGTGGTCTTGGACATTGCCGCGTCGCGCGACCACCGCCCCACATTTCTCGAAACGATCCGTCGCGTTGCCGCCGAATTGGCTATTCCCCTGACCGCGGGCGGCGGCGTGGCCACCGTAGACGAGGGTCGTGCGATTCTCCGAGCCGGGGCGGACAAACTTACGGTCAATACCGCCGCGCTCCGGCGCCCTAAGCTTCTCACCGAACTTGCCGCCGAATTCGGCTCACAAGCGGTCGTATTGGCGATTGATGCGAAGCGGGTTGGGGAGAGGTGGGAGGCGTTCGTACGAGGCGGGCGGGAATCCTCCGGCCGGGATGCGGTGGATTGGGCCAGCGAGGGCACGGAACGCGGTGCCGGTGAGATTTTGCTGACCTCCATGGATCGCGACGGCACCCGTAGCGGTTTCGATCTGGCACTGACGGCCACCATCGCCGAGCGCGTCACGGTGCCCCTGATTGCCTCGGGCGGAGCAGACAGTCCGGCCGATTTCCTGGATGTCTTCGAAAAGGGACATGCCGACGCGGCTTTGGCTGCTTCCATTTTTCACGACGCAGTGCAAGAGCTTCGCGAGCTGAAATGCTTTCTCCATTCCAAAGGGGTGCCAGTGCGGCTGAGCGGCTAGAGGCTGCAGCCCCGAGCCTAGGCCGAGCATCTGCGCTGATTTAGACGTGATCATACCCTGCATCGACCTTCAGGACGGCCGCGCAGTACAACTGGTCCGCGGCCGCAAACTGCGCCTGGCGCTTGAGGATGTTTTCGGCCTCCTTGATCGCTTTCGGGATTATCCCCTGCTTCACGTCATCGACCTGGACGCCGCCATGGGCCGCGGCAGCAATGCGCGACTGGTCGGGCAGCTCTGCCGCAGGGCTCCCATGCGCGTGCGCGTAGGCGGCGGCATCCGCACGGCGGCGCGCGCGGAACGTATTCTCGCCGCTGGCGCGGAAAAAGTGATCATCGGCAGCGCTGCGTTTCGCAACGGTGGAGTAAACCACGCCTTCCTTTCCCGGCTCGTTGCGCACGTCGGACGGAGGCGAATGATCGTCGCGGTGGACACTCAGGGCGGGCGCATCTTAGTGCGTGGATGGCAGGAAAAGCTGCGCCTCACGCCAGAGAAGGTTTTCCCGGAGTTAGAATCTTACGCCTCTGAGTTTCTGTGTACGTATGTAGACGCCGAAGGCACCATGCAGGGGACAAGTCTGCGCTGGTTCAGTCGACTCCGAAACGCTACACGTCTGCCGATTACCGCAGCCGGAGGCATTCGGAGCGCGCGAGAAGTCCGCGAATTGGAGCGGCTGGGGATGAATGCGGCAGTCGGAATGGCGCTGTACTTGAATCGGCTGCGGTGAGCGGAAGCGGCTCAGGGCTACCAGTAACGTACTTATTTATAAGCACTTACATAGCTTAGCGAGTTTTTACTTCTCCGAAACAATGATCCTGTTAGAATTGTCTCGCAGGGCCGTTGCGGCACGGGCTTGACGCTCGTCTATCCCGTCCTCTTAGGTTTCCTCCGCATGAAACGATACGGTGATCATCGCATTCCGGGGCGTCTTTTTGTTGTCGAAGGCATCGATGGTTCAGGTAAGTCGACGCAGTTGATGCTCCTGCATCAATGGCTCAAAGCCGAAGGGTATGGAGTTGTCTTCAGCGAGTGGAACTCCTCGCCGTTAGTTAAAGACACGACCAAGCGAGGCAAAAAGAAGCAACTCCTGACTCCCGCGACTTTCAGCCTGATCCACGCCACCGATTTCGCCGACCGCACGGAACGTAATATTATTCCCCTGCTCAAGGCCGGCGCGGTGGTGCTGTGCGATCGGTATATCTATACCGCCTTCGCTCGCGACGCGAGCCGGGGCATGGATGCGGAGTGGATTCGCGAACTCTACGCCTTCGCGGTGAAGCCAACGGTCGCTTTTTACTTCCGCGTGCCCCTCGAAGTGGCCATGAAGCGCATCAACGATGCTCGCGCAGGATTTAAGTACTACGAAGCGGGCATGGATCTCGGCCTGAGCGACGATCCGGATGAAAGCTTCCGCCTCTTCCAGGGCCGCATTCTCGAGGAATACGACAAAATGATTCCGGAATTCGCGCTTACCGTGATTGATGCCACCTTGCCCATCGAAACCCAGCAGCAGGAGATGCGGCTAATGGTCTTGGCTAAACTGACCCAGGCGAAGCAACTTCGGGTGGCCCCATGAAAGAGAGCTATGGAGTCCGATTGCCGGGCCTGGAACTGGACGACCTGGTTGGCAAACTGATCGTCCTGGAAGGGACGGACGGCGTCGGGCGCTCCACTCAAATCCGCCTGCTGAAGGAATGGCTGGAACAGCAGGGCCATGCGGTCCTGGATACGGGGCTAACGCGCTCCGGGCTGGCAGGCAAGGGCATCAAGCGAGCGAAGGAGGGCCATACCCTCGGCCGGATCACCCTTAGTCTCTTCTATGCAACGGACTTCGCAGATCGCCTGGAAAACGAGATCGTACCGGCGCTGCGCGCGGGCTTCGTTGTGCTGACCGATCGCTATATCTATTCGCTGATGGCGCGTTCGATGGTCCGAGGGCTTGATCCGGTTTGGGTGCGCAATATACATCGCTTCGCCCCAAAGCCTGACGCCATTTTCTATCTGCGCATCGGCGTGGATGAGCTCATTCCTCGCGCGGTATTTACCCGCGGATTTGATTATTGGGAATCGGGCATGGACCTGTACTCCACAGAGGACATGTACGATAGCTTCCGGAAATATCAGACCGCCTTGCTCCAACAATTCGATCAGTTGGCGGAGGAGTTCAGTTTCAACGTAATTGATGCGCGGCCGGAACCTCGGGCGATATTCGAGCAGTTGAAGGGCGGCATCGACCGGATCCTCACGCCTCCGGTCGGGCGAGCGGCAGTCACCTTACCCAGCGACGCACCAGAGGCCGGACAGGAATTGGCCATGGAGGGAGCGTCGGAAGAGCAGCGCAAGCGGGCATAGCAGATGACGAAGCAGAATGACGAAGTCCGCGTTTCTCCAGCATCGCAAGCCTTGGAACGTTCCATCCGACGCGCACTGCGCAACCATAAACGCGCTCAGAAGAAGCTGAAGACTGACCCGGTCCACGATTTCCGGGTTGCGTTGCGGCGCTGCCGCTCGCTGGCCGAAGGTTTTTCCGCCATCGATCCGGATCCTGTCTGGCGGCGGCTGCGAAAGGCTTCCAAGGGCGTACAGAGGGGCATGTCTGATTTACGCGATGTCCAGGTGCTGGAGCACTGGCTGAAGCCTCTGCGGTTAACAAGCGGACCGGCCGGGCAGGCCCTGGCGTCACATTTCAAAAAGCAAGAACGACGCGCCAAGAAAGAGGCTCGCAGCTCGCTAAAATCGTTTCCACGCAAACGATGGAAGCGCTGGTCGCGCCGGCTGCCGGCAAGGGCAGAACTTATCCCGGTGAACGAGCGGCGGCTGGCCCAGTTGGTTCTCGAGCAATTGACCCGCGTCATCGATCTCCACGAGCGCTGGACGAAGCAGCCAAGCGCGGAGACCTGGCACGAGCTGCGCGTCACGGTGAAGCGCTTCCGGTACATGGTCGAAAGCTTCCTGCCCCAAAAGAGCGAGTCATGGAGCGCGGAACTCGAGCGGACTCAGGACCTGCTTGGAGAAGGGCACGATCTCGATGTGTTGCACGATCTGCTTTTGAAGCTTGCACGCAAGAACTTTCTGCCGAAGACCGCAGTCTCGCAATTCCTGCGGCGTGTGGACAGCGCAGCCCAAAAGAGGCGAAAGGAATACGTTTCCCTCATCTGCAAACCGGGGCATCGAAATGGACAAGACTCGGGCATCCATCAGGCCGAGAACGCTAGCGCGGCGATGCTATGGGGTCATTGGCAAACCGAACTAAACGAGTTGGCTTCGATCAATCGCCAAGGCGGCGAAGAATCCTCGAGGTCAGCACCCAGAAGAGCGTTGCGCGCAAGGGCGCGAGCGAATCAATATCCACACAGGCCACGCCGGATTTCTTCAGCGCGGTAAATGGCGCCGTGGCCTTCAGCGCATGGGCAATAAATTCGTCCATGTGCGGCGCATGCCCGAAGCAGATGACTTCCCCTCCCAGTCGCCCCAGTTCTTCGGCAAGCCGGGCCGGCTT
>WNGR01007371.1_pt1 | contig 11655 bp, 7 predicted proteins | sample 5407581 | NCBI WGS metagenome assembly WNGR01 (sample SAMN13153383, study PRJNA577476) | soil metagenome | isolation source: 80 cm soil or saprolite under Garry oak tree replicate 2 | place: USA:California | collected 2016-06-15
AATCGTCAATTGTGCTTTGTCGTCCGCACAAGGAGCACAGTCTCCCTGCCGAATATTTGCCTGTGCCGACTGCATAGATTGTCCGGTTGTCTGCGCACAGATCCGTCTGTTATGGCGGGCGACTGGGCGGTGGGCGGAACCGGCAGATTCAGCCACGGTTGGCTGCCTGTCCGAGGGGGAGAAGCCATTGACCTGGCATAGTCGGGACGCCAGTCCAGCTCTCACCGCTGAAACCGGATGCTGGCCAGGAATTTGCGGAAGGCGGCGCGGTCGGCGCTCTGGCTGCCGGTCCCCGACGGGTTTTGGGATGCGAACACGAAGGCGGTCCCATCGTGGGTGGTGACGGCGAGCTCTACCAGGAAGCCGCTCCCTGGCGGGCACTGCATGCTAAGCAGCTGGGCGGGTGCTCCGCCGATCGTGATGGCCTGGTCGGTTTGCGGGGTCGCCGGGCACGGGTGCGCGGCGGCGGCGGCTCGGGTGGTCGTTCTGGTGTAGGCCGCCAGATTCTCCTTGGTTGGTGCTGCGATCGCCCATGCCTCGAGGCCGCCTGGTCCTTGGAAGAGGTCCACGACGCTGTCGTCGTCGCCGGGGGCACCTGTTCCGTTCCACTGCTGGGTGGCCTGCCCGCCGGTCCAGCCTGCGGGCAGGGCCTCGGTGTAGCGGTAGTGCCGGGAGGTGAAGATGCGCGCGGCCGCGGGCGTGCTGGCGGTGGCGGCCGGTGATTGTGCCGGCGGAGCACTCGGTCCGGTGGTGGCCGGTGACGCGCAGCCCGCCAGGAGGGCGATCATGATGAGAGACGCAGCGAGTACTGGCATTTCGCCGATCCGCCAGGCGCGGTGCCGTGCACCGCAAGGTATCGGCGGCGAATGGCGGGTCACGGGAGTTTCCCTGGAAGGGCCGGGCTGCCTGTTGCAGCAGACATGTGCGCTGGCATCAGCTCTCCTCGCTTATGTCCGTCTCCGCGTCATCGGCTGGGGCGGTCGTCTGAGATCCAGGGCGCCTGCAGCTCGACCGTTCGCCGGGTGGCGTAGTTCATCTCCGCTACGGTCAGGCGGAGCCGGTACCACAGGCAGCGGAGCCGTTCGCGGCCGGACCAGGAGACCGACTTCTCCAGCTGCCGCCTGCGGACGAGATCAGCAGAGCCGGGGACGGGGCTCGCCATGGCTGCCCTATCCGGTGCGGGCAGGCGGCGTGGGTGTTCATGATCTGGTGTCGGAAGATTCCGGTGCATCGTGGTCTCCCTAGGGTGGCTTGGCCGGGCTGCCTGCCTGGTATCTGAAGCTGATGAGCTCAGCGGGGCGGGGATCGCGGCTGGCTTCACTGTCGCGGGCGGCGGCGGCGTTCACCACGCACAACCGCTCACAAGACGGCCCACACAACAGCCCACAAGAATCCGCGCGCCCTACGTTCCGGGGGTGCGCGCCGTCGGCGCGGGCCCTAGCTGGCTGTTCCTGGCGCTTCGGCCGCCGACCCTGATAGGGCCTGGTCGCGGTGCCACGGAATCCGCAGATGGAGGCTGACTTGTGGTAGCGGGACGTGGCGGGGGTGGCCGGGCCGGCGTACTGTTGGGGCCCAGGACTGGTTCTGCCCGGTGCCGGTGGCCGTGGCGGACAGGTTGGTGGGGGGCCTGGGATGGTGGCCGAGCAGCCTGCATCTTCTTTTGCCGGGCTGCTGCGGCAGCTGCGGACCGGGGCGAGGCTGACCCAGGAGGAACTGGCGGCGGCGGCCGGGGTGTCGGCGCGGTCGGTCAGCAACTTGGAGCGGGGCATCAACCGCACCGCGCACAAAGACACCGCGGTGCTGCTGGCCGGGGCGCTGGGCTTGACCGGGCCGACGGCAGAGCTGTTCGTGGCGGCGGCCCGCGGCCACGTCCCGGCCGGGCAGGTGCTGGCGGCCGCCGAGGCCGTGGCGCTGCGGCCGGCGGCGGTGGCCGGTTTCCCCTACCGTGGGCTGGCCGTGTTCGGGGAGCAGGACGCGGCGTGGTTTTTCGGCCGCGAGGCGGCCACCGGCCAGGTGCTGGACCGGATGTCGCGGCACCTGGCGGGGGCGGGGCTGCTGGTGGTGTCCGGGGCGTCGGGGGCGGGGAAGTCGTCGTTGCTGCGGGCGGGGGTGCTGCCGCGGATCCGCCAGGGTGGGCTGGCGGCCGCGCCGGGAGCGGCGTCGTGGCCGTGTGTGCTGTTCACCCCGACCCGGGCGCCGCTAGATGAGCTGGCGCTGCGGGTGGCGGTGCTGGCGGGAACCGATGCGTCCGCGGTGCGGCGGGGCCTGGCGGCCGATCCGGACGGGTTCGCCCTGCCCGCCCGCCAGGCCGCCCTGGCGTGGCCACTAGCACCGGCAGGAGATCCCAACGGCGCGGTGGCCGAGCGTGACCAGCCGCCGCCGCAGCGCCGGTTGCTGCTGGTGGTGGACCAGTTCGAGGAGCTGTTCACCCAGTGCGCCGAGGAGGGGCAGCGGCGGGCGTTCATCACCGCGCTGCACGCGGCCGCCACCGCCGGGCACGGCCCGGACCCGTCTCCGGCGGCGCTGGTGGTGCTGGGGGTGCGCGCCGATTTTGAGGCCCGTTGCGCGATCTACCCGCAGCTGGCCAGCGCGGTCCAGGATCGCTATCTGGTGACGCCAATGACCGAGCGGCAGCTGCGGATGGCGATCACCGAACCGGCCAAGAAGGCCGGTTCCACGGTCGACGATGACCTGACCGGCCTGCTGCTGGCCGAGGTGCGTAACGGCCAGCCCGGGACCTTCGGCGCGGGGGTGCTGCCGTTGCTGTCGCACGCCCTGGACCAGGCCTGGCGCAGCCGGACCGGGCAGGCCGTCACCCTGGCCGATTATGAGCGCACCGGCGGCATCGACGGCGCTGTGGCCGCCAGCGCCCAGCGCGCCTACGACGCCTTGACTCCGGCCCGGCAGGCCGCAGCCCGGCAGGTGTTCCTGCGGCTGACCGCCACCAGCAGCGACGGCGTGGACAGCGCCGACCGCGTGACCAGAGCGGAGCTGACCGCGGGCACGAGCCCAGCCGAGGCCAGCGATGTGGAGGCGGTGCTGGAGGCCTTCGCGGCCGAACGGCTGCTGACCCTGGCCGCCGGCACCGTGGAACTTAGCCACGAGGCGCTGCTGACCGCCTGGCCGCTGCTGCGCGACACCTGGCTCGCCGACACCCACGCCGACCGGATCGCCCGCACCCGGCTGCACGCCACCGCCGCCGAGTGGGCCCGCCACTCCCGCGACCCGTCCTACCTCTACACCGGCAGCCTGCTGCAGGCCGCGACCGGCACCGCCGCCCGGATCGGCGCCGATCCCGCCCGCCACCCGCCGCTCACCCAGACCGAGCGTGACTTCCTCCACGCCAGCAGCCACGCGCACCGGTGGACCATACGCCGACGGCAGGGGTTCATCGCATTGCTTATGGCCCTGGTCATCGGCTTGGCCTCGGTCGCTGCCTTCGCCTTCCTCGCCCGCCAGGACGCCGTGCACAACGCCGCTAGTGCCCGCCACCAGCACGCCATCGCCCTGTCCCGCCAGCTCGCCGCCGAAAGCCTCAACATCGACCCCACCGATCCGGTGACCGCGCGCCGGCTCGCCGTCGCCGCCTGGGCCGTCTTCCCCACCGGCCAGGCCGCTTCGGCCATCACGACCCTGCTGGCCGAGCAACACCAACAGGGCATGCTGCCCGCCGACCCATCCACCGTGTCCGCGGTGGCGTTCAGCCCCAGCGGCACGCTGCTGGCCAGCGCCGACGTTGACGGCACCGTGCGGCTGTGGGACCCGGCCACCGGCCGCGCCATCGGCCAGCCCCTGCGCGCCACCGTCCGGTACGGCGTGTACGGGGTGGCGTTCAGCCGCGACGGCAGGCTGCTGGCCAGCGGCGGCGCCGATGGCACGGTGCGGCTGTGGAATCCGGCCACCGGCCGCCCTGTCAAGACCCTCCACGCCAGCGCCCGGTACGGCGTGCGCGCGGTGGCGTTCAGCCGCGATGGCAGGCTGCTGGCCAGCGGCGGCGGCGACGGCACGGTGCGGCTGTGGGACCCGGCTACCGGCCGCCCTGTCAAGACCCTCCACGCCAGCGCCCGGTACGGCGTGTACGGGGTGGCGTTCAGCGCCGACGGCGACGGCACGGTGCGGCTGTGGAACCCGGCCACCGGCCAGCCCACCGGCGCGCCCATCCAGGCCACCAGCGTCTTCAACGGCGTTCACGCGGTGGCGTTCAGCCCCGACGGCACGCTGCTGGCCAGCGCCGACGGCGACGGCACCGTGCGGCTGTGGCACCCCGCCACCGGCCGCCCCGCCGGCGCGCCGCTCCAGATCGGCTCCGGCCCTAATGGCGGCGTGACCGCGGTCGCGTTCAGCCCCGGCGGCAAGCTGGCCATCGGCGGCGCCGACGGCACGGTGCGGCTGTGGGACCCGGCCACCGGCCAGCCCGCCGGCGGACCCCTGCACGCCACCAGCGCCCAGAACGGCGTGAACGCGGTGGCGTTCAGCCCCGGCGGCACGCTGCTGGCCAGCGCCGACGGCGACAACACGGTGCGGCTGTGGAACCCGGCCACCGGTCGCCCCGTCGGCGCCCCCTTCCCCGCTAGCGCCTACTACGGCGCTCACGTGGTGGCGTTCAGCCCCGGCGGCACGCTGCTGGCCAGCGGCGGCGGCGACGGCACCGTGCGGCGGTGGAACCCGGCCACCGGCCAGCCCGTCGGCAAGACCCTGCACGCCAGCGCCCAGAACGGCGGCGTTCGCGCGGTGGCGTTCAGCCCCCGCGGCACGCTGCTGGCCAGCGGCAACGGCGACGGCACGGTGCGGCTGTGGAACCCGGCCACCGGCCACCTCGTGGCGACCCTCCAGACCGGCACCGGCCCTAATGGCGGCGTGATCGCGGTCGCGTTCAGCCCCGGCGGCAAGCTGCTGGCCACTGGCTGCGGCGATGGCACCGTGCGGCTGTGGAACCCGGACACCCGCCGCCCCGTCGCGACCCTCCACGCCACCACCAGCAGCGTGTACGGGGTGCACGCGGTAGCGTTCAGCCCCGACGGCAAGCTGCTGGCCAGCGGCGAAGGGGACGGCACCGTGCGGGCGTGGAACCCGGCCACCGGCCAGCCCGTCGGCGCGCCCTTCCCGACCGGCGACGGCCCGGCCGGCTCCGTGAACGTGCTGGCGTTCAGCCCCGACGGCAGGCTGCTGGCTAGCGGCGGCGACGACGGCACCGTGCGGCTGTGGCAAGCATCGCTATTCGCGCATGCCTATCCGGCGCTTTGCGCCGACGTCGGGCCACCGGCACCGCAAGAATGGAACCACTACGCCTTCGGCGAACCGCAGCCGAAAGTCTGCGCCTGAACCCCGGAAATGCTGCCTCACACAAAAGGCTTCCAGCCGTCCAGGCTGGACCGCGGGTAAGGGGCCGCTGCGCGGGGGTGGGGTGCACACCGGCTCGGCCCGGCTCAGCACGCTGTGCTGGTGAGCAGGTGTGGTTGATACCTTACTGCAAGTTGCTGGCCAACCGTGAGTTCAAGCTCGCGGCCCCCCGCCGGCCGCGGCGGCAGCACCCCTACGCGCCCAGACAGTCGGAGCGACAGAACGCCCCGTTCGGGTGCGGCACAGGCGATCACACTGGCAACCGGGTTGCCGCGCCGATCGGCGGGTACTTGCGCGTGCCTGATCGCTGTCGTGGTTACGGGTGCAACCGGATGTCGATGCAGCCATCTGGCCTCAAGCGCTGGGCACGGCCCGCCGGTGGCCTGTCCGGCCTCGGGCAGGTGCCAGCTGCACGGAGGCTGCGCCGCCACGCAGCCGATGGCTGGCGTGCCGCGCCAGAAGTACCAGTCCGCGCCCCGATGGGCGATGGCACAACGCGACAACGCCATTTGAGTTGCAGTTCGCCTAAATCCAGCGCCGGACGGCCGTCGCCGGCTCCTGCTCTCCACAGGAAGACTGCGGGTGGGCATCCGGTTCCTGCATCAGGACGACTTGGTTCAGCGGGTGACAATGTTGGTGATGCGGGCACCGGAGCACAGACGAAGGAGGACCCGATGAGCGACCTGCAGGCCATCGCCGACCGCGTTGAGATCGAGGCGCTGCGCGGCGAGTTCACCGACGCGGTAATGATGCACGACTACGACCGTCTCGCGTCACTGTTCACCCAAGACGGCACGGTGCGGCTCCCCCACGCTTACGCCGGGGCCGTCGGCCGGGAGGACATGCGCACCGGGGGCGAGCAACTGCAGGCTCTGCTGGACTATATGGTGCAAACCACGCACCCGGGCACGATCGTGCTTGACGGCGACACCGCGTCCGGCCGGGCCTACATGTCGGAGCTCACCCGCTTTCGCGATGGCAGGTCGGAGCTGAACTATGGCATCTACCACGACCGTTACCAGCGCACTTCGGACGGCTGGAGGTTCACCGAGCGCGTCTACGAGATCAGATACCTCGACGACACCCCGCTCGCGGGCTCGGCACCCCATCCGGCCGGGGACGCCGCCAACCCGTAGACATGCCAGCGGCGCCGCGGTCCTGCCTGCACGCGTACGGCGGCCAAGACGGCGGTCGCGACCTGTATCGAGGACTACAACACCACCCCGCGGGGCTCGAGCGAGACTATGAGCAGGAGTTCATAGTCGGCCACGGACACGCCCAGATCGGCCAGCTCTGCGCGATCGGCTTCGCCGTCAGGATGACGAACCCCGTCCGGCATGCACCTGCGGACAGAGGTGCCAGTGCCATGGCGGCCTGGAAGACCCTGCCGGCGGCAGATCAGTACATTCAGCGCGTCGTGTAGTGACGCTTGCAAAGCGCCGTCGCCGTGGGCAGAGCGGGCTATGGTCGTCAACCCCATCGGCAACGCAGGCGCGACTCCCGTGCGCCCGCCACGGACGGGCGGTCCCCGCGGACAAGCGCATCAATGAGAACCTGGCCGGACGGACGAACACAGGAGGATGCACCCCATGTCGCCTATCCGGCACTTCGATCACGTCGGCATCACCGTCAGGGATCTCCGCACAGTGACGGCCTTCTTCGCCGGGCTGGGCTTGGAGACTGAGGGCCGGACGGTTCTGGAGGGCGAGTTCCTGGACACCGTCATCGGCATACCTAACGCCCGTACCGAGATCGTCATGCTGCGGCCGCCCGGCGGAGGAACCGGGCTGGAACTGTCGAGCTTCATCCGCCCGGACCACGAACCGGGTTCGCCCGACCCCATGCACAACGAACTGGGGTTGCGCAACGTGACGTTCGAGGTGGACGACCTTCAGGCGATCCTCGGCCGGCTCGCCGCGGACGGCTACCACCTTGTCGGCGGCGTCGGTCAGTACCAGGACATCTGGCGCATGGCCTCTGTGCGCGGACCCGAGGGGTTCATCGTGAACCTGGCCCAGCGAATCAACTGATCCGCGCCCCGCAGTGCGGTGTGCAACGACAGTTCACCGACACCCGCATATCATGCAGATGAGTGAGTTCTCAACCTGGGTGGCGATGCATAAACATTCGGCCGGTCCAACTGTCTGCCGCCGATGGCTATGCAGCCGACAAGGCGAAGCGCCTGGATAACCGCACGCTGACCCGCCGTTCTGGCGTCGCCACGGGCCAGTCGGCTCGGGTATGTTCACCGCGCCCGAGCGGGTGTTCTGCACGGCTTGCCTGATGCGTTCGGGCTGGCGACCCCAGCCACGTCACCTGCCGGCGTTGGAGGCTAGTGACGGTGCCTCTGCCCGGCAGCTGGTTACCCGCATCATCGCGCTTGCGCGACCGTGCAGCTCTGGCGGCCGTGGAACGGCAACGTCCCCTGGCTTGGCATGATCACTCCTGGCAGGTGACGATGACCAGACCAGCGCGGCCATCGCCGACAGCGATCCCCTGCCCTCGGGCCTTAACGCTGTTCTGGATGCCGCCGCGGCTGGAATAGCCAGTGTGCCTGGTGCATCAGTTCCTGCTCGGCCCGTTGGCGGGCATCGGCGAAGTAGCGATCCGGATCGCGCACCATCTGCTCGGGACGGTCATCGTGGTCCTCGATGGTGATGTGGACCGTCACGTCCGCCGCCTTCCCCACGTCCTCAGTGTCCGCCGTTGCCCGCGACGCGGCAACGCCCGAAGGTCACTTGCTGCGCCGCCCAAACGGCTACCTTTGAGGTTACACCAGCGCGACCGCGAGCAGCCCGGCCAGCAACCGGATCAGCGGCACGTCCGTCCGCCTGACCCCGTCTTTGTCCAGCGTGTCCACCATCAGCATGCCAAACGCGTTCGGCCCGGCGGCAACCGGCACGGCGGCGAAGGACTTGTACGTCTGAGGTGCTATGGCGCCCCAGGCCGGTGGCGGGCTGGCGTCAAGGTCGGGATAGAACAGATGCTGATTGTGCCGGATCATGCCGAAAACCAGGTCTCCGGCCGTCGTTCCCTCGGTCACCGGTTCCAGCGGATCATCCACGCGGCCGCTGTACTGGGCAGGAACCAGCATCACCGGCGTCCCGGGCGCGAACCGGAACAGGCAGGCCCGTACCCGCCCGGAGCCAGCCAAATGGGCGGCCGAGTCCAGCACCATCGGAATCACCGCCTCAGCCAGCGCCTGGCGTTCATGCTTGCCCGCCGTAGTCACGCGGCCGAGCTGACGCACGATCGGGTCAAGAGCGTCATTCATGGTCACGCGCATCGCCACCGCCGCGTCGACCGCTGCCCGCTGCGCCTTGGCCCGCATCCGCTCCTTGCGGATCTGCTCATAAGCCGGCACGCCAGCGGCGGTAACGCTCGCGGCGACGGCTCCCAGCGTCCACCATCGCCTGCCCGGCCCGGCGGCCCCGGCCTGCATGCCGAACCAGGTGGCCAAGGCCACCCCGGCCAGGCTGACGATCGTGGTCAGGTAGACCCGGGCACCGGGTGGAAGCCGCATGCGGAGCAGGGTAGGTCATGACGCGCGGCATTCGCGGACCACGTATAGATTTCAGGTCGGCTGACTGTTCGTCGGGCCCGCAACCGAGGCTGCCAGGCGGTCAACCCCGCGTAGAGCTGCCAGCGGCGGCGGACGCCAGCTCCTCTCCCATCCATGACCCTGCGTCATGTCTTGCCCAGGTCCCAGTCATTGGACGCATGGTTCATGAGCAGCGAGACTAACCGGTGAAAGACCACCCGGCCGGCATGACATCGGCCCGGACGGAGTCTGGAGCCAGCCGGCACCGGGCCCCGGTAACGAACTGGGAGGATCTGAATGCCTGACCACGCGCCGACGCCCGCCGGGCGGCGGATTGCCCTGATCGCGCACGACAACAAGAAGCAGGACATGCTCGAGTGGGCCGAGTACAACCTGGACCTGCTGGCCGGTCACGAGCTGTTCGCAACGGCCACGACCGGTCACCTGCTGCAGCAGCTGGGACTGCCGGTCACCTGCTTCCGGAGCGGCCCCTACGGCGGCGACCAGCAAATCGGCGCCCGCATCGCCGAGGGCGAGATCGACCTGCTGGTGTTCTTCTGGGATCCGCTCGAGCCACATCCGCATGACCCGGACGTCAAGGCCCTGCTCCGGGTCGCGGTTGTCTGCAATATCCCGGTCGCCTGCAACCGGACCACCGCGGATTTCATGATCTCCTCGCCGCTGATGGGCCGCAGCCATCAGCAGTGGGACCCGGCGTCCGGCCAGGCCCGTCACAATCAGGCAGCCCTGAGGGTGGCCCGGGCCGGCTGATACGTCTGGCCGGTTTGCCGAAGGCAAGCAGGCTGCCGCGGGCCGGGGCTGCGAACCGCCCGGGTTCTGCTGGCTGGCGTTCTGCCCGGGCTGCTGGCTATGCGCGATAGTGACGGCTACCGGCGACCGGATCCGCCGATCTGCACGCTAATCCCGGTTTGCTGGCCGACGGTTGGTGGCGCACCGAGCGGATTGTTCTGTCGCCGGTGCTGCTCAGCGAGTGATCGGCTGGTGCAGAGCAGGATGGTGCCCCGCGCCGCGGCTGCGGCGGGGCGGGCTCGGGGAGCGGCCTGCGTTGGTGGCTGTGCTTATCGGGACGCACCGATCCTGGCCCGACTGGCGCCTGCCGGGCGGTTATGGCCCGCGTTTCCTGCCCGCGTCGCGGTGGATGCTGGCCTGAAGGCATCTGCAGGGCCGTGCAGTGTGATGGTTGGCAGTGCTAGCTGGCACGGTGGCGGATGGTCCCGTCGACGGTGGTGAGGGTGATCGATACGTCGGGCAGGTCGGCGGCCGGCGTGTGCAGGGGGTTGGCGGCGAAGGCGGTCAGGTCGGCGCGGTAACCGGGGGCGATGCGCCCGTTGAGGTGCCCGGCGGAGGCGGTGAGGGCTGGCGCGGTGGTGTAGCCGTGCAGGGCTTGCCGCGCGGTCAGCGCCTGACCGGGGCGGACGGGGCCGAGGTCGGGGCGGGCTGCGGGGCGGCGGAGTTGCGCTGCGGCGATGATGGCGCGGGGGTCGTATGGCGCGATCGGCCAGTCGGAGCCCAGGGTGAGGATGGCGCCGGTGTCGAGGATGTCGCGGCAGGGCCAGGCCCGGTTGGCTCGCTGTTCGCCGAGGCGCCGGGACCAGTTGTCGCTGTGGTCGGCGCGGGTGTAGTCGGTAGCGTGGGTGGGTTGCATGGAGGCGACGACGCCGAGTTCGGCGAAACGCGGGACCTGATCGGGGGGGAGTGTCTCGATGTGCTCGATCCGGTGCCGGACGGTGCTGCCGGCCGGGACGACCTTGGCCAGGGTGTCCAGGACGTGCTGGACGGCGGCGTCGCCGATCGCGTGGGTGGCGGTCTGCACCCCCGCGTGGGCCAGGACGCGGACCGCCTCGGTGTAGTCGTGGGGGTCCTTCCAGTACGCCGCGGTGGACTGGCCGTGGCAGTCGGGTTCGTGCAGCCACGCGGTGCCGCCGTCGATGGTGCCGTCGATGAACAGCTTGACCGCGGCGACGTTCCACAGCCGGCCGGACCGGCCCTGCAGCGCGAGCAGCTGTTGTGCCGTGGCGGCGTCGTCTTCGGGCTGGCGCCATGGTGCCAGCCGCAGCCGCAGCGGCAGCTGGCCGTCCTGGTCCAGGGCGTCGTACAGCGCGATGGCGTCACCGTCGAGATCCATGACGTGTCCGCCAGTCAGGCCGGTGGCCGCCATGTCATGCAGCAGCGCGGCGAGCCGGTCGCGGCGCCTGGTGAACGGTTCTGGCGGGATGACCGAGTGGACCAGGCGGATCGCGCCCCATTCGAGCAGGTGCCCGGTGGGGTTGCCGTGCTCGTCGCAGACGATGGCGGAGCGGGAGCCGAACTGGCGCGGGCCGTCGATCCCGGCCCGCGCCAGGGCCTGCCGGCTCGCTATTACCGAGTGCCCGTCGAACAGGTTCAGGCAGGCGGGCCGGCCGCCTAGGGCGCCTTCGATCGCGTCGGACCCGATCGGGGTGGTGCCGAAGGAGTTGGGATCCAGGCCCCAGCCGAGTATCCACTGATCCGGCCGGGCCGCCGCGGCGGCTGCGGTGAGCGCGGCGCGGACTGAGCCGAGGTCGGCGCAGGCGGACAGGTCCACGCCGGCGGTCAGGTTCAGGCCCAGGACGGGGTGCATGTGCGAGTCGGTCAGCCCGGGGGTGAGCGTTGCGCCGTCCAGGTCGATGACCTCGGTCCGGTTGCCCCGCCACTGGCGGATGTCGTGGTGGTCGCCGACGGCGGTGATGCGGCCGCCGGTGATGGCCACGGCGGAGGCGGCCGGGCGCCGCGGG
>WNGR01009678.1_pt1 | contig 11653 bp, 10 predicted proteins | sample 5407581 | NCBI WGS metagenome assembly WNGR01 (sample SAMN13153383, study PRJNA577476) | soil metagenome | isolation source: 80 cm soil or saprolite under Garry oak tree replicate 2 | place: USA:California | collected 2016-06-15
TGCCGCTCGATACGCAGGAAGAGATCGGCCTCGGGCAGGTCATGACGCAAGCGATGCACTAAACTGCGGAGATTGGTGTGTGCCTGGGCCTCGGTCGAGTCGGGCCAGAGCTGGGCAGCCAGATACGTGCGGGATTGCGGGGCGGCTCTGTGGAGCACGAGGTAGGCGAACAAGGACTGGAGGCGTGGCCAGTCGACCGTCGTCACGGGTGCGTTCCCCAAAACGAGCAAGAAATCACCCAGGAGATACATATGCAGGGGTGGTGTCAAGGGGAGCCTCCTTCGCGCCTTCCTCCTAAAGAAGGGTGCTGACCATGGAGCCTCCGCCAGGCCCGTACCTCTGCATCAGCGGTCGCATCAGCTTGCTCAGCATAGCGGAGAGTGGTTTGCAGGTTCTTATGCCCCAGCCGCTTGCGAATGGTTGGCAGGCTCACGCCACCATTAACGAGTTCAGTTGCATGTGTATGCCTGAGTTGGTGGAGCGTACAGTCCACTCCTGCCTTCGCACAGTAATGATCCCAGCGTTCCTGTATCGACTGGTAGCGCAGTGGCCCTCCGCGCCCGTTCTTTTCCGCTCGGAAGAGCGGCCCGTGCTTGTACCCTGTTCGCTTCAAGTACGCCCGAAGCTGGTGGACGAGGCGAGGATCGTCTACCAGAATGGTCCGTTTTTTGTTGCCCTTCCCGACGACCGTGAGGTGTTCATTGTCAAACGTGAGGTCAAGATCCTCTATATACAAGCTCAGGGCTTCCCCGGCACGCAGGCCCGTTTCTAGGAGGAGGCGAAAGAACAGGCGATCGCGCGGACAGTCAGCAGGAATGAGAGTGAGAATGCGTTCGATCTGGTCGCGCTCCATGCCACGCGGCTGTGGTGGATCGAGTTTCACCCGCTCAATCTTCAGCATCGGGTTGGTATCGAGCAACTCGTGTTGATGCGCCCAGGTGAAGAGACGAGCCACGGCGGCTTGCTTACGTGCCCTGGTTGCAGGACTCAAATGGAGATGTGTGCTGAAGAAGGTCCGCAGGACCTCCGCCGTTATTGCTTGCATTGGTCCCTGATAGAACGCACACAGTTGTGCTAAGTCTGTCGCGTAGGCGTAGCGTGTGCGGGGGGAGCGGTTGGCATGAGCCAAGTCCGTAAGGAACGCAGTCACAAGTTCATCTAGTGGCTGCTCTTTCATCATGGTGTGCTCCATGCGCTTGCTCCCGATTCCTGTGATAATGATAAAAAGCGGCTTCCTGAAATGGTCCCTCGCTGTGCTTAAGATCACGCCAATTTTGAGATATTCCTGAGATAAGAATCATTCTAACAGGAATCTGCGGCAATTGGAAGTGGTAAAAGCCCAATAGTCCCGTTTTTCTCCGCTGGAGTGCTTTTTGCCGTTCATTCCAGCGTGCAACAGTAAAGATGCTGAGCCCCTCCCATGTGCATCTCTATCGTCTCCAAAGCGACCGATGCGAGGGAATCTCTTCTCAGGAGGGATGGATGTGATGACACTGGCGCAGCTCAAAGCGGGTGAAGCCCGTCGCCGCTTGAAGTTGCTCGGAACGACAGTCGAGGACACCAGGGGAATCCTCCTGGGAGTGCGAGCTCGCCAAGTGGGCATGCCAGTGGCTGTGCTGCGCCAGTGGCACGCCTGCTATCTGCGTGGAGGACTGGATGCGCTGGTCCCGACTGAGTGGTCTGAACTCCCTGAACCCATCTGGGTGCTCATCGAGGGGCGTTACGCGGCCTTAGGAGAGCTCGCAGAAGCGGAAACCATCACCGTGGAGGAGATCCGTCGACTTGCAGAACAGGCGGGCTGGACGATGCACCAGGCGCGGCGATGGCTCCGTCGCTATCGTCTGGGTGGAATGGTCGGATTGGCTCCTGCCAGGCGCATGGCGCAGCCGCCCGTTCTGCCTGATCTAGGCACGCTCTCTGAAGCGCAACGCGACGAACTCTTCCGCCGCCGCGACTTGCTTGGGGAACTGACCGAGCAAGAACACGTCTCCAACACCGTCCTGGCGCAACGGGCAGAAGCGGTTGGGGTGTCCTTGCGCACTCTACGCGACTACCACACGCGCTTCCGGCGCGATGGGTTGGCCGGGCTGGCTCCACGTTCACGCACCGACAAGGGCAAGCAGCATGCCGTGAGTGCGCAGATGGTGCAGGTCATCGAAAGCCTGCGACTCACCCACCGGGATGCCAGGGTGCGCTTCGTGTATGAACTGGCCTGCCAGCATGCGGCCTCGACGGGGGAAACAGCCCCCAGCCTATGGCAGGTGCGTTCCATCTGCGCGCAGATCCCAGCACCAGTGCGACTGCTGGCCGATGGGCGGGAGGAGGAGTTCCGCAACCGCTATCGCCTGACGTACCCCATCCGTCATGATGCCCATCGCATTGTCTGGCAGATCGACCACAAGGCCCCCTTACATCTCCTGGTGCGGGATCTGCGCGCGCCTTCTCATCGTACTCACTCTGGAGAAGTTCGTCCGTATTTGACGCTGGTGATTGATAGCGCCTCGCGCCTGGTGATGGCCGGACTATTCAGTTATGATCCCCCAGATCGCTTCATGGTAGCGGCTGCCATTCGTGCGGCTATGCTTATGAGCGAAACCAAGCTCTTTGGCGGGATTCCCGACGAAATCTGGGTAGACAATGGGAAGGACCTGATCGCCCAGCACGTCCAGCAACTGGTGCAGGGTCTGGGAGCGACTCTGACTCCTGGCCCACCATATCAGCCACAAATTCGGGGCATCGTTGAGCGTTTTCATGAGACGCTCGATACGCGCTTGTGGGCCACCTTGCCTGGCTATGTGGGAGCAAACGTCGTGGAACGCAATCCGAAAGCGAAGGCCGAGCTCACGCTTGCCGAGCTCGATCAGCGTTTTCGGGTCTTCATCGAGCGATATCACCAGGAAATTCATAGTGAAACAGGTTCCCCTCCTCTCCAATTCTGGCAGGAGCATATGGCTCAACGTCCAGTGGATGAACGCCTCCTGGATGTGCTGTTACAAGAAGCGGCCCGGCGGCGTGTGCTGAAAGAAGGCATTAAATACGGCGGGCGAGTCTATTGGCATGCGGATCTGGCCACACTCGTTGGGGAGGATGTGTTGGTGCGTGCCGCTCCATCGTACACTGCTCCTGACGAACTGGAGGTCTATTTCGAGACGCAGTGGCGATGTACTGCTTTTGCCCTTGATTCAGCAAAGGGACGAGCCGTTCCACGTCCGGTGGTTGCCGAGGCCCAACGTCGCCAGCGTGCCCACACCCGAAAGCTGATCGCAGCTGCGCGCGAGAAGGGAGCAGAGACAACCCCATCCAAAACGCTGCCACGTTCTCCACGGCCACGAGCAGAGCCTTCTCCTCCTGCCTCTCCTGCTCTTGCTCCAGCGGAACGGCCTCCAGATTTTTTCGATTTTCTCATTACACAGCCCACCAGAAAGGACGCTGCTCATGATTCCTGAATATGCCGATGATCTCGATTTTGAGAACCGCCTTCCTCCCGGTCAAGCGCCGATTATGACCACCAGTGTCCAGCGCTTTCATGCCTATATGCATCTGCTCATGCAATCTCGCGCCCAAACCGGGTATGTGACCATGGGGGTGATTACTGGCGACGCAGGGGTGGGCAAAACCATCGCCGTGCAAACCTACGTGCAGTCGCTCACCCCGCGCGCCTACAGTGGCTTTCCTGCCTGCGTGAGTATCAAAGTCAGTCCCCGTTCCACCGCCAAAGCCTTGGGCAAGACGCTGCTCTCCACGCTCAGTGGACAGCCATCTCGTCACAATATCTATGATATGGAGGATGCCTCGACCGAAGCCATTCGGCGCAGCGACCTGGATCTGATCCTGGTCGATGAAGGCGATTGGCTCAATGTGGAGAGCTTTGAATTTCTCCGCCATATCTTTGACCGCACCGGCTGCCCGATCGTGATTGTGGGGTTGCCGAGCATTATGCAGGTTATTGTCCGCCACGAAAAGTTTGTGAGCCGGATTGGGCTGCAGATGGAGTTTCTTCCCTTAACCCAGGAGGAAGTCTTGACCACGGTCCTTCCCGCGTTGACACTGCCCTACTGGCAGTATCATGCCGACCAGAGCGCTGATCGCGAGATGGGCATCGCGCTGTGGCAACGGGTGTGTCCGTCGTTTCGGAAATTGCGTGTGGTCTTGCAATATGCCAGTCAAATTGCGAGAGCGCGGCAAGCTGAACGCATTACCCCGGAGATCCTGACGGAAACCTTCCGTTTGACGCTCATCCCCCATGTTCCCGCCCCTCGGCCCATCGACCCAACGGAGGAACGTGGCTCGTATGAAGCGGCTTCTGAACAGAAACCTCCTCGCTTATGAGCACCAATCCGTTCTCCCTGGAGCGTGGGCCATCCTGGCTGACTGTTGAGGGAGCGTCAGTGATCCGAGATCGTTTGCGGAAAGCAGCCGAGCGCAACCAGCTGCTCTCTGAGCAGGCTCCTCAGCTCAGCGGGAACCGGGCGCTGTCGGAAGTCGCGGCCTTTTTCTCTGAGGTGACATCGCCTCTTGCTGAGATGATCGAAGCACTGTACACCACTCCGCTCCTGCGTTCAGCCACAACTGTTGAAGAGATCATGTGCCGCATGGCACAAGCAGTTGGAAGCACTCCTCTCCCGCCAGAGGTGGTTCTGTGCGTCTGCTCAACGTTCGTTCGCCTGCCTAGTTGGTCAACTCTTGCGGTGAGCCGCTCCCCGAAGACGACCTGGAGACTCTCCTGGCACCAAAGTACGATCCCTCTGCTTCGCGCGGCAGGAGGAACACCGCCAATTCTGATCCTCGTCACGGATGAGCCATCAGGGAAAGTGCTCGCTTTTCGTTGTCTCCAGTCCCCCCCGACCTCTGCGGAACTCGGTTTGACGCTCTATGATGCGCTGGTGGATCCCCAATTGGGGCAACTCTCTCTTCGCCCCCACCTCCGCCCGCCGGCGCGTTTGGTGATCCAGGGTTCCCTTTCCGCAGAAATGACACATGTGGCGCAAGAATGGGGAATGGAGATCAGAGAGGGAGAAGAGCAAGCAGAATATCCTTTCCTGCGGCAATGGGAAGCAGAGTTGGCAGGTCGCATGCTCGATCCCATCCACTACCTCCGGGTCTTCGATCGGGTGTGTGAACGCACGTTTGGATATGCACCATTTCTGCAAAAGCAGCGCCGGGCGCGCTGGATGGGATGGCACAGTCGGCTCGAATATGATCCTGCCTGGTCAATTGCTGGCCTGCGTTCTTTGTTGCCAAGCGTTGTGGCACAGATCAGAAAAGACGGAATCATTGAGTGGCAGGGATGGCATTATCGCGATAGAGAGGCGGATATTCTCAGCTACTGGGCGCAGGAAACCGTGATGCTTCGTCCTTCTCCCTTGACAGAGGCGATGATCTGGGTCTACTGGAAGGATGGAATCCTCTGCTGTGCCTGGGCCGAAGAATTATGTCATGAAGATGGGAGTTACCGTCCCTACTGGTTCCCCTATCCTCGTCTGGGTGAATAGCGTGCTTTTTTTGTGACTTTCGTCTGCACTACGCCAGTGCAGACGAATTCCACACAGTGCAGACGAAATATGAACGCAGGGCAAACGAAAGTCACAACCAGTGCGGACGAAATATTAAAGTGACAAATATGTAAAGCTGAAGTACAATCCGAGAGCGGGGAAAAAGTGACGCGCTGAGAGGCGATTTATGGAGAGAGAGATAAGGTGGCGTGAGGAAAGTTAGTAATGACTTTCCTCACGCCACCCGTTTTCTTTCCACAAAACAAGATGGGGAAAAGGAGTATTGCTCAACAACGTCAGGAGTGATATACTTTTGCCGAGCAGATGGAGGAATGATGATGGTCAGGGCGGTTTGGGCAAGGCGAGCAAATGAGAAACAACTGTACTTGATAGACAGCGAGTGTGAATTCATTCGTCCTGTCAAGCGCTATCTCGATTACTTGGCTACGCTGGAGAAGTCTCCCCACACCCTAGAAAACTACTGCCGTCACCTCTGCTCCTACTTCACCTTTTTAGAACAAGCTCATCTCGACTGGCAGCAGGTGACTCCCAACGATCTTGTTCGCTTTGTGCAATGGCTCCGTAATCCGCTCCGGCAGGTAAACACGCACCCTCTTCATGGGGTGAGTCCGCTCAGCGAAAGAAGCGTCAATACCATTGTGACAGCAGTGGGGAGTTTCTACCGCTATCAACTTCAGCATGGAGAAACGCTCACTAATCCCGTCCTCTACGAGCAGATCTCCAATCGGTTCAGTGGCTTTAAGCCGTTCCTCATGCATACGAGCCGGGGAAAAACGACCAGGCGCGTCGTCAAACTGAAAGAGCCGAAGAAACGGGTCAAAACGGTCAAAGATGCTGATTTTGAAGTGTTCCTGGCTACCATTGAGAATTTCCAGTTCCGCTGTCTGGTTCTTTTGATGCGAGAAAGTGGACTCCGGGTGGGAGAAGTCCTTGGCTTACTCATTCAAGATCTGGAGTTTCATCGCAATGGCATCTGGATCCGCCGAAGGTCGGGACTAGAAAACGGCGCGCTTGCAAAAAGTATGGCAGATATTAACGCCGACGTATAATTGGCTCTTCCAACTTTTTGGTGAAGGGCAGGGAAAAGCTCTTCTTTCTCTCGTCAAGCAGACCTTCGATATTAGGCGTCGTGTAAGAGCCGTTGTCGCAAGAGAGGAACGCCAGCACGGCCATACATGGCTCTTTTGAGCGTCTTTAATTTATTGACCTTTCCCTCGGTAATGCCTTGGCTCCAGGGCAAACGCAGAGCGGCATGCACGGCATCATAGTCTTGCTCGATCCCGGTCACGAAGCTCCTGAGTTCAGGAATGCCACTTTTGGCAGCTTGCTCCATCCAGGAAGGCAAATCGTGATGGTTGCGCTCGCGCACCATCGAGAGAAAGGCTTGCAGCAAGGCGTAGGTGGTCTGAACTTCCGGCGAGAGGTTCAGCAATTGATCGAGCCTCATTTGCTCTTTCTGATCAAGCTCCTTCCGTTTACGTGAGAGGAGCCAACGTAACGCACGTGGGGAGAGAGCCTGGGCACGTTCCTTGCGTGAGCGAGCAGGAGAGCCATCCGCCGTGGTGGTGCGCAGATGGCCGATGTAGGCCCGTACCATCGTCGCAGCGCCCCGATATCCGCGTTCACTGATTTCGCGGTACAACTGAGCGGCGTTGCGCTCGCCTTGACTCCAGCGTTGGAGCAGGTAATCCTCGTAGGGATCAAGTTGACTGGCACGCAGTGGTCGCGGAGTGGGTAGAGGCGGCTCTGGAGGCTGCCGGAAGTGCTTTCGGACGGTATTGCGAGCTACACCAAGTTCTTCCCCAATCTTGCGCAAGCTCATCCCGGACGCATGCAATTGCTGCACCCGCTGATACAGCTTCCATTTGCGCAAGAGGCGTGCCTGCGACTTGTGTTGGCTGGCCGGAGTGGCAGAAAAAGAGGACAGCGGTTTGTCTGGCATCTGGCACTCCCCCGACGAGGCTTTTTCATCTTCCAGTCGAATGTGAGTGCGAATCAAGAACTCTTCCACGGCATCACCCAGGTTAGAAAGAAGGTGCCACCGATCCGCAACCTGCGTTGCTTGAGGAGCCCCCAAAGTGGCTCCATCGATATACATCTTCCCACGATCTCGACTCACGACATCCACTTCGGGGTGGGCAGCCAACCACTGACGAACACTCTCCGCCTCGCGATCAGCAAGCAGACCAACAATCTTGTGCGTCTCCAGGTTCACGAGGATACTGCCAAAGCGCTTGCCACGTCGCCAACTCCAATCGTCCACCCCAACAACATGGATCTGGCCAATCTCAGGCAAAGGGACCAGGAAGAGAGAGCAGAGCACCGTCGTCTCGGAAACCGGGATCGCCAGCTTGCCACCCAGCTGTTCTCCCCCTTTGCCACCTGTGGCGAAACCGATATCTTGGACAGCGGTACGCAGTCGCTTTGTCAGGCGAGACGAGGTCTCAATGAAATCTGCAATCCGTTCGGTGAAGACTTTACGGGAACAGTCGAGATTGCGACAAAAGAACTTTCTGACGGTGAACACCAATCGAATGGGACGACCCGCGCAAGGCAAATCCTTGGGATGTCTGCGGTACCAACTGTGGATGGCAGACGAAGGCATCGAACAGCGCGGGCAAGGTGAGCTGGAGCGGGACGAAGTGACATGCACAAGGACTTCTTCTGCAGTCTCGCTCACAGAGGTTATTTCGAGGCCATCTGGTAAAGGAAACAAGGGTGATGAGAGCATAAACCTTCTTGAGTAACGCTTTCTTGGCTGGCTAGAACAGATATTCTGGGGTGATCCCTCAGCATATTACGTCGGCTTCACCAAAAAGTTGGAAGAGCCAAATTTACGCAGGCGTTGACAGCAGAAGGCGAGGAGCGCTTCATTGACCTGTCGCCTGAGTTAATGGCATTGCTTGATCACCTTCTCTTGCAGCACACGTTCGATACCGATCATGTGTTTGTTGTGCTCAAGAAAAACGCCAAGGACAAGTGGGGAACGTCTACCTACGGGCATCCTCTTGATCGTGACGCAACCAAAGGATTGTTCCGCTACTACAGCCATAAGAGTGGCGTCCCTCTCCATGCTCATCTTTTACGACACAGCCACGCCACTGAGCTCATCAGAGCCGGATGGGATGCGAGCTACGTGCAAAAACGGTTAGGGCATGCCCAGGTGCAAACCACCATCAATACCTATGTCCACCTGGATGATGAGGATTTGAGTCGAAAATGGCAGATCTATCAAAAGGAGAAACAACGTGGGAGGGATCGTTCAACTCAGGTCAACGCTGAAAATGAGTCGAACCGAAGCGGGAGTTCAATTCAAACAAACGCCGAGTGCGCTCCAGACAAGGAGGCAGGAAACATTCTGGCAGATCCTCCAAGAGGAGGCGAATCGCGGGCTTCACGTCAAGGAGATTTGTAAACTCGCTGGCTATCGTTCGGTAGCGCCTTGGTATCAAACGCTCGAAGACGAGGCATTTCGGGTGAAAGTGGCTGCGCTTGGCGTGGTGATTGAGCGAGAACCTCATCCGAGAACAGCAAGCATTCCAGGCCCTGTCTCGCTCACCACCAATCCTGATGAGGAATGGTCGAAAGATCTGGTCGATATGAGACGCCTGGTCGCAGAGTATACCATCCACGATGGGGCGTGGCATCTCAAACTCGACTTCTCCTGTATCCACAATCCGAGTCTGAAGACCCTGGTAAAACGATACTTTCGAGCGCATGTCGGATTCTGGGAAAGTCGGACTTTGGCTGCTACGCTTCAAGACATGAAGCCATGCCTCAAAGCTTTCGGGGAGCAGTACCCCGCGCTCGACTCCTTTGCCGCTCTTACCAGAGAGATGATTGAACCGATACTCGCCTTGCCTACCTGGACTGATACGCGAGGACAGATACGCCCAATTTCGTCAGACCGCAGGTATCGCATGGTGAGAGCGTTTGGCGCTATGCTCAGTTACATGCAACGCCGTGAATGGGAAGGGGCGCCTACTCGTCCGCTCATTTACGACGAAGATCTTCCGAAACGTGCGAAAGGACGACCACGGCCGCTTCCCCCAAAAATATTTGAACAAATACAAGCTCATGCGTTCCTTTTACCACCCTATGCTCGCAATCTAGTGGAAATCATGGCGGTGGCAGGACTCAGGGCAGAAGATGCCATGCATCTGACTGAGGACTGCCTGGAGTACGATACGGCCCAGGATCCTCGGCTCCGATGGTACAACCACAAAATGAAGCGTGACGGTCGGCTTCTGCCAGTGACCTCTGCGGTCGTTGAAGCCATCCAACGACAACGGGAGCTGGTGAAGGAGGTTCCTGATCTTTTTGGAAAACGCTACCTCTTTCGCACCAAGAAAGGTCTCTACCTCTTTGATCGATTTCGCAAGCACCTCAACCGGCTGGCGGAACAGGTGCCTCTGCTTGGTGAAGATGGACGTATCTATCGCTTCACCCCACATCAATTCAGGCATACCGTTGGGACGCAAATGATCAATGGCGGACTGGGGATCGCTGATGTCATGGCCTATCTCGATCACATGAGTCCTGAAATGACGCTCCGCTACGCGGAAATTGACGACGACAACCTCAAGCAGAAATTCAACAAGGGAATGACAGCGAGTTAGATTGGGTGATTTCCAATCTCCGGCGGCTTTCTCTCCCCTGGGGGTACTGCCTCCATCATGCCAAAGCCAACAAATGCCCCTATGGACAAAACGTCTGTTTCACGAAGGACAATGGGCCCTGCCACAAGCTCGTCACTGCTCCTGAGCATGTTCCCGTGATTGTGGCGACCCTGGAAGACTTGAAAAAGAGTAAGCACATTGCTGAGGAAAAAGGCTGGGAGATGTATGCGAACGACCTGGCCGATCAGATAAAGGGCATGGAGCAGGTGCTGACCGAATTACACCTCCCTGCTCAGCAGCGTCCGAGAAACCGGGGAGGCGCGAAGTGAATCGAGCGCCAAACACCCAGGCCGTGATACGACTAGCAGCAGAAAAAAGCGAGCAAGCCAGACAGCGCACACGCGAGGCGATCCAGAGTCTTCAGCAACAGCGGAAGCCGATCAATTTCTCGTCGGTTTGCGCGGCAGCCAACGTTTCTAAGACCTTTCTCTATGATCCCCGGCATGCTGATTTGGCTGAGGAGATTCGACGCCTGCGCGAGTTGCCGGTAGCACAGTCAATGACACTACCCACATCCAGAGGCAAGAGCGAGAGCGCAAAGGATGCACAGATTGCACGTCTGAAAGAGTGTGTTCAGAAACTCGAACAACAAGTGAGAGGACTCCAACAGGAAAATGAGCTGTTGTACGGAAAGCTTGCTGATCGATAGCTATCCGAAACCTGAAAATTACTCAGCACATTTGCTGCTTTTAAGCCTTGAAGACAGGTCCAGCCCCAATTGAGATAGAGCAAGGTCTCTGATCGCGTTCATTCCTAAATTTTAGTAAATTTTTTGATATATTTTCAAACAGTTTACATCACTAGTAAATTGTTTGAAAATATGTTAAATTATATACAGCATACCAGTCCTTATAGAATGGCACGATATTTTGGCGACATTGCGAAAACTTCGGGTAGATCTTGGGTGGTCAAAGACCGAGCTAGCAAAAGAGGCGGGTATCTCACCGACCATTGTCAAGCGAGCGGAAGAACAGAGACCCATTCAGGCGCGTACAGCGAGGGCTCTTGCAGATGCATTGAGCAAAGCCTATGCGCAAGAAATCAAGCCTAGCGACATCGAAGGATTGCAAATCCTCTAACTTTAGCCTTGTATTTTGTCAGATAGTTGAAGCATTGCAGATCACGCGATCTACTAAACCTCGACATGTGCTCTCATCTGAGGCGGGCAGTCAGGAAGTTTTAGTGAACTCGCTCAATGGAAACGAAAGCAAGACCCAGGAAGGCAATCAGTCGCTTGGTGACAGCCGCCTGGTTGGCTGACAAATTTAAGGCATCTTGGAAAGCAATAAGAGACCTCGAAAAATGGGAGCAATATCAGCGCAGCTGGCAAACCTTTGCCTTCTTGGCCGGATCCTGCACCGGATCCCTTCCTAGCTCTCGCCTCCCGTCGAGCCATAGTCAGAGAGAGCAAGATCGGGTAGCCCGAGGTAGCAATGCCTCCTCCGGCTACCCGATCTATTG
>WNGR01007382.1_pt1 | contig 11651 bp, 6 predicted proteins | sample 5407581 | NCBI WGS metagenome assembly WNGR01 (sample SAMN13153383, study PRJNA577476) | soil metagenome | isolation source: 80 cm soil or saprolite under Garry oak tree replicate 2 | place: USA:California | collected 2016-06-15
TGGTGCAGATGGAGGAACGTTTGCGCGAGCGGGTGGTCGGGCAGGATGAGGCGTTGAGTGCGGTGGCGAATGCGATTCGGCGTTCGCGGGCCGGGTTGAGTGATCCGAAGCGGCCGATTGGCTCGTTTATTTTTCTGGGGCCTAAGGGCGTGGGCAAGACGGAGACGGCGCGGGCGCTGGAGGAGTTTTTGTTCGATGACGAGGCCGCGATGGTGCGGATCGACATGAGCGAGTACATGGAGAAGCATGCCGTGGCGCGGTTGATTGGCGCGCCTCCGGGATATGTGGGGTATGACGAGGGCGGCCAGTTGACTGAGGCTGTCCGGCGGCGGCCCTATTCGGTCGTGCTGTTCGATGAGATCGAGAAGGCGCACCCGGATGTGTTCAATGTGCTGCTGCAGGTGCTGGATGATGGGCGGTTGACGGACTCGAAGGGGCGCACTGTGGACTTTAAGAACACGGTGCTGATTATGACCTCGAACGTTGGCGCGGCGCAGTTGTCGACGGCGTGGGCAGCGGGAGAGGAGGGCTTTGAAGAGGCCAAGAGCCGCGTGATGGATGCTTTGCGGCAGCAGTTCAGGCCGGAGTTTTTGAATCGCGTGGACGACATCGTTGTGTTCCGTCCGCTGGGCGATGAGCAGTTGACGCACATCGTCGATCTGCGGCTGGCCGATTTGCAGAAGCTGCTGGCGGATCGCAAGATTACGCTGGAGCTGACGGATGCGGCACGGAAGGCGATCTTCAAGGCTGGGTACGACCGGGCTTATGGAGCTCGGCCTTTGAAGAGGGCGATTCAGCGCATGGTGCAGGATAAGCTGGCGGTCAAGATTCTGGATGGGACGGTGCTACACGGGGATCATGTGGTCGTCGATGCGGGACGAGATGGGCTGACATTCAAGGTGAAGGAACGGGAGGCGGAGCCGGCAGCGGTGTGATCTGAGGCCGGATGGATTGATCGAACGCCGAATGCCTTTGGGTATTCGGCGTTTTGGTTTTAGCAATGTCTGACGAATCGAATTGCTCTTCGAGAGGAAGTGCAGGAGGACGGGAAGACATACCCCAGAGGCTAAAGCCCGCATTCTTCGCCTTCCCTAGAGAGACCCAAGGCTAAAGCCTTGGGGTACCTAGAAACAAAAACACTATTCGTCAGACATCACCCTGGGCTGCAAAGCGATGTTGCCGCTGGCAGGCTTGAGGGATGGAGCGTTGGGAAGGTTGGCTGCGGCGTGGAAGGGAGTGGGTGTTGGGCAGAGAGGGGGCGCGGAGCGATGTGACCGGTCGCCGGCAGCAAGGAAGAAGGCCGGGTCGCCATGGTCGAGTGGAGTGAAACCTTTGATTGTTCCGGAGGGGAAGCCGATGGGAAGGCGGTCGACGGGGTAGCTGTGGGCCCAGAGGTCTCGCACAAGCCAGTTGCCGTCGCTGGCGAGGATGAGGTAGTCGGCGGCGTTGTGCTGGAAGTCGGCCAGGGTGAGGATGGGGAGGTGGTACACGAGATTGCGGCCTGCCCATAGATTCTCTTCGGGCGAGTCTTCGCCGCGGAGGAGGCGGATGGCGGGGAAGTCGACGGGAAAGACGATGCGGGAGGCGATGGAGGGTGGGGCGTAGTGCTGCAGCGTAAGGACCATGAGAGGGTCAGCGACGACGATGGGCTTGTTGCCTGAGGCTGCAGGGAGACGATGGAGCACCTGGTAGAAGCACTGTTTCTGCTGAGCGTAGGTGAGACCCACGGTGCAGACGCGGCCGAGGAAGAGAGCGGAACAGAGGCTGAGAGCGGCGATACCGGCGTATCGGAGATGGCCGAGGATCCGGTAGCCGACTGCGATGCCGGCGATGGCAAAACCGAGGCAGACGGGGATGACGAAGCGCGGGGAGAACATGCCTCCGTGAATGGAGGCTATGAGATAGCCGAGGAAGGGATAGAGCATGAGAAGCAACGCGGCGATGGCCTCATGCAGTGGAAACGAGGCTTGAGGAAAGAGAGCCTGACGGTTTGCGAGGTTGGCGAGCCAGCGTGGACGCATGCTGGCTCTGCAGTGAGAGCACAGGCGCCCGAGCAGAGAGACGAGCGCGGCGAAGGCGAAGAGCGCAACGACGGGATAGAGGATGACTTCGACCATGCCGGTGTAGGAGTCGAAGACCTGATCGATGGAGACCTTGTTCCAGGCGTGAGGCGCGAATTGGGCGATGGAGTGTTGAATGAGCGGCTTGAAGGCGAGAAGCGGAGTGGCCGCGAGGGCAAGACAAAGCCAGATGCGGGGGCTGAAGGTGCGCAAGAGCGACGGCTTGAATGAGGGCCAGGAGGCAGAGAGCCATAGCGTGCGGGTGAGTTCGCCTCCTGCGATGGGAAAGAAGGCGAGGACGGCGAAGTAGTTGGTGCATATGCCCGCGGCGAGGGCGAGGGTCATGCCACAGAGTGCGAGGTTGCGGCGAGAAGAAGAGGTGGCGGGATCGACGGCGCGGCTCCAGCAGAGGATGGCGAGCATGGCGAGGCCGTAGAAGATGCCGTAGGAGCGGCTCTCGTAGCTGTAGTCGAAGGCGGCAGTGGCCATGGAGAGAACGGTGCCTGCAATCGCCCAGACAGGGGGCAGGCGCCGCTTGAGGAAGAGGAAGAGGGACAGGAGACCGATCCAGTAGCCGAGTACGGCGGGGAGGCGGAGGGCGAGTTCGCCATCTCCGAAGACCCGGAGGCAGATGAGGACGGCAAGGTGAGTTAATGGCGGGTTGGGATCGACGGCCTGCGCGAGTGCGTGCCAGATCGCCGCGGGGCTGCCTAACTGTGCGATGTGCAGCGTGATAAGTTCGTCCAGCCAAAGCAGTTTGCTATGGGAGAGTGCAGCGACGACGAGGAGATAGGAGGCGGTGAGCAGAGCAAATGCCAGAGCGGGACGGCGATCGATGGAGTTTGCGGCGGAGTTTGCGACGCGGCGGATGGAAGGGTATACGGCTGCTTCAGATTTGGTAGCGGTAACTGGGGCCACAGCAACATGCTCCGGTGAGAGGGGGAATCGGCCGAGCAAGGTTCAGCAACGTTGGATGCAGGTGGGCGGGAAATAATCACCTGAGATGTGTTGGCGACCGGCTCACGCTAAACGGAGGAACCCGCGTATCCGGAAGAGCGGGGGAAGGACCGAGAGGTACAACCCGTCGGGACGAACTGGGGCTCTAATGTGACATGAAAGCTGCCTCGGATCGACACGAGAGGAAAGGACAGCCGAAAGATATACTCAATCAGTTCGAGTAGAAGGTACGACAGGAGCTTAGTGAAGAAGACAGCCGTAATTATTGGAGCAGGCCCGGCTGGGCTGACGGCTGCTCTGGAACTGCTGCGACGGACGGATATAAGGCCGATTGTGCTGGAGGCGAGCGGTGAGATTGGCGGGATCTCGCGGACGATCCGGTACAAGGGCAATCGGATGGATATTGGCGGGCACCGGTTTTTTTCCAAGAGCGATCGCGTGATGCAGTGGTGGATCGACCTAATGCCGCCAGAAGAGGGCGACGCGAACGATACGGCGCCATCGCAGGAGATCAGCTATCAGGGGAAGCGACGCGTTGTTGCCGTGCCTGCGCGTCTCCTGGAAGAGCCGGTGCTTCGTGGGGCTGGGCCTCCTGTCGTCATCGAAACCGATACCGATGAGACGGGGCCTGCTGGCGAGCCTCATCCGACGGAGCACGGCCATACGGAGACGCTGGTGACGGCGGTTCCTGCGGATTCCGATCTGGTGATGCTGATTCGTCCGCGGAAGAGCAGGATCTATTACCTGCGGAAGTTTTTTGATTATCCGATTACGCTGACGGCGACGACACTGGGGAATCTTGGGTTGGTGAGGACGTTGAAGGTGGGGCTGAGTTATCTGAAGTCGCAGGTGAGTCAGATTACGCCAGAGAAGAGTCTTGAGGACTTTCTGATCAATCGGTTTGGGCGGCAGCTTTACCTGACGTTCTTCAAGAGCTATACGGAGAAGGTTTGGGGGACGCCGTGCGACGAGATCTCGGCGGAGTGGGGTGCGCAGCGGATCAAGGGGCTGAGCCTGACGACGGCGGTGAAGCACTTTGTGAAGAAGACCTTCAGACGTGCGGCGAAGGTTGATCTGTCGCAGAAGGGCACGGATACGAGTTTGATTGAGCGATTTATGTATCCGAAGTTTGGGCCCGGGCAGCTCTGGGAGCATGTTGCGGACCTCATCCGTGAGAAGGGTGGGGAGGTTCGGCTCGGGTGGAGGGTGGACAGGATTCACTGTGACGGGATGCGGGTGGTCTCGATCGATGCGGTCAACAATTCAGGGGAGCGGCAGACGTTTGCCGGGGATTACTTCTTCTCGACCATGCCGATGCGGGAGCTGGTGCAGGCGCTGGATGTGCCGGTTCCGGAGAACGTGCGCGAGGTGAGCGAAAGGCTGCAGTATCGCGACTTTATTACTGTGGGGCTGCTAGCGGATAAGTTGAAGGTAAAGGAGCCGGATGGCGGGTTGCTGAAAGACACCTGGATCTATGTGCAGGAGCCGGATGTGATCCTGGGACGGTTACAGATATTCAACAACTGGAGTCCTTACCTGGTGGCGGACCCGGCGAAGGTGTGGATTGGGCTGGAGTACTTCTGCTACGACACGGACGATCTGTGGAAGATGCCGGATGAGGAGTTGAAGCGGTTTGCGATTGCAGAGGTTGCGAAGATTGGGATTCTGGACGCCGAGGATGTGAGCGATGGGCATGTGGTGCGGGTGCCTAAGACGTATCCGGCTTACTTTGGGACTTACGAGCGGTTCGATGAGCTGCGCGAGTTTACCGATGGGTTTGAGAACCTGTTTCTGGTGGGGAGAAATGGAATGCACAAGTACAACAATCAGGACCACAGTATGCTGACGGCGATGACGGTGGTGGATGGGATTGTCGCCGGGAGGGTGGATAAGGCTGCGTTGTGGGGCATCAATACGGAGCAGGAGTATCACGAGGAGAAGAAGTAACGGTGGTGCGAGGAGTGGTCTATGAGCGATGGTCGTGAGGAGCGGGAGGAGCAGGAGCAGCGGCGGAGGTGGGAGGAGCGCGAGGATCAGGATGATCGGTTGAACCGGGAGCGCCGCGAGCGGGAATGGGAGGAGCGGCGGGACTCCTAAGTTGCACGAAGGAAGCCTGTTAGGCGGCTATGGTGCCTTGGTGGAAGAGGAGTTGCCAGCGGTTGTCGCGGAGGACCCAGATGGAAGAGTGGTGGGAGGCGGAGATTGCGGTCGTGACGTGGTAGGTGGCGAGGGCCGCGTCTTTGGCCAGGGGGGTGACGTAGAAGTAGCTCATGGTGGCGGGGCGGGGGGTGCTGGTGAGGAGGGCGTTGGTCAGCTGCTCCAGGTTGAAGATGCGGCCGGAGGTGCAGAACTCTTTGAAATCAGGGGCTAAGAGGGTGGTGAGGGCGTTGCGGTCGGCCTCGCGGTCGGGGTGGAGGAGTCGTTCTTCCAGAGTATGGAGGTGCTGTTGCAGCTCTGCGGATTCCATGGTGATTGATGGACGTTTGGGTGGGGAGGAAGTTTCAAGGCGATGAAATTTTTTGAGAGGGGGTGGAGGTGTTTTTGCAGGGGTTTTTGGGGAAAATGGTCTGTTGTTGTGGTTTTTTGGTGGTCAGTTTGTGGTGAAATGCGTGGAAAAGATGGTTCGCTGACAGTCACATTTCGGAGGCTGAAAGTACGCCAAAATCTTCAACTTTATTTTGAGGGGCTTCTCTGCCCCCCGGCTCTTTGCCGAGCCGGGGGCAGAAGTGGTTAGAAGGTGAACTTTCCGGCCAGCTGGAAGATGCGCGGGTCCAGGGCTCCAGTGATGTTGCCGAAGGTTCCGGAGTTGAACGCGGTGGTGAAGGCGCCGCCTCCGGATGCGCTGACCGTGGAGAAGTTGGGGTGGTTGAAGATGTTGAAGCCTTCCATGCGGAGCTGGAACTTCAGCCTCTCGTGGACCGGGAAGATGCGGCTGACCGAGAGATCGACGTTATAGTTGCTGGGTGTACGGAGGGCGTTGCGGCCCAGGGTTCCGTAGGTCCCGACAGCGTTCTGGGTAAACGCGGCCTTGTTGAAGTAGGCAAGATTCGCGCCCGTGCGCTGGATCTTTTTGTGGGTGTAGGGGTCGACTCCAGGAACGAGGTTAGGACGGTCGAGATTGAGACCGGTGCGGGAGTTGTCGATACCGGAGGTGATGTTAAGAGGTAGGCCGGAGATGATGCGGATGAGCGGAGCGGCCTGCCAGTTGTTCGCCAGCGCGCCCTTCCATCCGGTGAGGGACGAGAAGTGCGTGGAGGCGACCATGGTTGTGTTGAAGATGTGCCGCACGTCGAAGCCGCAGGGGCCGCGATCGAGGCGTGGGTTGAGGCTGTGCTCGAAGGCCGGGGCGGCGATGTCGCCGGGGTTGTCGGCGACGGCGAGGCACTTGGACCAGGTGTAGTTGGCGAGGAAGCTGAAGTTGGTGCTCATGCGGTGTTGAATGGTGGAGATGACACCGTTGTAGCTGGTGGTCCCACCGTCGGTGATGAGCGTCATGGTGGGGCTGTAGCCCTGTCCCTGGGTGCTGTTCTTCAGGGTGAGGGGTGTGCGCGCGTTGGGGTTATTTGTCGCGGAGCAGGGATCGCCGACCTTTGCAGGATAAACCGCGTTGGGATTCGCCGCGGTTGGAGCTGCGATCTGCGGCATGCCGTTGCAGGAGCCCGGACCGGTCCAGTTGCCAGGGATGTAGGTAGCGGCATTGATGCCGTTGCCCAGCCACTGGTGCGCCTGCTGGTTGCCAAGGTAGTTGATGGAGAACATCCATCCGCGGCCCAGGTCCTGCTGGATGCTGGCGTTCCACTGGTAGATGACGGGTGTCTTCATCGTCTTCTGGAGCAGCACCCAAAGGGTGTTGCTCGGGAAGGTAGCGGAGGCGGTAGGCGGGAAGGCTCCGGGGAATGGAATTCCGCCGGGGTATCCGCGCCAGGGATCGTCGAAGGGGGTCTGAGCGGTAACGTCGATCTCATTGACGAAGGGGGGATCGGAAGCGACACGCTGCGACATATAGAGCGACGGCGAGTCGTACATGAGGGCTCCGCCAGCGCGCAGGACAGTCTTTGCGGTGCCAAAGGGATCAAGGGTGAAGGCAACGCGGGGCGAAACGTTTGCCAACTGATTATTGGTAAAGGCCTTTGGAACTCCGGCGTCGCCGTAGTAGAAAGCTCCAGCCGGCGCGTTGGGGAATTTGACGGAGTGCTGGTTGGCGTTGAAGGCGGCCTGATCGAAGGTGGCGCCGCGGCCAAACTTGTCGGTCTGGTAGAGGTTGGGCTCCCAGCGCACGCCGTAGTTGACGGTGAGGGTGGGGGTGAGGTGCCAGGTGTCCTGCGCGTAAATGCCGAAGATGTTCTGGCGATAGGTGGTGTCCTGGGCGCGGCTCTGGCTGAACGCGAAGGACGTGCCGAAGGTGGTCATCTGACCGGTGAGGAAGTCGGCGAGGGTTTCGCCAGAGGCTGCGCCACCGAAGGAGTAGCTGCCGTTGAAGAGGTAGCCGGCGCGGGTGTTATCGCCGGTGCGGATGAACTCGCCGCCGATGGCGATCTGATGTTTGCCGAGCAGCCAGTCGACGTCGTCTGCGAAGTGCTCAGTGTTGACGTTGAAGAAGCCGGGGGTGCAGGTTCCGCAGCCAGTATTGAAGCCGCCGTTCATCTGGATACGGAGATCGACGGGAACATAGACGTAGTTCTTGACGCCGATGGTGGTGGCGTTGATGCCACCGGCTGTCGGTCCGCGGTTATCGCGGCGGCGGGAGTAGGTGCCGTGGAAGGTGTTGACCAGGCGCGGGGTGAAGATGAAGGTGTCGCCGAGGGTGAAGCTCTGCACGCGCTCATTGTTGCCGGGCAGCGTGGTGAGCAGGATGTTGGTGGGCGAGTAGTACGCCGGCAGGTAGTAGTTGGTGAGGTAGTAACGGCCGAAGAGGTTGTGGCGCTGGCTCCAGGTGTAGTCAACGCGACCGATGTACTGGTCTTCGGTGTTGTTGGCTGGGAGCGCGACGTTGACGCGGCCGACGGCATCGGCTTGTGAGAGCGGGAGATAATTGACCAGAGCTTTAGCAGCCGGGCTGAACTCAGAGACAGGAATCTTGCGGCTCGGAGTGACGACGCCGGTGACAGGGTCTTTGAAGTTGGTGGTGGTGGCAGCAGCGCAGTTACCACTGTTCAGCATCTGGCTGAAGTCGCCCTGAAGCATGGCGGGCGTGGGCACGCAGTAGCCTGTCGCGGAGCTGGCCTTGTGCTCGCGCGTACCCTGGTAGCCGCCGAAGAAAAAGAGTTTATCGGTGATGATCTTACCGCCAAGGGTTCCGCCGAACTGGTTGCGCTTGACGGTGTCCTTGGAGGTGGAGAAGAAGTTGGTGGCGTTAATCACGTTGTTGCGGACGAAGTCGAAGACAGTTCCATGCCACTGGTTGGTACCGGAATTGGTGATGACGTTGACCAGCGATCCTGGATGGATTCCGCTGCGCGCAGGCAGCGAGTTTGATTCAACCGAGAACTCATGCAGCGCATCCGGGAAGGGATAGGGCAGGTTGACGTTGGTGAAGTTGTCAGTGTGGTAGCCGCCGTCGAGAACGTAGTTGTTGTAGTTGCCCTGGCTGCCGGCGACTGCGATGACGGTGGAGCTGTAGTAGTTCTTGCTGCCAACCATGTCGCCGGAGGGCGCGGTGACGGCGCCGCCGGAGACGAGAACTAGCTGTGTCGCCTGGCGTCCGTTTAGCGGTAACTCTGTGATGCGTGCCTGATCGATGACCTGCTTGAAGGTGCTGGTCTCGGTCTCAAGCGCGACGCCGGAGGCCTGGACCTCGATGTGCTCGCTGGCGCTGCCGACCTTGAGCTGCGGGTCGATGGAGATGCTGTTGCCGACCTCGAGTGTGCCGGTCTGTGTGAAGGACTGGAAACCGGCGGCGGTGACAGCCAGCGAATAGGGTCCGACGGGGACATTGGGAAGCGCGTAGAGGCCCTGTCCGTCGGTAGTCGTGGTACGAGCAGCCTGGGTTGCGGTCTGGGTGAGGGTCACGGTTGCGTTGGGGACGGCTGCGCCCGTGGAGTCATTCACGTGCCCTGAGACGCTGGCTGTACCGGCGGCCTGAGCGTAGACGATGGGAGAGGCACAGAGGATGATGGCGACGAGAAGGGCGAAGCAGGAGGCTACCCTGATGGAGAGGCCGGAATTTTGTGTCGACATATAGAAACCCTCGTGGAGCATAGTTATGCAATCCTTCGGACCCTTTGGCACAACGCGGAAAGGGTGCTTCGGTGGCGTGAGGAATATACGGAAGTGGTTTTACCAATGTCAAACGGAATGGTTTCGGTTATGGAATATTTCAGGCTTCGAATATCCGGAGTTACGGGTGGGTTATTGGGGCCGGATGTGAAGGGTGTGGAGGGAGACAGGCAGCGGCAAAGGCGAGGTATAGGCTGGGAGGCGGTATGTGTAGAGAAGCGGGTTTCTCCGCTCCATTGCTCACGATGAGACCGTGAGCAACTCCGGTCGAAATGACGGGTGGGTGGGGTGGGAAGAGAAAGGCGCTCGGGTCGCTACGCTCCCCTGTGAAATGCGGGATTCTCCCCCATTCGACTTCGCTCAGGATCAGAATGACGACGTAAAACTAAAGGCAGCAGCAAAGACAAAAGCAAAGACAAAGGCAAGGACAAAGACGAAATACAGGGATCTCTCCACTGCGGCGGCAAAGTGCGCCGCCTTCGGTCGAGATGACGTTTGTTATGGGTGGTAGATGCGAAACAAACAACAGCAAAGACAAAAGCAGATCCCTACGGGATGACAAACAAAAGGACAACAGCAACAGAAACTGCAAGAGCAACGGGCGGTTCAGAGGTCGAACCAAACGGGGACTGCGGGGAGGTAAAGGGATCGCGGGGCTGCTCCAGGCTTGTACTCCTGTGGACTGGTTGGCGCAACGGGAGAGGGGAGGACTTCTATCGCTTTGCGAGGGCGATGCGGGGGATCTGCTGGAGGTCGTCGACGAAGGTGACGTTGTGCCATTGGGCGAGGAGGTCGGTGAGGGCTTCGCGCTGGCCGTGGCCGATCTCGAGGGCGAGGAGGCCATTGGGTTTGAGCGCGGCGTGGGCCTGGGGGATGAGGCGGCGATAGATGTCGAGGCCCTGGGGGCCGGCGAAGAGGGCGGTGGATGGCTCGTGTTCGCGGACCTCGGGGTGGAGGGTGGGGCGGTCGGTCTCGGGGATATATGGGGGGTTGCTGACGATGGCGTCGAATTGCTCGTTTGGGGGAAGGGCGGAGAGGAGGTCGGAGTGGAGGAAGCGGATGCGCTGGGCTACGTTATGGGGCTGATCATTAGCCAGGGCGTTGGCGTGGGCGATTTTGAGGGCTTCGGGGGAGAGGTCGAGGGCTGTGATCTGGGCCTCGGGGAGGTGGGTGGCCAGGGCGATGGCTATGGCTCCGGAGCCGGTACCGATGTCGACGATCTTCAAGGGGGCGTTGTGGGGGAGGCGGTGGAGGACGGCTTCGACGAGGTGCTCGGTCTCGGGGCGGGGGATGAGGACGGCGGGGGTGACGTGGAGGAGGAGGCCGTAGAACTCCTGTTGGCCGGTGATGTATTGGATGGGCTCGTTTTGCAGGCGGCGGGCGATGCTGGCTTCGTAGAGGGCTCGTTGGCCGGGAGTGATCTCGCGATCGGGATAGGCGAGGAGGGTGGTGCGGGGGAGCTGGAGGGTGTGGAGGAGGAGGAGTTCGGCGTCGCGGTGAGCGTGGTCGCGGAGATGCGGGTTGGCGGCTAGCTCTGCGGCGGCGAGGGTGAGGGCCTGGCGGAGGGTCATGGTGGGGTGGGTATGGGAGCGAGGCTAGGTAGTGTCTGACGAATTGAATTACCTCCCTGATAAGAGAGTGCAGCATGACAGGAGAACATACCCAGGGGCCGAAGCGGATTCAGAGAAGATGTACCCGGATGAAAAGACAACCGCAGGTCCTTCGACTCCGCAACTCCCAAAAAGCGCGAGTTGCTCCGCTCAGGATGACACTTTATTTTTTTGTCTATCAATCTTGGAACCGCCCAAAAGCCCTTTCCTTGTGCTGGGTTGAGAGACCCAAGGCTAAAGCCTTGGGGTACCTAGAAGCAACGGCAATGATTTGTCAGACATTACCAAGGGGCGTCGATGAGGATGAAGTTGCCGTCGGGATCGGTGATGGTGATGGTGTCTTTGGTTTTGGTGACGTCGATCTGCTGCTTGTGGAGGTGGCGGGCGGCCTTGCTGAGGTTCTGGGTCTGGAGGATGATGCGGGCGCGGGTGCCGAGGGTGGGCTGGGCGATCTCGACCTCCTGGCCGGAGTCTCCGGGCATGTGGAGGAACATCTGATCGCCGGCGATGGACTTGAAGTTGAGCTGGTTGATGTAGAAGTCGCGGGCGGCGGTGGTGTCCTTCATGGCGAGGGAGACGGAGATGAGGCGGTCGGCGACGCGATCTTCGCCGAGGTGCTTGCCCTGGTCGTTGGAGTGGAGGGAGCCCGGCATGTATTGGGTGTACTCGATGTTCTGCTTTTCGGGGCCGACCATGGTGAAGAGGAGGTTTCCGGCGCCGGCTTTGCGGACGGGGGTGGGAGGGAGGCCGCGGCTGGCGTAGTCGTCGTGGATGGCCTGGAGGTCGTCGCCTTCGAAGCAGAGATGGA
>WNGR01009317.1_pt1 | contig 11650 bp, 8 predicted proteins | sample 5407581 | NCBI WGS metagenome assembly WNGR01 (sample SAMN13153383, study PRJNA577476) | soil metagenome | isolation source: 80 cm soil or saprolite under Garry oak tree replicate 2 | place: USA:California | collected 2016-06-15
GCAGACGCCAATTTTCCCCTGTGCCGTTTGCCACGCTTGAAATCCCAAGTCGCCTGGTGCGAAATAAAACTTCTCGTGATACAGCGGATCGTCCGGGATATGCATCTTGCGATATTTGCCGAGCAACTTTCCATTTCTGTCGATGATTGCCGCGGTGTTGTGGTAAACGCCGGCGCTGCGCTTTTCGAAAAGTGAGGCAATAATCACCGTGCCGGTTTCCCGCGCCAACTCTCCCAATGCCGCTGTCGATTTTCCCGGCACCTCCTCGGCCAAATCGAAATTTTTGTGATCTTCTGTCTGACAAAAATATTGCGATCGAAAAAGTTCCGGTAAGCAAACCATCTGCGCGCCTTTTCCTGCCGCCTCGCGGATAAATTCAATCGCGTGCGCGAAATTCTTTTCCGGCTCAGCACCGCAGCGCATCTGAATCAGAGCGATCTTTGTTGTCTCTGCCATTCAGAAATAAACCACGAAGGACACGAAGATCACGAAAAGGAAAACCGTTTGAATGCTTCGTGCTCTTCGTGGTGAACTTACTTGACCGAACCTGCGGGCCCGATCTCGATCCTCTCGATCACCACGCGTTTCGTCGGCTTACTCATTTCACCCATGCTGTTTTTCGTCACCGGCGTGTCCCCGATTTTTTCCAACACATCGTCGCCATTGATGAGCTTGCCGAAGGTCGTGTATCGATGGTCGAGCCGATGAATCGGGGCAAGACAGATGAAGAATTGCGAGCCAGCCGAATCCGGATCAGGTTCGCGCGCCATCGAGATCACGCCGCGCTCATGCGGATGATCGTTAAACTCGGCTTTGATCTTGTAACCCGGACCACCTGCTCCGTAGCTGTTTTCTTTTGCCGGATCTTTCGAATTCGGGTCGCCGCCTTGGATCATGAACCCTTTGACGATCCGGTGGAAAATGGTCCCGTTATAGAAACCCTGACGCGCCAGCTTTTTGAAATTCTCGATCGTTTTTGGCGCCGCATCAGTCCAGAACTGCACGACCATCTCGCCTTCGGTTGTCTTAATCACTGCGACTTCGTTTGATGGACTCATGGACGTTGTCTCCTCCTTCTTTTCCTCCGCGGTAAGCGCGGCGACCCCTAACAATATCGTCACTAAGATTGGAAACTTCATTCTTTTCTGTAGCGGCGGTCTTCGATCCTCGCAAATCCACAGACTGCAATCGGCGGTCAAAGACCGCCACTACAGTGATATTCCTGCAAACTGCGCACCTGCACTTTTCGTTTTTGCAGCGACCGGATTCCATTCGCGCTCGCCAGCGCGGCGCGCACGGTCGTCATAATCGGAATTTTCGCGGCCAGCGCCGCATTGCGAATGACCACTTCATGCTCACGCGGAATTTTACCGCTCGGCGTGTTGATGATGAAATTGATGTCGCCGTTCTTGATGCGGTCGAGAACGTTCGGGCGTCCCTCCCGCGTGACCGGGATGACCGCTTCCTTGTCAGCGTCCTTGACGCTGACAAACACCTTTCCAGTTTTCGGCAGCGGCGGCGGCGCGGCCATCTGCGATTTCGCATAGGCAAGGCCAAGATCGATATCCATGCCCATGACTTCGCCGGTCGATTTCATCTCCGGACCAAGTGAGATATCCAAGCCTTCATAGCGCAGAAATGGGAACACGGCTTCCTTTACGGAAAAATGCTTCGGCACGATTTCCCGGGTAAATCCAAGTTCGCGCAATGATTTTCCGGTCATGACTTTGGCAGCGAGTTTCGCCAGCGGGACGCCGATCGCCTTGCTGACGAAGGGCACCGTGCGCGACGCACGTGGATTCACTTCCAAAACGTAAGCGTCATCGCCTTTCACCGCGAACTGCACATTCATCAGTCCGCGCACGTTGAGTTCACGCGCCATTGATTTTGTCGCCGCGGAGATCTCATCGAGCACTTTTTGCGACAATGAGAACGTCGGAATCACGCAGGCGCTGTCGCCGCTGTGGATGCCTGCTTCCTCGATATGTTCCATGATTGCGCCGATGACGGTCGTTTCGCCGTCGGAGATGCAATCGACATCGACTTCGATTGCATCTTCGAGAAAGCGATCGATGAGCACTGGACGATCGGGTGTCACTTCGATGGCGCTCGCCATATAGCGCCGAAGATCTCCCTCGTTATAGACAAGTTCCATGGCACGCCCACCGAGAACGAACGAGGGTCGCACCAAAACTGGGTAACCAACTTTCTTCGCGATCCCGATAGCCCCTTCGGTACTCGTCGCCGATCCGTTCGGAGTTTGCCGCAAACCGAGCTTGTCCAGCATGGCAGCGAATAACTGCCGGTCTTCTGCGGTCTCAATGCTTTCGGGCTGCGTCCCAAGAATGGGCACACCTGCTGCCTTCAATCCGCTGGCCAGATTCAGCGGTGTTTGTCCACCAAACTGGACGAACACGCCCTCGGGTTTCTCTTGATCATAAATGTTGAGGACGTCCTCTAAGGTGAGCGGCTCAAAATAGAGTTTGTCGCTCGTGTCGTAATCGGTGGAAACCGTCTCCGGATTGGAGTTGACCATGATGGTTTCGAACCCGAGGTCGCGCAGCGCGAACGCGGCATGCACACAACAGTAGTCGAACTCAATGCCCTGCCCGATCCGATTTGGTCCGCCACCCAGGATCATGATTTTGCGCTTAGCGCTCTCTCGCCGCTCGTTCTCGTCGCCGTAGGTCGAGTAGTAATACGGCGTATAAGCTTCAAACTCTGCCGCGCATGTGTCGACGAGGCGGTACGTCGGTACGACATTTTGAGTTTTTCTCTCCGATCGAATTGTTTCTTCCGAAGCGCCTCGCGCGACCGCCAACTGTCGATCTGAAAAACCGAGCTTCTTCGCGCGAAGCAATTGTGGCACAGGCATCTTGCCTGTGGGGCCGGCGGGCGTCTCGCCTGCTGAATCAAAGTCCGCTTCCAACACACCGCCAGCTTGCAGCGCAAACTCGCCTTTACGCAGCCTCGCCTTTTCAGGGTTGCGAGCTATGTAATCACGGTATCGGAGCAACTCGTTCCAATCGCGGACGATTCGATCATAGCTCTCGCCCTGCCAAAGCCGGCCAGTTCTCCCAAGCAATTCGTTGATTGCTTTGGCGGAAAATGATTTCCACGAGTGAAGAGTGTCGGCGAGCATCTGGCCCTTTGCCAGCTGAACGGCCACATGCACGTGATTGGGCATCACTACAAACGCATCTAGCACATACCGGTCACGATCGAAACGTCGCAGTGCCTTGACTACAATTGCAGCCACATCTGATCTTTTAAGAACGCACTCGCCGTGTCCCTGGTCGAGCCATTGCTCGCGGTCCTCCTGAAATCGTTTCCGGTATTCGTATTTGGTGGCAGTATCCCAGGGTTCAGGATGAAACTTCCGCCAAGTGTCGAATTCTTCTTTCCAGCGTCGAAGAATGCTTTGTGGGACAGCATCCGCCAAACGGAAAGTTACAAAGTAGGTGGCATTAGGCTGCTCCCAATGTGGCAGGCTAGGGCGGTGCTTTTGAATTTCGCCGTGCGGGTCCAAGGCATGAAATTTTGGCTCAGGACCTTTCAGCCCTTTCTTTACTTCGGCAGGCGAGACGCCCGCCTGCCCCACAGGCAAGATGCCTGTGCTACGATGCAGCGCCCGCGCTTCCTCCACAATCTGTTGGACATTCCGCAAAAACCACCGGTCAATCTTGGTCAGATCATAAACTTCATCGATAGACATCCCGTGCTGAAATGCCTGCGCGATATAAAAGATTCGTTCAGCATTGGGGATCGCCAGCTTCAAGCGCAGAGTCTCAAGATCGACATCTTTGTCCCCGCCATCGCCGCACAAACCGAAGCGCTTGATCTCCAGACTGCGCAAAGCTTTTTGCAATGCCTCCTTAAACGTACGCCCAATGGCCATCGCCTCGCCGACGCTCTTCATTCGCGTCGTGAGCGTGGCGTCCGCCTGCGGAAATTTTTCGAACGTAAAGCGGGGCACTTTGACCACGCAGTAATCGATCGTTGGCTCGAAGCACGCAGGCGTTTCGCGGGTGATGTCGTTTTTGATTTCGTCCAGCGCATAGCCGACGGCCAGTTTTGCCGCGATTTTCGCAATCGGAAAACCCGTCGCCTTCGACGCCAGCGCGCTGGACCGCGAGACGCGCGGATTCATTTCGATCACGACCATGCGGCCGGTGTCAGGATGAACAGCAAACTGAATATTCGATCCGCCTGTCTCGACACCGATCTCGCGAATTACGGCGAACGCGGCGTCACGCATCATTTGGTATTCCTTGTCGGTGAGCGTTTGCGCGGGCGCAACAGTGATGGAGTCACCGGTATGCACGCCCATGGGATCGAAGTTCTCGATGGAACAAACGACCACGCAGTTGTCCATCCGGTCGCGCATCACTTCCATCTCGAATTCTTTCCACCCGACCAGCGATTCTTCGATTAGAACTTCGTGGACCGGCGAGAGATCCAGCCCGCGCGCAGCGATCACATCGAGCTCCTCGCGATTGTAAGCGATTCCACCGCCGGTCCCGCCCAAGGTAAATGCCGGACGAATGATGAGCGGAAACGTTCCGATTTCAGCGACGATCCGATCCAGTTCCGCCAGCGAACGCGCCACGCCGGAACGCGGCACCTCGAGCCCGATGCGCAGCATCGCTTCCTTGAACAATTGGCGATCTTCGCCTTTTGCAATGGCCTGCGCGTTTGCGCCGATCAATTTCACGCCGTGTCGCGCCAGCGCGCCGTTGCGATTCAACTCCATGGCGGCATTCAGCGCCGTTTGTCCGCCCAGAGTTGGCAAAATCGCATCTGGTTTTTCGCGTTCCATGATGGCCTCGATCACTTCGGGAGTGATCGGTTCGACATAAGTGCGATCCGCAAACTCCGGATCGGTCATGATCGTAGCCGGGTTGGAGTTCACCAACACGACTTCATAACCCTCTTCGCGCAGCGCTTTGCACGCTTGCACTCCGGAATAATCAAATTCGCAGCCCTGCCCGATCACGATTGGACCGGAACCGATTAGCAGGATTTTGTTGAGCTCGTTATTTCGCGGCATCTGCGCCAGCGGGGACTGTAAACGAAATCACGTGAAGTTCACGCGCGAATCGCTACGCCACCTGCGCCATGCGTTGCCGATCCAGCCACACTTTGCAAATGCTTTTAATGCGAGTGAGGACATAGTACACGGTCTGACTGCGGAGACGCACCAGTTCCGTGCCGACAATGCGGGTGACGAAATCGCTCGGGAGATCGAAAATCTCCTGTGGCGTCGAACCTTCAAGGCCTTTGCAGAGAATCGCGGTCATCGAGCGGGTAAGCGTTTGCACCTCCGGGCCGAGCGTCATGCGGATGTGCGCCTTTCCGGTTTCATCCACCTGCAGATAAACGCCGACCGTGTCCGTGCATTCCTCGTCTTTTCGCACATCGACAAGATCGAACTTCTCGCTTTCGCGCGGGTCCTGCTTCTTTGCATTGTCCGCGTAGGAAACGAGCGTCTCGCGCCGCTCATCTTCCGACAGCGATTCGAAGAGATTGATGATCTTGTTTAGCTTGGTCGGGTACATTGACAATCGTAATTTATCACAAGCTGGAGCCTCATGCTTCGGCTTTGCTCAGCAAGTTGTTTATGGCTAATTGCATCATGAAAACTCCGATTAAAGTCGCTGTGACGGGCGCCGCCGGGCAGATCGGTTACGCGCTTCTGTTCCGCATCGCCTCCGGACAAATGTTCGGGCCGGATCAACCGCTCAGGCTCCATTTGATCGAGATCCCGCCTGTGCTCGGTGCGCTCGACGGTGTGGTCATGGAATTGCACGATTGTGCCTTTCCGTTGCTGGAATCGGTCGTGCCGACGGCGGACTTGGATGAAGGCTTTCGCGACATCAACTGCGCTTTGTTGGTCGGAAGCATTCCGCGCAAGGCCGGCATGGAGCGTAAGGAGTTACTCGGAGTCAACGGCAAGATTTTCGTCGGGCAAGGCCAGGCGATTCAAAAAAGTGCCGCGGCCGATGTGCGCGTGCTCGTAGTCGGAAATCCGTGCAACACCAATTGTTTAATTGCAATGAACAACGCCAAAGAAATTCCGCGTGACCGCTGGTTTGCCATGACACGATTGGACGAAAACCGCGCACGCGCGCAGCTCGGCCACAAGGCCGGCGTCAGCGTTGCCTCGGTGACCAACATGGCCATCTGGGGGAATCACTCCTCGACTCAGTATCCGGATTTCTACAATGCCAGGATCGACGGTCGCCCTGCGAACGAAGTAATCGGAAACGAGAAATGGCTGAAGGAAGAATTCATTACGACGGTGCAACAGCGCGGCGCTGCGGTGATCAAGGCGCGGGGACTTTCTTCAGCCGGCTCCGCCGCGAATGCGGTTGTCGATACCGTCAATTCGCTCACTAACGATACGCCCGACAACGACTGGCACAGCGTGGCGGTTTGCTCCGACGGAAGTTATAACGTCGAGAAAGGATTGATCTCCTCATTCCCCGTCCGTGTTCGCGGTGGAAAATTGGAAATCGTGCAACGCCTTCCGATAAACGATTTCAGCCGTGCGAAAATCGACGCGTCGGTAGCCGAGTTAAAAGAAGAAAAATCGCTCGTGAGCGAATTGATTTCGTAGAATCTGCATTATCTTCGGGCGACGACAGTGAAAAGGGTGTACGGCCTGCCGCAGTGGTACTGTTGGTGTCGCAAAATTTCTGAAATGGTAAATCCCATTACGGCTAGAAATTGAGTAAAAAATTGAGTGCTGAAATTCCACCACGTATGCCAGAGGAAATTCTGCGCGGTGGGCGCGAGACGGCAAACAGGCGCTCCTTCCAATTCCGGATGAAACATGTCTACAATGATGAGTGTTCCGGCGATTTTCCCGCATTGCTCGACGATTCGGAGTGGATCACGACAGTGTAACAGCACCGAGCCCATCACTCCGATGTCGAATTGCCCGAGGGCGGCAGGCAAATTGTAGACATCTCCGTAATATACTTTGGCTCTGGACTTGTGAGCTGCGTGACTGAACCAATAGGAATTCTTTAGTTGTTGCATTACGATTCGGCGTGGGCCGAACACTTCTTCCAATCGCTTAGCCGCATACGGAACAAAATCCCAACCGTGTTCCGCTGTCACCTCGACAGACACAACCTCCGCGCCACGCTTTTCCATCTCGAACGTGAGAAAACCGCTGGCAGGACCAATTTCCAAAACGCGTTGACCGGCAAAATCGACTTTGCCGAGGTACTCATCCACTCCACCACGTAAATCCCAATCCCTTCCCTCTATGACTCCATAACCGGGGAGTTCCATAGTGTGGTAAAAGTAACAATCGGCCACGTCCTCCACCTTGAGCGGGACCGCAAAAATGTTCTCGTCGCTCACGGATGATTTATCGGCTGATGCTTGTGCCTGAGCGCTCTTTCGAGTGCTGTATTCCAGAAGAGAGGTTGGTTCTTGAACCAACTCGAATCGAACCTGGGTCCAGCGAAAAGTGCCCACGTCTGCCGTGGATGTTTCCAATCCAAAATTTCAAATCGCAAGTTCACCTCTGCAGCTGCGCGTTCCAATGTAGCTGGCCGGTAATTCACACACTCAGGGTAGATCCAGCCGGTCCGCGGCGAGTCTTCTTGGCCGATCAAGAACGTAGCAATCAACGCTCCTTCCTGAGCCAGTGAACGCGAAACCGCGGACAACCAACCCCTGATCAGATCCAGTCCGCAATGACTGAAGATCGATTGAGCCAGCGCGAAATCGAATAAGACTTTCGCCTGGACAACTGCCTCGGGTGAGGCGGTAAAGAAAAACGTTGGCCGTTTAATTTGAACGACTGTTTCGCCGAGTTCCTGCTTGATTCCCTCTGCGACGAGCCATTCGGCAGGCTCGATGCCGAAGTATTTTCCCCGATTCAGGTACGGAATTAGCAGGCGCCCGATCCGAAGCGAACCGCAGCCGACATCAAGCAATGAATGATGCTGGCGCAGGCCAAGCGTGGTGAGAAGATTGAACGTCATCGCTGCGATCAAATCGTAATCTTCCGGAGGACCGACGTACGCACGATAATGTGGATCGCCGGGCTTCAGGCCTACACCAAGATCTTCCCGATCGTCCGAAGGCGCTTGCATGTCACTCCACTCGTTTCAGGATGGCGCGGTCGAAACCCTCCAGCGCGTCTTCTGGTTTATCGGGAAACCCAAGCACGCCGTGTGACCGGTCGAATTGACAGATGCGTGTCGGTGTTCGTTTGCTGAAAGGAAATACGCGGAGCTTATCGCCATCGAGCGCGTCCATTGCGCCCGGGGTCCGGCACGCTTTCACAGCCAATGCATAAAGGTCACCTCTGATTCCCAGCGAGGAGCGGACGCAGTTCGACAATTCATTGGGATCGCGTTTGAGATTGAAGAGTTGTTCCCGGCCGCCGTTGGCCATGAAAATGTACTTCCATTCATCGGTCACGACCATGACTTTGAAATCCTGCGAGCCGGGAATTTCAACCATCCCGACCAGATGTTCGCGCTGCGCGCATTCGCCTCGCAGCATTTTGAGAACGTCCATTCCCTCGCGCAGTTCGCATGCACCCGCGGCCTCCGTCGCAATTCCGAAAAGGTCCGCCAGGCTGATCAATTCAGTTCGGACGGTTCCGGCCGGTAGCGTTGCAGGCCAACTGAGAAGCAAAGGGAAACGGCAGGCCGCCTCAAAGAAGTTTTGTTTTTGCCAGCCGTGATGATCACCCAAAAGATCGCCATGGTCCGAAAAAAAGCAGATTAGAACGTTGTCCGAGTTCGGCCGCGCGTCGATTGCATCGAGGATTCGGCCAAGACAATGGTCCAGATACGTGATCTCGGCGTAATATCGGGCCTTTACGATTTTCGCCAGCTCAGGGTTGATGGCATCGGCCCAGACAGCATGTCGCATGTAAGGGATCTCTTCATCCAGGTGATCTTCCTCGATGTTGCCGAGAACCAGCTCCGGCATTCGCTCGGGATTGTACATTCGATTGAAAGGAATTGGCGGAGCTAGCGGCGGATGCGGGCCCATGAACGAGACGAATCCAAAAAACGGGCGCGAATCATCTGACTTTACAATTTCTTCAACAGCGCGATCGGCCGCCCACCACTCCGCGCCCAAGTGCGCTGGAAGCGGACTGCGCTGTGGAAGATAATACATTTCGCTGCGTTCTCCCATTGGTTGCTCGAGGAAATCGAATTCGGGATGCTCGCGAGCGAGCCATGAACCGTAGTCATCACCTTCGCGCGCAGGCGGATGGTACGTCTCTTCACTGCGCCACAGCGTTTCGTAACCTACGTCTTCATCCCATGGATAAGTGTGGAATTTTCCAATTCCAAACGTGCGGTACCCGAGGTGCGACATCACGCGAGCGAGATACGGTCCGCAACGCGCTTCCATTTCTTTGGCCTGGCCGGCCACAGGATCTGCCTTTGCATTGCTGAAGACGCGCGTCGTCGCCGCGTCGCAACCAGTCCGAATCGTATAGCGTGCGGCGACGCAAACTGGGCATGTAGCGTATGCATTTGAAAAGGCAATTCCTCTTCGCACCAGGCGATCGAGGTTCGGCGTGTAAATATGGGAGTTGCCGAGCGCAGCGATCGTATCGAATCGCTGCTGGTCGGTCATGATGAACAATATGTCCGGCCGGGTTGATGACATTTTATTGAAGGTCCCGCGCGAGCGTGTGAATTGCTAACCGTTTGTGATCTCGTTACCGGTCAGGCGCCGGAATGCTTCGAGATATTTGGCGGAAGTTTTTTCGATAACATCCTTTGGCAGGCGTGGCGCAGGCGGGGTCTTGTCCCAGTCGAGCGTCTCCAGATAGTCGCGCACGAATTGTTTGTCGAAACTGGGTGGGCTCTGTCCGACGGCGTACTGGTCCTTGGGCCAAAAGCGTGAAGAGTCCGGCGTGAGGCATTCGTCGATCAAAAGCAAATCTCCATCGACAGTGCCAAATTCAAATTTCGTATCCGCGACGATTATTCCTCGCTGCGCGGCGTGATCGCGTCCGCGCGAATAAATTTCGAGGCTTAGCGCTTTCACGCGGTCTGCGACTTCCTCACCGAGAATCTGGCCGCATCGTTTCATGTCGATGTTCTCGTCATGACCTTCTGCTGCTTTCGTCGCGGGCGTAAAGATTGGCTCCGGTAATTGCGACGCCTGCTTTAGTCCGGCTGGAAGCTCAATACCGCAAACGCTCTGCGATTGCTCATATTCTTTCCAACCAGAACCAGCGAGATAGCCGCGCACCACACATTCCACTGGCAACGGTTTCGTTTTCTTTACAATCATCGAACATCCGGCCAGTTGTTCGCAGAACGGCTGCAATTCCTTTGGGAACTGCTCGACATCCGCCGTGACAAAGTGATTCTTGATGTCGTCGAAGCGGTTGAACCAGAACGCGGAAATTTGGTTCAGCACCGCGCCCTTGTACGGAATCGGGTCGGGTAGGATCACGTCAAAAGCCGAGATGCGATCCGTGGCCACAAAGAGCAGCGTCTCGCCGAGGTCAAAAACTTCGCGCACCTTCCCGCTGCGCAGTTTTTGGATTCCGGGTAGCTCGATTGAGGATTGCGTAGCGATTTGCATGGGCAAATGCTCAACGTTCAACGCTCAACTTTCAACTCGCTTGCTGTTTTGTCATGTCGAGCAAAGTCGAGACATCGCTGGATTTAATTTCGAGAGATTTGATTCGCTCACTTCCCGTTCGCTCAGCCTTTGGCCTTCTCGTCTATGTCGCGGCGTCCCCAGATGCTACATTCTCGACTCCGCTCGGAATGATAGGGTAACTCGGGGTTGGACGTTGGGCGTTCGGCGTTGGACGTTGAATTGCTATGGCCGGAATTGTCGTCAAGCCGCGCGCGCGTATTTTGCACGGACACGATTGGGTGTTTTCCAGTGAAGTCCTCAAGGTCTTTGGAAATCCGGCGGACGGCGATGTCATCTCACTCAAGGACGGAAAGGATCGCCTAATCGGCAGCGCCATTTACAATTCGAAATCACAAATTGTAGCGCGCCGTTTCTCCCGGCGCCGGCAGGATCTCGACATTGATTTCTTCCGACGCCGCATCGCGCAAGCCTCCGAGTATCGGGACCGGCGAAGCGTGGATCCAAACCTGCGTCGCGTTGTTTGGAGCGAAAGCGACGGTCTTCCCGGCGTGATCATTGATCGCTACGGCGATCATTTCGTTTTGCAAACCCTCACGCTGGCGATGGACATGCGAAAGGATCTGATTGTGGAGGCGATTGAAGACGTTTTTTGTAGGGCAAGCGCTTCGCTTGCGGGGATTGAACGATTGGCAGGCGGGGCGCCTGCCCTACAAGGGATCACCGTCATCGAGCGAAACGACGCGGCAGTCCGCAAAGCGGAGGGATTGGAATTAGAGACAGGCATTTTGCGCGGAACTTCTTCCCAGATTGTGATCGAAATCGAAGGCGTAAAGCTTGAACTCGATCTTATGCATGGTCAAAAGACCGGTTTCTATCTCGACCAACGACATAATTATGGAATCGTCGCGGGATACGCCCGCGACCGGCGCGTGCTGGATTGCTTCACGAACCAGGGAGCGTTTGCGCTGGCGTGTGACCGTGCTGGCGCCGCGGAAGTGATGGGCGTTGAAGAGAGTTCCGAGAACATCGCAGCCGCAAAACG
>WNGR01007385.1_pt1 | contig 11649 bp, 6 predicted proteins | sample 5407581 | NCBI WGS metagenome assembly WNGR01 (sample SAMN13153383, study PRJNA577476) | soil metagenome | isolation source: 80 cm soil or saprolite under Garry oak tree replicate 2 | place: USA:California | collected 2016-06-15
GCTCCGCCCGCCGCCTGACCGCGCTTCGTCTCGATGAGAATCACGCCGTTCGAGGCGCGGCTGCCGTAGATCGCCGTCGAGGCCGCGTCTTTCAGCACCGTGATGGAGGCGATGTCGGCCGGGTTCAACAAATTGAGGGGATTGCGCGCGAGCGACGGGTTGCCGGTCCACCCGTTGGCGTCCGGCTCGGTGGCCACATTGTTAATCGGTACCCCGTCGATCACGTAGAGCGGATCGTTCTTGGCGCTCACCGAGCTACCGCCGCGGATCAGGATCTGCGCTCCCGCACCCGGCTCTCCGTTGTTCTGAATGACCTCCACGCCTGCGGCGCGTCCCTGGATCATTTGGCTGACGTTGGTCTTCACGCCAACGTTCGCGGCCGAGGCGTCGACGCTCGCCACGGATCCGGTGATAGCTTCACGCCGCTGCGTCCCGTAGCCAGTGACGACGACCGCCTCGAGTAAGGACGCCTGCGGCGACATTTCGAACCGCGCCTCGGCCGTCCCGCCGGCGGTGACGGTCACGATCTGCTGCCGCGGCGCAAACCCGATTCGTGTCGCACGCACGACGACGCTTCCCCCCGGCACGTCGGCGAGCGAGTAGTTGCCATCGGTTCCTGTCACGGTGACACGCTGTGTGCCTTGGATTTGGACTGTGACGCCGGCGAGAGCCTGCTTTGTCGTGCTGTCGACCACCTGACCTCTGACGGTGCCGGCATTCTGCGCGGTGAGAGGCATGGTGTACAGACAGAGGAACGCGAGAGCCGAGGCCGAATGTCGAACGAAGCGCATCGATGTACCTCCGCGGGCTAGTCAGCTGACCAACGGAATGACGGTTGTTCCCACCGAATTGTCGCGCGGGCGAGCCCTTGTCAAGGGTGGCCCGTGGGCGGAGTATCTACGCCCATGCTGGCCTTTCTGCTGATGCTTCAGACTGCATCTGCGCGGGAAGCCCCGCCTGTCCTGCAGTTTCCCACCCCTGGCCTCGACGACCCTGCCGCCTACGAGAGCTACACGGCCCGGCTGTATCGGGATAGCCGCGGGAATTCCGTTGAGATCTATATCGAAGGGAAGACCGGTCGCGTGGTGCACCTATGGGCGGATGGGCTGAACGAGAGCATTGGCTTTACGGCGCGCGAAGAGGGCGGTCAAAAGACAACGGCGGCGGTCGCCTTCGGTGTCGGGTCAGCGACGGTGGGCGAGACCGGCGGCCGGGGCGGTCGGAGGTGGCTTCGCTACTCGCTGGCGGTTCAGGGCGGGCGGTCCATCTGGGTCGGGCAGCTACTCCTTGGCTCGATGCGGATCGAGCGCGACTTCGGCTACGGGGCCCGAGTGCGCGATCCGATCGATGCGCCGACGTTCGTCGTTCCAGAAATGGCGCAGTTCGCCGCGAAACTGGGGCGACCGTACACCGATCGCCTGACGCCCAGCGTCGTGCTCATCAACACGGCCTCGCACTGGACGGTCCGCGCGTCGCAGCCGAGTCTCGACGGGAAGCATCACCTGTGGCTGTCGCTGAGCGGCGCGGCGCGCCGCTCGCGGGCCACGCTCGCCGGCCGAGTCGTGACGATCCGCGCACTCGGCACGCAGGGAATCACGCTGAGCGTCGAGATCGCGACCGACGGTCCCCCGCTGAGCCCGCTCGATCGCAAACAAATCTTCAACGAGCAATTTCGTCGCTTCGCCGATTCCGCAAATGCTCCGAGGATCGAGCGCGAGATCCGCGGCTTCGAGCTGCTGAGCTCCAAACAGAAATTGATGGCGGGCCTGCCGACCTACGCGACGTACTTCGGCCGCGACATGCTGATGACGGCGATCCTCATGGAGCCGGTCTGGTCCGACACGATGCCTGAGTTCGTGATGGGTGCGGCGCTCGCCAAGCTCGCGCCCGACGGCGAAGTGAGCCACGAAGAAGCCCTCGGCGGCCAGGCGATTCGGGAAAACGTCGCGGAGTTTCTGCGCGCCGGCGATACCACCCTGCTGCGGAATCTCCAGCAGACGCGCGAGAACTATTGGATGGTGGACGACGATTTCCAGCTGCCGGTTGTCGCGGGACACTACTTTGCCAACGCGAACGTCTCCGACTCACGGAAACGCGCGTTCGTGCAGCGGTGGGGAGCGCCGCTGCGCACGAATCTCGCGTATGTCGCGCGGCAGGCGGCGCCGTACGCGCGCGAGCCCGTCGCGAGGAATCTCGTCAGCTTCAAACGCGACGCGGATGGCTATTGTCATCCGGGCAGCTGGCGCGATAGCCGGGTGGGCTACGCCGGTGGCTGTTTCGCGTTCGACGTCAACGTGGTGTGGGCGCCGGCTGCATTGCATGCGATCGGCACCATCGACAGCGCGCTCCGTGCGCTCGGCGAGCCCGGCATCGAGAACGCAGCCGAGATCGCTCGCGCGGCTGACGCCTGGCGCGACACCGGCCGGCACTTCATGGTGTCCCTCGCGCCGGCCGAGGTGGAGTCGCGCGTGCGCGCGAAACTTGCTTCACTCCCGGCTCCGGAGCGCGAACATTGGGATTCGGTGCTGGCCCACACGGGATTGCCGAGCGACACGCTGCGCTTTCCCGCTGTCTCGCTCGACAGCGCTGGAGAGCCGATCCCCGTGATGAGCACCGATCCGGGCATGTGGCTGTTGCTCGCGCGACAGTCACCGGACCGCGAAGCGGAGCTGCTGCGTCCCTTTCTCCTGCCGTACCCGGTGGGACTGTTCATCGAGGGCGTCGGCCTCGCCGTGGCGAATGATGCGTATGCGTCTCCAGCGGTGTGGCAGATGTTCGAGCGGGACCTGTATCATTCGCCGCGCGTCATCTGGGGACGCGAGGTGAATGTGCTGCTCGCCGCCCTCGCGACGCGCAATCGTCCCGGCGCGATCGATTCGGTCCGGACCGCGGTGGCCCGGTCGGGACTGCAGTACGCAGAGCTGTGGAGCTACAAGTTTGACGGCGGAGCCATGCGCGCGGTGCGCTACGGCTCGAGCTCAGACGTGCAGCTGTGGACGCTGACGGATCTCGCGGTTCAATATCTCCTCCACTCGGCAAGGGCCACGCAATGAGCAATCTGCACGCCTTCGACATGTTCTTCATCGCGCTCTACTTCCTCATTCTGTTCGGCATCGGGTGGTGGGCGGCGCGCAGAGAGAAGGCCGTCAGCTCCGACTACTTCCTCGCGAGCCGCGACGTCGCCTGGTTCGCGGTCGGCGCGAGCCTGTTCGCCTCCAACATCGGCAGCGAGCACCTGGTCGGCTTGGCCGGCACCGGCGCCGGCAGCGGTCTTGCCGTCGGGCACTTCGAGTGGCTCGCGTGTCTCATTCTGCTGCTCCTCGGCTGGCTCTTCGTTCCCTACTACCTGAAGAGCGGCGTCTATACGATGCCGGAGTTTCTGGAGAAGCGGTACAACTCCGCAGCGCGGACGTATTTCACTTGGGTCTCGGTCATCGGCTACGTGTTGACGAAGATCAGCGTGACGCTGTATGCGGGCGGCGTCGTGATTCGTGCGGTCACGGGGTGGAATTTCTACACCGCGGCCATCGTCCTCATCGTCGTCACCGGCCTGTATACGATCTTCGGCGGACTGCGCGCCGTGGTCTACACCGAGGTGCTCCAGGCCATCGTGCTGATTCTCGGCTCGATTACCCTCATGGCCATCGGGCTCTCGCGCGTGGGCGGCATCTCGGCACTCCAGGCAACGGTGCCGGCCGGATTCTTCTCGATGTGGAAGCCGTCCAGCCACCCGGACTTCCCGTGGACCGGTATCATCTTCGGCGCGCCGATCCTGGGCATCTGGTACTGGTGTACCGATCAACACATCGTGCAGCGCGTGCTCGCCGCGAAGAACATCAAAGAGGCGCGCACCGGAACGATCTTCGCCGGGTATTTGAAGATTCTCCCCGTCTTCATTTTCGTGTTGCCCGGCATCGTGGCCCTGGCACTGTTCCCGGAAATACGCAACAATCCCGATTCCGCCTACCCGACGCTGGTGACGCGGCTCTTGCCGGCGGGGATCAAGGGTCTGGTGCTTGCCGGGATGCTCGCGGCGCTGATGAGCTCCCTGGCCTCCGCCTTCAACGCGTGCTCCACGTTGCTGACGTGGGATGTCTATCGGAAAATGCGCCCTGCAGCCACTGAGGGGCAGCTCGTGCAAGTCGGCCGCATTTCCGCCGGTGTCATGGTGTTCCTGGGCTTGGCGTGGATTCCGTTCATGAAGTACGTCTCGTCCCAGATTTACATCTACCTGCAGAGTGTGCAGGCCTATATCGCGCCGCCGATCGCGGCCTGCTTCCTGCTTGGCTTGTTCTACCGCCGGCTGAACGGCCCCGGTGCGATTGCCTCGCTGCTGACGGGGCTCGTACTCGGCCTCTTGCGCCTCATTCTCGAGCTCACGAACAAAGCGTCGGTCGGTGGTCTCACTCCCGGCACACTGTGGCATTGGATCGCCACAATCAACTTCCTCCACTACGCGGTCTTGCTGTTCGTGATCTGCACGTTCGTGCTCTTCATCGTGAGCATGATGACGCCGCCGCCTCCCCGGGAGAAAACCGAGGGCCTCACGTACGGAAAGACGGACGTGAAAGAGGGCGAGACGACTGGCGAACGGAAGTTCGAGGTTGGGCTCTCCGTGCTGCTCGTGGCCCTGCTCGGCGTGCTGTGGATCGTGTTCGCCTGATGACTCGACTAAACGTGCGGCGTGTGGCGTGCGGCGTTTTACTAGGGCTGGGCGTCGCTTGTCCGTCCGACCGTCCGACCGTCCGACAGTCGTACGATCCCGCGCACGACATCGGATCGTTGTTCTCCGACGTGCAGCTGTCGGGCATCTTCCCCGACTCCAAAGAGTTCGTCGACGCGCGGCCTCGATCGGCTCCGGCCGTCATCGAGGCCCGTTACGACTCGGCACGCCGCACCAATGGATTTGTGCTGCGCACGTTCGTCGATCAGAACTTCGTGCTGCCCCAGGCGGCGGGGAACGGCGGGGGCTATCACACCGTCGCTTCACAGAGCATGGCCGACCACATCAAGGCACTGTGGCCGGTGCTGACCCGGCCGCCCGACAGCGCCGACGCCAGCTCGTCGCTGATACCAATTCCCAATCCGTACGTCGTGCCTGGAGGCCGCTTCCGCGAGGTCTACTACTGGGACTCCTACTTCACAATGCTGGGCCTGGTGCAGAGCGGCCGCACCGATCTCGTGCAAGACATGCTGGACAACTTTGCGCACTTGATCAACACGATTGGGCACATCCCGAACGGCAATCGCACCTACTACCTGACGCGCAGCCAGCCGCCGTACTTCGCGGCGATGGTCGGGTTGTACGCCCGCGCGACGGACACCGCGAAGGCGCTGGTGTATCTCGACGCGCTCGAGAAGGAGTACGCGTTCTGGATGGACGGCGCGGACACCGTGGCGAAGGGACATGCGTACCGGCGCGTGGTGCGCCTGCCCGACGGCGTCGTGGTGAATCGCTACTGGGACGACTCGGCGGAACCGAGGCCGGAGTCCTACCGGCCAGACGTCGAGATCGGCCAGACCGTGCCGGAGTCGTTGCGCGCGAGCTTTTATCGCAGCGCGCGGGCAACGGCCGAAAGCGGCTGGGATTTCTCGAGCCGCTGGATGCGTGATCCGAAGGATCTGCGCACGCTCGAGACGACCGACCTGATCCCGGTTGATCTCAACGCTCTCCTTTATAATGCCGAGCGCACCATCGCAGCGTTGGCGGCGTTCCGCCACCGGCGGGGGGGGGACGGCGGGCAAGACGATGCGGTGGCGCGGCGGTTCGAGCAGCAAGCTGATGCCCGGCGGCTGGCGATCCTCGCCATGTACGACTCAGCCCAGGGGTTCTTCTTTGACCGCCGCTGGCGGACTGGCGCACTCGTCACCGATAGGCCCACGCTGGCCGCGGCCGCGCCGCTTTATTTCGGAATCGCCACCGACGATCAGGGAAAGCACGTAGCCGGACGATTGGAGCGCGACTTTCTGAAACCCGGTGGCTTCGTCACGACGGGCTTCTCGTCCGGGCAGCAGTGGGACGCGCCCAATGGTTGGCCGCCGCTCGAGTGGCTCACGATAGAAGGCGTACGCCGCTACGGGCGGGCCGATCTTGGGGACAAGGCAGCCAGCCGGTGGCTCGCGCTGATCCAGCGGACCTATCGCGCCACCGGACGCATGATGGAGAAGTACGACGTCGTAAACACGAATCGCAAAGCAGGCGGTGGAGAGTATCCGACGCAGGACGGGTTCGGATGGACGAACGGAGTCGCGCTAGCGCTTTGTGCGGAACCGGCTCAAACCAGCGGTTGTCGCAACTAAAACGCCTGGTCCCACCGTTGCGATAGTCGAATCGCCGAGAGAATCAGTCCCACCATGCTGTAGGTCTGCACGAAGTTTCCCCACTGCTCGTGCGTGTTCGGATCGATATGCTCGGCGAGCAGTCCGTGGCGGTTGCGGCACTCCAGTAGGTACTCGAACGTCTTCCGCGCTTCGTCGCGTTCGCCGATCGCGGCGAGCGCGTTGATGTACCAGAAGCTGCAGACCAGAAACGCGTTCGACGGCGTGCCGAAGTCGTCGGGCGTCGTGTAGCGGAACACGAACTCGCCTCGTTTCAGCTCCTTGCCGATGGCGCGCACCGTTGCGACGAAGCGCGGATCGTCGTCGGCGACGAAAAACAGCTCGTTCAGCTGCAGCAGGCTGGCGTCGAGCGTGTCACCTTCGAAGGTCGCGACGAACGTGCCCAGCTTTTCATTCCAGGCCCGCCGCGAGATGACCTCGTGCAGCTCGTGCGCGCGGTCGCACCAGTACGCCGCGCGATCGGCGAGCCCCAGCTGTTTGGCGATGCGGCCGAGCCGCTCGCAGCCGACCCAGCACATCACCGCGGAGAATGTGTGGATGTGGGTGCTCCCGCGCAGCTCCCACAAGCCGGCATCCGGTTGATCGAACAGCTTGACGCAGCGCTCGCCCAATGGCTCGAGCCGGCGAAACAGCGACTCGTCGCCCTGGTGCACCAGTCGCCGATCGTAGAAGACGTGGGTGGCGGCAAGAATGGACGAGCCGTACACGTCGTGCTGCGCCTGCTCCGACGCCTGGTTGCCGACGCGGACGGGCCCGATGCCCCGGTAGCCCGGGAGCGACGCGACCACGCGCTCGGGCGGCAGGCGATGTCCCGTGATCGTGTACACGGGATCGAGCGGCCGATCGGCCCCCCCCCCGCCTCCCCCCTCGGCCACGATGTTCAGAATGAAGTTGAGGTAGCGCTCCATCGTCTGCGTCGCGCCGAGCCGGTTGAGCGCGTTCACGACAAAGTACGCGTCCCGCAGCCAGCAGTAGCGGTAGTCCCAGTTGCGGCTCGAGCCCGCCGCTTCGGGAATCGACGTCGTCAGCGCCGCGACGATGGCGCCCGTGTCCTCGAACACGTTGAGCTTCAGCGTGATCGCCGCGCGAATCACGGCATCCTGCCACTCGAACGGAATCGCGAGGGAGCGCACCCATTCGCGCCAATACCCCGTCGTCTCGGAGAGGAAGTGCTTGCCGACTTCGCCCGCTGCTTCCTGCAGCGTTTCATCGGGCCCGAGGACGAGCGTCACCGCGTCGTCGACAAAGAACGCGTTCCCCTCGAGGATCGTGGTGACCGGCACGTCGGTGGTCAGGCGCAGCACGAGGGGGTTGAGGGGGTTGCCGACGTAACGGATGTGGTTGCTGCCGTAGGTCGTGGTCGCGAGCGGCTGGCCGTAGCTCTGCGCCGGCCGCAGGCGCACGCGAATGCGCGGATGGCCGGCGAGCCGCTGGATGCACCGCACGATCATCATGGGACAGAACACCCGCCCGCGGTAATTGAACCGCGGTGCGAAGTCAGTGATCTCGATGGCGCCGCCGGCGGAATCGGTCAGACGCGTGACGACCACCGGTGTGTTGTGCAGGTACTTCTGCTCGACGCGGACGCGATCCAGCAGCTCGATCGTGAAGCAACCAGTGTCGTCGCCTTGTCCCTCCGGCTTGAGGAGCGAGCAGAACATCGGATCGCCGTCGAAGCGCGGGAAGCAGGCCCAGGTGATTTCGCCCGCGGGATCGACGAACGCGCCGATCGTGCCGTTGCCGATCAGTGCGAGATCGAGCGAAGCCATTGCTCCACCGCGTTCACATTGTCGAGCCGCCACCGCGCCACCGTGGCCCCCCCCCCGGCCCCGCCCCCGGCCCCCCCGCCCACCTGGATGGAGTGCCCGCCCAGCTCGTTGACGGCTGCGAATCCGAATTCATCGCTCGCGTCGTCACCGACGAACACCGGCGTGCGGCCGGCGAACGGCGGCTCCGCCATGAACTCGCGCAGCGCCCGGCCCTTGTCCTTGCCGGCGGGCTTCAGCTCCACGACGCTCTTGCCTTGCTGGAGGCAATACTCTCCGTCGAGGTCGGGAAGCAGCGCTTCCATGGTCTGATGCACGAATCCCGCCAGCCCGGGGATGCGGCGGTAGTGCAGGGCGAGCGAGAGTCCTTTGTCTTCGAGGAGGAGACCGGGTTTGTCAATGATGGCCTGGGCCAGACGCTGGCGCACGGGTGTGAGGTCCTGCGTGGGCTCGTGGCGTGTCGCCCGTCCCGTGGCGCTGCGCCGCTCCGCACCGTGCTGGCCGGCAGCGGGCAGCTGCACGGTCGGAAACAGGGCGTCGATCTGGGTGATGGGACGGCCGCTCATGAGTGCGACCGCCCCGCCGGCGCAGTGATACAGCTCTTGCAGCTGGTGTCGCAGGCTCTCGGAGACCCGAACGCCGGCCGGCGTTTCGGCGAAGTCGACAAGCGTACCATCGATATCGAAGAAGTAGGCCCAGTCGCACCGTGGCTCCGGCGGGGGGGGGCCGTGGCTCGCGTTCACCTCGCCGGTGCGCTCTGCCGCTCGCCGCCGCGCGGCGCCACGAATTCCGGCACGCGGCCCCGGCGCCGGCTGCTGGCGGCATCGAGCAGCATGCGGCCGGCCCAGCGAAACACGTTGAAGTCCTGGAGCAGGCCGCGCATCAGCCGCATGCGGATGCGCTGTTCGGTTGCGGGCATGGTGAGGGCGACGTCCAGCGCCGCGGCGCACTCGTCGGTGTCGTACGGGTTCACGATCAAGGCCTCGGGCAACTCGCGCGCGGCTCCGGTGAAGTGGCTCAAGATGAGGACCCCGCGTTGGTCGTCGCGGGCCGACACGAATTCCTTCGCGACGAGGTTCATGCCGTCGTGCAGGCTCGTGACCGCGCACACGTCGGCGCCGCGGTAGTACTCGAAGATCTCGTCGGGTTGGTGATGCTCCGGTTTGAGAATGATGGGCGGATGGGTCGCTTCGGGGAAGCGCTGGTTGATGCGCGTCGCGAGATCACGCACGCGCATCTCGTAGGCGCGGTATTCCTCGATGCGGATGCGGGTGGGCGCGGCGATCTGGATGAACGTGAACTTCCCGATCCACTCGGGTTTCAGTTCCAGCAGTCGTTCCACCGCACGCATCCGTTCCTCGATGCCCTTGGTGTAGTCCATCCGGTCCACGCCGACGCCGACGGCGTGCTCGGGAGGGAGATTGTGGCGCTGGCGGATCACGGTGCGGCACTGCTCGACCGGCTTACTGACTAGCTCTGCCGGGGGCGGCCACTCGATCGAAATGGGGTAGCGCTTGACCGACGTCGGCTTTCCCCGGTAGGACACGGAGAAGGTCTCGCGATCTACGCGCGCTTCGAGGAAGCGGTCGACGGTGTCGACGAAGTTGTTGACATGAAATTGTGTGTGGAACCCCAGAATCGTGGTGCCCAACATCCCGTCGAGCAGCTCGTCGCGCCAGGGGCAGATGGCGAAGGCCTCAGGGTTGGGCCACGGGATGTGCCAGAAAGAGATGATGGTGGCCGCGGGCAGCGCTTCGCGGATCATGCGCGGCAGGAGGGCGAAGTGATAGTCCTGCACCAGCACGATGGGGTTGGGCGAGCTCGATTCCTGTTCGACGGCCGACGCGAACTTGCGGTTGACGTTGACGTACTGCTCCCAGTCGCTCGTCCGGAAGATCGGGCGTACGTGCGCGATGTGGCAGAGCGGCCAGATCCCTTCGTTCGCGAAGCCGTAGTAGTAGCCGGCTTCTTCGTCCGGCGAAAGCCACACCCGGCGGAGCTGATACTGCGGATTATCCGGCGGCGGCGGCACGGTCAAGCGGTCGTGCGCGTCGACGACTTCGCGGTCCGCGTCCCCGCTGCCGTGGGCGATCCAGGTGCCGGAGCAGGCGCGCATAATCGGCTCGAGTGCCGCGACGAGCCCGCTCGCGGGGCGCCACACCTCGAGCACGGCACCGCGCCGCATGTGGATGTAGGGCTCGCGGTTGGAAACGACGATGACCTCCTGGCCACGCAGCTCGCGCTGTAGGATCTCCCGCAGGGTCTTGGGCGTCCAGCCGAGCCGGTCTTCATCGCGCGAGCGGTGGTCCGCTTCGATGTCTTCGATGAGTTGGCGCAAGTCATGCGCAATCGGCCGCAGCTCGGGCGGCGTCGCGGGGAAAGCTCCCGCGCGTCCCGGGGCGAGGAACAGCGTCTCGCCGCGCAGCAGTCCGCGGAGTCCCTGGATCCAGCCGCGCCAGGACAGTTGCGCGATGATCACGGTCACGAGCGCGACCATCAGGCCCAGTCCTGCGAAGAAGAGAAAGAGATACTCGCGCGTCTCGCGGCTGCGGCGCGCGATGAAGCTCATGTCGTGCACCAGCACCAGCTGTCCGATCGGCGTTGCCGCTATCGTCGCGCTGGCAACGAGGGGACGCACCGATACGAACACCGGACCGCCTGCCGTCTGCAGCAGATCGCCGGCCGGCTGGGTGAAGCGGTCCAGGTCGGAGCACCGCACCTCTTGCGGCAGCGTCGTCGTCGCCACCGGCTCGCCGTTATTGGGCGGGCAGAACGCCACCGCCAGCAGGCGCTCATCCTGCGTGATACGCGTGAAGAACTCCCGGATGCGGCCCCGGTTACCGGTCCGAATCAAGTCCTGCAGCGGCTCCTGGATGGTGTTGGCGATCAGATTGGCGCGCGTCTCGAGGTCCCGGCTGAACCAGCGGAGCATCAGCTTGTCCGCAAGCGGCAGCGCCCCGTAGGCGAAAATGCCGACGGCGATCAGGAGCGGGATGACGAAGCGGAGCGAGAGTCGCATGGCCTTGTACTTACCCATGTGTCGCAACGAGTTCCGCCGCTTGTTGGCATTCGGCGGGTCCATTTCGAATATTGCACCGCGGCTTTACCACAACGGTGGGAGACGCCACGCTCACCGGCTATTACTATCCGCAACCGGCGAGTGGGTTGTTTCTGCGCGCGGGTGTGGGGTTCTCGACGGTCTCCGTGAGCCAGGGGGCGGCAGCGTCAGTAACAGTGGTTTGGGCGCAACGGCCGGACTTGGGTACGATGTTCGCATTGCGGCGAACACGTCAATTACGCCGGTCTTCAACTATGTGTGGGGTCATCCTGACAGAGGTTTTAACCAGAGCATTCTGCAATTCGCGGTCGGCGTGACCTTCCATTGATCTAGCGTCACGCTTCATAACAGGCGACCGTTTCGGCCGGTGAAGATCGAGCTGAAACGGTCGCTTCGTCTTTTCGACGGCCTGGCCATGGTCGTCGGCATCACCATCGGCTCCGGAATTTTTCGGACGCCGGGTATCGTTGCGCACGAGCTCGGCCG
>WNGR01014830.1_pt1 | contig 11649 bp, 8 predicted proteins | sample 5407581 | NCBI WGS metagenome assembly WNGR01 (sample SAMN13153383, study PRJNA577476) | soil metagenome | isolation source: 80 cm soil or saprolite under Garry oak tree replicate 2 | place: USA:California | collected 2016-06-15
GATGGTCCTCTACGGTCCTCGAGGTCATCCATGGTATAAGCTGCTCGGTGTCCGTGCGTCTTTTCTTCTTCCTTCTCTCGGCGTTATCTATCCTCGAACACCATGCTAACTGCCAACCTATAGAGCGTGCCTACTTCCGAAAGGCAGATCCCTGCTCGACTTGCTCAGTACCTGGCTATACGGCCGCGACCGGCCTGGTGAGCCTCAACGACATGGTGTCTAACTCGAACTCAGACTGATATATTCTCCGCTATCGCCGGATAAGACCCTGTTCTCACTGCCAGCCTCGTATCTCGTCATTTTTGATGTTGGCCAACACGGGTCTTGGGACGCCGGCCTTTAGCGGACTGCGGTACATACTTGCTAGTGAACTGTAGAACTTACATTTTCCCAAACCCAGCGGGCTAACTGCTCAGAGAGATGACGCCAGATGTTCGCCGTTGTGTGTTTCCGCGGCAGGTAGCCAAAACACATCATAGCTTGGGTGTGTACTTGAAAATGATAGGACAGCCGGCTGCGCGTGTGGGAAGAAAACTGGAAAGCATGGTAGACCTCATGGCGGCTGATGAATTCGGATATACTGTATGCATGCTGTTGAGTACAATCCTTTTACGTCGCCCCATCGCGCCCAACTGCCATAGGGGAAGCTCTTAACTAAACCCAATACGCCACAACGTCGCCGCTCCTGTTACGGAACCCCCAGTACTCATATAGTACTCATAGCCCGCGTTCACCGCCCATCCGCACTGCAAGTCAGCCTAACGAGCCTCGAGCCCTTTGCCGAGCCATGAGGCAGCCATGTGGATTAGAAATATCGGACGTCGTTTCTGTATATAAGGGCTGAGTACTGAGTCCTCGTCTCTAAAAAAGGCCACTCTGGAGGCTCCCCCTCTGCTCCTAAAACGGTCTCTGACATAATCACATTCGCCTTACTTGAACGTCGTCGTACTCCGCTACTAGTACACCGCTAGGCCAACAACAGAAGTACCCTGCCGTATTACAACTCATAGAACCTATTAGAGCGCCCACTTCAGCGTTCAATTTAAACTCTATCAATGAGCTCACACAGGTGTGTCTATTGCCAGTGCCTTCGTTCGTTTGCCATATTGATCGACCGATTGACTGGCCATGCACCGCTAATCTTCAAACAGACCCACAATCACGATCAACACTCTTCCAGACAATGTCTTTGTAGAAATATTTAGCCTTTGTCGAATGGATGAAGTCGGCCATCCTGTTGACCATGCTATTTGGATCGATGACCCATGGGACTGGCCCAGACTAGCGCATGTGTGCCGAACATGGAGACACATCATGTTTGCGTCGTCACGCCACCTCCATCTGGAACTTCTCTGCACCCGTAGGACACCTGTCAAGAAGGACCTATGTTATCTTCCGGCCTTTCCTATTGTCGTCTCCTTTCTCGATTATTATTTCTTGGGACGTGATCAAGATAATCTTTTTGCAGCACTAGAGCACCGCGATCGTGTACAAGGCATTGAGGTTAATGTGCCTTGCTCACTGTTGGAAGAGCTGTCCACGGTGATGCAGGAGCCATTTCCGGCATTGAGACGCCTTCGGTTCGAATCGGAACAATTTGTGACCATGCCAGCCCTTCCTGATACATTCCTCGGTGGATCCGCCCCATGTTTACAGACAATCTACATAGACGGCATCCCCTTTCCGGCGGCACCAACGCTTCTTTTGTCGGCCCATGACCTTGTCAATGTACATCTTAGCGATATACCCCCAACCGGTTACATTCCACCAGAGGCGATGGTCGCAAGTCTGGCTGCATTACCCAGGCTCAAATATCTCACCTTTGGATTCGAATCGGGAATGTCCTATCCTGATCGAATGCGCATGCCTCCCATCTCACGGACTGTCCTCCCCGCTCTCACCAGTTTTTCCTTCGAGGGTCTTTTCAAGTATTCCGAGGATCTCGTGGTGCAGATCGACACTCCTCAGCTCGACTGCTTAGGAATAGGGTACCTGTACCAGGATGAAGTCACCGATTTTCAAATCCCCGAACTTTGCAAGTTCATCGATCGTTCAGAAAAACTCAAGTTATCCCCGTTTAGGCGCGCGGACCTATGCATCAGGTCCAACAAAGTCGTCATAGAACCTGTTCATCGGGATCGGGGTCAGTCGTCGTTTCGTCTGCTCATCCAGGAAGATGCGATAGGTCAGGTGGTCAGCCAAATCTCTGCTAGGCTCTCCAACGTGGACCGTCTCTCCATCCGTTCGCATTTCTCCATGTTGGGCCCAGATGATGATGAGCCAGGCGACGGTATCCAATGGCCGGAACTCTTCCGCCCATTCACTGCTGTTAAGGCGCTAAGTGTAGACAACGAGCTTTCGTGGTACATTCCTTCTGCACTCGACGATGTCACTGGGGAGAGGGCCGCCGAAGTGTTGCCGGCCCTTGAGTTGCTTTGCTTAGAGGACGAGCCGGTGACATCAGTGGAGGAGTTTGTCACTGCTCGCCAGAACATGGGTCGCCCTGTATCCGTTGTCAACAAGGAAAGGGAGTTCCAGGAGAGACTCAAAACCCTCGATGTCAGCGAATAGGTGTATATACCATACCCGTTGCCTGTTCTCCTATATCACATGGTACTGTACACCTATCTATCATAACGAGTAGGAGACGACAGTACGCATATACAAAACCTATTTTCTCCAGTCTTCACATGTACCAATTTAGCTATGGGCTTGTCATCTTTCGTCATCTTGAATCGCTGTGTGAACGTTCGGTCCTGAACTTTGCCGGAGGTCCCCTGCATCACTGGCAAGCTGTAACCGTCGCCGTCGCCTCTGGTGAAATGGGGTATATCGCGAAGATAAAGTGCGACAAGGGTGGTCGGGTCAACAAAGAAGAGTTGATAATGTTGGAGAGTACAAACACACGAGCCTCGTCAATGTGAAGTAAACTCGATCCTGAGCGTGATGTATACTTAGCCCTTGGTGGCATAAGTCGGAAAGATAGGGAATGCCATCGTAAGTAATATAGTCATTAAGAGTGGGCCCAAACTGCAACTCCACCATACATGCCCACTTGCGCCGAGCTCGGTGGGGGGCCACTGCAGCCTGCTGCTGCCGCCCATATTCTACACGATCACAACCGGATCACCAATATCTATGCGAGGTGTCCCGTCGCGAGCAACGCCTTCTCGCACCGGACCAGCGAGCCCGTCGGTTCGAGCTGCGCGAGCACGGCCCGGTTGAACTCGGGTAGTCCACCGGGAGCTTCCACTCCCCATCCCAACGTCTCTTACAGTAGATTCCCGTCATGCATCCCACGTGTCCTGTTGATTATGCAACGTAACTCAAACATTGTCCTGGTTCTACTCGCCGCCCTGCGCCTGTGCCCATTCACATGAACAGACAGGATGGGGCATGTTGAGAAGGAGTTTAAAAGGGATAATCAGGCGGTAGTCTGGGCCAAGCGCCTAATCAAGTGCGTGAAAGTTGCCCCTTGTCGCTCCTTGGATGTTGACTTTTCATAGGCCTCTTAAGCTGATCATAATTTTCCAGACGCATCGCTTTCGGTCACGGTCAACAGAGATATATCCGAGATGGATGATTATTCGTGCTCGCCCATTCGCTCGCCCACCCATTTTCCTCATCCCAGCAGGCTGTCAAGACGGAGGGCGCACGGGGTCGTCTTGATCGTCGGTATTCGCCTTTTTTCGACGGTGTCAATCCCATCCATCGTCATCACACTACTTTGTTGGCTACCAAGCGGATGGCCTCAAAGCGGATGGCCTCATCTAGCTGAACTCTCACCATTCACGCGACGATTCCGTCTTCCGACCCCGCGCATCTACAGTTCCGGCCACCGGGCGACATTACTCAGCAGGCTCAACTACGTCCTTAGACTGGATAGCACCTCGCAGACCATCAGCAGGTCGACGGTGGTGACAAGTAGACTTCCTCATGGACCTTGCGAGGAGCGCATGCGACCTGCCCGCGTAGCTTGGCATGCGCAGCGTCAGCGTCCTCTGGGTGAGCAAGCGACAATAGCGTTGGCATTGGGAACTGAACCGACGGCCTCGGCGATGCCCTCCCACCCAAGTTCCCTGCACCTTGTAGTACGTATGTTGTTGTTTTTTTTCTCTGCTTACAAGCAGTACTCAAGCAGGAGAAGTCGCTCACCACACTGCCTCTCATTCCCCAGGTCTCTGGGTCACCAGCGTCGGTTGCACGACGAGCGACAACCCTGGGGGTGCAGCGAAAATATCACATCCGGCGGCTTAAGCTACTTTCAGCGCCCCGGCTACCAGGACAACGCCGTGTCCCCCACCTTCCTCTAGACCTCGGCGGCCAGCATGACGGCGTCCACGAGTGCGTTCGCTGCCATGAGCTAATTGACCTATTCTTACTTCGTAATCTGTTCAGCCCTTCAGGCGCGCATGTGATGATCCTCTACGGGCGCCTCAAGGTCATCTAGCGTACAAGCTGCTCAGTGCCAGTGCGTTATTCCTCCTCCCTCCTCTCTGCGTTGTCTACCTCAAGCACCAGTTGACTGTCGATGTACAGAGCGTGGCAAGCGCAATTTCGCTGCTGAATGATTACCTGCTTCTGAATGGCAGATCCCTCCTCGACTTGCTCACCAACTGGCCGTACGGCCACGGCCGGCCTGGTGTGGGTGGCCACTGTCTCAACGACATCGTGTCTAGCTCGAACCTGGGATAAAACATTGATGAGACCTTGTGCTCACTGCCAGACTCCTGTCTCTTTTTTTGACGTTGGCTGACACGGGTCTTTGGATCCGGGACCTCATTCTAGCCCGCGTTCACCACTCATCCGCGCCGAAAGTCAGCCTAGCAAGCCTCGAGCCCTTTGCCGCGACATGAGGCAGCTATATAGATTAGAAATATTAGACGTCGTTTCTGTATAAGTATAAGAGCTCGTCCTCGTCTCCAAAAAAGACGCCAATTAACTACTCTGTTTCCCTCTGCTCCCAAAACTGTCTCTGACGTAATCACACTTACCTCACTTGAACTTGAACTTCGTCGTACTGTACTCCGCTACACGCTGCTTGGCCAACAACAGAAGCACCCTGCCGTATTACAACTCAGAGGCTATAGGAGCACCCTCTTCGCCATCCCTTCAATTTCTATCAATGAGCTCACACAGGTGTGTCCATTGCCGGCGCCTTGGTTCGTTTACCATATTGATAGAACGATTGACTGGGCATGCACCACTAACACTCAAACAGACCCACAACGACGATCAACACACTCCCAGACAACGTCTTTGTAGAAATATTTAGTCTTTGTCGAATGGATGAAGTGAACCCTTGGAGCCATCGCCCATGGAAATGGCACAGACTGGCGCATGTGTGCCGAACATGGAGACACATCATGTTTGCATCGTCACGCCATCTCCATCTAGAACTCCTCTGCACCCGGGGGACACCTGTCAAGAAGAATCTAGGTTATCTTCCGGCCTTTCCTATGGTCATTTCCTATCTCGGTTCTCATTTCCAGGATGGTGATGGAGATAATCTCATTGCAGCACTGGGGCACCGCGATCGAGTACGAGGCATTGAGGTTAATGTGCCATGCTCACTGTTGGAAGAGCTGTCCACGGTGATGCAGGAGCCATTTCCGGCATTGAGACGCCTTCTGTTCCAATCGGAACAATTTGTGACCATGCCGGCCCTTCCTGATACATTCCTTGGTGGATCCGCCCCATGTTTACAGACAATCCACATAGACGGCATCCCCTTTCCGGCGGCACCAACGCTTCTTTTGTCGGCCCATGACCTTGTCTATGTACATCTTAGCGAGATACCCCCAACCGGTTACATTCCACCAGAGGCGATGGTCGCAAGTCTGGCCGCGTTGCCCAGGCTCAAGTGTCTCACCTTTGGATTCAAATGGGGAATGTCCTATCCTGATCGAATGCGCCTGCCTCCCGTCACACGGATTGTCCTTCCCTCTCTCACCAGTTTTTACTTCGACGGTCTCTTCGAGTATTTCGAGGATTTCGTGGCGCAGATCGACACTCCTCAACTCGACTGTTTAGGAATAGGGTACCTGGACCAGGATGAAGTCACCGATTTTCAAATCCCCGAACTTTCCAAGTTCGTCGATCGTTCAGAAAAACTCAAGTTATCCCGGTTTAGGCACGCGAACCTACTCATCCAGTCCCCCACCGTCATCGTCGAACTTGTTCATCAGGGTTGGTCGTTTCATCTTTCCATCCAGGAAGAAGCGATAGGTCAGGTGGTCAGCCAAATTTCTACTCTACTCTCCAACGTGGATCGTCTCATCATCAATTCGGATTCCATGGAGGGAGACGATGAACTAGGCAACGGTATCCGGTGGCTAGAACTCTTCCGCCCATTCACCGCTGTGAAGGCGCTAGGTGTAGATGAGGAGCTTTCATGGCACATTCCTCTTGCACTCCAAAATATCACTGGAGAGACGGCCGCCGAAGTGTTGCCAGCACTTGAGTTGCTTTGCTTAGAGAACCAGCCCACGACATCTGTGAAGAAGTTCGTCGCTGCTCGCCAAAACACGAGTCACCCTGTAACCGTTATCAACGAGGAAAGGGAGTTCCAGGAAAGACTCAACATGCTCGATGTCAGCGAATAGGTGTATGTACCCGTTGCCTATTCTCCTGTATCCTGTACTAACCAACATCTATCTACCATAACAAGTAGGGGCCAGTAATACGTGCATACGAAACCTATTTTCCCTAGTCTACACGTGTACTAATTTAGCTATGAACTCATCATCTTGGATCGCTGTGTCAATGTTCGGGTCACTGCATCAAACCTGGCCGAGTCAACGTAGCCAGGGCGGGGCTGCTCAGTGCTCACCACTGGGTGCGTCGTCTTGGAGCTCGGTCTTTCCGGGCTGAGGTCCTGCAGGACAAAGATGAGCTCGTCGCCCTCTGGGAGGACGATAGGGATGTCTGCGCGAGCTGCTTTAGCACCAGCCGAGCGGATTGGAAAAAGAGGGCGTGCGTGCCACGTCGCGAAGCGCGGCTGGCCGTACCACTCACTTTCATAGTACTAATACATTAACTTACCTAACTGTACAGAAATTATCATGCGCTCTTCTGTACGGAGGCCCACTCCAGCGTTTTCTCACTTCGCCTCGCCTCACCCATCGGAACTCCGGGTGTCACCTTCGACTTCGCTGCTTTCGATTTCTTTTTCTTTTTTTCAAGCTGCGGCGGGGGGATCCCTCTCAAAGACGTACGGATATGCGAGCGCCTTGAGCCCGCGGACGCTCTCCGGGTCGGCGCGGAAGACCTCCTCGTCGTTGAAGAGCACCCAGCCTGCGTTCGTGCGGATGTGCGCGACGTAGTGGCTCGAGTGCACCGAGGGCCCCTTGTGTGAGACGAACGCACAGGCGGTAGCACACCGGCAGCTGCGGCACCGCGATTTTTTTCTTCGCAGAGTCCGCGCTCCTGCTGCTGCTGGGTTGTTCGTCCTCGCCCGTGTCATCTGGGTACGAGAACAGCCATTCAACGGTGTCCTCGGCGCCCCGCTCTGAGAGTGTGGCTGAGTGAGTGGTGGATTGAATTGGGGGGAAAGGAGCGGCCACGCACCGTCTCGCGCAGCGCCTTGCGCGCCTGAGCACGCGAATAGCCCATCTCGGTCAGCATGCTCACTTTCTCCGCACCCGGCTCGGGACCGTCGCCACCGCTCGTGCTCTGCGATCACGATTGGGTCATCGATATCTATGGTGAGGTTATCAGAGCCATTGGTGTTTCGTGCCTGCGAAGGAGCAGTAGGGGGTATGGTACCTGGGTCCTCCATGTGCGCAAAGAGCCACTCCATAGCCGCCTCGGGGTCGCTGTTTCCTGTTGCGAGCAACGCCTTCTGGAACCGGATCAGCGGGAAGCCCATCGCTTCGAGCTGCGCGAGCGCCGCCTGGTTGAACTCAGGTAGCGTGCCGGGAGCCCCTGCAAAGTGCGAGTGTGGACACATCAGATTTAATTAAGGTCAGGGCGGATGGGGCGGCTCATACCACGGGCCCGTTGTCTTGGAGCACGGTCTCTCCGAGCTGGAGACCCTGCCGAGGTGCTGCTGGTCGAAGGCGAGCGCGTCCGTCTGGGAGGACGATCGGGATGTCTGCGCAAGTCGGTTTTTAGCACCAGTAGAGTGGGAGGGTGCTAGGGCCACGCACCAAGTTTCGTGGGAACCCAGTTCACCAGCTGGAACTTTTTTGTGTGAACGACGAGCGTGTCGGGGAACGTCGCGAAGTGCGCCTGCCTATCACGCGGGTCGTCAGCCCTTCCCTGCCCACCGCAATGGAACGAAACGCGGCTTTTTGGGGCTTATCTTGTCGCCGCGACGTCATGCCAGCACCGCGGGCTGGTACTCGAGGCCTTCGGTGCCCAAGACGGCATCAACGCACCGCGTAAGCGGGACCTCCTCGTACGTCGCGCGGCCCTCCGCGGCCCGACCCGTCTCGAGCGCTCAGCACGGGCGCGTCGACGCAGCACCTCACGCCCGCGCACGCGGTGCACTGCAGGCGCTGTTCGAGCCCAAACGCGAGCGTCTTCGTCGGCTCGCACTCCGCCTCGGTGCCGCTGCTGCCGCGAGCGCGTGCGCCGCGCGCATGGCGCCGGAGAGCGGTGAGGAGGTGCGTGAGTAACTCATCGGCGCCCTGCTGGCGCATCGTCGTGAACTCCGCGTGGCCGCGTCCGACGAGCGCCTCGAACGTCGCGTCGGGGCAGTCGCTTAGGCACCGGCTACACGCGTAGACGCTGTGTCCTCTGCTGTGCGCCGTGGATGCCCGTACTGGCCCGAGAGCAGCCCATCGGCAAGCCTGTGCATCTGGCAGTCGAGGCAGGAGGTCTGAATGGAGTCAAGGGACACAGTGCAGGAGGACCAGTGCTCCACTGCTACAGGGGCGGCGTAGCGTTTCTGGAAGGGAGCAAGAAGAAGAGGACTTGGACGACTGCGGCCATGTAGCAGCTGGGAAGCCGAAAGCCGTGTGGGAGAGGGAGATGAGCAAGTCGGGACGGATGCACCTGTTGCCGGGGTTTTGTATGCCAGTCAAGCCAGGGCCAAACACGGACTCGAGCGCGTTCCCTGGCTCGTTCGTGAGAGAAAAGTCAAAGCTGAGATTAAGCTCGATTTGCTTGTTTTTCGTCATCACATCGGCGACGCACCTTGAGTTGGTGGTCACGACGCAGGAGGGGACGCACCAGCTCGGTCATGGACTTTTCCATTCTTTTCTGCGTCTGCACGTTGATGCTAAAGTTGGACAGGTGCAGGGCGAGCTCAGTGCCGATGCTCTCTTCGTTGCACGCGTAGCAATATATGTCTGGCCGCCTCTGTCAGCCGATCCGGACCAGAAACAGAGGGGGGACGGTTGTTGGGGCTCACCGGCGTTGCCTTCGGAAGTGATGGCCCCCAATTTGGCGCACACAGGGTGCGTACTCTCCTCAAGATGCGCGAGCGCGTGGCCGTTCCCACCCACGCCGGCGTAGTGCTTGCGGCCGCAGCCGAGCGCACCACAAGTGAGGCAGAGTCAGAGGTTCTCCTTGGGGGAGGTCGCATTTAGACGAGTGTTCCAGTCCTGCGCGATATACGTGGTCTGGAATAGGTGGCCGGGCACGTGCCAGAGGGGGGATGTAGCCCGTGGCCAGCTGGGAGAGCGTGAAGGTGTGCTTGCAGGGGAGCAGCTCCTCCCACGCCTGGACAGCTTCCTCCCGGCGCGCAGATGAGAGGGAATGCGTGACGCCGTCGACAAGCGCCCTGGCGCGCGGCTCACGGCCGTGATCGTGGCAGTGTCAGCAGGGGAGAGGTGCACGGGCTGCTGAGCGGTGAGGTACCAGCGCAGGGCGAGGACGTGCTCGTAATTGTCTTTCTCACGCTCCTCCACGATCGCGATTCGCGAGCTTTGTCATCTTCGCAGGCGGCTTAGCGTCGTCGTCCTGTGGCACTGGTCAGCCACGGCGTGAGGAACTTGCTAGGGTACGAACGCGCTTGAGTTTGGGGAGCGGATGCCGCTTGACGTTGAGCGTGAAAGTATTCGGAGCACTTTATGGCCCAAATCGCCACTCCTCGACTTGACTTTCTCGAAATAACGTACTTGTGTCGGATTGGATTTCAAATTCCCCAACTTTTCCAGTTCATCGATCGCTCGACAAATTTCAACCGAAAACTATCCCAACTTACGCATGCGCAGATCCTCATTGAGAGAGAAGCGCTCTTCTCCATTGGTGATGGACGCATATCGTCCATCTCACCTCTTGGTGTTTATGTCTCATGTGAATGCGAAGAGATAGACTGCCATGTGTCCCACATGACTCAGATGCTCAGCCAATCGTCCACTATATTCTCCAATATCAAGCGTCTCTCCATTTCTTGTCCGCTTCCACCTTCAGGTTTAGAACTTGAAGATACGGATCCCATTCCATGGCCGGAACTCTTCCGCCCATTCATTGCCATCCAGATGCTGCATGTAGATGGGTACTTGACTGGGCTCACCACGGTGCGCGTCGTCTTAGAGCCCAGTCTTGCTGGGCTGGAAATCCCTGCCGAGGTTCTACTAGTCGAAGATGAGCACGTCGCTTCTGGGAGGACGATAAGGAAGTCTGCTCAAGTCGCTTTAGCACACCGAACAGATTGGAGAGGGAGGGGATGGGCAGGGACACGGACAGAATTTCGTGGGTGCCCAGTTCAACTAGCTGGAACTTTCTCGCGTGGACGACGAGTGTCTCGGGAAGCGCAGCTGCCTATCTCGTGCGTCGTGCGCGCATCATCAGCCCTGCCTTGCCCTGCCCACAGACGAAACGAAATTACCTCAGTGTCCAAGATGAGTTGACGCACGGTGTGAGCGGGACCTCCTCATACGTCGCGCGGCCCTCCAACCCGTCTCGCACGCGGGGACGAGCACGCTCAGAATATCGTTAGCGTCGACGCGGCATCTCACACCCACGAATGCGGTGCACCGTAGGCGCTACTCGAGCCCAAATGCGAGAGTCTCCGTCGGCTCGCACTCCGCCCCGGTGCTGCTGCTGCCGCGTGTACACGCGTCATTCACGTCGCGCCGGCGTCGGAGCAGTGGCAACGGCAACTGCGGCATCCGTGGACGGTGTACGCTGCCGCAGCTTCAGCGCCACTGCGTCCTCCACTGTGCGCCGCGGGCGCGAGTACCGGCGCGAGAGCGGACTGTCGGCGAGCTTGTGCATCTGGCAGTTGGGACAGGATGCCAGGAGGGACTCGGTGCAAGAGGCCCAGTGCTGCACCGCTACAGGGGCGGTGTAGCGTTTCTGGAAGGGTGAAAGGGAGAAGAGGATTTCGGCGATAGAGGCAAGCTTGGAGGCAATGTAGCAGCGCGGACGCCGCTTGACGTGGAGCGTGAGTTGGTGGCACGTCTTTTTAGAGTGGGTATGTGCGTGACGTCGCTCCGGAGAGAGACATCTGCAGTTGAAGCAGGTGAGACAGATGTCGGTGCCCAGTGTGTCGTGCTGTGTGTGCGTGAGTCAAGCGGCAGCAACAATGAAAGATGGTGAACCTCTGATTATCAAGGACTGGGTGCAGTCTTCCCGATGTACAGATTGTGACGGGTCTTACAGTAATTGAATTAGCCCGCCATAATGGTTGAACGTCTGGTGGCATTCGAATAGTGAACGTGAAAGAGTGCATACACTCCTTGAACAGAACCCAGA
>WNGR01011218.1_pt1 | contig 11647 bp, 10 predicted proteins | sample 5407581 | NCBI WGS metagenome assembly WNGR01 (sample SAMN13153383, study PRJNA577476) | soil metagenome | isolation source: 80 cm soil or saprolite under Garry oak tree replicate 2 | place: USA:California | collected 2016-06-15
CCAGCGGGGCCACGATGAACACCGCCGGGGTCGTGAACGCCCGCGGCAGGTTGGGCTCGCGCACCCGCAGCACCATCACGCCGATGGACACGATCACGAACGCCAGCAGTGTCCCGATCGAGACGAGGTTCCCCGCCTCCCGAACCGTGAGCAGCGACGCCACGATCGCCACGACGATACCCGTGACAATCGAGGTGATGTACGGCGTCTGGAACTTCGGGTGGACCTTGTTGACGAACTGCGGCAGCAGACCGTCACGCGCCATCGAGTAGAACACGCGGGACTGACCGAGCAGCATGACCAGGATCACGGACGACAGGCCGGCGATGGCGCCGAGCTTGATGAGCGATGACATCCAACCGAGACCGGCGTGATCCGCCGCGACGGCGATCGGGTCGGGGACGTTCAGGTCCTTGTAGCTCATCACGCCCGTCGCGATGCCCGAGACGAGGATGTACAGCACCGTGCAGATCAGCAGCGAGCCGATGATGCCGATCGGCATGTCCTTCTGCGGATTCTTCGCTTCCTGCGCGGCTGTACTGACGGCATCGAACCCGATGTACGCGAAGAACACCAGGCCGGCGCCCGCCATCACGCCGGTCCAGCCGAACGCGCCCCGGTCGCCCGTGTTGGGCGGAATGAAGGGATGCCAGTTGGCCGGGTTCACGGCGCGCACCGCCGCCACGATGAAGAGCAGGACGACGGCCACCTTGATGAAGACGATGACGTTGTTGACGTTCGCCGACTCCTTGATGCCGATTACCAACAACGCCGTGACGATCGCGATGATGATCACCGCCGGGAGGTTGAAGACGGCGGGCTCGGTGCACTGTGGGGCGACCAGCCCGCGCGCGGCCGCCAGGGAGCACGGCATGTTGATGCCGATGTCCCGCAAGAAGCTGACGACATAGCCCGACCAGCCGATCGCCACCGTCACGGCGCCGAGTGCGTACTCGAGCACCAGGTCCCACCCGATGATCCACGCGAAGATCTCGCCCAGCGTGGCGTAGCCGTAGGTGTAGGCGCTCCCGGCCATCGGCACGAGCGACGCGAACTCCGAGTAGCAGAGCGCCGCAAAGATCGACGCGATTCCCGCCAGCACGAACGACAACACGACAGCCGGGCCCGCGTTTTGCGCCGCCACGGTTCCCGTGAGCACGAAGATGCCCGTGCCGATGATGGCGCCGATGCCCAGCATCGTGAGGTTGAGGGCACCGAGTGCCCGTTTGAGGCTGTGATCGGTCTGGGCCTCCTGCTGCAGCTCGGTGACGCTCTTCCGTCGGAGCAGGTTCATGGATCCTCGGATGGTTCGAGCGGACAGCGGGTGGACGGCGAGACGGCGGCTAGAGTAGGCCGGGACGGTGGGCCTGTCAAGTCAATAAGCGAGCTGGAGGCGTAGCGTCCACGTGTGTGGCACCGGCAGTGCGCCGCCGTCGGCGATGATCCTCGGCCACCCGGGTACGATCGTGCCGTAGCTCCCGGACTCGGGATCGCCGCCCGAGTACCCGGTCCACGTCGCGAGATTGCGACCGGCGAGAGTGATCGTGGCCGCGCGGGCGCGCAGCGCCGCCGCCAGCTTGGGCGGGGTGGAAAACGACAGCGAAATCTCCCGCAGCTTGAGGTAGTCGGCGTCTTCGAAGTAGCCCGTCGTGGGCTGGAAGATGATGACTGCGCTCGCTTGCTCGGCGAGCGGCGTCCGGAGATCGACGGCGGCCCGGCAGGTACCGTAGCGGCAGCGGTAGAAGGCGGCTTCATTGAACAGGCGCTGGCCCGCGCGGTAATCGAGCGTCAGCGACGCTCGAAACGAGCCGCCCAAGCTCCACTCCGAGGTGAGCATCGCGCCCTGCGTCGGATACGGCGTACCCACCCACACGGGTTCGGGTCCCACTACAACTTCCGACGGCGTGATGATGCCGTCCCCGTTCCCGTCGGCGAAGCTGCGTATCGGGTACGCCCAATACCCCGCTGTGGGATACCCGAGCACCGCACGTTCCTGCCCGAAGAAGATTGGCGACCGGTCGATCTTGACCAGCCGGTTCTGGTTCCCCCACAGCGAGAGCGTGACGTCCCAACCGGCCACAGGACCGGTGAACACCTTTCCTGTGATGGTGGCGTCGATCCCGCGGTTGCGGATCGTGCCGGGGTTGTAGTCGATTCCCGGGTAGCCCGACGGCACGGACAGCGTCGTGTGAAACGAGTGAGAGCGCATCGTGTAGTAGGTCACCTGGGCGCCCACCCGGCCCCCGAACAGCGTCGCGTCGGCACCGAGCTCGGTGGACGTGGTGCGCTCGGGATCGACGTGCGGAATGGGCGTGCCGATCGGCACGAACACCTCGGGTTGCCCCTCGAACGGCCGCGGCCCCGCCGACCCGTACGCCGCGCGGAATGCGAGTCGACCCAGGGGAGCGGAGTCGGACGCAGCATGTGCAACCCAGGTGGCCGTGAAGCTAGGGTAGGTTGCGCCGCGCTGCAGCTCTTTGAAGTGGTCGTGGCGCACCGCCGCGCTCACGGCCACCCTCGCCCGGGACGGATCCGCCGCCGAACCCGGTTCCCTGATCGATTTGCCTGGACCATTCCTGCCGCAGGCTGTCGCGCAGTTGTTGCACACCGAACGTGGTCGTCGAAGACACCAACGCGGAAAGGGCCCCGGTCGCGGCGGCCGACAGCTCCAGGGTCCGGTGCCGTGACCACAGCGCGCCTTGGCTCAACGACCCCAAGAGCGAGGGCGTGCTGGCCACGTAGGGCCACAGCGCGGTGTCGCTCTGGTCGACCGCATCGAACCCGGCAAGCCCGTGAAATGCAATCCACGACAGCGGGGTCCAGCGCGCCGCGATCATCGTCGTCCACCGCCCAACTGTCTGCGTGTTCCGCAGTCGAAATATCGGACTCCAATCGAAGCCGGCGCTGTCGCTCGGCCCGACGGCAACCTGTTGAGGCAGGTCCGGTGGGAGGCGAAGCTCGTCCGACAAGCGGGCGGCGTTCAGCGCGAGCTCGAGGGTGGGCCAGGGGCGCAGGCGACCGCTCAGGCGGCCGCTCAAGCGACGGTAGTAGTTGGGGTCGGGTGACGTGACGCTCGAGGAGTACGGGCCGGCATCCCCTGCGAACGTCCCGGACACGCGATAGTCGCCCCACGTGGTCCCGCCCGACACGCTCAGCCCGTACTGCCGCCGCAGGGCCGCGCGGAACGGGCTCCGTTGCTCGAGCGGATTGAACTGTTGCACGAAGTCCTGGCGGCAGAATCCGTTCGCCTCGTTCCAGAGGCTGCAGGCTCCGTGCTGGTACCGAGGGTCGGGATTGTCGCTGTCGACGCCGCCGAAGTTGGCCGGCCAGTGCGTCGTTGCCGCGCTCACGCCCCCTTCGACGTAGCCTTCCCAGCGCGGCGGGCCGGCACGACCCCGCTTCGTGTGGATCAGGATCACCCCGGCCTCGGCTCCGGGACCGTAGATCGCCCCGGAAGCCGCGCCCGGCAGGACGTCGATCGACTCGATATCGTCGGGGTTCAAGTCGTCCAACCGGAGTGGGCCGGGAGGGAGCGGCCCCTGGTAGCTGTACAACACATAATTGTTCAGCGTCGACGTGGGCGAGAACGCGTCCTCCGCCGCCTCCACGCGCATGCCGTCCACCAGCACGAGAGGCGCCCGGTCGGCCACCAGACTTTGCACGCCGCGCAGTCGAATCCGCGCCCCCATGCCGTTCACACCGGAGGCCGGGACGACGAGGAGGCCGGGGACCCGGCTCGTGAGGATGTCGGTGACACTGCGGGCGCCACGCTCCCGCACGGCCGTCGCGGCGTCGATGACGGATTGCTGCTTGATGCTGTCCGGCGGACCTTGGCCAGGCAGCGACCGGCCCAAGAGACTGGCGATCAGCGCGACATTCGCCCGACGGCAGGAAGGGCTCATGGCACGTACACGCGCCCGCAAGGCGCACGCCGCGCGGACCGCGCGCTCAGACCGGACACTGTTGCTGCGTCAACGCAACAACGCCGGACTGGGCCTTACAAGGAGTAGTTGGGGGCTTCCCGCGTGATCACGACGTCGTGCGGGTGCGACTCGCGCAGCCCCGCGGTGGTCACCTGGATGAATTCTGTCTCGCCGCGGAGCGCCTTGATATCGCACACGCCGCAGTACCCCATGCCGCTGCGTAGCCCCCCGGCCATCTGGAAGATCACGTCGGCCACGGGGCCCTTGTAAGGCACCCGGCCCTCGATCCCTTCGGGCACGAGCTTCGAGGGCGAGACCTCTCCCTCCTGGAAGTAGCGGTCGGCAGAGCCCTCTTCCATGGCCCCGAGGCTCCCCATGCCGCGGATCACCTTGAAGCGCCGGCCCTCGAGCAGGAACGATTCGCCTGGACTCTCTTCGGTGCCAGCGAGCATCGAGCCCATCATCACGCTCTCGGCGCCCGCGGCCAGGGCCTTCACCACGTCGCCCGAGTACTTGATCCCGCCGTCGGCGATCACAGGCACGTTTTCGCCCGCGCCCCGCACCGCGTCGAGGATCGCAGTGATCTGGGGAACGCCGACGCCGGTCACGACCCTGGTGGTGCAGATCGAGCCGGGACCCACGCCTACCTTTACCGCGTCCACGCCGCGCTCGACCAACGCCCGTGCCCCCGCCTCGGTCGCAACGTTGCCGCCCACGAGCTGCGCGTCGGGGAACGTCTCGCGCAGGCATTCGACCGTCTTGAGCACGCCTTCCGAGTGCCCGTGCGCCGAGTCCACCACGATCACGTCGCACCCCGCGTCGACGAGGGCGCGGGCCCGTGTCAGGGCGTCGGGAGCGCCCCCCACCGCGGCGGCGACGCACAGGCGACCGTGCTGATCCTTGTTGGCGTTGGGGAACTGGCGGCGCTTGAAGATGTCCTTGATGGTGATGAGCCCCTTCAGCACGCCCTTGTCGTCCACGACCGGGAGCTTCTCGATGCGGTGTTTGGCGAGGGTCTTCTCGGCTTCATCGAGCGTGGTCCCCAGCGGCGCGGTCACGAGCCGGTCCTTCGTCATGGCGTCGCGGATCGGGCGGTCGAGCTGGCGCTCGAACTGCAGGTCGCGGTTGGTGATGATGCCCACCAGGCGGCCGGCGTCGTCCACGATGGGCACGCCGGAGATGCGGAACCGCTCCATCAAGTGCACCGCTTCGCGCAGCGGGCGGTCGGGGCCGAGGGTGATGGGGTGCAGGATCATCCCCGACTCGCTGCGCTTCACCCGGTCCACCTCGGCGGCCTGGCGGTCGACCGGCATGTTCTTGTGGATGACGCCGATGCCGCCCTCGCGCGCCATGGCGATCGCCATCTCCGATTCGGTGACGGTGTCCATGGCAGCGGCGACGAGCGGAATGTGCAGGGAGAGCTTGCGGGTGAAGCGGGAGCGGGTGTCGACGTTACGCGGATGGACGCTCGAGTGCCGCGGCACCAGCAGCACGTCGTCGAACGTGAGGGCGACGGCCGGACGGAAGGTTCCCATGGCGAAAGTTACTGGCCGGGTGGCGTTTCCTCAACCTTCTCTTTGTCGGCGACCTTCTTCGAGGCTTCCTCCACCGCTGCCTTGCCGGCCGCGGCCACCTTCTCGAGCAGCTTGCCCGCTTTCCCGACCGCGTCCATCGTCCCCCGGATGATGTTCACCGGAACGCGGCCGGCGCGCAGCGTGTCCTCGAGCGTCTCGGCGGCTCGTTGGAACGCCGGGGCGCCGGCCTGCCGCTCCGCGTACTTCGACTCGAGGAACTCGACGTAGTCGAGCACCTGGTACGCCTTGTCGTCGGGCAGGGTGTCGAGCTTCCGCAGCAGCCGATCGCGCAGGATGTCGTTCATGGCAGGGTCTCGAGGCTGATGAGGTCGAGCACCGGATTGCCGAGGAACCGGGTGCGGCCGGTGCGCACGCGCGCCGTGACCTGGATGGTGGCGAGCGGCGCAAGGCTCTCGAGCTGGGGGCGCTTGGCCTCGGGCACGATCACGTACACGAACCCGTGCTCGGGCAGCGGCCCGCGCGCGAGGAAGTAGCGCGACCCGCTGGGGATCTCGGGACGCAGCTCGTCCGCCTGCTGCTCGGCGATGTACTGGAGCGTCCAGCGCAGCACCTGTCCCGCGTAGCGCTGCGGGTCGGTACGGAGCTCGGCCGCCGTGATCCCCATCAGGACGCCGGGCGGCGCAATCTCCAGGTCCGCGCTCTTCACCCAGCCCTCGAGCTCGACGCGCGTCCAGTCCCCCGAGCGCCCCAGCACGCGCAGCGGCGCCGACGGCGCCAACGTTCCCGCCGGCGCCCCCTCGGGCGCGCGATACAGCACCGTGCGGCGCGCGGACTCGACCCGGGACGGATCCACCGGGGCGGAGGGACTGGAGTTGGTATCGGGGGGACCGACCCCGGGGCGTGGCCCCGGGGTTGGTCCACCCGAGCCGGTATCCGAGGTCGCAACTTGCGCGAGGCTCTCCACCGCGGACTTCTCCACCCAGCCCGGGCGCAGCACGTGGACCCAGTTCCCGGACGTCCCCTCGGCCACCTTGTTGAGCAGGAACCCCTGGGGCAGCTTGCCGATCAGGGCGCCGGCCGGTGCCGACCGCAGGTTCTCCTCGGGAGCGCGGGTGACGGCGAGGTCGTACCCGGCGCGCGGCGTCGGTCCGACCGAGGTCGCGAAGATCCAGCCCTCGAGCGTCACGCCCTGCCACGTGTCCTGTGATTCGCCACCCACGACGATCGCGCCGCGCGCCAGGCGTGCGAGACGCTTGCCCCCGGGTTCCTGGAAGAACCAGGCCCCGTCGGTAGTGACGCGGAAACGCGCTTGGGCGGCGAGCGACGGGCTGAGCGCGAGCGAGAACACAACTGGAAGGGCGCGGAGGGCCCGGCTAGATTGCATCCCCTCCAATATGGCAAAGACGCGTGGGCCGCGCACCCCGGTCGTCCTGATCGTGCTCGACGGCTGGGGCTTTCGTCCCGGCCGCGAGGGCAACGCCGTCGAGCTCGGTGACACGCCCGTCTGGCATCGCCTCTGGGCCAAGGCGCCTCGCACACTCCTCAACGCGTCCGGACTCGCCGTGGGACTTCCCGACGGACAGATCGGCAACAGCGAGGTGGGTCACCTGAACCTCGGCGCCGGCCGCGTGGTCCCGCAGGACATCGTGCGCATCTCGCAGGCCATCCAGTCCGGCGAGTTCTTCCGCCTGCCCCCGCTCGCCGAGCTGTGTGAACGAACACGACAGCGCGGCGGCACGTTGCACCTCATCGGGTTGATCGGGACCGGCGGGGTCCATGCGTTGGACCAGCATCTCCTCGCGGCCGTTGAGCTCGGGAGGCGACACGAGCTGCCGATGGCCATCCACGCCTGGCTCGACGGGCGCGATACTGGGCCGACCTCCGCCCTCGGATTCATGGAGGAGTTGCTGGAGGGACTCGGGGCTAGGGGCTCGGGCCTCGGGGGTGGTGGGGCCCGAGTCCCGAGTCCCGAATCCCGAGCCCCGGTAATCTCCACCGTCGTCGGTCGCTACTACGCCATGGACCGCGATAAGCGCTGGGAGCGCACCAGGCTCGCCTACGATGCGATGGTGCACGGCGTAGGAGCGCCCGCCCCGGATGCCGTGAGCGCCATCCGGGCCGCATACGAGGCGGGCGAGACCGACGAGTTCGTGAAGCCACGCGTGATCACCGGAACGCCCCGAATCCGGTCGGGCGACGGGGTGTTCTGCTTCAACTTCCGCGCCGACCGCATGCGCCAGATGGTGCGCGCGCTGGCGGTGGACGACTTCGACGGGTTCGACACCGGCGTGCGGCCCAAGGTCGATCTCGTGACGATGACGCAGTACGACGAGACCTTCCCGTTTCCCATGGCCTTCGGGCCGATGGTGTTGTCGCAAATCGTGGCGCAGGTGTTGTCGGAGCGCGGCAAGACGATGTTTCGCACCGCGGAGACCGAGAAGTACGCCCACGTCACTTACTTCTTCAACGGCGGGCTCGAGACGCCGTTCCCGGGAGAGGAGCGGCTGCTCGTTCCCTCCCAGAAGGTCGCGACCTACGACCTGATGCCCGAAATGAGCGCGCCCGGCGTGACCGACGTGCTGTGCAAGGCGATCGAGGCGGGGCAGCACGACTTCATTCTCTGCAACTACGCGAACGGAGACATGGTGGGCCATTCCGGGGTACTACGCGCGGCGGTGGCGGCGGTGGAGACGGTAGATCGCTGCCTCGAGCGGGTCGTCCAGAGCGCCGAGCGTCGCGGGGCCACGCTGCTCGTGACCGCCGACCACGGCAACTGCGAGCTGATGATCGATCCCACCACAGGGGGCCCGCACACGGCGCACACGACGAATCCCGTTCCGTTCCTGATCGTGGGCGACGACATCAGGGGTCCGCTGCGGCACGGTGGTGCCCTGTGCGATGTGGGCCCGACGCTGCTCCACATGCTCGGCATCGAGCCGCCCCCGGAGATGACGGGGCGGGATATCCGGGAGACGGACTAATCAGATGAAAGGCTGTTGCATGACGCTACGTCGCTACGTTGTAAGTCTCCCTCGACTGGCTCTCGGTGCTGTCGTATGGCTTAGCGTCGTAGCGTCGTACGACGTGGTCGCCGCCCAAGTGGGCTACGAGCCCGGTCACTCCCCGTACCACGATATCCCCCGCGGCGCGGTATGGGCCCTGAGTGTCGGGCACCTAGGGGGGAGCCGTGGGAGCGTGGAGGTGGGCCCGTCGGACGGCCTGACCGGCGCGTTGCGCTACGAAGTGCCGTTCGGCGCGGTGGGCGCCTCGCTTGGCCTGGCGTACGCCCGGACGTCGCGCTTCGTCGAGGACTACACGAAAGACTCCACGTCGCGCAGAAGCCCCGGGCCGTTCAACGACCCCGTCGTGCTCGCCGACGCCGGGCTCCAGCTCGTGCTCACCGGGCGGAAGACGTGGCATCGCTTCGCCCCGTTCATCGGCGGCGCGCTCGGCGTGGCGATCGGTAGCGCGCTGGCGCAGGACACCAGCGGCTACCGGTTCGGGACCAAGATCACGCTCGCCCCCAACGCCGGCGTGCGCTGGTATCCGACGCGGCGCATCTCCGTGCGCGGCGACTTCCGCCTCGTGCTCTGGAAGCTCCACTACCCGCTCTCCTACAAGGTGCCGAACAAGATCGATAACAGCACCGTCCTGCCCGCGACCGCGCCGCTCGACCAGTGGACGGCACACCCGTGGGCCACGATCGGCGTGGGATGGGTTTTCTAGCGGAGGGATTCCGGCGCGCGCTCGCGCTGCTGTTTTCGGGTGACGCCGAGGTGTACGGCATCGCCCTGCTCACGCTCAAGATCGGCATCATCTCGACGGTGCTGGCGTGCGGACTCGGCATCCCGCTCGGGTTCGTGCTCGCGACGCGCCCCTTCTGGGGCCGGCGCGCGGCGCTCACGGTGGTGAACACCGCCCTCGCGTTCCCGACGGTCGTGCTGGGGCTGTTGCTGTACGGCCTGCTCTCGCGGCGAGGGCCCCTCGGCGCCGTGGGATGGCTGTACACCTGGCAGGCCATCGCGCTGGGCGACGTGCTGCTCGCCCTCCCCATCGCCGCCGCGCTGGCGGCCGCCGCGGTCCAGGGGGTGGATCCCCGCATCCGCCGCACCGCCAAGACGCTGGGCGCCGGACGCTGGCGCACCGCGTGGACGGTGGCGCGCGAGGCGCGCTTCGCGCTCGCCGCGGTGATCACGACCGCGTTCGGCCACGTGGTGGCCGAGATCGGCTCCGCCATGACCGTGGGCGGAAACATCCGGGGCCAGACCCGCACCCTCACCACCGCGGTCGCCCTGTACACGAGCCAGGGCGACTTCGGCCTGGCGCTCGCGCTCGGCCTCATCTTGCTGCTGCTCGCCCTGCTCGTGAACGTCGCGCTGCAGACGCTCCAGGGCCGCGGCCATGCTTGAGCTGGTGGGAGTGCGACACGAGTACGACGGCCGCGTCGTGCTCGACCTCGAGCGGTTCGCCGTCGCTCCCGGGGCCGCCGTCGCGGTGGTCGGCCCGAACGGCTCGGGCAAGAGCACGCTGCTGCGGCTGCTCGCCCTGCTCGAGCGTCCCACCGTGGGCCGGGTGCTGCTCGACGGGACGGTCGTGACCCCGGGCGGCGCCGCGCGCCGCCGCGTGACGCTGGTGGAGCAGCGACCGATCCTGTTTCGGGCGACGGTCCGTGAGAATCTCGCGTTCGGGCTGCAGGTGCGCGGAATCAGGCGCACAGAAGTGAATAGACGGGTGGAGAACGTCGCCGCGCGACTCGCCATCATGCCGCTGCTCGGCCGCCGGCGGCACGAGTTGTCGGACGGCGAGGTGCAGCGCGTGGCGGTGGCACGGGCGCTCGCGGTCGAGCCGGACGTGCTGCTCCTGGACGAGCCCGCGAGCTCGGCCGATCGGGCCGCGGCTCTCATGTTGTACCGCACGCTCGCCGAGGAGCGCGCCCGGCGGCCGCTCGCGGTCTGCCTTGCGTCGCACCAGCTGGAGGATGCGTACCGCTGGGCGGACGACGTGCGCGCCCTGGCCGACGGCCGGCTCTCCCCCGTCACGCCCGAAAACCTGTTCCGCGTGGAGCTGATGACCGCCGAGAGCGGCGACCTGAAACGCGCCTGCGTGGGAACCGTCGAAATTGCCGCGATGACCGACAAGATCGGTCCCGCGATCCTCGCGGTGCCGCCCACCGACATCTTCGTCAGCCGCGAGCCGCTCGCCTCCTCGGCACGCAACACATTCCCGGGCCGGGTGACCGCCTTGGCCCGCCGGCGCGCCGGAGATGGTGCCGTCCACGTCACCGCCGACGTGGGGGTCGAGCTCGTCGCCGTCGTCAGCGAGGAGGCGCTGCGCGACCTGGCGCTCGCGCCCGGCAGTCCCGTCGTGTTCTCCTTCAAGGCGAGCGCGGTGCGCGTGTTCTAGTGCCGTTCCAACGCCTTGAGGTCCGCGCATTCGGCGTCGCCAACGTGCACGACACGTTGGAACGGCACTAGCGATGCCGATCAGCTATCTTACGCGTATCGTTGAGTTTACGGCGACGCATCAGATCCGGCGGACGGATTGGCCCGACGAGCGCAACGCCCGCGAGTTCGGCCGTGCGGCGCAGGATCACGGCCACCGGTACCAGTGCCGGGTGACCGTGAAGGGGCCGCTCGACGCGCGGGCGGGTGGTGTGATGCAGCTGCAGGTGCTCGATCGGCTGCTGGCGGAGGAGGTCACGACGCGGCTCGAGGGCAAGAGCATCAACGCGGCGCTGCCGGAATTCGCGGATGGCGGGCGGCTCGCCACGGGCGAGGCCCTGGCCGTGTACGTGTGGGAGCGGATCGCGCCCCGCCTGCCGGCAGGGGTCACGCTGCACACGGTGCGGGTGCAGGAGGGGCCGCATATCTATTCGGAATACTATGGTGAAAGATGACGGCATAACCCCGGGCGTGAGCCCGGGGACTCCCGACACCGCGCCAACCCCGTCCTTACGGCCGGGGCCATCGTCCATGGCCCCGGGAACCCCGGGCTCGCGCCCGGGGTCAGTTCCCCCAGCCCCTGGCTCCCGGCGCGGCCGGATGCTCGCGGAGTCCGCCGCCGTGGAGGAGATGCCCGTGTGGCTCGAGGTGAACGGCGAGCCCGCGGTCACCTGGATGTGCACGCCCGATCAGCTGGAGGAGCTGGCGACCGGGTGGCTGCACGGCGAGGGGTATATCGAGACGCTGG
>WNGR01012877.1_pt1 | contig 11647 bp, 7 predicted proteins | sample 5407581 | NCBI WGS metagenome assembly WNGR01 (sample SAMN13153383, study PRJNA577476) | soil metagenome | isolation source: 80 cm soil or saprolite under Garry oak tree replicate 2 | place: USA:California | collected 2016-06-15
CCTCAAAACCGTCGGAGTCAAACAAAACATCAGCACTTCCTACCACCCACAAACAGATGGACAGTCGGAAAGAACAAACCAATGGCTAGAACAATACATACGAATCTTCACTAATTACAAACAAGATGACTGGGCAGCGTGGCTACCACTAGCACAATACACGCACAACTCGTGGCCCAGCTCCACAACAAAGAAAGCCCCATTCGAACTTCTCATGGGACACATCCCACACGTCCATCAAATCACACGAACAGCAAAGGTCCCATCAATCAATGACCATCTTCAGCGCATCAAAGAAGCACGGAAACAGGCACAAGAAGCCATCAAACACTCACAAGATTTGATGACCCGGAAACCCACACGATTTGTGCCTTACTGTGTGGGAGACAAAGTATGGCTAGACGCCAAGAATCTCACCACCACACACCCTACCGCCAAACTGGCCCCCAAACGCTATGGACCATTCCTTGTCACTGCAGCCATCTCCCACACTTCCTACCATCTAAAACTCCCACCTCAGTGGAAAATCCATAACGTCTTCCACGCATCCCTCCTTACTCCATACAAAGAAACCCCAGAACACGGCCCCAACTTCCCTGAACCCTCTCCAGAACTCATCAATGGAGAACCGGAATGGGAAGTGGAGCAAATTATGAACACAAGACGCTGCTGTAATCAGTTACAGTACCTGGTCAGGTGGAAAGGCTTCTCAGAAGCACATGACAGCTGGGAACTGACAACTCACGTACACACAGACCACCTGATAGAGGCGTACTACCGGCAAAATCCTAGCGCCGTACGCCACTCAGAATATATAACACCCCCACTCTCGTCACCTATCATCATCCGAACCATCATGACCACCCCCACTCAAAACCCGATTCCTCTGGCCGACCGTCTTTCTCCTTCTACATCCATACCCCTAGTCGAACGCCTCTTGTCACCACCCCCTTCTCCGCTCACTGAAATAGCCACTGATACGGAGAACAACTTCGAGTCGGCGGTGTCATCACCATCACTCCCTGTTATCCCCCTCAGCGAGCGCATCTCAGAACCCACTAGCTTCCCTCTCTCCATCGAGATGCAAACACCACCCTATGGCTCAGCAGTCTCCACCCCATCTCCTGATGAGGCCCCTGAACTTAGGGAACTCACCCCACCTGCGGGCACACCCATTGCTAGTCACTACTCCTTTGACATGACAGGAAGCCAGGCCACATCCCTGGATCTGGTCTACCTCCTGGACAACCAAGCCTCACTCCCTGACCCTGCCGACGACCCCCATTTTAACACTCCCTCACCCATGTCAATCCTGGAGATCGAAGTCCTGCACCCTGAACTCCCAATCCCCCTGGGATATCAGCGCTACGATCCCTACAATGCCATTCATGACCGATACAGAGTGGACATCCCTATGCCAGGAGGAGGTGTAAAGAAACCCCACTACATCCAATTCAATATCAACGAGTACAGTCATCGCCACACCATTAAAGCCAAACGAGTCAATGCTGACGACCCGCTTGGAGATTATGGGACGGATCTGGTAGCTGCCCCCTTCTGGGACCCCCTACCCAATACTGTCGACGACAGTGATTTCAATCCCTTCACCCCCTCTTATCCTGACGCTCGGGCAATTGATATTGCCGCAGCAGGTCTTGCGGATCCAGGAATCATTGCGGACATCGACAGGTATCGTGTCCTGTGGAGTGAAAAGGAGGAATTACAGAAGCGAGAGTACAACCTTAGAATGGCTTGGGATCAATGGCGGGACAAGAACCACTCAGTGCAACACCGCCTCCAGGCAGCTCGCACCCGTTCACGCTTACACCCATACCTCCAGGGACAGGCATATGCCCCTCGCATCTGCAACAACATCGACACAGCCATCTCTTCGGGGATCCCCATTTCAGATGTCCTCCATGGACGCGTAGCTGACCCTCCCTACTGCCTCCCCATGCCCTGGTTGCACGACGAAGAAAGACCGGGAGTCAGTCGTTGGGTAATGTCTATGGGTCGGCAGTCCCACGTCTCAGAGAAACCTGATCTCCAATGCCCCACTCCTCCCACTCGCATCAAGTGTACCAAATGCCAGCTACCTGACGCCAACCATATCACCAAGCACTGTCCCCTCTGGCACGTTTGTCATTATTGCAGCCTTGTTGGACATCAAGGGTTCAACTGTTGGTTTCCCCACACTGGATGCCAGAATATGGTGGGCTGCATCATGCCCAGAACTCACAAGAATTACACGGTTGATGCCGACTGCCCTTGGCATCAGACCCCGAACCGTGCGCATCAGCGCAAGTATAAAGAAGAGTGGATGTCAGGTGAATGGGATGCTAACTTTGACGATGACATTATCAACTTGGAAGTGGAGGATTGAGGGTAGACGCGTGGAAGCGTCCACCTTGAGAGGGGCTCATGTCATGATCCCATGACATACTGTATGATATCTTTTCTCTTTTTCTTCTCACATGACTCATACTGTGACTCATACCTCTTGACTCGTCTCGTTGATGACTCACCTAGCTTGTATGGTGACTCACCCCTACTTACCTTCCGCTAACTCCGCATGACTCATCTAGCTTGTACGATGACTCATTCCTAGTATCAGTATTCCCAGTTGTGGCTTCACTCCTCTCCTATATAAACTCCCATAAACCTAGTAGTACATTTCTTAGACTTGTCTTCGTTTATCTACTAGCGAATACCATTGTCTTGTCTCCTCATCCTTGTGTGATCCTCTTACCTCTATCATTCACATTGATTGCCCTTGATCTTGGACGATCACTTCGGAGCCTTTGAGTGTTGAGCTATATCAACACTCCGCACACCCCGACCCTGTCCCACCAAGTCATAGTTGACTTGGTAGTATTTGACTTCGCGCACGTCGCGCGCAGTGCCCCCACTAGGGCATAACACTCGTTCTCCACCAATACTTGCTCCATCCTTGTTACGTTGCCACTGAACGTTAGCCTTGACTTAGGCTCGATACGTGGGACGCAACATGACTTAGCGACAATAGACACGGATTCTCGTTAATCACATGCTACAACGGGTCACAAGGTCTGAGGACACTTGGACGCAAGACAAGTCTCGATAGTCGATGAATCACAAGTAGAGAAAGGGAGATAGAGCCCTTATGTCTCGCAGGAGATAGAAGATGAGTGGCGATTCAAGAAGACCAAGCTGGAGTCTTGGTCTTCAACGACTACATCTTAAGTACTACAAAGTCTGTGACTAATTACCACTTACTCACGTAGCCACAACCTGTAAGTAAGTGTCTTCGGGTCGATACGTAACAATCCTATCCAACTCCGCAGTTACGATGCGAAAGCAGTGGACCTCCACTTTTAGCGATATGTCGTTCGTCCTGTTGATCAGGCGGTCCATCATCTCCCGCCCTTGTGCATCTGCCTTGAGGTAGTCCGTGTCTGCAGTCGAATAGGTGGGTTTACCCTCAAACTTGTACACTGGTGCAGCGTACAAGGGCTTGCTAAACACCTTGTCGGTGTCCGTGCGGAGTGCCACTACCAACAGGTTGGGGGCCATAATGGCCTGCGTGTAGTGTGCCTGTTGTGTGGTCGTTTCATGGGGCAGGCATATGGGGTAGTCAATGTAGTTGACTCCGTCGTTGGTGTTGAACCCCAAGGGTTCGCATTGTTGCATCACTGTGGGCATGTACGCTCTCTTGTAGAGTGGGTACCCACTTGTGGTCATCATGTATGGAGTCTCGTCCGGGTCATCAGTGTCGCGTTGGTTCTTTATGAAGGGGTGCTCATCTGGGTACCAGTCTCGGAGACTGGTAGTGCAGCTCCAGGGCCCCTTTGACTCTGCCGTGCTTGCCGGCGTAATGCCTCCCGAGCTGCCTTTGCGCTGTTTCTCTTGTACATGGCTCTTGTGAATTGCTCCTCCCTCCACTGTATGCTGACCTTCTTTGGCGACTGCGCCTTCAATTCTCCCCATGCGGGGAGGGACTCGCAGTACTCCTTCAGCTTCCCAAAGCTCATCATCAAGCATTTGGGTGATGGCTTGGTGAGTCAGCATGGCTCCCATCCCATCAGGGTCTGACAGTTGTCGCAGTACGGGTGATAGTGCACGCGGGGGCATTGCTGTCATCTGGAGATCTGGGAAGACCTCTCATACTCATGCCAGCTCTTCCTCTGTGAGGGGAGCAGCGAGCTCGTCTTCGTTGGTGATATGGGGTCGGATATATTTCTTGGCACAAAGCTCTCATGCCTCGCCATGTGTGATGAGTTGGGTGTCAAGCTCGGCTCCAAAGATACGTTCCAGTGATCCGAGGTAATAGGTGTTGACATCGGACATGAAGGAAATGAGTTTATTGAGTGGTGTAGTGGAACGGAGTGAGGAAGGGATAAGGGACTTGCTTGCGTCGCCCCACCTTATATGTATTTTTGTTGCGGAGTTTTGATCTTCAAACTCCCTTATCACCTCCAGGGCGTGGACATCTCTCTTGTCCACCCATTCGTTGTCTGAGTCAGGGTACCCCTTCCATTTGATGAGATATTGCTTCTTTCGTCCCTTGCCGAACTGCCAGAAGTCTAGAATCTTCTCGACCTCATATTCTTCCTTGTTATCAATGAGGTCTGAAGCCAGTCTCAAATAGTTTGATCCGTGGAGATTGGTTTCTCAGTATGGTGTGAGAAGATCGATGTGAAATACATCATGAATGCTCCACTGCGTGGGAAGTTTTAATCGATAATTGACGGGGGACATCACCTGAACAATTGGAAAGGGGCCATGTCTCTTGGGCGCAAGCTTGGTGGTCGGTTGATTGGTACGAAGATGACGTCCTTCTAGCCATACTTGGTCTCCTTCGCAATATTTGGGCATATCTTTGTGTTTAACCCATGACTGTTGTGCCTTGACCATCAGTTCCTGGGCGTGTTGTCTTGCCCTTTTGAACTGGTCCGTTCGTAATGTGACTTGTGGTATCAGTGATGGCTTATCCGTCCAATCAGCGCGTGGGTTAAATCCATACAATACAAAGAAAGGGGACTCCCCAGTGGTTTCATTTGGCCAATTGTTATGTACGAATTCCGCCAGGGGTAGATAAGCATGCCAGTTATCTTGCCACTCATTGACCCAGAACCTCAGATACTGTTCTAGCCATTGATTGGTACATTCCGATTGTCCATCTGTTCGCAGGTGATAAGCTGTGGAGATGTTTTGGGTTGTCCCTGTCACCTTGCATAGCCCCCTTATGAATCTTGAAGCAAACCTTGGATCCCTATCGCTGATGAACTTCAACGGAAGTCTGAATCGCGGGAATATGTGTTGGACGATTAGTCCTGCCATTTCCTCTGCAGTTATGCTCTCCTTGCAGGGAATGAACACCGCGGCTTTCGTGCAGTTGTGATCTGTAACCGTGAGGATCGAATCGTATCCCTGTGAGATCGGTAACTTAGTGATAAAGTCCAGTGCGATGGTCTCGAAGGGCATAGCTTCAGATTTGGGGAATATAGGTGACAACGCTGCTCTTGTTGGCTGTGTGTTGATCTTGTTTTGCTGGCATTTAGCGCATCCTTGGACGTAATCCTTGACGTCCTGCCACATATTTGGCCACCAATATCTACGACTTGTCAGCTGGTTTGTTTTGTTAATTCCTGGATGTCCATATATGGGCGTGTCATGGTGAGCTCGTATGAAGGCCTGCTTGTGTTCCATCATGCCCGTCACCACTCGTCGTCCATCCTTGTACCACATCCCTTCAATTCTTTTCAGCTGATGTGCATCTATCCAGGGTCTCAGCATCTCTTCATCTTGCGCATACACTGGATCGGAGGCTTCCATTTCCTCTTGGGCTATGATCCTTCGCATGGGAGGGGCGCGTTCCATTCTCCCTGCCCTTACGAAGACATGATCGGGTAGTACGACTACGTCTTTGTTGTCGTCCTCTCCTTGGTTGTATCCTGGTCGCCTTGACAGTGCGTCAGCTTGTCCATTTAATCATCCTGGGAGATGATGTATCTCGAAGTTGTATTCTGACAGCTCCAATACTTCCCTTGCCACTCTTCGTGATATCCTTTGTGGTAGTCTCCAGTATTGTAGGTTGAGGTGGTCGGAGTATATGATGATTTTGTGAGGGGATCCTGCTAGTAGAGGTCTCCAGTTTTTGAGAGCCATTACGATGGCCAGGAGTTCGAGGTTGTAGATGTCATAGTTCCGTTGCGCCTCGTTGAGCGTGGCTGAATAGTATCCTATGGGGTGCTTTTTACCATCCTCTTTTTGTTGTAGAAGTACTGCTCCTACTGCGTATCCTGAGGCATCCACTTCTAGTTCGAATTGATCATCCAATTTGGCGTGCGCTAACACAGGTTCCTTTGTAACGTGCTTCTTTAGCGTATTGAAGGCCTCCTGTTCCTCTTGTCCCCATTGCCATTCTTGATCTTTCCGTGTGAGTTTATGTAGTGGTTTGGTGATGAATGCGAAGCCCTTGATAAAGGGGCAGTAAAAGTTGAAAAATCCGAGCACTTTTCGTACTTCCGTTGCGGTTTTGGGTACTGGCCACGTGTCGACACCTGCTATTTTGGCAGGGTCCATTCGTGTCACCCCCTTTTCAAGGATTACCCCCAGGTAATCCATGGAAGAAGAGTGAAAGAGGCATTTCTCTGGTTTGAAATAGAGATCGTGAAGTTGAGCAACTTTAAGGACATCGTGGACAGCACATCGGTGGTCGTTGAGGTTGGTACGAGTGGCAATTCCAATGTCGTCCATGTAGACGCAGATCATGGTGCCAAGGAGTTCGTGTTTGAGGATGACGTCGCAGTATATAAAGTTCATCACGGTTTGGAAGGTCGCTGGCGAATTAGTGAGCCTGAAATACATGACTGTTGGTTTGAAAAGCCCATATCTGGTTTTAAACGCTGCTTTCTTTTCGTCCCCTTCACGAATTCGTACATTGTTGTAGCCCCATCGGACGTTGAGTTTTGTATATATGTGTGTGTTGCTTAGGTCTCGAATGAGGTCCGCGATTAGAGGAAGGGGGTACTGGTTCTGGATTGTGATGGCATTGATCTTGCAGTAATCTTGTACCGGTCGCATTTTGCCGTCCTTTTTATGAACGAAGAAAAAGGAAGATGCATATGGCGATTTTGACTCACGAATGTACCCCTTCTCAAGTTCGTCTTGAAGGAACTTTTGTACTGCTTCATCTTCAATTCGATTCATTGGGTATACCTTACAGTCTATTGCATCTGGTGCGTCCTTCTTAAATTTGATTGCGTGATCCCAGGCCCGTTTCAGTGGATATCGTTTTGACTCCTCTTCGCTGAATACCTTGCTGAATTGTTGATACTCCGCAGGGACCTCTACCTTTTTTGTGTACTGCTGTGCTTTGATGGCAAGTTCCATTGAGGTCGTGGCTTGCATATGGCAGTCATCGTTTGACTCCTTGATTCGTGCGATTATCAGGTCTTTTCCTGGGATGAAGGGGTTGACTGACTGGAGGATGATGGGCAATTCTCTTTTGTGGATAACCCCATTTTTCCATGTGAACTGGGGTTCAAACGCAGCCATCCAGGGGTATCCTAATATGATATCTTCGTTTCCTATGTTTGTGACAAGGAATTGTATTGTCTTCCGGATTCCTCTTGTTTGTATGTCAAGAGTGATGTAGTGTGTGATTTTTCTGGCTTGATTTGCGGTATTGTCGATGTTCCATATCTTCCGTGGTCTTTGCAAGGGTCTTTTCCCTAGCTTCATTCATTGTATGAATTTTTCACTCATAAAGCAATCGGTTGCTCCAGAGTCTACAAGTGCTTTTGTGTCGGCCATTGCGTTGCTAGTTCTGATAGAGACGGGGATGTGCATGGATCGAAATCGCGTAGTCACTATTACAGAATTGAATTTATGGACTGCCCTCACCCAGGCTGATGGGTTCAGGCGTTCTGAAAACCCTCCCTTCCAACGAGGTCTCTCATTACCAGTTCCTGTATGTCTTCTCCTGCTGTGGCCACTCCCCAGAGCCATGAGTCGGCTTGTTGTTGGGGAGTTTGTGTGCTTGATCGTGGGACCGTCGGTTGTTCTTCGTCGCATACACTTCTGTCATCGACCACAGCTTCTCGTCCTTGGCTGGGATGTGGGGTCCAGTTTCGTTGGTTGTTATTACTCAACCTGTTCCACGTGTGCTGGGGGCAGTTATGACTCAGATGTCCCTTTTTGTGGCACATGTAACACTCAACTTCGCGTAAGTCTCTTATCCTTCCTCTTTGCAGGTTTCCTCCTTGGGGTACATACCCTCCTCGAGGCATAGTTGCCGGGTTCATTTCTTCGCTTCCTGTAACGCGACCTCTGGTTCTTCCGGCTGATGTATCCATGGCATTTGGATCTGTCAACATTCGTTGTGGCATCCATCCCCTCGGGCAGGAGGTGGTTGCCCCTCCTCGATGTGCTTTAAGTTGGGCCTTCATGTGAATATAATCTTGTTGACGGTTTATGGCTGCTTGCTTCCATTGATCATAAGTGGCTGGTCTGTCGAGTTCCAGGACCTTTTGATATAGTCCTGTGGGTAGCCCATCCATGAATGCCTCAATGGTTTGCAGCACATCAAATCGATACTCAGCTAGTTGGATGAGTTCTTCTATTTCCACAATATATGCGTCGATGTCTTCTCCTTTCATTTTTACTCCTGCACAGAGTATGGATTGCGCATTCTCTTTGGCCAGGCTGTTGGCGAATCGTCTCGTGAAGGAGGACGCTACTTCATTCCATAGGCATTCATCTGCAGTGTTGATCCCTCCCTGTATTTGTCAGGCTAGCCATTGGTTGACTGCCATGACCCACTCGTTAACTTGAGTGCCTTTGATATATGTGAGAAAGAACATAGCTCATTGATATGGGTTGATCATAAGGGCATTGTCATTGTTGACTGCCCAATATAATTCCCATTCGTTGATGAAAAGGGTTGTTTTCTTCCTATCCCCGTCGTAAATGGTGGGAGGTTCTCCCACCAACTTCCCTTGATGGGCTTGTGGCATGGGTATCGGTGGTGGTCCCCACCCTCCTCCAGGTGGTCCCCCTGGCGGTACCCCTCCTCCTCTGGGATATCCTCCTCCTCCAGGGAATCCTCCTCCTCCTGGGAATCCTCCTCCTCTGGGGAATCCTCCTCCTCCAGGGAATCCTCCTCCTCCAGGGAATCCTCCTCTGGGGACCCTCCTGTTGGGTTGATCATCTTGGGGAAGTCAGATAGGGGGGAGTTCTGGTAATTGTTCTGGTCCCCTGCTTGGTGGGTCCGCTCTGTCGGGTCCAGTGGCCCTTCGCAGTGCCGCTTCTTCGTCTATGATGTTGACGATGCAGCTGATTCGATGTCCAGTGTTGTCGTCAATAAGTTCCTCTGTCCTTGGTTCTTCGGTCATGGTGGCCATTTCTGGTGGATTAATATGAATGGACTCAGCTAGGTTGGTGAGACCTTCCTCTTCAGTAGTATTCCCGGGTTGTCCTAACTCGATGGTGTCCTCTTCCGATTGTTCGCTTCCCTGTTCCTCTCGGCTGTCTGAAGAGGGGGCAGGAGTTCTTGGTGTTGGGGGAAGTTGTCCATCTATTGCTCCTACGTTTCCAGATGTTTGTACTTCGTCCTCAAATATGTCACAATGGTAATCGGGTCCTGCTGGTCAGACTACGTTCCACACTGCTTCAGGTGCGTTCCAAGTGATTTCGCACCAGCACACGTAGATGTGATTGAACTCAACTGGGTAATATTGACTTGGTCTTGTAGGGATGTTGACGAAGTATCCGGTGCTTCCTCTGACTGTCCTCCACCTGGCTGTTTTGAGGTAGATTAGAGGGACGTTTCGTTCTCCTCTTTCTTCTATTGAGTAGGGTGCGAAGGCCCAACATTCTCGAGTTGTAAAGCGCGCCACAATGAGCTTGGTCTTAATGTTATGTTGCCACTGAATGTTAGCCTTGACTTAGGCCTTTGGACGACGCGCGATACGACTTTGGCAATGACAGATATACATGGACTTCGATGGGTCACGTGATATAGTGGTCACAAGGTTGGATGACACTTGAACACGAGACAATGGTTCCTTCTTGAGTACAAGTAGAGAAAGGGAGAGAGCCCTTATATCTCGCAGAGTAGAAGAGAAGACAAGTGGCGATTCAAGAAGACCAAGCTGAGGTCTTGGTCTTCAACGACTACATCTTAAGTACTACAATAAGAGGGCTTTAAAGCGCCTCTTGAACCTGAAACCAAGTATCGCTATCCTAGGATTGAGTCATACTATCGTACATGTGATACTCGTGCTGACTGATGGTAAGTCCGTGACTAATTACCCCTTACTCGAGTAGTCACAACCTATGAGTAAGTGTCTTCTGAACGCAAACGTAACACCTGCACTAGTTCGAGATGAAAAGAGAAATAACTAAAATAAAATAAAATAAAAACTAGAAAAAAATATGCAGTGAGAGCAACGGCGGTGGAGTGGCCTGTGTGTGCCCCGTGACACATGTGAGGGTCAGTGCAAGGGGTGGCATGGTAGCGGTTGTAGTGGCTACAGGATTGATGAGGTAGCAGGGTGTTGACGTGGCAGTGATGGGGTTTGGTGGCGGCGACGACAGGGTATGGCCTGTGTGCGCAAGAGGAGAGGTGGCGGCGACGGCGATATTGCAGTTGACATCATCTTGCAGAGGTTCGAGATGAAGGGAGAAAAAAAGAAAGAAAACTTATCTAGCTGGCACCAAACACAGCAGGAAGGTGATGGCAATTGCAGGACAAAAGAGTGAAGGGGCATGGGGATACAGGCCAAATGTGAGAGGGCCATGTAGCCAAAGGGGGGACAATACGATGGCGTGGGAAAAGTTGCTTCCCACGTTTGACTTTAGTTTTTGCGCAGAGGGTGCAGACAGTACGCCCTCGTCCTTGTCCACCGTGCAGTCCCCTCCTATCTGTGCTCGCTCCTTTTTTCCTTTTTTCCCTTTCATCTGAACCTGTCAGCTGCAATGTCATCATCGTCACCGCCTCCACCTCACCTCACCCTCACACAGGCGATATCCTGTCAGCGCCACCTTAAAAGAGCCTCAGATAAGTCATTCCCCCTTTTTTTCCCCTTCGTCTTTAATAGTGCAGGACACCTCCCCTCAACACAGGCCCGTTGCACTCCCCGTGGCATGCAAGCACCCACCCCACCTCCCCTTGCGCGCATGCAGGCCACCCTTTCGCTGTCATTGTCGCCACATGTGTAGGTCGTTCCACTCGCGTGGCGGCCCCCATTGCGCCCCCCGGTTTATGCGCCCCACCCCGCCCCACCTGCGTCCTCCCCTGCATGCTGGGGGGTGCAGGAGGGACAGCGCGCCCCTAGTCCCCTCTTCCCTGGCTATGCCGCATGCAAGGGGAAGGGCTGCATGCAAGGGGAGGGGGAAGGACCAGGGGGGATGCACGCAAGGGGAAGGGCTGCATGCAAGGAGAGGGGGAGGGTTTGTGAGCGAGCAAGCGAGTGGGGCTGCGCACAAACAGAAGGGGGCATGCACCCTTTCTGCACCCCCTGCGCCCAGTAGATCAACTTAGAAAAATTCCATGTACTGTATTAGTTAATAAAATTTAATTTCTGCTTTTCTTGAACACTAAGTTGACTTAAATGTGACTTCTTGCCACCTTCCTTTCTGGGGATGTGACACTTTGCAGAAA
>WNGR01007392.1_pt1 | contig 11645 bp, 10 predicted proteins | sample 5407581 | NCBI WGS metagenome assembly WNGR01 (sample SAMN13153383, study PRJNA577476) | soil metagenome | isolation source: 80 cm soil or saprolite under Garry oak tree replicate 2 | place: USA:California | collected 2016-06-15
GGAACGCTACACGCTGGCCGGGGATCTGACCATCAAGGGCACCACCCGGCCGGTGTCCCTGCAGGTGACGAAGTACGGGGAGTTCAACGACCCGGGGATGATGGGGCACCGGATCGCCTACGGTGCCACTACCAAGATCAACCGGAAGGACTTCGGGCTGAGTTTCAGCATGGTGCTGGATGGCAAGCTCGTCGTCGGCGAGGAGATCCAGATCATGATCGAGGGGGAGATCGTCGAGCAGAAGGAGGACGCTGCAGCCGGGACCAGCTGATCGAGGCGAACCTGCCTGCGGTCATGGCCGGGGGTGATGTGCCCTGGTGGGGAGTGGTCTCCTCAGGTGCCGCTCCGGTGCTGCTGGTCAGCGGGTGGACGGTCGCTGCCAGGCTCCAGCCAGGCTCTTTCAAACGCGGTAGCCAGCTCCGTCAGCGCCCTCGCGGCGCAGGGCGCTGCCGGCCGGTGGGTGATGACGTTCGCGTTCCTGATCGCCAGCGCCTGCGAGGTGGCAACGGCCTGACGCTAAGCTTGTCGTTTAACCTGCTCGTTCGCGCTGCGCTTTGAGGCTGGGTTCTCTTCGGGTGGTTTTCCCCACGTCGTGGCGGGGTGCGGGGTGGCGGTTCTTCGACCCTGGCGGGCGTCCGGGGCCGGGCTTGCCGGGTTTCGGCGCGCCGGCCGGGCAGGGGATGGTCGCGCGGATGTTCCGAAATCCGCGGCGGACCCGGGCCGGGGTGAGCCGCCCCGGCGGGGCGGGTCGTTCCCAGGGCAGGCGCAAGTCGTCGGCGAGCGGCCGGGCAAGCCGGAGCTGGGCGTGGCAGGTGATGATCAGCCAGGTCCACCGGTCAGCAGCCTGCGGGCTGCGGATTTTCGGGGTGGTCCAGCCGAGGACCTGCTTGAACAGCCGGAAGGTGTGCTCGAGGTCGAAGCGGCGCAAGAACGCCTGCCACAACCTGTCCACCTCAGCGGGCGGGGCGCCGGTGGCCGAGCACCACAGCCACACGGGCTTGGGGTCGCGATCGCCGGGCAGGTGATCGACCTGGAGGCGGATCAGCGTGCCGTCGATGACGGGCAGGTCGCCGTCGTGGTCGAGCCAGGCGGAGCGGTGGGTGAGCCGGGGGTGCAGCCGGTCCCAGGCGTGCGCCACGGCGGTGCCGTACCGGGTGGTCTGGGTGGTGGTGGTCACCGCCGGGGCGGGCCAGCTCGCCGGGTCAGCGAGCTTGAAGTCCGTCCCGTGCCGGGGCGGCCGGCCCGGGCCAGGCCGCCGCTGCGGCGGGAAGCACAAGACCCGGTCGCTGCGCAGCCGGCCCAGCACCTCCACCGGCAGGTCAGCGAGCCGGCACGCCAGCCGCATGGGGTCATACCCGGCGTCGAAGATCACCAGGATGGCCGGATCACCCTCGCGCCAGTGCCCGGCAGCGATCAGCCGGGTTATGACGTCGCGGACCTGCGCGGCGGTGACTTCGGCCTCATCGTCATCGGGCCCGAGGCGTACGGCGTCCAGCACCGCGGTCCACGACGTGCGGCCCGGTTCCAGGGCCGCGACCACCGAGTAGGGCCAGCCCGGGATCATCTGCGCCTGCCCCTTGCCCCGCCCGTAGACGTGGCAGAACAACCGCCGCGGGCTGGTGGCCGCGCCCGGCCGCAGCCAGTTACTCACATCCACCGCCAGCATCAGCCGCCCGCCGGCCGCCCGCGGTAACGGCAGCCCCGCCAGCGACCGGCGCAGCCGCCCGATGTCGATCCGGCCGTGGTTCACCGCGTCATACAAGGCGCCATGGCCGCGCCGGTGCCCGGGGGCCAGCGACAGCCCGGCCAGGGTCTTCACCGGCCCGTCCGCGCACAGCACCGCGTCGGCCAGCTCGGACAGCTCATCGGCGCGGGCGGTCAGGCAGGCATGAAAGTCCAGCCGGAAGCGCCCCAGCACGGCGAGTGGCCCGGCCCCGGCATACTCTGGCAAGCTGTCCATCACGGCCTTCGTTGTGATCATGGGAACTCTGGCGAGAACACATGATCATGCGAAGGCCGCGCTCATGCGCCGACGACACGCCGGGCACACCACCACAAGATCTACCAACAGCCACGGCTCAGCCCGGGAGGTTAAACGACAAGCTAAGTGGCATTGAACCTAGACCCAACGTCCACTCGCCAGGTCCCGGCGCCTATCGAGGAAGACGGAGCAGACAAGGACCGATCAGAACCTATGGGCAGCCACGACCGAGACCGATATCTCCTGACCGGTCTGCGCAGGGCCCTACGCCTCGGTCACTTCCCGAGAATGGTCATGCACCCGCTTTGCAGCACCGTTCCATCAGAGCCGATCACCCGGAGGAAGAGGTCGAAGGGCATAGTCGGCCCACTGCCGCGACCGCCGCGCTCGAACTCCACTGCGCCCGCACCGCCAGCCGACGTGGTCAGCGTCGCGACCGGAACGAAATCGGTGCTCGTACAGATGCCGTCGGGCGCGTCGATGGCCCGGGTAACAGTGAAGGTGGTGGTCGGGGCGGCATCGTGGATGTTGACCTTGACCTGGGCATCGAAATCGCCCTTCCCCTCACTTGTTGGGGAAACGATGACCAGGCCCATACCCTGCCCCGTCACCGCCGTCAGGGCGCTCATTGCGCCGGTCGGACCGGCTATGGCCGCGGGCGCCGCGGCCATAGCCGCGCTGGCCGCGAACAGGACAACGACCAGCCCGCGGAGACCACATATTCGGAGCATGACACGCCCCTCTCGCTCGATCTGCCGGTGCAAGGGAGAAGCCGCCGACCGCACGCCCGCAATCCGCGAACGCCATAGCCAGGCTGGCCCCCCTGACATCGGCCGCTAGTGGCTACACACTCCTCCCGCCGATATTGCACCGTCATGGCCGCACAACCGGAATCCCGTCCGCAGATAAAACTGCGACTGCGGTCAGCCTGGGCAATTGCCGGGGTCGGTCCGCTCGATACGATTGCTGCCACCGTGAGGCACGTTGAAGAATGTGACCGCCAAGACGGCGGGCACGGCGCCATTGTTGACGGCGTTCTGCTCGTCTTCGGGATGCTCCAGGAAGACCTGCCCGGCGGTGTAGGTGTGGACGCCGCACTCGCCGCCTCCGACCGGCTCGCTGAAGAGAGTGACCTCACCAGACTGCACGACCAGCACTACTATGCCTGGGTGCGAGTGCCAGCCCGAGAAACCGCCGGGCGCCTCCGTGTTCTGCGCCGTGACGACGTCGTTGCCCTTTCGCTGCTGGATCCCAAGGAGTGATCGGACTGCCCGCGCCCGATCAGCACGCTCGTAAACCTGGACCCGGCGTCCGCGCTGGCAACAGCGACCGCGCCCACCACTAGCCCCGTGGTCACGAGCCCCACCAGCGCCGCTCTCTTACCGAACATCGCTGCCTCCCCTGCGATTCAAGCTTGTCGGTTCCCCAGTGGCCGCTTCACCAATTGCGAGGGCCGAGCCGAGATGGCACTCCAGGAGCACTGGGCGCACGAGCGAGCACACCGGTGAACCAACGGATCAGTTCACCCGTACCCTCGGATGCAGCACAAGAAGGAAGAGCCCTGTTTGGGGATCCCTCTCCGGGTCCCTTTCGCGACACCTGGCGGTCGGCTGTGTACGTGACTATGGCCTGCAGCAACGCGATCCCGCGCCCTGGCGATACCACCCCGGCGGGGTAACATGAAGTTTTCCGTCAAGCACGCTACACCCCGGCCATCCTTGCCAAAAGACCCTAAAGCTTACCTAAATGTTAGGTATCACTAACTGCCGGACTGTCCCTATCCTTTGTGATCTTGCCAGCCCGGGGCAGGATGGCGCCGGTCCATGAGCGTGATCGTGCCCAAAGTGTGCCCGAATGGCCCGTTACTCTGACGTTCACGTTGGTCACAGCGATACCACCGGAGTCTGCAAAACCGTCGGCTCGGCCAGCAGGCACATGGCCGGAGCGTGCCCGCTACGTGCCCGTCAGCAGGGACGGCGAGGGATAGCCGCGGTCACTCACGGATGACCGAGTTAGTCAGCGCAGGTCACGGCATCGGCAGGTCAGGCGCGACCAGCGCCTCCGACTTCCCAAGCTGATAGTGCGTTACCCGATCGCCGTCCTGGCTGTTAGCCATGGTCACGGTCAGGCCGCTGGACAAGCCGGGTCAGTTCGGTAGCGACTGTCGCTGGGGTACGGCCGGTCGTGTCAACCACTGGCAGATCAAGCGACCCGGTACTCCCGGCCCGCGCGGGTGGCCTCCGCAACACGATCCGGCCCGGCGTGCACGGCAAGTCGCTCCTGCAGCGCCGTTCTAAACTGCTAATCAAACTGTCCTAGAGCCAGCATATTGCCTTCGCTATCTTTAAACCAGGCCCCCTTGCTCTCCCCCAGCGTTGCCACACCATTGAGGGTCTTTACCTCCGGCGTGTCGTACTCTTCAAAAACCACTCCCCGGGCTTTGAGATCGGCCACTTCGGCCTCGATATCGGGCGTGTTCCACGTCATCTGGGTATGGGTTCCGCTCGCAGTTCCCCCAGAAGGAAAGACAAGAAACTTGGTCGCTCCACCACAACGGTAGAAGAGGCCATCCGGTCCTTTGCTTTCCGGGGTCAGCCCCAGCTTGTCGGCGTAGAAGCGCCTAGCGCGTTCCAGATCCGTCGCTGGCAGCGCCGCGTGAATAGGACACTCTGACAACATACGCCGTCCCCGTCCATGTGGTCGTGCATGCCATTGTGCGTGCCTCTTGAGCGTACCCGGCCGAATACAAGCCGTGGAGTGAAGGCGGCTGGTCGGTGCCCTACGGCGATGCGGCCGTGAACGCCGCCTGGGCGAGGACATAGCCAGGGCTACCGCAGGTGGCGGGTTCCTGCTCGGCCGCCGGACCTACCTCGACTTCATCCAGGCCTGGCCGAAGCGGGCCACGGCCACCTACCGGCGCGGGGCGACAGATCTGGAACATCGGTCCAGAAGACGGCCACCCCTGGACTGTCCTGGACGACTTGCCCATGCCTACGGATCACAAGATCGTGCCCCACACGTGCCCGATCAGATGGTCGGTCAGGGATCCTCACGACCACTCGCGGACAGACCGATAGGGCTGCCGACCTGGGTCGCAGCAGGTAGCGCCCGTGGCCGAGGAACCCTGATAAGGAAGAGGTCGGAGGTTCAAGTCCTCCCAGGCGCACCCGTGGTACGGCCGGGATCGCCAAGCTGAGGTGTCGGTGCGCCGGGATCAGAAGTGTGGGAGCCAGTAACGATGCTGACGGTCGGCGGTTAGGCCGCTTCAGCCGCGGGGAATCACTAGGTCATGCTGCGCATGGCGTGCCGCAGCGCGTTTGTCTGCCCGCCTGGGCTGGGGTGAGGGTGATGCTGTCTTCCGGCATGCATGGGGCCGCCGGGCCGGGCACCCATCCGGTAACGATCACCATTGACAGTGAGCATCCCGGGCCGGTGGTCCCGGACGATTTCGCCGGGCTGAGTTTCGAGCGGGGGCCGCTCAATCCTGGCAACGCCGGTGTGTCGGGCAACCTGTTCAGCCCGGCAAATAACTCGCTCGTCACCCTCTTTCGCAATCTGGGCCTGGGCAACCTCCGCATCGGCGGAGGCACGGTGGATCAGCTGATCCCGGCGGGCACCGGCAGCGATGGCTTCACCGGAATCGACAACCTGTTTGCCTTCGCCGCCGTGGCCGGGGTGAAGGTGATCTACTCGCTGCGCCTGATCAGCCAGGATGAACCGCCAATCGGTGACCTGAAAGCGGTCCACGCCCAGGCCACCGGGCACATCTGGCGTCACCACCGGGAGAGTGTTGCCAGCTTCGCCATTGGCAACGAGCCGGACTGGCCTGCCTATCACAGGTTGGATCCGGCGATCTTTGAAGAGGCGTCGGAGAAGCCGGGCAGCGCGTACCCGTCCTACCTGACCCGGTGGCGGAGCATTGCCGCCGCGATCGGGGCCGCGGCGCCGGGAGCGGCGTTGTCTGGGCCAGATCTCGGGGCCTATGACAGGATGACCTACACTCCTGACGCGGACAACGGGGTGTCGTGGACCGAACGGTTCGCCCGCGATGAACGGGACTCTGGCCGGATAGCAGAGGTCACCCAGCACTACTACGTAGGGGGCAGCCCGCGGAGCACGACCGCGCAGCAGGCGATCAGCAACATGCTGTCCCCCGAATGGGTGACCGGCACCGCGATCGGGAATCAGCCGGCGCTTACCACGTACACTCCCTATCCCTGGCTCTACGCGAATAACCTCGCTCCGGTGGCCGCGGCGGGCCTGCGCTACCGGCTCACCGAATCCAATGACTACCTCCTGGGCGTTGCGGGAGCGAGCGACGCGTTTGCCTCGGCGCTGTGGGCGCTGGATCACCTGCATTGGTGGGCAGCCCACGGCGCCGCCGGCGTGAATTTCCACAACAGGCGGGGGCTCTGCACTGCCACGATCGTGCCCGATCCCGCCCGCCGCGGGGGCTATGTGATCAACCCGAAGGGATACGGCATCAAAGCGTTCACCCTCGGCTCGGCGGGGCAGGTCAAGCCCACCCAGATCCACAACCCGGACCGCATCAACCTGACCGCCTATTGCGTCGGCACGGCGGGCGAGGATTACCTCACGGTCATCAACAAGGCACACGGCGCGGGCGCGCCGGATGCCGCCGTCACGATCGTCCCGCCCGGCCCGCGGGTGCGAGGTGCGGAGATCATGACTCTCGCCGGCGGGCAACCGGGAGACGCCAGGGGGACGAGAGCCACGCTCGGCGGCGCCACGATCACCGGCGACACCCCCTGGGACGGCAAATGGAGCACCCTGCCCACCGACCCGCGCGCGAGAGTCAGCCTGACCGTCAAGGCCACCACCGCCGCCATCGTCAAGATCCACAGCAGAGGCTGATGCACCCCAACCGCCCAGCGGTGGCCATGCCCTCAGGAACGCCAGCAGGCGGTACACAGCAGTCACGCGTGGGCGATCGGCATCTGGAGCGAGGCGGGGCCGGGGACGACCGGCCGGCGTTGCTGGCCAGTAGCTGTTCTACTCGTTCTGCTCGCGTGTGGGGTTCACCGCCCGCCGGAGGCCGGTAGCCGGCGGCTCGCGGCCCCGGTATCACCCGGCGCTGGCGGAGTCGGAGCATGCCCTGTGGCGGGCAACGGCGGCGAAACCGGCCTTGGGCATTAATCCCGGGGCCTGGTCGGATCAGGCCGCGCCCGGGAGACCGGGCACGCCTTGTGCTGGCCCGGACGCGGCTGCTGTTGGGGCCTGCGCCGTGCGGCCGGTCTGTGGGCGGCTGGCGTTGGTGCGTGCGCCGTGATGGGTCACCATCGGTGACGCTGAGGGACAGTGCTATGGGCGGACGGCATGCGCCGCCCAAGCCAGGCACCGGCCTGTTCATGGCCGTGGTCTTGGCCGCGCTGCTGGCCCTGCTGGCGGCGGCGGTCATCCCCGCCGCGGTTGGCGGGTGAGGTGGCGGCTGCCCGGTGCCGGGGAAGACGGCTGGGACCTGCCGGCCCCGCGCTGTGCCGGCGGCCAGGCGCGCTCGCGGCTGGGCCAGGTGGCGGTGTGTTCCAGCCGTTGCCGCCGCTGGCCAGCGCGGCGAGCAGGTGCGGCCACCGCGGCCGCCGGTCCTGATCACCCGCCAAGTTCCGGTACCACGCGGACAGCGCTGTCCACGCGGCACTGATCCCGCCAGCCCGCGCGTGACCGGTCTCCTGGCGGCTGACACGGGCCGGTGCGTGGTCCTGCTGTACCACCGGATAAGTGACCCACAGGCCCGGGCTGTGCTGCTGGCAGTACGGGCACACCAGGCCGCCGACGGCATCATGCCGCCACCCGGCGCCGAGCGCGCGGGCGCGGATGTCGGCTTCGCCGAGCGCTGCTGGGTCTTCATACCGCGAGATGCAGGCCGCCATCTCACACCAGGCGGTGGGCCGTCTGATCCGGTCACCAAGAACAGCCCGCTCAGTGATGGCAACCGGCTCGGCGAGCGGGTCAGCGCGCACCCGCCCATCCGGCAGCCCCGGCTTAGGAATGCCGGGGGTCTGCAGGCCGGGGAGCCTGCCCTCGCGCGGCCGGGGAACCCAGCGTTGCCGCTCGAACGTCCTGGCGTGCCTGGGGATGGTTTTCGCCGTCACGCTGGCCTCCCCGAATGGTCCCCCCGCGTGGCCACGCGGCGCCGTAGGAGGATGAGCCCCGGCAGCGCCGCGGCGGGCCTGGGATCCCGAAGCTAGGCCGGGCTCCTCCTATTCATAGAACGCGGCTCAGCCTTGATCTGTTACAGCGAGCCGACCGGAATACGCAGGCTGGAACACAACTTGCGGCAATCGCAACTCACCAGCACGGCACCCCGCTAACCGGTGCCCACGCCGATCGCCAAATCTGCGCGCCGGAGTTAACCATGCTGGTCGGCAGCGACCTGCGCCAGATCGGCCGGTCCGGACATGAGAGCAAAGCCGAGTCTTCGTGACGGAGCGTCAAGCCGATTCCCCCCAACACGCCCAGCCTTTCGGGCCCCTCGGGGGTATTGGCGCGTACGCCGGTTGGCCGTGGCTTCCGTGACGGCGCGGGTCCGCGCTCTACCCGGTGCCCGCCGCCGTCAGCCAGGTGCCAGCGCGGCGGGCTAGGTTTGTCCGGTGGCAATGGCGCGATTCAAGGATCTGTGCATGGACGCGGGTGACCCGGCCCTGCTCGGCGCGTTCTGGGCCGCGGTGCTCGGACGCACGTGGGAGGCCAAGGACAACGGCGAGGGGCTGCTGGCAGGCCCGACGCCGCAGCACACGATCTGGGTAAACCGGGTGCCCGAACCGAAGATCGTCAAGCACCGGGTGCACCTGGACATCTACGCGCAAAGCCTGGCTGAGCTTAAGGCCCTCGGCGCACGCGTCTTGCGCCCGGCGGTGGAAGACCGGCGGTGGACTGTCATGGCCGACCCGGAGGACGGCGAGTTCGACGCGTTCCTGCGCCCCGAAGTCCCGGCCGAGCGGCTGCATGGCCTGGTGGTCGACAGCGCCGACCATGCGGCGCAGGCCCGATGGTGGGGCGAGGTCTACGGGGTCCGCGTCACCGAGAACGAAGGATGGTCCACGCTGGAAGGCGTGCCAGGCATGCCGATCCTGACCATGGACTTCGTCCCTGTGCCCGAGCCAAAGAGGGTGAAGAACCGCATTCATTGGGATGTCACGGTTCCCGGTGTGGCGCCGCTTGTGGACGCCGGGGCCACGGTGCTGCGCGAGCCTGACCAGGAGATCAGCTGGCACGTGCTGGCTGACCCGGAGGGCAACGAGTTCTGCGCGTTCCCAGGGTGACCCCACGGGCCAGCTCCAGCATCAGGCGCCCACGCGTCTGCCAGCTCGCACGCCGCTGCCGACTCCGGTCGGCCCGCGCATTGCACACGATCTCGTGGCCGATGCGCAGTCTTGGCCAAGTCCGCCGCTGACTTCACGATCAAGCCCCGAGCATCCAGAAACCCGTTCTGCTCGCTGTCCTCGGCGCGCGGCGCCACACGGATGAGTCACACGCGACCGCCGGGCATGGTTCCTGAGCAAGGCGGTTGCCCGGCCGCCGATGCGGTCCATGCTTGGCGTCAGGGCCGGGGTTGCGTTGCTCCGCGATGAGCGTGGATGGTTGACCTGTGACGCGTGCACCGAACCGGACCACGGCCGGCCTGTCGTCCTACCCCGACCTCGTGGTGATCTACCTGCGGATGAGGGTCAACGCGCCGCGGGGCCTGGCGACCCTCATCTCGTTCGGCTCGAAGATCCGCAAGTCGGTCCAAGCGCAGCCCGACGGTCTGCTGCTGCACGAGAACCTGCTGTTCTCGCTCTTCCCGCCGCACGCGGGAATGCGTCAGTACTGGCGTGACTTCGACTCGCTCGAGCGCTGGGCCCGGTCCGTGCCGCACCGGCGGTGGTGGCAGCAGTTCCTGCGGGACAGGGGCGGCACCGGCTTTTGGCACGAGACCTACTTCCGCGGCGGCCAGATGGAGTCGGTTTACATCGACATGCCGGGAACCGGCCTGGCCAAGTTCGCCCCGGCCAGGCCCGCCCGTGGCTCGCTGTTTTCAGCCCGCCGCCTGGGCCTGCGGGAAGGAAGTGAACCGCCGCCGGGCATCCCTGAAGAAGAGCTGTATCAGCGGTGAGGCCACGGCGACCCGGATCGCCTGGCTGCCCGCAACGCCGGCCAGCGACCGCTGGTTCTGCCCTACCGTCGGGGTATGCCTGCTAGGAAGCGGCCCACGCCCGAGGACGCGGCCACCGCCCGCCGGATCCTGCTCGACGGGCTCGCCCGCGACACTGACATCTTGGACCTCGTGACCGAGCTGGCACCGCTGCATCCCCGCAACAACACCTTCCCCGGCGAGGTCTTCCTTGGCCTGGCCGCGGACGCGCTCGACTGGTGCGGCGCCAGGCGGGCCGACCCGCTGGCCTTGGAGGGACTACGCGAGCGGTTCCTGCCCGAAAGCAGGTTCCGCGGCCGGCAACACAAGAAGTTCCAGTTCGCTGTTCTCGCCGCGGCGGCGCTGCACGGTGGGACCCAGCCGGACCTGCTCGACGAGATTGTCTGGTGGCAGACCGACGACTTCTGGCAGTACGCCTTGTTCGCGGTGGTTGCCTACATCCGCGCCGCGGCCAGCCGTGCGGGCGTCCCCGTGCGCCAGGCATGCCAGGATCTGGCCCCGCGCCCGGGCCACCTTGCGCCATAACAACCACTTCGGACCAGCTTGAAGTGGTCATACGACGATGGAGCGGCCGATCATAACGGCGGCTCAGCGCGTGGACTGCTATCGGTGAGACGACTACACTCTGCGATCGGTGTCAGCCGTGGATGTGCAGCCGCGTTGGCGCCGGGAGCTTCCGAGACGTCGTGCCAGGCCGGCAGGAAATCTGGGCGGCGTGGCTACATGAGCTTAAGGTGCGCAGTTCCCGCAGTTCGGCGGCGCCGACATGGCTGAAGATTCTCGGCTGAGCCATGCCGGAACCGTCGAACTCTTGCTAACGGTGCTCGATGTCGGGGCGCATGCGGCGCATGATGCCCGCAAGTTCGCTGATGCTTGCGTCACGGGTGGCAACGGCCAGGGTGCCAATTGTCCGGCTGGTTGCCCACACGCACATGGTCGCCCGGCCGGAGCCAGCCGTTGCTTTGGCGCATTCGGCACTTCCGCCGCCCGGCCCAGCCCGGACCTGTGTTGGACGGCCCACCGCCCCATGGCCGGCGATGCCAGCGGCGATGCCAGCCATATAGGTGCTGAGGTTCGTGGATGGATCGCCGAAGCTTGAGGCCGCATTGACGCCAAGGAAGATCAGCCGCACCGGACCTTTGGCGGCCGGATCGGTCCAGCCCGGCTCGTCATAGACCGCCGCCGTGTAGGACGAAGCCGCGCCTAGCCACGCGGGCTTGAACCGGCTGCGCAGCTGTGCCAGGACGACACGGTAGATGGTTCGTTCCGCCGCGTAGTCGCGGGTCAGCCCACCCGCCGCCGCCGGAGCCGGAACCAGGATGCGCGGGCCAGGCTGCGTTCCGCTGTCTTTCATCTGGGCCGAAAAATATACGAACAACGCCATAACCAGCACAACACAGCCGGCAGCCAGGCCCACGAGGAGCCAGCGCCCTGACCTCCTGCGCTGCCGTGGTGCGGCGTGTTGGCCAGGGTAAACGGGCTGGCCGCGGTGCGGGCCCTGGCCGGAAGTCA
>WNGR01007393.1_pt1 | contig 11645 bp, 9 predicted proteins | sample 5407581 | NCBI WGS metagenome assembly WNGR01 (sample SAMN13153383, study PRJNA577476) | soil metagenome | isolation source: 80 cm soil or saprolite under Garry oak tree replicate 2 | place: USA:California | collected 2016-06-15
TCACCGCGAAGATCGGCGTGCCGAACCTCTATGGTCTGGTGCAGGGCGAGGCCAACGCCATTGCGCCCGGAAAGCGTCCGCTGTCCTCGATGAGCCCGACCATCGTCAGCAAAGACGGCAAGCCGGTGATGGTGGTGGGCACGCCGGGCGGCAGTCGCATCATCACCGCCGTGATGGAGACCATGATCAACGCGATCGACTACGATATGAACGCGCAGGAAGCCGTCGACATGCCGCGCTTCCATCAGCAGTGGCTCCCGGACCTGACCAACGTGGAGAACTTCGCGCTGTCGCCGGACACCCGCAAGATCCTGGAAAGCAAGGGCCACACGATCGGCCCGCCGCAACCGGCCAACCATCTGGCGGTCATCATTATCGGTGCGCCCTCGCTCACCGGCAAGCCGGTCGGCAACAACAGGTTCTATGGCGCGAACGACCCGCGTCGCAACACCGGGCTGGCTGACGGCTACTGATCGTCATCGCACGATGCAACAAAGCCGGGTTCGGCGTATCTCAAGACAACGAGGCGGTGCTACTTCTCAAGCGCCACCTCAAGCAGCGCCTGCGCCTGCTTCGTGGCCTCGGTGAACGACGCCTGCTTCGGAGCTTGCTCGGTGAAGCAGCGCCTGAAAGCGTCTTCGGCCTTTTGGCGCAAATCGGCAAGCTTGTCGTAAGCCTTCTTGTCGATCTCCTTGAACCGAAACTTTTCGTCCGCCTCCGCGGCCCTCTTGTTGGTGTCGGCGCGCATCTTGGTGCATGCGGCTACCTCCACTTGCGGCTCGATCGAGCCGTAGGCGACGTACACCTTGCCGTTGGCCAAGGCGGTAACGAACACTTCGTCCGCGGTGTCTGGAATCTCGGATTGGGTGCGGCCTGCCAGAAAGCCATACGCGAACGTGGCGGCGGCCGGCTTGGCCATCGGCAGCGCGTTGAAATTGATCACGGCCGCATCGGTCGATATCGCCTGGGTATAGAAGCTCTCGGCCTTCAGCGCCGCGCCGATCTGTTGGGGCACATTTTTCACGCCCTTGTCCCACCAGTTCTTGTGCGCGCGCAGCCAGCGCTCGAACAGGTGCTGTGAGGTGACGATGATGTGGGCTCTCGGCGCGACGTATTTGTCGCCCTCGCCCTTGCCGGCTTTCTCGCCGCCCTTCCCGGTCTCGGAATCGAAACGCAGGCCGTCGAGCATGCCAAAACCCTGGTCTCCCTTGTAGAAGGTATCGAGATTGAGAACGGGTGGGCCATATCCCTTGCGGGCCGGCTCGGCCAGGATTGCCGCCATCTGCGCCCCGAGATCGGCGCGGGCCGCGTCTTCCGCCTTGCGGGCGTCGTCGTCAAAATTTCCGGCGTCGTAGCGCTTTGAGAATTTGTCGATCGCCGCATCGCGCGCGGCGACATAGCGATCCTCCAGCGCGGCGCCCGGCGGGGCGGCAACCGCACTTGAAAGGATTGCGAGGGGACAAAGGAGAACGGCAAGTCTGACAATGGCGCGCATAGTTGTGCGTCGCCGCCATTGCCGATCGGGTTCAATTCCGTAAACAAGACTGCCGTACCGGCCCCCGCCGGCGGCGATCGCCACCAGCGGGAGCAGATGCGGCCCTGAACTCAGGCTGCCTTGTCAGGCCGCTTTGGATTTCAGGCAGCCTTAGATTTCAGGCCGCTTTGGATTTCGCCACGTGGGTGGCGATCGCATCCATCAGCGCCGGGGACAGGCAATCATAGGGCTCGAGTCCGAGCTCCTTCAGCCGGTGCCGGATCCCCTCCATCTCGCCCGGCTTGACGCCGGATTCGATCACGGACGACACGAAGGCGGCGAAGCCCGGCGCCGCCGAACCCTGTTCCTGGAACAGTTCGGGATGGATGAAGTCGAGGCCATAGAACGGATGGCCCTTGTTCTCGATGCGGCCGTACATGTGGGTGCCGCAGGCCTTGCAAGCGTGGCGCTGGATCGCCGCCGAGGCGTCGATGACATGCAGCTTGTCGCCGTTTTCGAGCACAGTGACGTTCTCGCGCGGCACCACCGCAACCACCGAGAAGATCGCGCCGGATGGTTTCCAGCACTTGGTGCAGCCGCAGGCATGGTTGTGGGCGACGTCGCCCTTGATACCGACCTTGACCTGCTTGTCCTTGCATTTGCAGACCAGGATCCCGCCGGCAAAATGCCCGGAGCCTTTCTTGACGCCGCCGTCGATGGATGGGTGGATGTGAACAGTCATGGACCTATCCTCCTGATGTTTGACGCGATGGATTTAGAACACAACGACCGAACGGATCGACTTGCCCTCATGCATCAGATCGAACCCCTTGTTGATCTCCTCGAGCTTGAGGACATGGGTGATCATCGGGTCGATCTGGATCTTTCCGTTCATGTACCAGTCGACGATCTTCGGCACGTCGGTGCGGCCGCGCGCGCCGCCGAACGCGGTGCCCTTCCAGACACGGCCGGTGACAAGCTGGAACGGCCGGGTCGCAATTTCCTTGCCGGATTCGGCAACGCCGATCACGACGGAAACGCCCCAGCCGCGGTGGCACGCCTCGAGCGCCTGGCGCATCACGGTGGTGTTGCCGGTGCAGTCGAAGGTGTAGTCGGCGCCGCCGTCGGTGAGCCCAACGAGATGCTGCACGATGTCGCCGCCGACCTTGGTCGGGTTGACGAAATGCGTCATGCCGAATTGCCGGCCCCAATTGTCCTTGGAATCGTTGATGTCGACGCCGATGATCTTGTCGGCACCGACCATCTTGGCGCCCTGGATGACGTTGAGCCCGATGCCGCCAAGGCCAAACACGATCACGTTCGAACCCGGCGTGACCTTGGCGGTGTTGACGACGGCGCCGACGCCGGTGGTCACGCCGCAGCCAATGTAGCAGCTCTTGTCGAAGGGCGCGTCCTCGCGGATCTTCGCCAATGCGATTTCCGGCAGCACGGTGAAATTCGAAAAGGTCGAACAGCCCATGTAGTGGAAGACCGTCTCGCCCTTGTATTTGAAGCGCGAGGTGCCGTCGGGCATCACGCCCTTGCCCTGGGTGGCGCGGATCGCGGTGCACAGGTTGGTCTTCTGGCTGAGGCAGCTTTTGCACTGGCGGCATTCGGGCGTGTAGAGCGGGATCACGTGGTCACCCGCCTTCAGCGAAGTGACGCCGGCGCCCACCTCACGAACGATGCCGGCGCCCTCATGGCCCAGGATCGACGGAAAGATCCCCTCGCTGTCGAAGCCGTCGAGCGTGTAGGCATCGGTGTGGCAGATTCCGGTCGCCTTGATTTCGACCAGGACCTCGCCGGCTTTCGGGCCATCGAGATCAAGCTCGACGATCTCAAGCGGCTTCTTGGCCTGGAAAGCGACTGCGGCGCGCGTCTTCATCCTAAACTCCATTCTCACGTTTAAAGGGGTGGCTAAAACGCCCTGTTACCACACACCTCGCGCATTCAACATCATCGCTTCATCACTTGCCCATGCAGGACGTTTCCGCCTTGGCGTAGGCTTCCGGTTTATCCTCGTGCTTGGCCGGACGCACGCGCCCGACCGCGTCATTGGCGCGGGCACGCAGATAGACGTAGAGATCGTCCATGTAGCAGGCGACGTTCGGGTTATCGCCGAACGCGGGCATCACGTTCTCCTGCGCGGTACCGACATTCTTGCGACCGCTCGCGACCACGCCGAGGAAGTCGCCATAGCTCATGGTCTTGAGCGAGTCCTTCAGCGCCGGCGCGTAGGTCGAACCCATGCCATCGGGACCGTGGCAGACGTGGCATTCGGAGTGGTAGCGGCGATACCCCGAATAGGTGTACCAGTCCACGGTGCCGTCGGCGGCGACCTTGAAGGTCGGCGTGCCGTCCTTGTCGAGGTATTTGCCGTCCTCGGATTTGACCGCAGCCGGATCGGCGGCGTCCTCGGCGAAGGCAAATCCCCGGGTCGCCACGAGGATCATCGCAGCAACCACAACCCAGATCTTGCGCAAGAGCTTGTCCTCGATATCGGGTGCAGGCGAACCGGCGCATGGGAGAGATCCATGCGCCGGGTCGAGGTTGTCAGCTCACTGCGGCAGCGCGAACACCGTGAGCGCGCCACCGAGCGCGGTGTAGTTGCTCAGCGCTGCATAGCCACCGACGGCACCGAGGCCTGCGGTCGGATCGGTCAGGCCGGCCGCAAGGCCGATACCCGCCCAGCCGCCGACGCCAGAGAGCACGGCCACATATTGCCGGCCGCCCTGCTCATAGGTCGTGACGTTGCCGATAATGCCGGACGGGGTCTTGAACTTGTAGAGCTCCTTGCCCGTCTTGGCATCGACTGCCTTGAGGTAGCCTTCGAGCGTGCCGTAGAACACCACGCCGCCGGCGGTCGCGAGCGCTCCCGACCAGACCGAGAACTGCTCCTTGTTCGACCAGACGATCTTGCCCGTCTTGCCGTCCCAGGCGATGAAGTTGCCCATGTTGGTCTCGCCGGGAGGCGGATACATCGACAGCGTCGCCCCGACATAGGGCTGGCCGGCGGTGTAGCTCACCTTGAACGGCTCATAGTCCATGCAGACGTGGTTGGTCGGCACGTAGAACATCTGCGTGTCCGGAGAGTAGGCTGCAGGCTGCTCGTCCTTGGAGCCGAGGGCTGCCGGGCAGATGCCCTTGTTGTTGTGGTCCTCGCCCTGCTTGTCGGTCGAGTACTGGTCAAGAACCTTCGGACGACCATAGGTCGGCGAGTTTCTGTCCATGTCGACGCCGGAGGTCCAGTTGACCTTCGGATCGTACTTGTCGGCAACCAGCAATTCGCCGGTGGCGCGGTCGAGCGTATAGCCGAGGCCGTTACGATCGAAATGCGTCAGCAGCTTGCGCGGGGCACCGCCGATCGCCTGGTCGCTGAGGATCATCTCGTTGACGCCGTCATAGTCCCACTCGTCATGGGGCGTCATCTGGTAGACCCACTTGGCAACGCCGGTGTCGGGATCGCGCGCCCAGATCGTCATCGACCATTTGTTGTCGCCGGGACGCTGTTTCGGGTTCCAGGTCGAGGGATTGCCCGATCCGTAGTACATCAGGTTGAGCGCGGGATCGTAGGAGATCCAGCCCCAGGTGGCGCCGCCGCCGATCTTCCATTGATCGCCTTGCCAGGTCTTCAGGCTCGAGTCCTTGCCGACCGGCTTGCCGAGCGCGGTGGTCTTCTCGGGATCGACCATGATCTGGTCGTCCGGCCCTTCCGAGAACGCCCGCCAGACCTGCTTGCCGGTCTTGATGTCGTAGGCGGTCATGTGCGCCTGGACGCCGAACTCGCCGCCGGAAATTCCGACCATGACCTTGTCCTTGATCACGATCGGCGCCGAGGTTCCGGTCGCGCCCTTGCCGGGATCGCCGTTCTTGGCGGACCAGACGACCTGGCCGGTCTTGGCATCGAGCGCAACCAGCGTGGTGTCGGCCTGATGCAGGAAGATCTTGCCGTCACCATAGGCGACGCCGCGGTTGACGGTGTCGCAGCACATCACCGGAATGACGTTCGGATCCTGCTTGGGCTCGTACTTCCAGACGATCTCGTTGTCCTTTGAAAGATCAAGGGCATAGACCTTGTTCGGGAACGGGGTGTGGACGTACATCATGTTGCCGACGATCAGGGGACCGCCTTCATGGCCGCGCAGCACGCCGGTGGAGAACGTCCAGGCCACCTGCAGCTTGCCGACATTGGTCGCGTTGATCTGGTTCAGCTTCGAGTAGCGCGTATTGGCGTAGTCCCCGGTCGGCATGACCCAACCCTTCGGGTCTTGCGACATCTTGTTGAGTTCGTCGTTGGCACTGACGGGGCCTGCGGCGAACGCCGCGATAGCGCCAACACAGGTCGTGAAGAGCACCTTGCGCATCGTTAGTTCCTCCCAGATTATGAAGCTCGGGTTTGCCCATTTTTCTTCTTGGTTCCCTATGCGTATCCCGTTCGGGAATGGGAAACTTGCCCAAGAGGGAAGCGCGCTTGCTCATGAGCGAAACCGGACGAAAATTTTATTCGTCGGCCAGCCCATCAGCGGACACTGCTCGATCCTGCAGTGCGGTAGATCAGAACATCTTCCAACCCCGTCCGCACGACCGAGGGTTGAGGTTCCCCTTGACGGCGGGGAAACTTAGTCGGAGGATTATCGCGTGGATGCCGGGACCGAGCTGCGCACGCACTTACAATCGTCATAAATTGCCTCAAATGTCGCTTCACCGTGGCCAAGCTGCATGTGGTGAATAGGCACGCTCCTACTTTGAATCGGTGACTGGATAATGTCCGACACAGTCCACTCCCTCAGCACGTCCGGAATGACGCCGAAACGGCAGGTTCAGTGCTGGACCGATGCATTGACGGATCTCTGCGGCCACTTCGATGTCGATCCGCTGGAAGCTTTGTCATTCGACGGACGAATCAACTACACGACGGTCTCGCGGTTGAAGCTCTGCCAGATCGAAACGAGCCAGCATCGCATCGCGCACACCGTGGCGGGCGCCGGGCTGAGCGAACATCCCTATGTCAAGATTCTGTTCCAAACCCACGGCATCTCCTATTTCGAACAGGACGGCCGCCACATCGAGATCGCGCCGGGTGATTGCCTCGCCTACGACGTGTCCTGCCCGCACTCGATCATCAGTCCGGCTCACACCCGGCACGAAGTCGTTATCGTGCCGAAGGATCTGCTGCAGGAGCGCGGCTTCCGCCTGGCGAAGATGTCGGCGTGCAAGCTTTCGGCGCGCACCGGGACGGGGCGGATCGCCCATGATTTCGTGCACGCCGCGTTCGACGAAGCGACCAAGCTGTCGCCCCACAACGCCGTCGGCGTCGCCGACTCCCTGATCGACCTCTTGCTGTTGCCGCTTCGCGAAGCCGACACGATGTTCGATCGTGGCGGCGCCGAGGCGACCTATATCCGCGCCCAGTTCTTCATCCGCGAACATTTACGCGATCCGGATCTTAGCATCGACCGGATCTCGGCAGCGCTCGGCTGCACCAAGCGCTACCTGCACATGCTGTTCAGCGACCGCGGCATGACCGTCAGCGACTATATCTGGCGTACGCGGCTGCAGAACTGCCGCCACGAGCTCGAGACCCAGGCCGGAAAGACCATCACCGACGTCGCGTTCTCGTGGGGCTTTTCAAGCTCCTCGCATTTCAGCCGCGTGTTCCGGAAGTATTTTGGAATCGTGCCCTCTTCGATCCACAAGATGCAGCACGCCCCCCTGTCTCCGGACGTTTCGTAAGGCGCCTCGCCTGGCGCGCCGGGCTTTTTTCATGCTTCCCCGCATCAAAGCCTGGGCACGCCGTCTCAAACGCGACAGCCATGCCGTCTATCTCGCCTCCCGCGATCCGCGCGTGCCATGGTACGCCAAGGCGTTAGCCGTCGCGGTCGCGGCCTACGCACTTTCGCCGATTGATCTGATTCCGGATTTCATTCCACTGATCGGCTATCTGGATGACCTGATCATCGTCCCCTTGGGGATCTGGCTCGTGGTGCGGCTGATCCCCGACGAAGTCATGGTTGAGTGTCGCGCCAGGGCAAATGAGGCCGGACAGCGCCCGGTGAGCCGAACGGGAATGGTCGCGATCGTTCTCATCTGGATAGCCGGAGCGCTGGCGCTGGGGTGGTTTATCCATGCCCGGTGGCAAAGGTTTTAGAACGTCGCCTTCAGCCCTGCGTAAAAGGCGCGCGGCCGTGCCGGGCTGATCGAACGGGGATCGGTGAAGTTCGCGTTGGGGATGGCGCCAGTATCGAAGAACGTACCAAAGGTCGCGTAACGGTTGTCCAAGACGTTGTCGACGCGGCCATAGATCTGGAATGTCTTGTTGATCTGATAGGAGGCGTGGACATTGAAGGTGGCATAGGAAGGCAGCTTCTGCGCCTGATTGGACTCGTCGCCAACGAAATACTGGCTGCTCACGAACAGCGCGTCCCCGCCGACCTTGAAGGCGTCTGATATCGCATAGTCGATGCCGAGCTTGACCCGATGACGGGGAATGGCGGGAATCTGATTGCCGGGCGTAATCTGGACGTTGCCATTGGCATCGGCAAAGGGGCTGTTAGAGCCGACCTGCAGGGCATCGAGGAACCGCGCGTCCACGAAGGCATAACTGGCGCTGTACTGCACAGTCTTCGACGTCAGACTGACCTGCGCCTCGATGCCCTGGCGGCGCGTCGAGCCGACGTTCTGAAAATAGCCAAATCCCTGCAACACCGGGCTCGGAATGGCCAGGATATCGTCGGTATTGGTGGCACGGAATGCACCGAGCTTCCATCCGAGCGTGCCGATGTTCAGCTCCTTGGTGCCGCGCAGACCGGCCTCGATGGTGTGGGATACCACCTGCTTCAGCGGCGGATCGGAGACCAGGAAGGCCGCGATGATGCAGGGATGCGCGGGGTCGGCGCAGCCCAGTTCCAGCGGCGTCGGCGCGCGGTTGGCTTCCGAGTAGCCGGCATAGGCCGTCAGCTCCGGCGTGATCTTGTAAGTGGCGCCGATGATCGGATTGAAGCGGGTATAGGTGTCGCTGCCGTTGAGCGAAGTGCCGATCTGGTCTTCCAGCCTGATCTGGGCGAGATTGAATCGCCCGCCCCCGCTGATCGAGAACGCGTTGGTGACGTCGAACGTATCGAGTGCGTAGAGCCCGGTATATTGATTGGTGGTGCGCAGGTCGACCGGGCCGATTGAAACGGGATTGCCGGACTGCCCGAGAAAGATGCCGCTGCCGCTGACGACAAAATCCGAACCGATCGTCCCCAGTTCGGCGCTGGCGGTGAAACGCGTGACGCTGGAGTCGAAACTAGCGCCGACCATGAAGCGATTGTCGTGCCCAAACAGCTTGTCGGTGTTGGTGGCCTGCAAGGATACGCCGGTGCTGGTCGAGCGGGTTGTCGTCCGGTCGAGTTCTCCAAGCACGGCACCTGACGCGAAGGGATTTGCGAGCTGCGCGCCATTCAGACCGTTAGCGGGCGTGCTGTCATCGTTGAAGCATAGCAGCGTCGATGGGGCCGCGCATGGCTGGGCGCCAGTCGGATTGCCGTCGAGCACCTTTTGGTCGAACACACGCACATGCACTGAGCCTTCGAGCGTCCAGGTCGGCGTGGCCTCGACCTTCCCGGTCAGATTGACGTAACCGACGCGATTGTTCGTGGTCTGCGGCGTGGTGTAGGTCGCGCCCCAATATTGCTGCAGCAACTCAACCGGAGCGGTTGCGGAGGCGCCGAACTTGTTGTCGGCGACGCCCATGTTGACGTGGAATTCGTTGCCTTCGTGCCGATAACCGACATCGCCGTAGAAACGGCGAACATCCGACTGCGAGAAATTGCGAAAACCGTTATCGTGCAGGCCTTCGAGCGCACCATAGACGGAAAAATCATCGATCTGCTTGCCCCATTGCGCCGAACTCTGGATGCGCCCGAACGAGCCGCCCATCGTGTCGATCTCAGCGCCCTTGTAGTTGAAGCCGTCCTTCATCAGCACGTTGACCGCCCCGCCCAGCGCATTGAGTCCGAACGCGGGATTGTTGGTCACCACCGTAACCGACCTGATCGCGGCGGTCGGGATCAAATCCCAGTTGACGGTGTCGCCAAAGGCTTCGTTGACGCGTACGCCGTTCTGGTAAACCGCCAGGCCTTGCGGCGTGCCGGCGACGGGGGATGCGACGAAACCGCGGAATTCCACGTTCGGCTGAAACGGGTTACCGCTGGCTTCGTTGACGAGGACGCCTGGAATCTGCTGTTGCAGCGCATCCGCGATATTCAGCGAGCCGGTGCGCTGAATCTGCGCGGCGCCGAGCGCGTTGATGCCTGACGGAACCTTATCGACGTCCACTCCCGAGCCCGCCGTCGTCGTCGGCGCGGTCGGATAGACCAAAACCCGCCGCAGAGGTTGGGCAACACGGCGCCGGGTTCGCGCGTGGCCCGGCTTGGCCGTCGTTGCCGGTGGCGACACTTCGATGGCAGGCAAGACCTCGGTGGTACCGGCCGCGCTCTGCGCTTGCGCGCCATCACTCCCGGGGATCAGGCATATCGATACCGTTCCGATCAAAAGGAAACGCGCCCCCATCCCGTCCACCCGATCCCGTCCAGCCGTTGTGTCGTTCGCCGGTTCTGGCGGAACGATACTAACGAGCAGACGGAGATGCGCGCTACCCGCAATTGTCCCCGAACACTTCGGGAAGAATTCCCGAGGCGTGCTTCGTGTTCAATGCTGTACCCCTTTCGGCACCAGTGCCTCGACCGTCACGCCCCTATCACCGGAAACAACCGCAAGCGTACCGCCCAGCGCCAGAACCCGCTCGCGCATGCCGGTCAGGCCATGGCCAAGCTTGTGATCGGGCTGCAGGCCGCGGCCGTTGTCACTGACACGCACAAGCGCGCAGCCACGGCTGCCACGCAGGCCGGTCGGCTGTTCGGCCGGTTCGATGGTGACATCGATGTAGGTTGCACCGGCGTGGCGAAACACATTGGTCAGGGCTTCCTGGACGATGCGGTAGATCGTCAGATCGGCGATCTCTCCGGTTTCGCCGAGCGAATGCGAAATGTTCGTCTCAATGGCGACACCGGGATGCGATTCACCCCATAAACGCAGCAACGCCCCGAGCGCCTCGCGCAATCCCAGTTCGGCCAGTCCCACCGGGCGAAGTTTCTCGAGTATCCTGCGGTTGAACTGCTGCAGGGCGTTGACCTGTTCCAGGATCGCACCGCCATGCTTGCGCAGCGCATTCCTGTCCGGCTCGGAGACCTCGGAAAGCCGCATCAGCGCGCCTGCATGCGCGCGCAACGCAAACAGATAGGGTCCGAATTCGTCGTGCAGTTCGCGCGCAATCTCCTTGCGCTCGACGTCCTGCAGCGACACCGCGCGTTCGGCGAGCCGCCTTTTGTCCTCGACCGCCTCGCCAAGGGTAGAGGCCAGATGATTCAGCTTGGCACAGATCGCGGCGAGTTCCGGGGCGCCGCCCGGTTCGACGCGCGCATCATAGTACCCGGCCTCAATGCTGGTCATCGCCTGCGACAACGCCTGCAGGGGCGCCAGCGCGCGACCGACGACCGTCATCGTGATCAGGAACAGCGCCAAGGCGATGGCGGAACCAACTTCAAGCTGGGTGACGATGCCATCCCAGATCTCCGCCATTTCATCATCTGGATGCGACGTGATTACCAGCGATCCCGTTTTGCCGTGGACCGAAACCGGCACGCTCACCGACGTCTGTTCGGGATGAACGAGGGCTACGAACCAAGCCGGCGGCGAACGTGAATCGCTGTTTTCCTCGATACGGTCGCCCGCCCTCCCGGCTGCGTCATCCTGCCGCGTGACGCTGACATGGCGCAGCCGACTCAGGTCTTGGACGATCTGGTTCAACCGCGCGTCGGGATCCGGCGCCTCGTTCAGGCCTGCGACGATCGTTTCGACGAACTCGCGGGCCAGCCGGATGACGCTTTGATCTTCGGCCTGAACGCGCGGTCCGGCTTCCAGCACCAGCCGTCCGATGTTGATGAAAAGACCGAGCGCAAGGACCAGCGCCAGCAACAGATTGATCCGGGCGCGCAAGGATAATTTCTGCCACATCGATTTTGCCCCCGACCGCGCCGTATTTCGTCCCTCGCGGAGAGGAACGTTGACAGACATATGGCCCGACGTTCTAATCGGAGCGTATCGCAATCTCGACCGAGATGCATGACCG
>WNGR01007394.1_pt1 | contig 11644 bp, 10 predicted proteins | sample 5407581 | NCBI WGS metagenome assembly WNGR01 (sample SAMN13153383, study PRJNA577476) | soil metagenome | isolation source: 80 cm soil or saprolite under Garry oak tree replicate 2 | place: USA:California | collected 2016-06-15
CACCTGGATCATCGTGGTGAACTGGAACGGGGCCGAGCTCCTCCCCAGGTGCCTCGCCGCGCTCGCAGCCCAGTCCCACCCCGCGCACGTCCTGGTGGTAGACAACGGCTCCACCGACGCGAGCGCCTCGACGACGGCGGCTTTCCCCTCGGTCCAGTGGCTCCCGCTGGGCCGGAACCTCGGATTCGCAGCAGCCAACAACGCGGGCTTCCGGGTGGCGCTGACGGCGGGCGCGCGCTGGATCGCCATCATCAACACCGACGCCGAGGTGGAGCCCGGCTGGCTGGGAGCGCTCGTCACCGCGGGGGAGGCGCACCCTCAGGTCGGACTCCTGGGTGGCTTGCTGCTCTTCGCGGATGACCCGTCACAGGTGAACTCCACCGGCGTCACCCTGGACCGCTTCGGTCGCGCCCACGACCGGGACTTTCGCGTCCCCGTGGCTTCGCTCGCCACCTCCGAGGGCCCGGTCCCGGCCATCACCGGGGGCGCGGCGCTGCTGCGGGCCGACCTGCTGCGACAGGTGGGCCTCTTCGACCCCGCCTACTGGGCCTATTACGAGGACGTCGACCTCTCCTTCCGCGCCGCCCAGGCTGGCTTCGGCTGCTGGTACGTCCCTGCCGCGCGCGCCCGGCACGGCTTCGGCAAGACCTTCGGCGTGGACTCCCCGCGCCAGCGCTTCTTCCTGGCCCGGAACCATCTGCGGTTCGTGGCGAGGCATCTGCCCGCGTGGCGCGCGGCGCCCATCGCGCTCGGCTTCGCCGCCTTGCGCGCAACCGTGAAGGCGCCGCTCGAGCTCGCGCGGGGACAACCCGCGCTCGCCGCTGCCCACCTGCGCGGCGCCGCCGCGGGGGGCCGGATGGCCCTGGGCCAGCTGCTGCGGCGGTCGCGCCGCGCGGGCCCGGCGGTTCCCCCCGGCGCCGAGCCGTCGCCCTCCTCGTCAGCGACGTAGCCGCGCCAAGAGCTTCGTCCCGAACGCCCGCGCCACGGCACCGGCGCCTCCGCCGGCCAGCTCGCCGGGGACGAACAGACTGGGGCGGGGCAAGGCGGGTTGGTCGAGCAGCTCGAGGATGGTCGCGGCGGAGCTGGACCACCGGTAGCGATCCGCCGCCAGCCCGGCCGCCGTCCGCGCGCGTTCCCGCCCTGTCGAATCGAGGAGCTGCGCGATGGCCTGCGCGAGCCCGGCGGCGTCGCCCGGCTCCGCTCCGGCGCCCCACCCTTCCCGCTCCGCCTCGGCGGCGAGCGTATCGCCGCGCGTGCATGCCGCCGGGAGCCGCGCCCACAGGCAGTCGAGGAGACGGGTGCGGAAGGCCAGCTCCGCCTCCAGCGACGGCCGGTGCGCCGTGACGGCAACGTCCGCGTCGAGCAGGAGCGCGCCGCGCTCGGCGTACGGGATCCAGCGTTCCAGGAAGTGGACCTCGCGGTCGAGCCGGAGCGCGGCCGCGGCCCGGCGCGCCTCGTCGGCCGCAGCCCTCATCGTGTCGCCGCCAGGCCGGGCGCCGGCCAGGAAGACCAGGTGGCTCTCGCGGCCTCCTTCGCGCAGCGCGGCGACGGCCTTCACGGCGAGCGCGGGGTCCATCCAGTCCCACAGCCCGCCCCAGAAGAGCGCGATGGACGCGGTGGCGGGGATGCCGAGCCCGGCGCGCAGCGGCGCGCCGTCCACGCGAGGCGGCTCCTCGGGAAGGCCGAACGGGACCACCGCCAGCAGCCGCCGGGCCGCCGGATCTTCGGCCAGCGTGGACGGGGCAAGTCGACCCGCGGCGCCGAGCCAGCCCAGCCAGAAGGCACGCTGGGCCGAGGAGGCGCAGAGGATGTGGTCGGCGCGCGCGAGCAAGGCGAGGAGGCGGGCGCGGACGTGCGCCAGCGAGACGCGCTGCGCAGGAGAAGGGGCCGGTCCGAACTGGGCGAGCTGCTCCAGCTGTACGGGGTCGTACAGGTCGAGCACGAACCGTCCCGGGAAGCGGAGCGCCAAAGTGAGCGGGAAGTCGAAGCCCTGCGCGACGAAGACGTCGGCCCGGCGCAGTGAGATCTCGAGCGACGGCGGCTCGCCGGTCGCGAAGGGTTCGTCGCGGAGCTCCGTCGCGCCAGGCGCGATGACCGTGACCTCGTGCCGCGGAGCGATGCGGCGGCAGAGCTCGACCACCCGGATGCCGGGCCCGGCCATGTCGAGGCCGATCCGGTCCTCGCAGTGCCAGACGAGCTTCATGCGGTCTTCGCCTGCGGAGGCGGGGGGTGGAACCCCTGGAGCTCGCGGTACCGGTCGATGGCTGGAGCAGGCGCCCCGTCGAAGGCGAGCCGGCCGTGGTGCAACAGGATGACCCGGTCGCAGAGCTCGGTCACCGACGACATCGAGTGCGAGACGTAGAAGATGGTGCAACCGCTCTGCCGGATGGAGCGGATCCGCTCCATGCACTTCGCCTGGAACCGCTCGTCTCCGACCGCCAGCACCTCGTCGATGATGAGGATCTCGGGATCGACGTCGGCGGCAATGGCGAACCCGAGCCGGGCGTACATGCCCGAGCTGTAGTTCTTGACCGGCTGATCGACGAACTCCCCCAGCTCGCTGAACTCGACGATGCGATCCAGCTTCTGCGCCATCTCCTTGCGGCTGTGGCCCATGAGCGCGCCGTTGAGGAAGATGTTGTCCCGCCCGGTGAGCTCCGGGTCGAAGCCGGCCGCGAGCTCGATCATGGGGGAGATCCGGCCGTTCACCACCACCCTCCCCTCCCTCGGCTTCAGCACGCCCGCGGCGAGCTTGAGCAAGGTCGACTTGCCGGAGCCGTTGTGGCCGATGAGCCCCACCGACTCACCCGGCCGCACGTCGAAGGAGATCTCGCGCAGGGCCCAGAAGTCCTCGTACCCCTTGCGCTGGCGGAACCGCCCCAGCACCGCCTCCTTGAGGGTGTCGATCCGCTCCCGGTAGAGCCGGAAGGACATCCCAACGTCCTGGAAGGAGAGCGCGCCTGACATGATCAGAAGTGGTGGATGTGCTCGGGTTCGCGGGAGGTGAAGACGAGGAGGCCGACCGCGAAGACGATGGCGGTGGACAGAGACGCCGCGCCCAGCAGGGCCGCGTCGGGGAAACGGCCCTCGTAGAGGGGCACCTGGAAACAGCGGATGAGCGGGGTGGCCGGGTTCGCGGCCAGGATCATACGCAGGGCGGGATAACGCAGCTTCTCGAGATAGGTGATGGGGTAGATGACCGGCGTCACGTAGAACCAGACCTGGATCAGGATGTCGACCAGGTGCCGCATGTCCCGGTAGAAGACGGTCAGCGAGCTGAACAGGAGCGCGAGCCCGGTCGAGAACACCGTCACCAGCACGAGAGCGGGTACGAGGGCGAGCCAGCTCGGTCCCGGTGGTCTGCCGAGCAGAAGCGCGAGGAACGCCAGCGGCACGAGGGACAAGAGCAGGTCGACCACCTTGGAGGCGACCACCGCCACCGGGTAGACCATCTGCGGCACGGCCACCTTGCGGATGAGGCCCTGGTTGTTGAGGAGGCAGTGGGCGGCGCCGGTGATGGAGACGGAGATGAGGGTCCAGGGCAGAAGTCCCGAGAGCAAGAAGACGGGGAACTGCGGGACGTCCACCCTCATGATGGTGCTGAAGACGAGCGTGTAGACGCCCATTTGTAAGAGCGGGTTGAGGAGCGTCCAGCCCATCCCCAGCACGCTGCGCTTGTAGCGGACCTTCAGATCGCGCGTGACGAGCAGCCCGATGAGCTCGCGGTATTTCCACAGCCCTTGCAGCGGGCCGGCGAGCGCGGTCACTGGGCGCTCCGCGCCGACCACTGGCGATGGAAGAGGTCGAGCGCCGCCTCGATGGCGAGCGGCTGCTCGCTCAGCAACGCCCGAGCGCGGTCCACCCGCAACCCCGCCCGCAGCGGCCTCGGCGCGAGCAGCTTCACGTCCGCTGTGCGGACCGGGACGATCTCTCCGTCGAGGCCGAAGCGGGCAGCCACCCGACGCGCGAAGTCGACGCGGTCCAGGGCCGTGGCACCCGCGGTATGGAACACCCCACGGGAGTCATGCTCCAGCAGGAGCTCCAGCGTCATGGCGGCGCCGTTCTCGGCCAGGGTCGGGGAGACGATCTGGTCGGAGAACGCCTTCACCACCTCACCGCGGGAGAGCTTCTCGACGACCTGGGTGGCGAAGGTGCTCTTGGCACCGGGCCGACCGCTGTAGACGACCGCCACCCGCGCCACGGCGCAGTCGGGCGCGAGGAGCAGGGCGGCCTCCTCCCCGCAGCGCTTGGAGCGGGCGTAGGCGCCGCGCGGGTTTGGGACGTCCTCCTCGCCGTAGGGGCCAGCCTCGCCGTCGAAGACGTAGTCGGTGGAGACGGCCACCAGCCGGGCCCCGAGCGCGCGGCAGGCACGCGCCACCTGCTCCGTGCCGCCCACGTTGACGCACCAGGCGGCCTCGGGCTCCCGCTCGCAGCCATCCACGTCCGTCATCGCGCCGGCGTGGAGCACGGCCTCGGCGCGGAAGTCGCGCAGGGCAGCTTCGACCGAGCGCCCGTCGCCGAGATCGGCGTCGGCCCAGGCGAAGGCGCCAGCGGGGAGGCGACAGGCGCCGCGACCGACGGCGAGGACGTCGTGCCGGCCGGCGAGCTGGGCGACCGCCGCGCCACCCAGGAGCCCGTTCGCGCCCGTGACGGCGACCCTCACCCGCGCGCCCCGTACTGCTTCTCGTAATAGCGGAGGTACTCGCCGGTGAGGATGCGCTCCCACCAGCCGCGGTGCTCCCGGTACCAGGTGACCGTCGCGGCGAGGGCGTCCTCGAAGCGGTGGCGCGGCGCCCAGCCAAGCTCGCGGGCGGCCTTGGCCGCGTCGATGGCGTAGCGGCGGTCGTGCCCGGGGCGGTCCTTCACGTACTCGATGAGCGTCTCGGGCTTGCCGAGCAGCGCCAGCACGCTCTTCACGATCTCGATGTTGCGCCGCTCGCTGGAGGCTCCGAAGTTGTAGACCTCGCCCGCCTTGCCCTTCTCGAGCGCGGCGAGGAGCCCGCGGCAGTGGTCTTCGACGTGGATCCAGTCGCGCACGTTGAGGCCGTCGCCGTAGACCGGCAGCGGCCGGTCGCGGAGCGCGTTCGCGATCATGAGCGGGATGAGCTTCTCGGGGAACTGGTACGGGCCGTAGTTGTTCGAGCAGCGCGTCACGACCACGTTCATCTTGAAGGTGTGCGCATAGGCGAGCGCGAGCAGATCGGAGCCCGCCTTCGACGCCGAGTACGGCGACGAGGGGTCGAGCGGCGTCTGCTCGGTGAAGAGGCCCGTCGGGCCGAGCGAGCCGTAAACCTCGTCGGTCGAGACGTGGAGGAACCGCTTCACGCCGAGCTCGCGCGCGGCCTCGAGCAGCACCTGCGTGCCGCGGACGTTCGTCTCGATGAAGATGGCGGGCGACAGGATGGAGCGGTCGACGTGGCTCTCGGCCGCCAGGTGCATGACGGCGTCGATCCGCTCGGTCCGGACGAGCTCGGCCACGAGCTCGCCGTTCGCGATGTCGCCGCGGACGAAGCGGTAGCGAGAGTTTCCCTCGAGGTCGGCCAGGTTCTCGGCGTTCCCGGCGTAAGTGAGCCGATCGAGGTTGACGATGCGCCAGTCCGGCCGCTCAGCCAGGAGGAGGCGCACCAGATTCGAGCCGATGAAGCCCGAGCCGCCACTGATGAGGAGGTTCATGTGGCGGTCTCAGCTGCGAGGGGTTGAAACACCGGTGCGTCCCGAAGCCGCTGGCCGGCCGCGTCCTTGGCGGAGACGAGCGGCGGGACGCTCAGCGGCCAGGCGATCTTCAAGTCAGGATCGTCCCAGCGGATGCAACGCTCGTGCTCCGGGAACCAGTAGTCGGTGGTCTTGTAGAGGAACTCGGCCGTCTCGGACAGGACGACGAACCCATGGGCGAAGCCTTCCGGAATCCACAACTGACGCCGGTTCTGAGCCGAGAGCGTCTCGCCGGCCCATCGTCCAAAGGTCGGTGAGTCCCGGCGGAGATCCACGGCGACGTCGAACACCTCGCCACGGACCACACGTACGAGCTTCCCCTGCGGATGGGGCAGCTGGTAGTGCAGGCCACGCAGGACGCCCTTGGCCGACCTACTGTGGTTGTCCTGTACGAACGTGAGCTTGCGTCCGACCGCGGCGTCGAGCTGCTTCGCGTTGTAGCTCTCGAAGAAGAACCCCCGCGCATCGCCGAAGACCTTCGGCTCCACGAGCAGGACGTCCGGGATGAGGGTCGATCGAATGTTCATCGGGACATCCGGATCCCGGGCAGAGCAGCGACGCCTGGGTCGGTGGCCTGGGCGATCGCCCGTCGGGCCGGGCTTGGACGGCTGGTTCTAGCGCCCCACGAGCGGGGGTGTCAACGCGCGAACGGTAGCGCAGCACTCCGACGACGAGCCTTGGCCGTCGCGCGCCGCAGGCGCGGCGGGGGCTCGCCCGGCATGGTTCCGTTGACCAGGCTGCTGGCCTGCGCTACTCATGGCCGCCCCTGGTCGCCGGTCGTTCAGCGTCGCCGGCGACGGACGGGACCCCGAGGCGACTGCCACCTCCGCGCGAGAGGCCACCACCGATGCGGATCGCGTTCGTGGTCGGAGACGTCGGCACCATCTCCGGCGGATTCAACGTCATCATCGAGTACGCGACCGCGCTCCAGCGGCGCGGCCACGACGTCGTCATCGCGGCCAAGGACCGGAGCAGCGCCTCCGTCTGGCATCCTCAGCTCGCGGGGCTCCGCGTGACGGAGGTCGCCACGCTCGGCGAGGAGACCTTCGACTTCGCGTTCGCGACCTGGTGGCTCACGTTCTTCGAGCTCTCCCGGGTGAGGAGCACGGTCTACGGCTACCTGACCCAGAGCCTGGAGTCGCGCTTTCACCCCGAGCCCCACCTCAAGCTCCTCAACCGATGCACCTACGCACTCCCCCTGCTGATGGTGACGGAGGCGAGCTGGCTGGCGGAGCTAATACGGATGGTGCAGCCGGCGGCGCGGGTCCTGTGCATCCCGAACGGCTTGAGCCGGGACTTCTTCCCGTGTGTCGAGTCGCCCCCCGAGCGAGATGGACCGCTGCGCGTGCTCGTCGAAGGGCGCTGGAGCGTGCCGTTCAAGGGCGTCCCGGAGACCTTCGCCGCGCTGAAGCGTGCTCGCGCAGCGGGCGTGCCCTTCGAAGCCGGCTGGCTGACTGTGGACGCCGGCGGCGCCAGGCCGTCGCTCAGCGGCGGTCCGGTCGAGCTCCACGAGCGCATCCCGCTCGATCAAGTCCGCCACGTGCTGCAACGCTACGACGTGCTCCTCAAGCTCTCGCACGTTGAGGGGGTCTACGGCCCGCCGCTGGAGATGTTCTCCCAGGGTGGAACCGCCATCACGTACACCGTCACCGGCTCGGACGAGTATGTCGTTCACGGCTACAATGGGCTGCTCGTCGAGCCTTACAACCAGCGCCAGATCGCCGCGTATCTTGAGCTCCTCGCCCGGAGGCCCAAGTACCTCAGCACGCTCAGGTGCAACGCCCTCGCAACGGCGCGCCGCCACCCGGATTGGGAGACGAGCGGAGCCATGCTGGTCGATGCGCTCGAGTCCATCGCCGCGCAGCGCTTCACGAACGCGGAGGTCAGGCCCGCGCTGGCGGCGTTCTCCGCAGTGACGGATCGATGGCTCGACGACGTTCGACGCCTCGATCAGCTGGGTGGATCGGTGCGGATCCTGGGGGACGCCGTCCGCCTGCTGAAGGCCTCGGCGCCGGGGCGCGCCGCCAAGCGAGCCATGTCCGGCACACTCGGCGCTCGCCTGAGCGCCCGCGTAAGGTCCGTGTTGCGATGACCGTCGCGCCGTTCGACCCGCCGCTCAGGGTGGCATTCCTGGGAGCCGCCGAGCTCGAGCGTCATTTCCCGTCGCGCTGCGGATGGGCGAGCTCGAGCTCCGTAGTCGTCGCGCCCGACGGCGTCGAGGCTGCCGTCGCCGCCACCATCGCCTTGGCGCCGGACGTGACCGTGGTGGCCGATCCCCAGGATCTGCCTGGTGCTCGGCTCGACCTCCTGCCAGGCGTGAAGATCGCGATGATCACGCCGCGCTCGTGCTCCGGCGGCGACGCGTCGGCTCTGGCCCGGCAGCTCCGTGCCTGGCCTGGAAGTCGCCACTTCGACTACTTCACGTGGTTCGAGGAACCACCGCGCGACCTGGAGGACCTGCCGGTCCTGCAGGTGCTGCCGCTGCCAGTGGACACCGAGCGGTGCCTCCCGATGCCACAGCTGGAGCTGCGCCGGATCCTGGTGCCGACCTGGGCCCGTCCGCCGCCCTCCTGCCTGGCGCGGCTGCGTCAATGCGCGGAGATCGTCGATCTTCCGCCGCTCGTCGCGCCGAGCGCATGGTCAGACGCGCTGAGCGCGGGCGGCACCCTCGCGTACTGGTCGCGCGGCCCGCTCGGCCGGCTCGATCCGCTTCCGCTGGCGGCGCTCGCGAACGGCCTGCTCGTCATCGCGAACACTCCGTTCCCGGGGCCATGGGGGATCGAGGCCGAGGACGAGTACCTGCTGCGTCCCGGTCAGGACATGCTGGTGCGCGCCGTCCAGGAGAGCGTCCACTTCCCCGACACCATGCGGGCCGTCCGCGTGCGTGCGTGGCAAAAGGTCCGGGAGTGCTTCTCGGCGGAGACGACCTTCCATCGCCTCGTACATGACGCGCTCCTCTTCCGTAATCCGTCTCTCTCCAAGGTCGGCCCCGGCGCGCCGCCCTGACGTCGGCGGAGCTCGCGGTCGTCGGGGCGACGACCCCGACGGCGCACCTCATCGAGCTCCGCTCGTCAGGAACTCGGAGAACACGGCCGCGTAGCGGTCCATCATCCGTCGCTGGTCGAACGACCGCTCCGCCAGCGCGCGCGACGACCGCCGGATGTCGGCGAGCGCTTCAGGTCGCGAGCTCCACGCCCGGAGGATCGTGACGATGCGCTCATGCTCGCCCGGGTGGGCCAGATGGCCGTTCTGCCCCTCCACGATGAGCTCGGGGATTCCACCGACCGGCGCGGCGATCACGGGGACGCCGCAAGCGTTCGCCTCCATGATCACGTTCGGGCGGCCATCGACCTTCGACGGCACCACGAGGACGTCGAGCTCCCGCAACGCCTCGACCAGATCGGGCCGGTAGCCTTGGAACTTCAGCACGCCGCGCGCGCTGCTGGCGCGGGCCATGAGCTCCACCTCCTCCGCCATGGGACCGGCGCCGACCATCGAGAACGACAGCCCGGGCAGCGCCGCGTGCGCGTGCTCGCAAAGCTGGATGAAACCCAGGGGGTTCTTCTCGGCCGACATCCGGCCGACATATCCGACGACCAGCCCTCCCGCACGGACCGGCCTTTCGACGGGAGTGAACTCGTCGAGATCGATGCCGCTCTCCACGAGCTTCACGGCCAGCCGAGGGTGACTCGAGCGAGCTTCGATGAAGCGGCGCATGTGCTGGCTCTCCACGATGACGCCGCTCAGGCACCGCTCGTACAGGAAGTGATTCACCACGTGGCCGACCTCGTTGTAGAGCGTGTCCACGACGGGCAGCTGGCGGTGCCGCTCCTTCAGATAGGGCAGCTCGCTATAGAGCGACGTCGCGCCGATCTGCAGCACCAGCCCGACGTTCCGGGCCACGAGGGCCTCCTCCAGGAGGGCGCGTCGCGCGTCGAGCCGCTGGCCGGAGAGGTCGACGAGCTGTCCAGCGGCGCCGAAGTCCTCCGCGCAGTCGGGCGTCACCGTCCCGGAACCCCCCGTAAAGGCCACGGCCACCCCCAGGCCACGCGCCCGCATCGCGCGCAGCACCCGCAGGCTGAGCGCGCCCTGGGCCAGGAAGGGGAGCAGCGCAAGGATCGTCGGTTCCATCGTCTCCTCGAACGGCGGCGGGATGGCTCGGCGGCCTCAGTCGTGCGACGGCGGTCGCCCGGGCAACAGCCGACGCTTCACCTTGAGAGCAAGGCGGGCGACGCCCAGCGGATCGGCGATGCGCTTGAGGCGGGCCAGCACACGTTGCTGATGCTCTGCCTTTCGCCGCCAGCTATCGGCCTGCTGCCGGAAGTAGTCACGCGCCTCGATGTACTTCTCGATGTCGGACTGGAGCTTCTCGAGCTTGTTCTGACCTGGCCCCGCCGACAGGAGGGCTAGGCACCGCCGGCCCGCGGTGGCGAGCTCGGTCTCGCCGTCTGTCGCAGTCAGCACCGCCCGGAAGCCGGTGTAGTCGGCGACGCCGGGGGAGGTCAGGAACATCCCCAGCAGGTGGTAGCGTTCGCGCGGGTGCAGGAGCGCAAACTGCTCGTGCTCGGTGATCCACTGGAGCATGCGTCCGAGCGATCGGTAGGTGGCTCGGTTCTCGATGGTCGGGACGACGTTCTTCAGCAGGAGGTGGCAGGTCTCGAGGAAGGTGCCCAGCGGGCCTGCGTGGGTCACGCCCCTCGAATGCACCCGGAGGTAGGTGAGGCGTTCCGGGAGCAGGCCGAACCGGCAGCCCAGGCGAAGCGCCCGGGTCCAAAGCTCGTAATCCGGCGCGCGGACCATCCCGGCATCGTCGAGGCCGATGCGCTCGTGAGCCGCCCTTCGGATCATGGTCGAGGACCGGCAGAGCGCGTTCTGGACCACCCACGTGTCCACCAGGTTGAAGTCGTGCGGCCGGTTCGTCCACGCCTCGAGCTCCCGCACGCGCGGGTGCTCCTTCCCGTCGGCGCCAACGAACGCCACGTGCGTCCCCAGGATGTCGACGGAGGGGTCTCGGGCGAGGACCTCGAGTTGCATCTCGGTCTTCCGCGGATCGATCCAGTCGTCCGCGTCGAGGTTGACCAGGAACGTTCCGCGCGCGAGCGCCACGGCGCGGTTGTAACTCCACGCGCCGCCCATGTTCGTGTCGTTGACGTGGAGGTGAATGCGCGGATCGCCGAACGACCGCACCACCTCGCAGGAGCCGTCCGTCGAGGCGTCGTCGACCACGACGATCTCGAAGTCGCGGACCGTCTGGTCGAGGATGCTCCGGAGCGTCGTCCCGACGTACTTCTCGTAGTTGTACGAGAGGACGATGAAGGAGATGAGGGGAGTGTCAGCCACGAGCGTCTCCTGCCACCGGCTCCTCGCCGTCCACCTCGGTGTGGTCGCCGCCTTTGCTCGAGGCGACCGTGTCGCTGGGCGCGCGACTCACGACAGCTGCCAGCCGGGGAACCGTTGTTTGATGACGCGCGCGGGGCAGCCAGCCACCGTGGCGTTGGGGGGGACGTGCCGGATGACGGCCGCTCCGGCGCCAACGGTGGACCACGCGCCGACCTCGATCTTCTCGATGATGCTGGCGCCGGTGCCCACGTAGGCGCCCTCGCCGACGTGGACGTTGCCGGAGAGCCGCACTCCTGGGGAGACGGTGGCGTAGTCGTCGACGACGACGTCGTGCGCGAGCGTGCTCGCGATGTTCACCTGCGCGTGCGGCCCGAGCCGCACCCTGCTCGTCATGATCACGCCGGCGCCGACGACGCAGCCTTCGGAGATCGTCACGCGCGATGTCACCACCGCAGTCGGATGGACGACGCCGCTGCAGAATTGCCCGCCGAACGACTGCGCCCTCTCCGCGAGGCGACGCTTCAGGGCCGTGTCGCCAACGGCGCAAACGAGCTCGACGTCGCGCCCACCCGCGGCCAGCCAGGCGAGGTCG
>WNGR01031574.1_pt1 | contig 11643 bp, 9 predicted proteins | sample 5407581 | NCBI WGS metagenome assembly WNGR01 (sample SAMN13153383, study PRJNA577476) | soil metagenome | isolation source: 80 cm soil or saprolite under Garry oak tree replicate 2 | place: USA:California | collected 2016-06-15
GCCGCCGCGCGCGCCGCGCTGCCCGGCTGGGCCGGGGCCACTCCCGCGGAGCGCAGCGCCCTGATGCACCGGCTGGCGGCGATCCTGGACGCGGAGTCCGCGGAGCTCGCCCGGCTCGAGACCGCGCAGACCGGCAAGCCGATCCGGCTGACCACGAACTTCGACGTGCCGGGCACCGTCGACAACGTCGCGTTCTTCGCGGGCGCCGCGCGGCACCTCGAGGGCAAGGCGCAGGCCGAGTACAGCGGGCTGCACGCCTCCTCGATCCGCCGCGAGCCGATCGGCGTGGTCGGCTCGATCGCGCCGTGGAACTACCCGCTGCAGATGGCCGCGTGGAAGATCCTGCCCGCCATCGCCGCGGGCAACACGATCGTGCTCAAGCCCGCCGAGATCACCCCGCTCACCGCGCTGGCCTTCGCCGAGGCGTGCACCGAGGCCGGGATCCCGAACGGCGTGGTCAACGTCGTGACCGGGCGCGGCCGGGTCGCGGGCGAGGCGCTGATCGGCCACCCCGACGTCAGCATGGTCTCCTTCACCGGTTCCACGCCGGTCGGCAAGCGGATCGCCGAGATCGCCGCGCGGACCGTCAAGCGCGTGCACCTCGAGCTCGGCGGCAAGGCGCCCTTCGTCGTGTTCGACGACGCGGACCTCGAGGCGGCGATCCACGGAGCCGTGGCCGGCTCGCTGATCAACACCGGCCAGGACTGCACCGCCGCCACCCGCGCCTACGTGCACCGTTCCCGCTTCGACGAGTTCGTCGAGGGCGTCGCGGAACTGTTCGCCGCGATCAAGCTCGGCGACTCGACCGACCCGGCGACCGACCTCGGCCCGCTCAGCTCGCTCCGGCAGCGCGACTCCGTGGCCGGGTACGTCGAACGGGCCCGCGGCTACGGCGCCAAGATCGTCGTCGGCGGCGAGATTCCGGGCGAGCTGCGCGGGACCGACTTCGAGGCCGGTGCGTACTACCGGCCGACCCTCGTCACCGGTGTGAGCCAGGACTCCGAGATCGTCCAGCAGGAGCTGTTCGGCCCGGTCCTGGTCGCCCTGCCCTTCGACTCCGATGACGAGGCACTGCGGATGGCCAACGACACCCCGTTCGGCCTTGCCGCCTCCGCGTGGACCAAGGACCTGGTCCGCGCGCACCGGGCCAGCCGCGACATCCAGGCCGGCTGCGTGTGGATCAACGACCACATCCCGATCATCAGCGAGATGCCGCACGGCGGCTACAAGCAGTCCGGCTACGGCAAGGACATGTCCGCGTACTCACTCGAGGAGTACACCCAGGTCAAGCATGTCATGCACGACATCACCGGCGTCGCCCGCAAGGACTGGCACCGGACGATCTTCGGCGCCTGACAGTTCACTCTCCACATCGGAGAAGCCTCAGCATGCCCATAGCCTGATAATTCACCCTTGATCAGAAAGGCCCTCGATGTCCGACCGCTTGCAGGACCAGATAGCCGCGGCGGCCGCCGCCGGATCGATGCGCCGCTCCTCCGCCACCTACGCCCTCTCGCGCAGAGCCCTGATGCGCGGTTCCGCGGCCGGGGCGCTCGGCCTCACCGGAGCCGGCCTGCTCTCGGCCTGCGGCACCTCGCCCAAGCAGGCCTCGGTCCCGGTCGCCCAGGCCACCGGGCACGCGGCCAAGGATCTCTCGGACACCGCCAAGGTCGTCAACTTCCACAACTGGGGCTCGTACATCGACATCGCGAGCGACAACAACTCCAGCGACCACCCCACGCTCGACGCCTTCACCAAGAAGTACGGGATCAAGGTCAACTACGTCGAGGACATCACCGACAACAACGAGTACTACACCAAGCTCGACCCCGACCTGTCCGCCGGCAAGGACACCGGCGTGGACCTGATGGTCTTCTCCGACTACATGATCCCGGTGCTGCGGCACTACAACTACATCCAGGAGCTCGACCTCGGGAACATCCCGAACCACAAGAACATCCTGCCGGCGATCCTGAACGACGCCATCGACCCCGGCCGCAAGTTCACGATGCCCTGGGCCTACGGCTACACCACGATCGCCTACAACAAGAACATCGTGAAGACGCCGGTCACCTCGATCAAGGAGCTGTTCGAGCGCTCCGACCTCAAGGGCCAGGTGGTGCTGTTCGCCGAGATGGAGGACACCGTCGCCTTCGCGCTGCTCGCGCTGGGCAAGAACCCGTCGAACTTCACCTCGTCCGAATTCGACGCCGCGCTGAACTACATCAAGCAAGCCAAGGCCAGCGGCCAGGTCCGGCAGTTCATGGGCCAGGACTACATCAGCTCGTTCAGCCAGGGGAACATCGGCGCCACGATGGCGTACTCGGGCGACGTCGCGCAGCTCGGCCAGGACAACCTGGTGACCGTGGACGTGCCCACGGAGGGCATGCTCGCCTGGTCGGACAACATGTGCATCCCGAACAACGCGCAGCACAAGAAGAACGCCGAGCTGCTGATGAACTGGTACTACAACCCCGACATCGCGGCGCAGCTCGACGACTGGATCGACTACATCCCGGTGGTCGACGGCGCGGCCGACGCGCTCAAGACGCTGGACTCCTCGGCGGCGAGCAACCCGCTGATCGTGCCGACCGCGAAGATGCAGGCCGGAGCTCACGGCTTCATGAACCTGACGGTGGACCAGCTCAACTCGTACACCACCCGGTTCAATCAGATCGCCGGTTGAGCCCGGCCGCACAGTAAGGCACCCATCGATGAGCACTTTCGACGCAGTCGGCGATCTGCGGCTGGAGGGCCTGACCAAGCGGTTCGGCTCGTTCACCGCGGTCGACGACCTGGACCTGACCATCCCACAGGGCTCGTTCTTCGCCCTGCTCGGTGCCTCGGGCTGCGGCAAGACCACCACCCTGCGAATGGTCTCCGGACTCGAGGACCCGACGGCAGGCCGGATCTTCATCGGCGACACCGAGGTCACCTCGACCAAGCCGTACAAGCGGCCGGTGAACACCGTCTTCCAGAACTACGCGCTCTTCCCGCATCTGGACATCTTCGAGAACGTGGCCTTCGGGCTGCGTCGGCGGGGTGCCAAGGACGTGCGCAAGCAGGTCGAGGACATGCTGGAGCTGGTCGAGCTCGGCCACCTGGCCAAGCGCAAGCCGACGCAGCTGTCCGGCGGCCAGCAGCAGCGCGTCGCGGTGGCCAGGGCGCTGATCAACCAGCCGCAGGTGCTGCTGCTCGACGAGCCGCTCGGCGCGCTGGACCTGAAGCTGCGTCGGCAGATGCAGATCGAGCTCAAGCGGATCCAGACCGAGGTCGGCCTCACCTTCGTGCACGTCACGCACGACCAGGAGGAGGCGATGACGATGGCCGACACCATCGCCGTGATGAACGCGGGAGGGATCGAGCAACTCGGCTCGCCGGAGGAGCTCTACGAGAACCCGGCCACCACCTTCGTGGCCAACTTCCTGGGCCAGTCCAACCTGGTCGCCGGAACCATCACGGGCAAGGAGGGCGACACGTTGACCGTCGAGGCGCACGGCCACCGGATCGCCCTGCCCGCGGCCCGGTGCCGGGTGGAGACGGGCGCGGCCATCGTCGGCGTCCGCCCGGAGAAGGTGCATCTGGCCGCGGCCGACGCGCGAATACCGGCCGGGAGCAACGTCTTCGAGGGTGGCGTGGTCACCGACGCCTCCTTCATCGGCGTCTCCACCCAGTACCTGGTGAAGATGCCGTGGGGTGAGGAGCTCACGGTCTTCGAGCAGAACTCCGGCCAGGAGATCCACCGGCCGGGCTCCGCGGTGAGCCTGCACTGGGAGCCGGGGCAGACCTTCGGTCTCGACGGCAGTCAGGACATCGAGGCGGGTGCCGACATCGACGACGAGGCCGCCTCGTGACCGCCGCCACCGCTCAGCTCGAGGCGGGTGCGCCCCCCGCCGCCGAGGAGCACCCCAAGAAGCGCAACGTCCTGCCGTACGTCCTGCTCGCCCCCGGCGTGCTGTGGCTGCTGGTGTTCTTCCTGGTGCCGATCATCACCGCGGTCTCCGCCTCGGTGCAGACCGGCAGCCTGGACCAGGGCTTCGCCCTCACCTGGCGCTGGGCCAACTACTCGGACACCTTCAGCACGTACAACTCCGAGATCATGCATTCGCTGATCTACTCGGTCGCGTGCACGGTGCTGTGCCTGCTGCTCGGCTACCCGCTGGCGTACTTCATCGCCTTCCGCGGCGGGCGCTGGAAGAACCTGCTGATGGCCCTGGTGATCGCGCCGGCCTTCACCAGCTTCCTGATCCGCACCATCGCGTGGGAGACGATCCTGTCCGACCACGGGCCGGTCACCCGGTTCCTGATGGACGTCAAGGTCACCGACCTGATGGCTCACGTGGGCCTGCTCACCAACAACCACCAGCTGCTCAACTCGCCGTTCTCGGTGGTCTTCGGCATGGTGTACAACTTCCTGATCGCGGGCACCCTGCTCACCTTCATCCCGGCCGTCGGCGACTACATCAACGCCTACATGCTGGGCAGTCCGAACACCATGGTGATCGGTCAGGTCATCGAGAACGAGGCGCTGCGCGACCAGTTCGGCTACCCTCTCGCCTCGGCGATGGGTGTGGCCCTGACGGTCGGCACCCTGCTCATCGTGCTCTTCTACGTCAAGAGGGCCGGAACGGAGGACCTGCTGTGATCTCCAAGGCCCTCGACTGGATCAAGGCGCACATGCTGCTCGCCGTCGCGATCCTGATCTTCGTCTTCCTGATCGCACCCAACGTGATCATGCTGGTGTTCTCGTTCAACCAGCCGCCGAACAAGTACAACTTCATCTGGAACCGATTCTCCACGAACGCCTGGCAGAACCCCTGCGCCAGCTCTGACATGTGCTCGTCGATCAAGCTCTCGGTCACCATCGCGATCATCGCGACGATCGGGGCCACGGTGCTGGGCACCATGGTGGCTTTCGCTATGACGCGCTACCGGTTCAAGGCCCGCTCGGCGATCAACGTGCTGCTCTTCCTGCCGATGGCCGCGCCCGAGGTGACCATGGGTATGACGCTCGTCACCTTCTTCTACAACACCATCGGCAGCGGTGCTCTCGGCTTCTGGACGATCGTCATCGCGCACGTGATGTTCTCGCTGAGCTACGTGGTCGTGACGGTCAAGGCGCGGCTCGCGGGCATGGACCCGACGCTCGAGAAAGCGGCGGCGGACCTGTACGCGACGCCGATCCAGACCTTCCGCCGCGTCACGCTGCCGCTCGTGATGCCGGGCATCCTGGCCGCCGCGCTGCTCTCCTTCGCGCTGTCGATCGACGACTACATCATCACGGTGCTGACGGCGGGCAACGAGGTGACGTTCCCGATGTACGTCTACGCCTCGTTCCAGCACTCGGTACCGGCTCAGATCGACGTCATCGGATCGACGATGCTGCTCATCACCCTGGCGGGCATCACGTTCGCCCAAGTGCCGCAGATCATCAAGACGCGCAAGGCGTAGCGATTCATATCGCATGAGGGTCTCCGGCCCTGCGCGGCACCGGCCGCGGGTTAAGGTGTTCCATCGCCGAACCCGCGGCCGGTTCGGCGTTTCGGGATCGGACGCGGCGGAGGGAGTACGCGGTGGGCGTGGAGCTCGACGCTGCTCTGGAGACGGCGCGGCGCGGCGCGGCCGAGGGAGTCGCCGTGCTGTGGCGCGCGTTCAATCCCGCGCTTGAGCGTTACCTGGCCGCGCTGGTCGGGCAGGCGGCGCAGGACATCGCCTCTGAGACGTGGCTGCAGGCCGCGCGCGACCTGCCTTCCTTCCGCGGGGACGCCACCGGGTTCCGGGTGTGGCTGTTCCGGATCGGAAGGAACCGGGCGATCGACGAACAGCGGCGCGCGGGCCGACGGCGGGAGGATCTGGTGGCGGAACCGGGCGAATTCGTCGGCGCGGCCCCGGACGCGGCGGCGGTGGCCGAGGAGCGGTGGGGCACCGATCGGGCGCTGGCGCTGCTGGCCAGGCTGCCGAGGGAGCAGGCCGAGGCGGTGCTGCTGCGTTCGGTGGCCGGGCTGGACGCGAAGGAGTGCGGGCGAATTCTCGGCAAGCGGCCGGGAGCCGTGCGGGTCGCGGCGATGCGCGGCCTGCGCGGGCTGGCGGCAATGCTGGAGAAGGAGCCCGCGCACGAGTCTTCATCGGCCGGCGCGGTGAGCGAGGTGTTCCGATGAGACAGGGTTCGTCGATCAGTTCCCACGGTGCACGGCGGCTGTTGCGCGGTGCCCCGTCCGCCGACCCGCGGGAGCAGCGAGTGGCGGGCCTGCTCGCCGCGCTGGCTCCGGATGACGCCGCGGGCGCCGCGGTTCCCGAGGACGTGCTGCAGGCGTTCGCGCAGCATGCTCCCGTCAGCGGGGCACGGCGCTCGGGCGCGCGGGTGCTCCGCGTCAGTCGTGCGGCCGCGCTGAAGGCGGCGGTCGCGGTCCTGGCTCTGTCCAGCGGCACGGTCGCGGCGGCGGCCGCCGACGCGCTGCCAGGACCGGCGCAACGTGCGGCGCACAGCCTGCTGGGTGGATGGGGTGTTCCCGCGCCGCACACGAGTACCCGCGGTTCCGTTCCGTCCGCGCCTGCCGCGACACCCGGTGCGGGTCCGAGTACGGGTGCCGGTGCCGCGCAGCCGAGCGCCTCGCCGGCGGCGACCGCGTCACCGACCGCATCGTGTTCCGGCCCGAATACGCACGCGGCGCGCGCGCATTGTGCGACGACCGCCGCGCAGAGCTCGGCGAGCACCGCGCCCGGCGCCGAGCACGCGACGCAGACGGCCGGGCACGGCCACACGCCGGACCCGCACAGCAGTTCGACCCACTGAGATCCGTCTTCACCAGCACCGGTAACACATTCAGCGGTTGGCTCGCCTTTCCATCCGGAGCCCATGTGTCGGGCTCGCGTGCCGCCCCGCAGGTCGATTCCCTCGTTTCGCCTGCTCGGCGCGCGCCTCCTGAGCACGACGAAGGCGTGGTCCATGCCCGAGCACGAACCGGAAGAGACGACGCAACTGCTGCCGCTGGCCCGCGCCGCCGATCCCCAAACCGCCCCGATACCCGTGTTCGTGGACTCCACCGGCCGACGTCGCCGGATGGCTCAGCGGGTCGCCGCGGGGGCGTTCCTCGCCGCGGGCGGTTACTCGCTGATGGTGATCTGGAGCCTGCTCGGCGGGCCGGTCTCCCCGGACACGCTGATGCCGTTCTCCCTGCCGCACGCGACTCCCTCCGTACAGCCCACAACTCCGTCGGCCGGGATCATCAGCGTGCCTACGGTGCCGTCCGCCTCGAACGCGAACCGGAGCACGTCCTCGGCGGCGACCGGTTCCGCGAGTCCGTCCTCCGCGCCCACCACCTCAACGTCCGCCTCCGCCTCGCCGAGCCCGAGCGCGAGCGCCTCAGCCAGCGGGCATCGGGCCACGGGCAAGCCGAGCAAGGCCGCCACGCCCGGGCACGGCTGATGGCCACGCCTCGCGGACGACGCCGCGCGGCCCGCGCCGTACCGCCGCGCGCGCACTGGCTCGTGCTGCTGGCCACGGTGGTACTGCTGGCCGGCGTGCTGGCCCTCGACGGATTGGTGCACAACGAGGTCGGCGGCGAGGGCAGCGGCGGCCCGCATAACCCCGGCTCCGCCGCGCACGTGCCCGCGTCGATTCTGAACGGCGGCCCGGTGATCGACACCCGAGGCGGCGCCGAGCACTCCTATCCGGCACTGTCCGGGCACATCGCGCTCAGCTTCGACGACGGCCCCGACCCGCAGTGGACCCCGCAGATCCTCGCGGTGCTTGCCCGCTACCGCGTGCCGGGAACGTTCTTCCTCGTCGGCGGGCGCGTCGCCCAGTACCCGAGCGTGGTACGCCAAGAGGTCGCGGCCGGCGATGAGATCGGCATCCACACGTTCACGCACGACGACCTGGCCGCGGCGAGTGAGACCCGTCGCAACTTCGAGTTCTCCCAGACCCAGTCGGTGATCGAGGGCGCCACCGGGATCAGCACCGCGCTGCTGCGCCCGCCGTACTCCGCAGAGGCCGACGCGCTCGACGACTTGGATTGGTCCGCGGTGCAGGACGCCGGCGCGCACGGCTACATCACCGTCCTGACCAACCGTGACAGCCTCGACTGGGAGCGGCCCGGCATCGCGAAGATCGTGGCGAACGTGCTGCCCGCCTCGGGCACGTCCGGGCTGCTGGTGATGATGCACGACTCGGGCGGCGACCGCTCCGAGACCGTGGCCGCTCTCAATATCCTGATCCCGAAGCTGCTCGCCCGCGGTTATGCGTTCACCACCGTCACCGGCCTGATCGGCCAGCCCTCGCCGCTCGGCCCGTCCGCCTCGGCGCAACGCGCGCGCGGGCAGGTGCTGATCTACGCCGTCCAGGGCAGCGAGTTCGTGGTGACCGCGCTGACCTGGGCGATTGCCGTCACCGGCGGGTTGAGTTTGCTCCGCCTCGTACTCCTGCTGACGGCAGCGGGCATCCACCGGCGACGCCGTGGCCAGCCGCCCGCCCCGGCGCCGCACGGCATCGGGCCGGTGTCCGTGATCGTGCCCGCGTACAACGAGGAGAAGGGCATCGCCGCGACGATCGAGTCGCTGCTGCGCACCCGGCACCCGCTGGAGATCATCGTGGTCGACGACGGTTCGACCGACCGCACAGCGGAGATCGCACGGACCTACGGCCGCTACGGGGTGCGCGTCATCAGTCGGCCGAACGGTGGAAAGCCCGCGGCCCTCAACACGGGCATCTCCCAGGCACGCTGTCCGATCCTGGTGCTGCTCGACGGCGACACCGTCTTCGAACCCGACGCCGTCGCGCGCCTGGCGGCCTATTTCGCGGACCCGAAGGTCGGCGCCGTGTCCGGCAACGCGAAGGTCGGCAACCGCAAGGGCCTGCTCGGGCGCTGGCAGCACATCGAGTACGTGGTCGGATTCAATCTGGACCGGCGCTTCTACGACCTGGCCGGCTGCATGCCCACGGTCCCCGGCGCCATCGGCGCGTTCCGCCGCGAGGCCCTGGAGCAGGTCGGCGGCGTCAGCGAGGACACGCTGGCCGAGGACACCGACTTGACGATGGCTGTGCTGCGCGCCGGTTGGCGCGTGCGCTACGCCGCGGACGCGATCGCCTGGACCGAGGCGCCCGCCTCGCTCGGACAGCTGTGGAAGCAGCGCTACCGCTGGTCGTACGGCACGATGCAGGCGATGTGGAAGCATCGCAGGGCCGTGATCGAGCGCGGTGGCTCCGGACGGCTCGGCCGACGCGGGCTGCCCTACCTGCTGCTGTTCCAGGTGCTGCTGCCGCTGCTCGCGCCGCTCGTCGACGTGTTCGCCATGTGGGGGCTGATCTTCGGGCAGGCGCTCGAGATGGGCGCCGTCTGGCTCGGCTTCCTGGGCATACAGCTGCTCGCCTCCTGGTACGCCTTCCGTCTCGACGGCGAGCGTGCCGGGGTGCTGTGGAGCGTCCCACTGCAACAATTCGTATACCGGCAGCTGATGTANNNNGACCGTCGCGGCATGGGCAGGCCACCGGGCGCGAGTAACACTTCTGAGCCCCCCGTCGCCTATTCATCGACGAGGTCACCGGTTGCATAGCGTGGGCCGCACCCGGAGGTCTCGTGAAGGCTGCGGCCGCGATGCCCTGACTCCCGTCCCCGTCACCGCGTCCGCAGCCTTCGCTGCTATCGCCCCGTCAGTTCTGCCGCAGCGCCGGCATCGGCACCGGCACGCTCAGGCTCGTCGCGCCGACGCCTACCCCGCCTGCGCAGGTGTTCGGCGGGAAGGTCGTCTGCCCGCGGCTCGACGGGGCACCAGCGGCCCAGAACATGTAGCCGAGCATGCCGTCGGTGCTCCCCGCGCCAGCCGGGGCTACGGACTGCAGCCAACTGCTCGTCGAATTCTGCAGTGAGTTGGCGAAGTTGTTGCACTCGGGCAGTACCTGGCTCTGTCCGGCGACGAACACCGAACCCGTGAACTTCGCCGGAGCCAGCGGTGCGATCGGCGGGCTGTAGTTGGGCTTGCCGTCGACGTGTTCGAGCCAGTTACTCTCCGCGCTGCTGGTGGACGGCTGCTTGCTCGGCACCATCGCGTTCGCGTAGTCGAGCACGGGGTTGCCCGTGGTCAGCCAGTTCGCCGTCGCGTACTGGTCGAGCGCGATCAAGTAGCGGTCGCCCGCCGCCAGGTCGATCGTCAGGCGCGCGGTGGGGTCGGCGCCGGTCGCGTCGTACGCGTGCGCCGCTCGATAGGCGCTGATGAACGACTGCATGCCCGGCAGATTCGGGCTGGAGCTGTTCTCGTAGTCGATTTCGATGCCGACGCCGAGCTGTGTGGCGACGGCCGCGGCCTTCTGTCCGAGCAGCGTGGCGTTCTGCGTCAAGGCGCTGTCCCAGTCGCTCGTGTACGTGATGCCGCCGATCGAGAGCATGACCCTGACGCCGTGGCTGGTGAAGTAGCTGACGACGGCCGAGTCCATGCCGTTGGGCACGCCGTTCGTGTCACCGGCGTCGGTCGTCCCGTTGAGCAGCTTCAGCGGATCGACGAACGCGAGCACGACCAGGTTGACCGAGGGGCTGCCGTTGCCGCGATCGATCATCCAGTGGTTCTGCGTGTCGAACGTGGTCATGTTCGGAGCCGTCGACCACGTGCACTGATCCGAGCCGCACAGCCAGGCCCCGTAGACCTGGACGGGATCCGAGGCGGCCGCGGTCGCCACGGGGGACTGGACGGTCGGGACGAGCAGTAGGGCGGCCGCGGCTCCGAGCACGCCGAGCCGGTGGGTGAGTGTTCGCATGAAGCTGTACGCCTCCTGGCGTCGCCGGGGTTCCCGTCCCCGAGCACACCATCGAACTGGTATAGACCTTTGTCAAGCGGCGCGGCCGACTTGCACAGTGCAAGATTCGGGTAGGTCATCGGACACCGGTGCGGTTGGTGCGTGCCGCATGACCAGCGCGAGGATGGTTCGAAATCGTGGTCGACGAGCAGTGAGAGGGATCCCCATGGAAGTCAGCCCTGCGTTGGCCGGGGCCGCGCCGGTGCCGTTCTGGCTGGACGACCCCGGCCGACCGCCGGCCCTGCCCGCGCTCGCCGAGAACCTGACCTGCGATCTCGCGGTGGTCGGCGGCGGCTACAGCGGGCTGTGGACCGCGCTGCTCGCCAAGGAGCGGGACCCCGGCCGCGAGGTAGCTCTTGTTGAGGCGAACCGGATCGGCTGGGCTGCTTCGGGGCGCAACGGCGGCTTCGCCGAGGCCTCGCTCACGCATGGACTTCCCAACGGCATCGACCGCTTCGAGTCGGAGCTGCGCACGCTCGTGAAGCTGGGCGAGGCGAACCTGGACGCGATGCAGGCGAGCGTGCAGCGCCACGGCATCGACTGCGACTGGGAGCGCACCGGCCAGCTGAGCATGGCGACCGCGGAATGGCAGGCGAAGGACCTGGCCGAGTACGCGGAGGTGGCCGGGCAGTACGGCGAACATGTGGAGTTCCTCGACCGCGACGCCATCCGCGCGCAGGTGGACTCGCCGACGTACCACGCGGGGCTGTGGGATCGCGAGGGCTGCGCGATGGTGCACCCGGCGAAGCTCGCGTGGGGCCTGCGCGATGCGTGTCTCGCGCTCGGTGTGAAGATCTACGAGGGCACGCGCGTGGCCGGGCTCGAGAAGTCCGGCAACGGGATGGTGCTGCGTACCC
>WNGR01036371.1_pt1 | contig 11643 bp, 11 predicted proteins | sample 5407581 | NCBI WGS metagenome assembly WNGR01 (sample SAMN13153383, study PRJNA577476) | soil metagenome | isolation source: 80 cm soil or saprolite under Garry oak tree replicate 2 | place: USA:California | collected 2016-06-15
GCCGAAGATCGCGACCATTGCGTTAGGCGTATTCTTCTCGACCGCGATCTCGGTCTATAGCGGCGTCGATGGGGTGCCGCGCAACCTCATCCGCATGGCGCAGAGTTTTAACGTGCCGTTCGCGACCATCGTGCGCAAGGTGATCTGGCCGGGCGCGCTCCCCGCAATCCTCGCCGGCTTCCGCATCACGGCGTCGGTGGCGCTGCTGCTCGTTGTCAGCGCCGAGATGATCGGTGCGCAATACGGCATCGGCGCCTTCGTGTTGCAGGCGGGCAATCTGATGCAGACGGATCAGCTGCTCGCGGGCGTCGTGATTCTGTCGGTGTTTGGGCTGGTGGTGGGGAAGGTGATCAATCTGCTGGAGGTGAGGCTGTTGCACTGGCGGTAGCCGCATTCGTCATTGCGAGGAGCGAAGCGACGAAGCAATCAAGACTGCATCTGCGGAAAGATTCTGGATTGCTTCGCTCCGCTCGCAATGACCGTGGGGCTAACAGTATGGCCTAGACATTCCCGCGATCTTCACGGAACAGGTCCAGCTTCTGCTGCACCGGGCGGTCCGAGAAGCTGAACAGCACGGCATCAGAGTCGGCCTCGTGCGTCACCCACTGCCAGCTCGGCACCACGAACAAATCGCGCGGGCCCCATTCGAAGGTTGCCTCGCCGATACGGGTGCGGCCATGGCCTTCGATCGGACAGAACACCGTCGCGTCGGTCGAGCGGTAGCGCGCGGTCTTGAAGCCCTTCGGCAGCAGCTGGATGAAGGTGCCGATGGTCGGCATCGCGAAATCGCCGGTTTCTGGGTTGCTGAACTTCAGCTTCAGCCCGTGGCAGGCGTCCCATTCCTCGCGCGCCTTGGCTTTCTCCAGCGCTTCGCGGGTGTAGGCATAGGGGTAGCTGAAGATCGGCGAGGTCTTCGAGTTGCGCTTCACGTCGACCGGCAAAAGGTTGTGGCCGTAGCGCGCAAAGCTGTCGCCGGCGGGTTTTGTGATGGTCTGCTGGTCGTCCTTCGACCCTTCCGCAAAGGAGCAGTCGAAAAACTGCACCAGCGGAATGTCGAGGCCGTCGAGCCAGAACATCGGCTGGTCGGTTTCGTTGGAATGATCGTGCCAGGTCATCGACGGCGTGATGATGAAATCGCCGGGCTCCATCGCGGTACGCTCGCCGTCGACTGCCGTGTGGGCGCCCTTGCCCTCGAGCACGAAGCGCAGTGCCGACTGGCTGTGCCGATGCGCCGGCGCGACATCGCCGGGCACCACCATCTGCACGCCGGCATAGAGCGAGGTCGTGATTTTTGATTGCCCGCGCAGGCCAGGATTCTCCAGCACCAGCACGCGCCGCTCGGCTTCCTTGGCCGTGATCAGCTTGCCGGCCTCGGTCATGTAGTTGCGGATGACGTCGAACTTCCACAGATGCGGCCGGCAGGCGCTCTTCGGCTCCGGCGTGATCAGGTCGCTCATCACCGTCCACAGCGCGGTGAGGTTTTCGCCGTCGATCTTCTTGTAGAAGGCCTCGCGTTCCGGCGTCTTGGTCACGGCTTCCATGGTGCGGCTCCCGCTCGTTTTGTTGATTGACAGTATACTTACAGTCTAGGTAGCGTCAACGTGGCGAACAAGAATGACAGGGAGGTCTCGATGAAGCTGCACGGCTATTTCCGCTCCAGCGCCGCCTACCGGGTGCGGATCGCGCTGAACCTCAAGGGCCTCGGCGCCGAACACCTGCCGCATCACCTTCGCAAGGGCGAGCAATGGGCGCCCGCTTATCTCGCCATCAATCCGCAGGGCCTGGTGCCGGCGCTGGAGGATGATGCGGGAGCGGTGTTGACCCAATCGGTCGCCATCATCGAATGGCTCGACGAGACCCATCCCAACCCGCCGCTGCTGCCGAAAGAGCCGCTGCAACGCGCCAAGGTGCGCGCCTTCGCGCTGGCGATTGCCTGCGATACTCACCCTGTGCAGAACCTGAAGGTGTTGGCGCGGCTGCGCGAGCTTGGGCTTGCCGAAGACAAGGTCCAGGAATGGGCGGCCTGGGTCAATCGCGAGGGGCTGTCGGCCTGCGAAACGCTGATCAGGAACGAGCCCGGCGCGTTCTGCTTCGGCGATGCACCGACGCTGGCCGATCTCTGCCTCGTGCCGCAGCTTGCCAATGCGCGCCGCTTCGGCGTCGATGTCTCTGCCTATCCGCGCCTGCTCAAGGCGGAAGCCGCTGCCAAGGCGCTGGCGGCCTTCGCCAATGCCGCACCGGAGAAGCAGCCCGATGCCGAGTAAGCCTGCCGCTGCGATCACGATAGACGCGGTCTATGCCGCGCCGGGCTATCTGTTCCGGCGAATGCAGCAGATCGCGGTCTCGATCTTCGTGGAGGAGTGCAAGGCGTTCGATCTGACGCCGGTGCAATACGCGGCGCTGATCGCGATCCACACCCATCCCGGCATCGACGCGACGCGGCTGTCGGCGGTGATCGCCTTCGACCGCTCCACGCTCGGCAGCGTGATCGAGCGGCTTCAAGCCAAGGACTATATCGAGCGGAGGCCTGCGCCCGAGGACAAGCGGATCAAGCTGCTCTATCTGACCAAGCCGGGCGCCGCGATCCTGCGCGAGATCATCCCCGCGGTCGAACGCGCCCAGGCGCGCATGCTGGAGCCGCTGAAGCCTGCGGACCGCAGAGCATTGATGGGGCGGCTTCTCCGTATTCCTCGCCGTCTCTGGAATACTGGATCGCCCGCCCCAGTGCGCAAGCGCGCACAAGGCGGGCGATGACACTGAGGGTGTGGTTGCGCGGCGTGTTCCTTATTGTTGCTAGCCCCTCACATCCGCAGCAACGCCTGCCGATCGATCTTCCCCGTGCCCGTCTTCGGCAGTTCGTCGATGAAGATCACTTCGCGCGGATATTTGTAGGGCAAGAGCTTGCCCTTGACGTAGTCCTGGAGCCGCCGCGTCGCCTCGCTCTGGTCGACCGCGCGGCTGTTCATCACCACCACGGCCTTCAGCGTCATGCGCCGGTCCGGCAACTCGGCGGCGAACACCGCGCATTCGCGGATGTCGGGGTGATCGGCGAGGCAGAGCTCGACCTCGAGCGGATAAACCCACTGGCCGGAAATCTTGATGAGATCATCGGCGCGGCCGCGGAAGAAGTGGAAGCCGTCGCTGTCACGGACGAAGCGGTCGCCGGTGTAGATCCAGCCGCCCTCGCGGATTGATTCGGCCGACTTGTCCGGCCGGTTCCAGTACAGCGGCGTGTTGGAATCACCGCGCACCCACAAAATGCCTTCCTCGTTGTCGCCGACCTCGCGACCGTCCTTGTCGCGGAGCGCGACCTCATAGCCGGGCACGCGCAGTCCGGCGGCGCCGAGCTTTTTCTGCCCCTCGCGGTTGGAGAGATAGATGTGCAGCACCTCGGTCGAGCCGAGGCCTTCGACGATCTCAAGTCCCGTGAGCGTCTTCCAGCCGTTGAACACTTCGGCCGAGAGCACTTCGGCTGCGGACAGCGCCATGCGCAGCGACGAAAAGTCGATCTTGTCCGCGCCGTCAGCCTTGGTCAAGGACGTATAGAGCGTCGGCAGACCGAAGAAGACCGTCGGCTTGTACTGTTCGATCGCCGCGAAGATCGTTGCCGGCTTAGGCTGGCCCGGCAGCAGCAGCGTCACGGCACCGGCCGAGAACGGGAAGGTGACGGAGTTGCCAAAGCCGTAGGCGAAGAAGATCTTCGGCACCGAGAAGCAGATGTCGTCCGGCGTCAGCTTCAGCACGTTCTGGGCGAAAGCGACATCGCTATAGGCCATGTCGTGCTGGAGATGCACGATGCCCTTGGGTCGGCCGGTCGAGCCGGACGAGTACATCCAGAACGCCATCTCGTTCCGATGCGTATCGGCTTCTGCGAGCTCGGTCGGGAATTGAGGAAGCCAGTCTGCTGCGGCGATCGCTTCCGGTGCGGCGTGGTCGCGCACCTCGCCATTGACGACGATCAATGTGCGGAGGCCGGTGTCCTTGCAGGCCTCCGCATTGAAGCGCGCGCAAAACTCGGACTCGGCCACCGCAACGCTCGCGCCGGAATCGGCGAGATAGAATTGCAGGAGATCCGGCGGCGTCAGCGTATTGATCAAGAGCGGCACGAAGCCGGCGCGCACCGCGCCGAAGAAGGCGGCGGGATAAGCCGGCGTATCGTCGAGGAACAGCAGCACGCGGTCGCCGCGCTTCAGGCCCAGTGAAGCGAAGCCATTGCCCCAGCGGCAGGCGTCGGCGCAGATTTCGGCATAGGTGCGCGTGCCCGCAGGGCCGATCAGCGCCAGCTTGTTGCCGCGGCCTTTGGCGAGATTGTCGAACAGCACGCGGCTGGCGTTGTAAATGTCCGGAACGGCAAAACCGATCTCGCGGGCGCCCGGGCCGTCCGCGGGCACCTGGTCGCGAATCTCGCCGTTCATGCCTCGTCCTCGCCGTTCTTCGCGGCCTCGTAGCGCGCCATGAAGGCCGGCGACATCGCCCGCAGCCGGGAATCGTCGATCCGCCCGGAGCGGGTGATGTAGTTGTAGGCAAAATCCATCAGGTCGAGCTTCATGTGCTCGGCAAAATGCTCGTACCAGAAGGCGGAGGTGCGTGCGGCATTGACGAGCTTCTCCACGACCGGTTTTCGCGCGGCCTGGTAGCGATGCAATGCGGTCGCCAGATGCGCATCCGATTCCAGCGCCTTGACCAGCGCGATAGCGTCCTCGATTGCGAGCCGCGTGCCCGAGCCGATCGAGAAATGTGCCGAGTGCAGGGCGTCGCCGATCAGCACCATGTTCTTGAACGACCAGTGCTCGTTCCAGACCCAGGGAAAGTTGCGCCAGACCGATTTGTTGGAGACCAGGCAGTGGCCGCCGAGCGTGTCGGCAAACACCTCCTCGCAGACGCCCTTGGACTGCTCGACGTCCTTGTAGGCAAAGCCATAGGCCTGCCAGGTGGCGTGGTCGCATTCGACCAGGAAGGTGCTCATGGTCGGCGAATAGCGGTAGTGATGGGCGTTGAAGGCACCGCGGTCGGTCTTCACAAAAGTCTGCGACAGCGTGTCGAAGCGTTTCGAGGTGCCGTACCAGACGAATTTGTTGGAGGAGTAGGACAGCGAGGTGCCGAAATCGCCCTCGTAGGCGCGGCGCACCAGCGAGTTCAGCCCGTCGGCAGCGACGATCAGGTCGTGACCGTTGAGCTGATCGATGGCGTGAATCGGTGTGTCGAAGCGCGGGGTGACGCCGGCATCAAGCGCGCGCTGCTGGAGGAACTGCAAGAGCTCGAGCCGGCCGATCGAGGAGAAGCCGACGCCGTCGATGGCGACGTTGTCGCCGTGCAGGCTCAGCGTGATGTTCTCCCAGCTCTCCATATGCGGCGCGATCGCATCGACCGTCTCGGGGTCGTCGGCGCGCAAGAATTCCAGTGCCTGGTCGGAGAACACGACGCCAAAACCCCAGGTCGCGTCGGCCGGGTTCTGTTCGAACAGGTCGACTTGATCCTCGGGGTGGCGCTTCTTCCAGAGATAGGCGAAGTAGAGCCCACCGGGCCCCCCGCCGATCACGGCGATCCGCAACATCTGCCTCCCTAATTGACAGTATACTTACTATCTAGGGGTAGACTAGTGTGCTCCGGCTTCCCACGCCAGCGGAATTATCAGCAAGGCGTGGCGCGCCGAAGCTCGCTCTCGGACACGCGGTTTGCGCGCGCCCAAAACCGTCAGGTCCGAATCATAGCCAAACCGCGCCGGATTGACCACCCGCGCGTCAGACGCAGCGCTTCACCCAGGCCCACGAGCACGGTGGTGCACCGGACCGCCAGCACCGGCCCGCGGACCACGACGGCGGCGTTCGGCCCGGCGCAACCGGCGCGGTAGACGCCGCGGGCGCACACCACCGCATTGGCATCGGAGGCCTCAAAAGTCATGGTCGCGCCGAAGGCGAGGAGCGCAGAAGCGATGAGCAGCAATGAACGCATGTTGTCCTCCCGGTCTTGTCGTGATCGAAATCGATATCGGCAAAATCCTGCGATCGTTGCAGGCGTGCGAAATCTCCTCACGCACGCCGCCAGATGTTGATGCGCGCTTCCGTGCGCGCAGTCCTACCGTGCCGCGAACGGCGCGAGCACGTCCTTGCACGCGGGCGACAGCGACGCGGCATTGCTCGCAACGCATTGCACGATGCGACCGCCACCCGGCGCCACGCCGGCGCACAGCGTGCGGATGTCGGCGCCACAGGCGGATCGGACGATGAACAGCTCTTCGCGAGGCCGCAACGGCCGTAGCACGATCACTGTTGGCGCTGCGGCCGCCGTCCCTCCGCCGGATGCGGCACTCACGGCCTTCGCGCAGGCTGCCGACACATTCGCCTTGTTCTTCTCAAGACATTCGAGCGCGGGCGCGCCGCCCGGCGGCACGCTGGCGCAGACTTTTGGATAGTCGGAGCGGCAGGCGCTTTTGATCGCGGAGACCTGTGCGCTGCTCGGCTGCTTTGGCGCTGCCGCCTTCGGAGCGGCGCTCGCCGCCGGCTTTGCTGCGGGCTCGGCGGCCGGCGCCGCTTCCGTCTTTGCCGGTTCAGATTTAGCCGGTGCAGCTTCGGTCTTGGGCGCGGCGGCCGGCTCGACCGCGCGAACCGCGGTTTGGCATCCCGATGACAGGCTGGACAAGTTCTTCTGCAAACATTGATACGCTTCCACGCCGCCGGGCGTTACGCTTGAGCAGTGCGCCATGAAATCCGAGCGGCATGCGGACCGGATGGCGCTCTTCTGAGCCTCGGTCGGCGCTTGCGCGAATGCGCTTGTTGCAGTTGCGAAGAGGGTTGCCGCGAGCAACGCCTTGCGCGTCGAAACATGTTTCAACGTGTTGAACATCTGGGTGAATTCCTGCCCTGTCGGTAACCCGACGTTTCTTAAATGTGAATGCAAACGCAATCGTCGCGAGTGATGCCTCGCGCGCGTTATCTTTGGCCGCTTTGGCCACTACCGCAAGTAGATAATACCTGCGCAATTGCGACGTAACTAGGTCAGCGTTTTCATGGTTTGAATCACATCAGGCGGCCTCGGCGAGCTTGTAAGACCATGTATGGATGACGGGATGACGATTGACGTCGTCGATGCCGGCCATGATGCGTTCTTTGAGCTCGTGCTTTGAGGTCACGAGCTCGTGCTTTGAGGTCACCCGGATGTGACGCAGGACGGAGCGGGCAAACTTGGAGAAGAAGCCCTCGATGAGATTGAGCCAGGAGCCGTGCTTGGGCGTGAAGGTAAACGCGAAGCGTCCAGGTGGTCGAGCGTCGATCCAGGCTCTTGTTTCTTTCGATATGTGCGCGGAATGATTGTCGAGGATCAGCTTGATCGCGGTGCCGGCCGGATAAGCGGCGTCGAGACGCTTGAGGAATTCGATGAACTCCCGGCTGCGGTGGCGGTCTTTGACGAGTGCATGGACCTTCCCGGTAAGCAGGTCGATTCCGGCCAGGCAGCCTTTTTCAGGATCTGAACCTCGCGGTAGACGCACAGAACCTCCGCCATCTTCTGCTCGAACTCGGCGTCGCGACGTTCCAGATAGTAGCGCACCTTGTGCGGTTTGATTTCCTCATGGCCAAGAATCTTGCACACCGTCCCTTGGACCAGCTTGGCAAAACATTCGTGTCCCACCGCCGGACCGTGCTCGCGTGCGTGACGTGCCAGCAGTCGTGTCGTCCACAGTTCATGCGGATAGCCGTGCTCCTTGGCCTTGTCGCACGCCAGCGATACCAACCAGGCCTTGGCTTCCGGTGTGATGACCGGTTCTTTGCCCGGCCGTGGTCGATCCTCGATGGCCGCCAGCGGCCCATAGGCCAGCGCCCGCTCCACGCAGCGTTGAACCGTCTGATGGTGGACCCCAACTCTTTGCCCCACCGCACAGAACGAAGGATTCTCGCGATAGGCCAGCAGCATCTGCGCCCGCGATACCCGGCTCGCCGGCTCGGTTCGCGACCGCGAAAGAGCCGCCAATCTTTCCATCTCTTCGTCGGTCATCGTCAACTCGATTACTCTCCGCCATCCTGCCATGATCGCGCTCCTCGTTGTGCCAATCGCAAAACAAGGAATCCGCCACCAAACTATTGGTTCCAGGACGCAGGTTTCATGGAATCGGTCGTCTAGAGCATGATCCGGAAAAGTGTGCAGCGGTTTTCCCTCGCGACAAACGCGGAACGCGTTTGCGCGGAGATCATGCTCAAACAATACGTCGTCAAAGCTTGACCATGCGCTTGCCGCGGTTGTCGCCCGCGAGCAGTCCGATCAGCGCCTGCGGCGTGTTCTCCAGCCCATCGATGATGTCCTCCTGCACTTTCAGCTTACCGGATTTGACCCAGGCCTGGAGATCGGCGAGCGCGCGCTGGCTCTCCTTCATGTAGTCCATCACGATGAAGCCCTGCATGACGAGCCGCTTCACCACGATGAGCCCTGGCACGCCGCGCGGGCCGTGCGCCGACGGCGCGCCGTCATATTGCGAGATCGCGCCGCAGCAGGCGATGCGGCCGTAATTGTTCATCTGCGGCAGGCAGGCTTCCAGAATATCGCCGCCGACATTGTCGAAATAGACGTCGATGCCGTTTGGCGCGGCTGCGCGCAGCGCCTTGAACACAGCGCCGTCCTTGTAGTCGACGGCGGCGTCGAAGCCGAGTTCGGAAGTCAGCCAGTTGCACTTGTCCGCGCCGCCAGCGATGCCGATCACGCGGCATCCCTTGATCTTGGCGATCTGTCCAACGATCGAGCCGACCGAGCCCGCGGCCGCCGAGACCACGACCGTCTCGCCCTCCTTCGGCTTGCCGATCTCCAGCAGGCCGAAATAGGCGGTGAGGCCGGCGATGCCGAACACGCTGAGCAGATGCGTCATCGGCTCCAGCTTCGGCATTTCTGTCAGATGCTTTGCCGGCACCGCGGCATACTCCTGCCAGCCGGTGTCGCCGAACACGATGTCGCCGGGCGCGAGCCCTGGCGCCTTCGAGCTGACGACCTCGGCGATGCCGCCGCCGGCCATCACGCTGTTGGCTTCGACGGCCGAGCGATAAGTCGCGCCATGCATCCAGGCGCGGTTGGCGGCGTCGAGCGAGATGTAACGCACGCGCAGCAAAGCCTCGCCGTCCTTCGGCTCCGGCAGTGCGCCTTCGACCATCTTGAAGTGCTCGGGACCGAGCTTGCCGCTGGGCTTTTCCACCAGAAGAATTTGGCGATTGACGTTGCCGGTCATGGCGTTCCCTCCTTGATTGTTTGACGATTATTGATGCAGCCGCAGCCAAGAAAACGTGCAAGCCGCATTCGTTGTGCGCTGCATGAAGGCTAGATCGCGGGCCAAAGTTTCGCAACGGGAACATCCCAGCTCCGCGTCCTCACGCCTAGCGTGTTGCGTAGTCGTCATATCTGCGACATCATGAAGCGCCGGTGTAGTGGGGGTCACTAATGTCGAACAGGTTTACGCAATATATTTTGGCGGCGATGGTGCTCGGCATCATCATGGGCTCGGCGATCTATAATTTCCAGCCCGATACGCGAGGCGACTGGGCCTCGTCCATCAACCTGGTCGCCGTGATTTTCCTGCGCTTGATCAAGATGATCATCGCGCCGCTGGTATTCGCGACCCTGGTCGGCGGCATCGCGCATATGGGCTCGGGCTCCAAGCTCGGCCGCATCTTCGCCAAGACCATGGGCTGGTTCGTCAGCGCTTCCTTCGTGTCGCTGCTGCTCGGCCTCGTGATGGTCAATCTGCTCCAGCCCGGCGCCAACTTCCCCGGCACGCTGCCGGACAAGGCGCAGTCGACCGGCCTGCCGGTCTCGGCCTTCTCGATCGAGAAATTCCTGACCCATCTGATCCCGACTTCGATCGCGGATGCGATGGCGCAGAACGAGATCCTCCAGATCGTGATCTTCGCCGTGTTCTTCTCGGTGGCGATGGGCTCGATGCCCGAACGCTCCAAGCCGATTCTGGCGCTGATCGATGATCTCGGCCACATCATGCTCAAGGTGACGAGCTATGTGATGCTGTTCGCGCCGCTCGCGGTCTGGGCCGCCATCACCGCAACGGTCGCCAAGAACGGCCTCCTGGTGCTCTGGAAGCTCATCGTGTTCATGGGCGGCTTCTACCTCTCGCTGTTCCTGCTCTGGGGAATCCTGGTCATCGTCGGTTTCATCGTGATCGGGCCGCGCTACAGTCATCTCCTGAGGCTGATCCGCGAGCCGCTGATGATCGCGTTCTCCACCGCGAGCTCGGAAGCGGCCTATCCGAAGACGCTGGAGGGGCTCAACCGCTTCGGCGCCTCGTCGCGAATCTCGAGCTTCGTGCTGCCGCTCGGCTATTCCTTCAACCTCGACGGCACTATGATGTACTGCACCTTTGCCAGTATCTTCATCGCGCAGAGCTATCACATCGACATGCCGCTCGGCACGCAGCTCGCGATGCTCGCGACCCTGATGATCACGTCCAAGGGCGTCGCCGGCGTGCCGCGCGCCTCCCTGGTCGTGATCGCCTCGACGCTGTCGCAGTTCAACATTCCCGAGGCCGGCTTGCTGATGATCATGGGCATCGACACCTTCCTCGACATGGGCCGCAGCGCCACCAACGTGATCGGCAACACGCTCGCGACCTCGGTCGTGGCGAAGTGGGAAGGCGAGCTTGGGCCCGAGCATGCGATGGGACCGAGCGACGCCGTGCCGGGCGATATGGTGCCGGGCGAAGTGCCCGCGATGGCCGGCCACTGACGGGAGTGCATATGCGCCCTTTGACGGCGATTTCGGGCGGCCTGTTGCTGGCAGTGTGTCTGCTGGCAACGGGTGCCTCCGCCCAGACCGGCGGCAGCGACGGGCTTAGCCCGACGCTGCTTGCGATCAAGAATGCGCACACCGTGCGGCTCGGCTACCGCGAAAGCTCGCCGCCGTTCTCCTTCCTCGACCAGGCCAACCGCCCGATCGGCTATAGCCTGGAGCTTTGCGAGGCCGTCGTCGAGGAGATCGGCGTCGAGGTCGACGATCCCAACCTGAAGATCGACTACGTCAAGGTCACCTCCGACGACCGCATCGACGCGGTGCTCCAGAACAAGATCGATCTCGAATGCGGTTCGACCACGGCCAATGCCGAGCGTGGCAAGCGCGTCGCGTTCTCTCCGCTGATGTTCGTCGCCGGCACCAAGCTGATGGTGCCGAAGGCGTCGAGCGTCCAGTCGCTGACTGATCTGAAGGGCAAGACCATCGTGGTGACGAAGGGCACCACCAACGAGCAGGCGATCCAGGCCGCCGACAAGAAGTCCTCGCTGGGGCTGAAGATCGTCGTCGGCGCGGATCACGAGCAGTCGTTCCAGATGCTCGCCGACGGCAAGGCCGATGCGTTCGCGACCGACGACATCCTGCTGTCGGGCCTGATCGTGCGCCACAAGGCGCAGGACAAGTTCCGCGTCACCGGCGACTATCTGTCCTACGATCCCTACGGCATCATGTTCCGCAAGGGCGAGCCGCAGCTGACGGCGGTGGTCGACCGCACCTTCCGCAAGCTCGGCTCCAACCACGATCTGGTCCCGCTCTACAACAAATGGTTCATCGCGCGGCTTCCCACCGGTGAACGGATGAACGTGCCGATCTCGCTGCAACTGGAAGAGGCGTTCAAGGCAATGGACGATTCGGCCAGCGCGAATAATTAGT
>WNGR01018847.1_pt1 | contig 11641 bp, 7 predicted proteins | sample 5407581 | NCBI WGS metagenome assembly WNGR01 (sample SAMN13153383, study PRJNA577476) | soil metagenome | isolation source: 80 cm soil or saprolite under Garry oak tree replicate 2 | place: USA:California | collected 2016-06-15
GCCCGTTGCCGCGGTGATCGACGTCCAGCACGCCCTCGATGGCGACGGCCGGCTCCTGCCGCGGCTGCGGCCTCTGCTGCTGCTGCTGCTGCTGGCGGTGCTGACCCTGCTGCAGCGGCCTTTGCTGCGGCCCCCCCTGCGGCTGGCCCTGCTGCGCCTCGGCGCCGCCCTGGGGCGGCGCGGAAGGGCCGCCGGCGATGTCCGCGCCTGTCTGCGAGCCCTGCGGCTCGCCCACCGCGGCGAGCGCCTGCGGCTCGCCCGGCTGGGGCACCGCGTCGGGGCCGCCGTCGTCGGGCGACAGCTCGTTCTCCACGTCCAGGATCCGCCCCTGCGCATCGAGCGGGGCCGGCACGTTCTGGTGGTGCTGGCCCTTGTTCCGTCCGCGCCCGCGCCCACCGCGCCGCTGCCGGCGGAACCGGCGCCGCCCGGCGCCGGCTTCTCCCTGCTGCTGCTGCTGCTGCTGCGGCGGCTGCTGCTGGCCGTTGGGGGCGTGCTGCGGGTACCGCGCGTTGCCCGGCTCGGGCGCGTCGTGCGCCTGGGCCTGGGGCTCGTTGTTGGGGGGCCTTTGTCCTTCACCATTCATCTTGTCACTCCACCTTGCGCGGCTCGTCTTCGGGCCGCGGACTCACTTCTTGAGCAAACGATCGAGGAAACCCTTCTTCTGCTCCGCGGGAGCGCGCCTCATCCGCGACAGCTCGCCTTTCGCCGCGTCGAACTCCGGATCCTTCGCGATGGCCTTCCGCAAGAGGGTCTTCGCCTTCTCCACGTCACCCAGCGCCTCGTGCAGCTGGGCGGCGAAGACGGTCGCGCTGCGCAGCCGCGGGTCCATCTCCAGCGCCTTGCCGACCAGCTCGAGGGCCTCCTGCGCCTTGCCCCGCCCACGGTAGATGCACATCCCCAGGTACGCGTGGAACTCCGCCTCGGCGTGATTGAGCGCGATCGCCTCGCGGAAGACGCTCGCGGCGTCCTCGAACTTGCCCGCCTTGAAGAGCGTCTCGCCCTTCTGGAAGATGCCCTCCGCCCTCAGGATCGCGCCCACGTCGGTGGGCAGGCCCTTCGCCTTCCGATCGAGGTAGACGTCGTAATCGGCGCGGCGCGATGCATTGGCGAGCACCGTGTTGGCCTCGCTCACGCGCGAGAACAAACCCTCGGCCACCCTCCGCGCCGAACCCAGCTCCTGGCCGGGGAACGCATCCGAATGGAACCGCTTCGCCGCCGCGATGTACGCCGCCTTGATCTCTTCCGGGCTGACACCAGGTTGGACGCCCAGGACCTCGTAATGATTCGCGTCCCGCAGGCGGTCGCGCTCGGCGAAGAGCACCCGCCGGGACCAGTCCTCGTCGGGCGTGAACGTCTTGCCCGTGTCCTCGTCCTCCGGGTCGGGAGCAGCCGCCTTGGCCGAGGCGGCCGCGGCCTTGGCCCCGTCCGAGAGGGCGACGAGCCCGCTCTGGCACAGCCACAGGAGCAGCGGCAGCTCGGCCGGCTTCACCCGGGAGAGCGCCTCCCGCACAGGCCTCTGGTTGGTGGCGAGCGGCGTCACGCCTTCGCCCGGCCAGGCCGTCTTCACCGCGAACATCTCGCGCTCCAGCTCGGGCGAGCGGCTCATCTGCTGCTGCGCGCGCCCTTCCAGCCAGCCGCGCGCGGCGCCGTCGGCGCCGAACCGCTTCGCCGCCTCCAGCACCAGCGCCACCGGGCTGGTGCGTGCCTCGGGGAGCGCCGCGAGCTGCTCCGCCGACCGCGGATCGACGCGAAAGGTCCCCCGCGTCCAGGCCAGCCCGTTCACCGACGATTCCACCGTCTGCTGCTTGAGCGCCTGCTTGAGCTGCTCGGGCGTGAGCACCCGCGAGTAGGCGAGCGCCTCGTGCACCGCCACCTTGTTCTGCTTGGCAAAGGCCACCGCGCGGTCGAAGGAAGCCTGCTTGACGATCCCCGAAGCGACCTGGGCGGCGCCCGCGAGCTCGCCCTTCAGCGAGCTCTGCGCGAAGCGGACCTGGCCCTTGTCGAAGTGGATCAGCCGCACGGTGGTGTCCTGCGTCAGCGTCAGGAGCGAGCTGGCCTTCTGCCGCAACAGCTCGACGAAGAGCGCGGCCGGCGGCTTCTGGGCGAGATCGCCCTCCACCGCGGTGGCGACGCCCGGCACGTTGCAGGCCGTAACCAGCGCGTCGCGCACGCGCGAGATCTCGAACGGCTTGGCAAAGTAGGCGTGCGGCTTCAGGCGCGCCATCAGCTCCGCGTTGGGCTGCTTGTAGACCCCGCTCACGACGATCAGCGGCAGATCCGCGCCCCATGGCTGCCCGCGCGCGAACTGGCCCACCTGGAACCCGTCCAGCTCGGCCAGCACCAGGTCGAGCACCACCGCGGAGAAGGGCTGATTCGCGTGCGCCGCCTGGACGAGGAGGTCCTTCGCCTGCGCTCCGGAGCGCGTGACCTGCGTCCGCAGCCCCAGCTCCGCGCAAATGGTGGCGATGAGTCGCGAGGCGCTCTCCTCGTCCTCGACGATCAGGACCGATGCCGGCACTCAGTTCACCTCGAGATCGAACGGGAGGACCGCCCGGAGCGTTCCGGGCTCTCCCAGGAGCGAGAGCGCGCGCAGCGCCCGCGCGGACAGCGGCCGCAGCGAGCCGGGCAAGAGCTGAAGAGCGGGCAGGAAGCTCACCTCGCGCTTGCCCTGGTCGTCGAGCAGCACCGGCTCGTCGGGCGCGAGGCCGGCGCGCGCCTTGGCGGCCTCGATGGCCTCGCGCAGGCCGCCCGTCCTGTCGACCAGCCCGCGCTCCAGCGCCTGGTGGCCGGTCCACACCCGGCCTCGGCCCAGCTCGTCCACCCGCTCGCGCGGCAGGTGCCGCCCGTCAACGCGCGCGCGGTGGAGAACAGGTCCGCGCTCTTGCCTCGCTTGTTGGTCACCAGCTTCAGGCCCAGCTCCCGGTACAGCTCTTCCAGGTCGAACTTCCCCACGAACACGCCGATCGAGCCGGTCACCGTCGAGGGCTCGGCGTAGATCTCGTCCGCCGCCACCGCGACGTAGTAGCCGCCCGACGCGGCCACGTCCCCCATGCTCGCCACCACCGGCTTGCCCTTCTCCTTGCGGGCCCGCACGAGCTCCCGCCAGATGAGGTCCGAGGCGCTGCCGTCGCCGCCGGGCGAGTCGATCCGTACCACGATCGCCTTCACCGACAGGTCGTCCGCGAGGCGGTGGATGCGCCGCGCGATCGACTCCGAGCCCGCCACCTCCACCACCCCCCGCGGGTCGGCTCCCCCTTCTCCGCGGGCGATGTCTCCCTCCACCCGCACCACCGCCACCGTGGGCGGCGGCGTCCAGCGGGGACTCCGCACCGAGGGAGGCTGCGTCCCCACCTGCTCGAGCGCGACGTGCCCGCCGGCCAGCTTGCCTACCTCCTCCTCGAGCTGGTCCGGGTACACGAGCCCGTCGACCAGCCCTTGCGCCTGCGCTTCCTGGGGCGTCAGGAGCCCGCGATCCAGGAGGCGCCGGAACTTCTCCTCGTCGAGGTGTCGCGCCTGGCTGACGCGCCGCACGAAGCGGCCGAAGACGTCGTCCAGAAGAGCGTTCACCACCTCACGTTGCTCGCTCGACATGTCCCTGCGGGTGAAGAGGTCCGGCGCGTTCTTGTAGCCGCCGACGCGGACGAACTCCGCCTTCACACCGAGCTTGTCGAGGCCCGCGGCGGCGAAGAGCGCCGTCGCGGAAAAACCGTTGACCGCCAGGACCGCCTGCGGGGCCGCATAGACCCTGTCAGCCGCAGAAGCGACACTATAGTCGAGGTCTCCGGCCGATTCCAAGTAAAAGGCGACCCTCGCGGGCCAGCCGGTGCATCTCCTCGATGGTCAGGGCGAGCGGGTCCCGGTGGGTCGCCCCGAGCAGCACGCCGACCACTCCGGAGGTCGGCCGGCGGAGCGCGCGGTTCAGGTCCAGCTCGACCGCGCGGCGCCGCGGGACCCGCAGCCCCGGGTATTCGGAGGACGACAGGCGGAGCACGGTCAGCTGGCTGCCGGGCGCGCCCGCGCCGGGGAAGCTCGCCGCGCTCCGCACCCCGAACCGGGCCAGATCGAGCTGCACGCCGACCTGTCCGGAGAAGGTCCCGCCGTCCGAAAGGCCCACTTGTCCCACGAGCTGCAGGCCCTGGACGAGGCGCGCCTCGCCGGTGAACGCCCAGTCCGGATGCTCGGCGCCGCAAGGCCGGCCGTCGTCGGTGCACGAGCGGAAGGTGGCGTCGGCCGCCAGCGTGAGCTGTTCGCGCAGCGGCCGGACCGCCACCGCCGCCACGTGGCGGCGTGGAAGCTGGGCGGCGCCCAGCCGGGGCCCGTTCACGTCGAGGGCGGTGTAGCCCAGGGAGAGCCAGCGCAGCGGCCGGGCCAGCGCGCCCACGTCCCAGGAACCGAGCCGGTCCAGGTCCGCGCTCTCGCTGCTGGAAAAGCCGTGGTGCGCCGCTCCGACGGCGAGGAACCGGCCGCCGAGCGCGCCGCCCAGGGTGAACCTTCGCGAGCACGGCGTCACCGGAGTGCACTCCGAGCCCGCGTGCAGCCATTCGAGCGAGGCGCCGATCGCCCCGCCCCAGCCGCCCAGCGACAGGTAGGCGCCGTCCCCGCGCGGCAAGCCGTCGCGGTAGCCGCGTTCGTTGGCGTACTCCAGCAGGACTCCCCGGGCGAACCCGAGGCCGGCCGGGTTCCCTCCTGGGCTACGGCCGAGGAAGCGCACACCAGCGCGAGCGCAGCGACGCGAACAGCTTTCATGGATCCTCCGTACCAGTCGCCGCCGACAGTCGCCGCCCCCCGGGGCGGCGCTGTGCTCCTGGAGGCCGGTGAGACGGCGCTGTGCTTTTCAGAGAGAGGACGTTGTGGGATGGATCGTAGCGTAAAGGCCTACCCGGAGACTGCCATGCTCGATCCGAAGCAGATTCGCAACGTCGCGGTGATCGCGCACGATGGCGCTGGAAAGACGGCCCTCACGGAAGCCCTGCTCCGGCACGACGCTCCCGCGAGGGCCAGCAAGGACGGGTCGACCAGCCACCTCGACGCGGAGCCCGAGGAGGCCAAGCGGAACTTCACCGTGGCGACGCACGTCACGTACGCCGAGCACGAGGGCGTGCTGCTCAACCTGCTCGACACCGCCGGGTTCTCGGACTTCCTCACCGACACCGACCGGTCCCTGGCCGTCGTGGAGGGAGGCCTGCTCCTCGTCTCGGCGGTCAGCGGCGTGAAGCACCAGACGGAAGCGCACTGGGAAATGGCGGCGGAGCGTTCGCTGCCGCTCATCGCCTGCGTGAACAAGCTCGACAAGGACCGGGCCAGCTTCCTGCGCGCCCTGGACGACGTCGAGAAGACGCTCAAGGCCAAGCCCATCGCGCTGCAGCTGCCCATCGGGCTGGGCGACTCGTTCGGCGGCGTCGTCGACCTCGTCACCATGCGCGCGCACACCTACGCGCGCCGGCAGGACGGGAAGTTCGGCGGGTACATCGAGGAGGACATTCCCGAGCAGCTCCTGGGCGACGCGAAGAAGCTGCGCACCCGGCTGGTGGAGGCGGTGGCGGAGACCGACGACGTTTTACTCGAGGCGTACCTGGACGGGCAGGAGCCCGGCGAGGAGCAGCTCCAGGAAGCGCTCGCGCACGCGGTGCTGGGAAGGCGCTTCCTGCCGGTGCTGGCCTGCGCGGCGCGCCCGGGAGTGGGCGTGCGCGATCTGGCCAGCGCCATGGTGCGCTACCTGCCCGATCCCACCTCGCGGCGCGAGATCAAGGGCAAGGACGGCCACGGGAAAGAAGTGTTGCGGGCGGCGCGCGCCGACCAGGCGCCGACGCTGCTCGCGTTCCGCAACACGGTGGACCATTTCGTCGGGCGGCTGAGCGCGTGCCGCGTCTTCTCGGGGCAGGTGAAGACCGGGCAGAAGCTCTACAACCCGCGCACCAACACGGAGGAGATCCTCGCGCACCTCTACCGCATCGACGGAAACCACACCGCGGAGATCCCCAGCGCGTCGGCGGGCGAGATCATCGGCCTGATGAAGCTGCGCGACGTGCACGTGGGTGACACGCTGACCGCGGCCGACGCGCCGATGCGGCTGGAGCTGATCGGCAAGCCCCAGCGGGTCATCTCCTACGCGCTCAAGATCGACCGTGAGCAGGAGGAGAAGGCCGGGGTGGCTCTGCACAAGCTGCTCGAGGAGGACCCCTAGCTCGAGCTGACGCGCGACCCGGAGACGAACGAGACACTGCTCAAGGGCATGGGGCAGGTGCACATCGAGGTGGCGGTCGAGAAGCTCAAGCGGAAGTTCGACGTGGACGTGCACCTCGAGCTGCCGCACCCCGCCTACCACGAGACGGTGCTGATCCGCGCCAAGGCGCAGGGGAAGTACAAGCGGCAGAGCGGCGGGCGCGGGCAGTATGGGGACTGCCACATCGAGCTGGAGCCGCTGCCGCGCGGCTCGGGGGTGCAGTTCGAGGACGCGATCGTGGGCGGGGTCATCCCCCGGCAGTTCATCCCCTCGGTCGAGCACGGCATCCGCGACGCGGCGAAGGAGGGGCCGCTGGGCGGTTTCCCGCTGGTCGACTTCAAGGTGCGGCTGCTGGACGGGTCGTTCCACACCGTGGACTCCTCCGACATGGCGTTCCGCATCGCCGGCTCCATGGCCCTCAAGAACGCGCTCGCCGCGGCGAAGCCTGTCCTGCTCGAGCCGATGATGCGGCTGGAGATCGTGGTCCCGGACGAGATGCTGGGCGAGGTGATCGCGGACGTGACCTCGCGGCGCGGGAAGATCCTGGGGATGGAGCCCACCTCGAAGGGGACGCTCATCCACGCGCAGGCGCCGCACGCGGAGCTGCGGACCTACGCGCCGGAGCTGCGCTCCCTGACCAAGGGGATGGGCTACTTCACGATGGAGTTCGAGCGCTACGACGAGGTGCCCACCCACGAGGCGCACAAGGTGCTCGAGCAGCGCCGCGCCGAACAGGGCAAGGGCGAGCCGGTCCCGAACCATCCGAAGGGCCGTGCCTGAGTCCGCTTTCCGTTCATTTTCGTTCAGGAGGCAGGGTTCCGCCGCTCCGGAGGTAAGTGAGTAGCTTCTCTGCGTGCTGGGGGTGCTGGTCGCGGCGTTCATCAGTGGACCGAAGCCGGTCACCCGGCCGCCGGCGGCTGCCCTGCAGACCGTTCCGCAGGTCGTCCGGAAGGGCGAGACGTCCGAGGATGCTCCTCCGCTGAGCCGCCTGATGCGGGAGAAGGTGGCCTGACTTGCGTCCGGCCGGTCGATAGGGTGCAATCCGCGCGCAGTACCTCAAAGGGGGATTCCACATGTCGATGCGTCTTCTCGCCGCGCTGGGCGCGGCTGCGTTCGCGTGCTCCTGCAGTGGCTCTCAGCAGAAGGTCCTTCAAGTCACCGATGCCCGCGTGGACGCTCTCTTCAACGCTCCCAACGGCGTCTCCTGCATCGAGCTCATCGCGACGGCGCCTTCGCGCTCCGCGACCCGGACGTTCAGCGTGACGCCGGGCCAGAACACGGCGTCGCTGACGCTGAACGGGGTGCCGACGGGCACCGTGATGTTCTCGGGAGAAGCCTTCAACGTCGCCTGCGGGCTCGTCGACATCACCACCCAGCCGACCTGGGTCGCCGACGACGTGACCCTCCAGGTCAACCCCGGACCGACCATCTCGGTGCAGCTGAACTTCCACGCCAGGACCAACGCCAACGTCGGCGTGAACTTCACGGGCGATGCCTATACCGTCACCACCATCGCGGGCACGGGCACGGTTCCGGGCGCCGCGGACGGGATCGGCGCAGCCGCCCGCTTCGCGGGTCCTAACAACTGTGCGCTGAGCGCCGACCGGACCAAGCTCTTCGTCGGCGACCGCAACGACGGGGACGCCGGGGGCCTCGGCATGGCCATCCGTCAGATCGATCTCGCCACCGGCGCGGTTACCACCATCGCCGGGTCGCTGACCGCCCTGGGAACGGCCGACGGGCCTGGCGCGACCGCTCGCTTCAGCCGTCTGTTCTCGATGGCGCTCTCCGGCAGCAACCTCCTCATCGCCGACCGCTGCGCCATCCGATCGATGAGCACGACGCCGCCCTTCAACGTGACGACCCTGCTCGGCACTCGCCAGGCCGCAAATCCCAACGCGTGGGACTGCACGCCCGCCGTCAGCAGGCTCGGCGCCCAGGACCTGGACATCGCCGTGCGCGGCACCGACGTCTATGCGTCCGACTCGACCCACTTCGTGGTGTGGAAGATCTCATTCGCTTCCACTCCACCGGTGATCAGCCTGGTCGCGGGCGTCCCGGACTCCTCGGGTTCGGACGACGGGTCCATCGCAACCGCCCATCTGCTCGGGCCGTCCGGCCTGGTTTTCCCCTTCGTCGGGGACGACCCCTTCTACCTGATCGAGGAAGACATCCTCATCAGCAACGCCTACGGGTTGGTCCGGCGGATCTCGCCCTTCTTCGATTCCGTCATCACGGTCGCGGGCGCGCCGCAGGCCGGATTCGTCAGCACCGACGGCCTGGGTACGCAGGCGCTGTTCGCGCAGCCCCGGCGAGGGGTGAGCGACGGGACCAGCATCTTCATCGGAGACATCTTCTCGGTGCGCCGGATGGACCTGAACACCAACGCGGTGGTCACTATCGCGGGGGACATGGCGACGACGGGCTTTGCCGACGGCGTCGGCGCCGCCGCGCGCTTCACCGCGGCGTTCGGGATCGCGCGCGACAGCCGCAACGGAGCCATCTACATCGCGGACCAGGGCAACTTCGCCATCCGCAAGCTGACGCCTCCGTGATCGGCTGAGGCGGAGCGGGCCGGGGCTGCCGCCCGAGCGGCGGCCCTCGGCCTGGAACGCCTGCTCCGCCCGACGGGGTTCCCGCCCCGCCCGACCGGTTTTTTGCTCCTGGCTCGTTTCGTGGATGTGCCCCGCGGCGTGGCCGAGCGCGGGGCGGAAGTCGCCGCTGCATCAGGACCGTCGTACGAGCGATTCGCCGGCGCAGCCCGCCGCCCGCTCGCAGTGCGCGGCTGGTGCGGAGCACAGCCGCGCGCAGGTCTGCTACGTTTGGAGTCACCGCACAGGGGGCTGGAGTGGACAGAAGTGTCGCTATCGGACCCGAAACCCCCATTTGTTCGCCCTATGGCTGGAACCGGTGATCCTGACGGGGCAGCGCATCGCCAGCTCGTTCTGGGGCAAGGAGTGGTGCAAGAACCTCGAGTCGTACATGGACTTCAGCAACCGGCTACTCCGCGGCCGCACGTACTTGCGCAGCGGGGCGGTGGTCGATCTGCGGATCGGCGCCGGGCAGATCGACGCGCTGGTGGCCGGAAGCTCGCTGTACGAGGTGTCGGTACGGATCGTCAAGCTCGCCCGCAGGCGCTGGGGAGCGGTGATCAAGCGCTGTGCCGGGCGCATCGAATCGGTGGTCGGGCTCCTTCAGGGAAGGTTGTCCGAGGCGGTGCTGGAGGCGCTGGTCGACCGGCGCGCGGGGCTCTTTCCGGCGCCGAAGGAGATCGACTTCACCTGCTCGTGCCCGGACTCCGCCTTTCTCTGCAAGCACATTGCCGCAGTGCTCTATGGAGTCGGCGCGCGGCTCGACAAGAAGCCCGAGCTGTTCTTCACCCTGCGCAGCGTGGCCCTCGAGGAGCTGGTGGCGAAAAGCGCGCTCCGGCGCGCAGCGCCGGCAAAGGAAGCCCTCGACGGGGGCTCGCTGGAGGGGATTTTCGGGATCGAGCTGGATCGCGGGCCGCGCCGCCAGAAGTAACCGGTCAATGACGACGTCGTCGCGAGGCAGGCGCATCGGGCGCCGCCAGAGGTTCGCGCCTGCCGGTTGCGAGATTGACCCGCTCGATCGTCACCAGAGCCCCAGCGCAAAAGTGCGATGATCCTGCACCGAGCGCTCGATCCAGTCTCACCTTCCCGACGCGGCGTTCCTTGACTTCGAGGAGCCGCCTGGCGCCTAAGGAGCGGCGGGTTCGATCGGGGAATGCGCTCATCGCGCAGGCCGCAGTGCAGCGCCGTTCGCGCGAGACGCGTGTTCGCGCTTGCGAGTGCCCGGAGGACACCTGTCATGAACGAAAAGCGTCATGCGCGCTGGAGCAGGCTCCTGACCGTTTTGGCCGCTGTGGTGATCATCGTGCCGGACCGGCTAGTGGCGCAGGCCACGGGTCCGACAATCCTGGACGCGAACCTGGCCGTCCGGACCATCGTGTCCGGGCTGAACACTCCCACGAGCTTCGCGTTTCTTGGCGCCGCCGATCTGCTTGTGCTCGAGAAGGGCACCGGACGGGTGAAGCGGGTGGTGAATGGGACGGTCCAGGGCACCGTCCTCGACCTGGTAGTGAACTCTGCCTCTGAGCGTGGGCTGCTCGGGATCGCCCTTCATCCAAACTTCCCGGCGAACCCCGGCGTGTACTTGTACTGGACCGAGAGCACGACGGGCGCGGACAGCGCGAACCTGGCCGACGTGCCTCTGCTCGGAAACCGGGTCGACCGGTTCACGTGGAACGGGTCGACGCTCACGTTCGATCGGAATCTCATCAAGCTGCACGCGTTCCAGGCGGACGCCGGCCAGTCCCTTCGCGGCAACCACAATGCGGGCGTGCTCAGATTCGGTCCGGATGGGAAGCTCTACGCGGTCATCGGTGATAACGGACGGCGCGGTTGGATGCAGAACCTACCCTGCGGGCCCACCGCGACCTGCCCCGGGCCGACTGTGCAGGACGACCAGTTCGGAGGCCCCCAGCCGGACAACGCCCACCTGACCGGAGTGATCCTGCGCCTGAACGACGACGGCACGACCCCGACCGACAACCCGTTCTTCAGCGTCGGTGCGGCCATGGGCGGCGAGGTCGGCGCCAACATCCAGAAGGTCTTCGCCTACGGGATCCGCAATACCTTCGGAATGGCCTTCGATCCGGTCTCAGGCGAGCTGTGGCTCGAGGAGAACGGAGACGACTCCTTCTCCGAGCTGCACCGGATCTCTCCCGGCCAGAACAGCGGATGGGTTCAGATCAGAGGGCCGGTCTCGCGCATCGCGCAGTACAAGGCGATCGAGACCAGCCCAGGCGCCGATCCGTGCATCGGTGGAAACTACTTCGGGTTGCAACAGATCCGCTGGCCGCCGACGAACATCGCCGATACTCCCGAGCAGGCCCTTTCACGATTGTTCATGCTGGCGGGCGCGCATTACCGCGATCCGGAATTCAGCTGGAAGTTCGAGGTCGCTCCCGCTGGGATTGGGTTCGTGAAAGGGCGCGGGCTTGGGCCGCAGTACGAGAACGATCTGTTCATGGGAGGCGCCCGCACCTTCCTCGAGGGCGGCCATCTTTTCCACTTCAACCTTACCGGGAACCGGAAGAAGATCGGAGTCGATGACGACCGCCTGGAGGATCGTGTCGCCGACAACACGTGCAAGTTCAATATCACCGAGAGCGAGAGCCTGCTCATCGGCACGAACTTCGGCATCGTGACCGACATCGTGACCGGGCCCAACGGGAACCTGTTCCTGGTCTCCCTCTCGAACGGAGCGGTTTACGAGATCTTCCGGCGGGATTCTCCGGAGGCGTCGGAATAGATCTGGCGGCTCTATTCTCCGAGCTGCCAATCAGTCGTGCGGCCTCCCCGTAGCGGGGTCATTCGCGTGTCGCGCAATGGGGCT
>WNGR01007402.1_pt1 | contig 11640 bp, 14 predicted proteins | sample 5407581 | NCBI WGS metagenome assembly WNGR01 (sample SAMN13153383, study PRJNA577476) | soil metagenome | isolation source: 80 cm soil or saprolite under Garry oak tree replicate 2 | place: USA:California | collected 2016-06-15
TTCAATTGATGAAATACGTGTTCATTTCTGTATAAAAGGGGCCCCTTTGAGGTAAAGTATAAGTACGCACTAAATTCTATAGTACCAATGGGAATTATGACGGAAGCTGTACATGCGAGCCCAGAATCAAGAGACGGGAGCGATGACGACAACGACAGATGCATACTTGAGAGATCCAAAAGTGGAAAAGTGAAAAAGAAAAAGGGAAAGCGAGCACTAAACAAAGCATAGGGTGGAAAATGAAACACAAGTACAATACGCACGGTATACAGATGCACACGAACGAACTATATGGTAGCACCACGGACGGATGTAATAATTCTTTCTTCTCTATGTCGCCAAACCGTCCTCGCTCTCTTCTCCTGTCTTAATCTGCGTCTCGACGCCGGATGCGACCGTGCTGGCGCTGACGGGAGAAGTGGGAGAGCCGGTCTGGGTCGAGGGCGGATAGCTGGTAGTCGTGGTCCCCGGGTGATACGGCGACCAATACGAGGGATAACCGGGAGGCGGGGGAGGTGGGTAGAACTGGTAATACGCCTGCTGAGCCTGCGCCTGCATTGGAGAGCCATCACTAGGGGGTGGCAGCGAATGCGCCGTGGCAGGGGAGTACGCGTGATAGGGAACCATTCCTTGCGGCGACCCCTGAGCGGGTAGTGGGGAGCCAGGAGCACCCGCTGGTTGATTAGCGCCAGACGGCGGAGGCCCAGTTGGAAACATGGCGCCAGGGTACATGCCTGGCGGTGCCGGAAGGGAAAGACCAAGGGGATAAGAATAAGCCGGCGCCAGTCCGTAGGTGGCCGCATAGTGCGCGTGCTGCAGCATAGCCATGTTGGGGTCGGCAAAGCCCGTCGGAACTACGGGGTAAGGGGAACTGCTACTGTCGGTGGGTGACGTCGGAGTACGTGCTTGTCGTGGAGCCCTTTGGCTTACGTTTGCCCTTGGGGGCGGCGTAAGGGTCGTATCGCTTGTTACGCTTGCCCGCATTTGCTGCGTTCGCGGCGATCACCGCGCCTACTTCCAGAGGCTCACTGAGCAGCGGCATGCCGACCGCCAGTGCCGAATTGAGCACATGAGGTGAGGGCTCGACATCGTCGGCCTCTCCACGGTACCGGGGAACCCCATCGACCCCAATTTCGACTTTGGGTGGATTGCGGAAATGGGTCTTCTCCAGGTATTCGGGGCTGATGTCGAGGGAGGCGAGCTCGGGGTAGGATGATGCGGTGCGAAGTCGGCCCTGTTCAACATCCTCGATCTTGTAATATGATATCAGATGTTGGGAGACGCCACTGATGGTCAAGGAAAATGTCTATGCAGGAGTGTCAGTTTCCGTATAAAGGATGGAATCGACAATATAGTAGAAAAGAAGCATTATATAGTGGGCGCCTTGCACGGTCAAATATCTCTCCGGGGTCAAAACGCCCCGCTTTACGTCAAGAGAAACATCACCAGACTCGGCCAAAGCTATCCAAAGGGATCTAACGTCCCGAGGCCTGGACTGATGACGTTGTTGGTCATGCCCCAGAGAAGACGCAACCCCAGGAAGATGTGGGCGGGGGAATGCGCAATAGAGCGGCCAGTAGTGAGGAAGGAAAACAAATAATAACAAGTAGGAGATTCCGTTCAAAATCAAAAAAAAATCGAACCGACCTTTTTCATCATGCCCCCGTTCTTGAATTTGTAGCTGTTCGTTAGACTGCCCACCAGGCTTCGCTCGCGCTGCCTGTCAATCCCTAACCGGGTGGTCTCTCCGCGTGGGCGGCTGAGCGTCTGGCCTTCGGATTTTGGTCCGTCTCCAGGTGACTGGTCGCCGACCTGTTCGGCGTCGTTGCGAGCGCCTCTATGGCCCGCGCCACGTTTCTCCGTCTCGCGGTAAAGGAGGAAGTTTCCAAGTATCCTGCTGGGACTCCAAAAGAACCCGTCCGTCCAACGTTTGATGCCACTTTCATCTTCGTCAAAGACAAAAACAGACCCGGAGGTTATCATCTTGCGTTCGGAGTCGACGAGACGCCGGGTGACGCGTGGGATCAAGCCGCGGCGTGCGGCCTCGAGGATGAGTAGGGCATCGCCGGTAGTCTCTATCCAACCCGACCAAGGAGGTTCAGTCCATGTTGTAGATGAACCCTGGCCGTTGCTATGGGAGTCGGGGGGCGACGACATGGAAGCTAGTTACTACATTACGAGGAGACGGGGTATGATGGAGATGTTGCAGGAATGCGTAAGGAGACAAGTGGGAGCGAGTAAGCGATCAGCCACCAATCGAAATCAAAAGTAAAGTTTGAGAACAAAGTTGGCTCACCGAGCAGGAAGATTTACGGGTGGAGGGCGAAATGACTGAGAGCCTATTTAGGATTCAACACCCGCTGACTCCGCAACTGTCAGCTCTTTGCAGGAGGGGGACCGGGCTGATTCTGGTGCTTGCGAATGCGATAATCAAGCACGATTGGTCTGGGATGGCCCGGCCGCCGGCTGGGGTGTGGGCGAGGACGATGTTGAATGTGTTGGTCGCTGTGGCTGAAAAGTGGGAGCAAGAGTCTGGCGGATTTGCCTTTTCTGGAAACTCCTTTGAGGACCCGATTTTCGCCCATCTCAGGCCCGTCTTTCTCGCCCAAGAACTGGTCAGAGATTTATAGAGTCTACAGAATTACAACAGATCTCTCCAATACTACTGCCTCTGCGCCCCAGGCAAGTTTTTAAACACATCAAGAAATTTACTTCGTGTTAAGCACGGTGCATAGCCACAATCATGACCTTATGTGGCTTGTGCTCGTTCATCAGACGTGGATGGTGACGGAGAAAGAGGAAGAGGGCGTCCACCAAGGCGTCCACAGATAAAAATTGCTACAAGTCGTCGACTTGAGGACGGGATCCATGTGGAGCAGTGGGTCAGATTTAAAGTCCGAAGTACACGATACCGCCTTACCTCAGGACGCTTGCTTCATCGTCATTATGGCCGTTTAGGAGGCCTAGATTGGAACTAGGGACACCGAGCGCTGCTGCGCTGCTCACCTCAGTTTCTACCTCCATCACCTTGACGGCGCTGGGTACAAAATCACGCTGTATATCCTCATGCAGCCCGGGCCCTCGATACCTCGAACAGACGATCTTGGAGCGCATCGACGAAGGCATGTACCAGAAGGTCCAGTAAGATGATCATTTTCTCATAATGGACATGGGCGAAGACCATAGTATCGCATTCAACGAAGACTCTAGCGATGAGCGAAATTCTCTCACGAGTGTGCCAAGGTCTTTGCGTTTTAACCACACACAGGCGGTGTCATATACATCTCCCCAAACACCCCTGCTCTCAGAAAATAGTCCGCTCCACTTCATTGTAGTTCACCTTGGAGACTTGACTCCATCCAGGTGTCTTTTCACGAGCCAATTAGCTATGTCCAAGTCCATCGAGCCTACTTGCGTAAATATTCTCGTCCGAGTCCTTTGTTTTCGACGACAGAGAGAACGTTGAGTGGAGCCCTATGACACCCTTCTTCGCCAAATCACCCACCTACTTCGCATGAGCGTGGACGCAGGTATGTGCTGCCTAAAGGGAGTATACCGTGCGATGCAAATCGTCCGAAGGTGCCAGACACCCATCGGCGCTCGTGCCGCTCGCAACTTCTGAATCAGAAAAAGGCGATTAGCAGCGCCAAAAAAGGAACGGAGGGGAACTGTGACCCAATTCCAAGGCGAACGAGTACCTCCTTCGGGCGGTGTATGAGCTCAGCGTCCGTTCGTGGTTGCGTATATTTTGCAGACGCAACGACGCCGCGTCCTCTTACCACTAGCTCGGCCTCGGCCTCCGCTTGTGACCACGGGTCTTGCCGCTGCTTCTTCATCTTGTGCCCCATGTAGGCATCGCTCCGACACATGGTACATTGTATATCATGTCTGATGCCTTGTCATCCCAGCGCTTCAGCATGCCGGGCGCGAGCGCACTCGTCCTCTCAAACGCGGACGCTCGTGCCTCCGGTCATCGACATCGGCCGTAGGTGCCTTGCTCTTGCTCTTGCATCTGACCCTCACGCTCCGCAGCGGCGCCGTGGTTGGTGACGCCATCTCGAACACTGGAGGGGAAGGGAAAGATCTCCTGCCCTTTGGTGGGCGACAGTTCTGCCGGCGACTCGAGCATGCTGGGGAACAATCAATGCCAAGCGAATGGACTCCTTGATGTCAGTTGATGGACTCTGTCCTCAATGGTATCTTTACCGAAAATAGGACGCAACCAACGGGGCAAATCATCGCCCTGTTGCCTTCAAGTGCCCCCACTGAAGCTTTCTTTGTTGTCGGTTTTAGAAAGTGAACAGACCCATGATCTGTGCCGTCCTACAACTTGCCCGAAGCCAGGAACACGGTCTTCTGCTCTGGTCGACTCTTAAATGTTGACCAAAACCAAGCATCGGTGCTGTTGGAGGACATCACTTACAGGGGGCAGCTCGCATTATCTGGTAAACAAAATGCATGAGTTTCGGGTCCGGCCCACGTAGGGAAAAAACCATGTATCTGTACCAAACCTTCTCTACTTACGTCCCGTGTTGTGTGACAAATAAGAAAGACCAAAAAAAAAGGGGGAACTTTTAAAAGGTGGAGACAGGTGCACGGAACATAAAAACGCTGTTCGAAGGCACTGTCGACGCGCGCCCTATCAACTCTTCTCTGCCTAAGAGAACGAGAGATGGTACAAAGGATTGTGGCATCGAAAATTATAAATCCTGTGTGCGAAGACAATGCACTCCGAGTCCGGCACAATGCACTCTGCCGAAGAAAACTGCGCATGGGGTCGTCATGACTTGCTAGTCTATATGAAAACAGCTGCAATACATTGTATGTTGTCTACATTAACATTCCAAAATTTCCTGCTCCAATATCCCCCACTACTTTTATTGTTGTTGTATTTACTTGTAAAAATAGAAAACAAGAAACTTAAAAAATAAGGAGTTCGAAGATGAGTCATGGCCAGCGCGTGGGAAGTATGCGATTTGTCAATCGCTATCACTCCCACTATTGATGGGGTTTGCAACCACTAGACGCGGGCGCGCGACCCGTATGGGCCGAAGCGGCTGGGGCAGGGGGGAATAGACCGAGACTCGACGAGCGTGGATGAACGAACTAAACAGATCGCGCCCATGTCCCATGAACTCGCTTACGATTTCCCGCAGACCGGGTAGCAGCCCAGGGTCTGATCCTACATCGTCCACCTGCAACGCACGAGAAAGTTCCTGCGAGAGAGCGGCGCAAAGACGAAGCTTCTTCACCCCGATGAACGCCCTGAGAAGTTCATGCCACGTTGTGCCATCGATCTCACCATTCTGCCATTCGGTCGGGATCATCTGTTCGTAAAATTTGAGCCTGAGCTCCTCCACACCAAACAGCGCGGGAATAAGCGCGCTGCAGATCTGCGCTGCGCAGTCGATTTGCCAGTCCAACTGCCTGCACGTCACACGAAGGGCGAAATGTCCGTTGTGCTGTCGCGTATTGTAGTGGTCCGTGATTATGGAGACCGCATCGCGCCCAAAGCTGACCTCCGCGACGGGGGACTTGAGCCCTTCTATTATATTGGTGAAGTGGGACAGGTGTGGTAATGCGAAGGCGATTTGATTGAATAACGCGATGTCGAGTCGCTCCAGAAGAGGAGCCCTAATTTGAGCGACAAGGCATTCCAGATAAGCGTTAGTGCCTTGGAACCTGAGGTGTTTCAGGTTGAGAAGTGTCAACAAGGTTCTCCGTTTGCCTAACAGTTCCCTCTCGGCGCTGGGACGGGGAATGGGGATGGAAAAACCAATGGACAGTTCCTCGAGTTGGGGAAGGGACTGAAGACGTGCCACTAATAGCCTCGGGTGAAAGTAACCAGAAGCTTGGATGTTCGTGAGCACGAGTGTGACGAGGGGGATATCGGAGGAGAGTAAGAGCAATCGTAATCTTTTTGGAAGATCGATGCCGAGCAGCGTGAGGTGGCGTAGATTTGGGGCAAGAAATGTCTTCGGAAGGACTAAGCTTGTGTCTTTTTTGTGGACGATAGAGAGAGGTGTTCCAGCGTTGAGAAGGGTTCGTCCATGAACATAAGAAACTTATGCAAAATCGAGTGCGGGAGGTGGAGGTCAATATGGCGTACGCGGTCACGCAGCAGGAGCGCATGGCGTATTGCCAACTCATCTTGTCGAGTTATGGCTACAGTTGTATCCCGATAATCGATGAAGAGCGGAAGGGTTGGTAAATGGTCTAGCGTCTCCACTGTAGGGGTACCATTGGTGCATAGAATTTGCATGTCCAGGCGGAATGCCGAGGAGTGTACGAGGTGACGCCATCCTCGACAAACATGAGAGAGCTTACACCACCCAAGTTGGACATTCCAAGCGTTCTCGTCATCCAGTCGATAGTAGTTGAATATCCAGAGAAGTATATCGTCGTCGAGCATATTGACGGTCGTGTACAGCACGGGGTATCCTGGTCGCTCGGATGTCGGAGGGGATGGAGGTAAGTCCTATGCAGAAGTTTGAGTATGGGTGTGGTAAATGGATGCATTGAAACATACCAGACTGTTTATAGATCCAGGGGATCCTCGTGAACCGTAAATGTGTATGTTAATGCTAGGCGATTCAGGGCTGTCCAGTCCTCGTATATCCCCCGCGCTGAACGATCGGCCGACGACGTTGTTACAATGGGACGCAAGTAGCGATGATTCAATCGGGAGCGGGACCCGGAATCGTGGAATACTAATTGCTGTTCGCAGTACCAAAAATTGCCTATACTAGAACCTTTGACAAGTTGTTCTCCTTCAAGTACTCCAGAACTATCTGAAAATACGTCAGAGAGCAAGAACCGAGATGGGGAAACGTGGCGCGAACCTCTGAAGATCAGGGTGCCATTTAGCGACCAGACATTGCTAAAGATCCTGGGTCTGCGTTCGGTATCAAGAAACACACGGCTGGGCCCATCGAAGAGAACATAGACCGTGTCATTGTGTTCAAGTGCTCCGCTTGGGTCTTGAAGTGGGTGGCGCCAAAAATTAGGCGTATATGCGCTCTCATCTGCAGGGCAACGCAAATAGAAGTGAGGGTTCTGCTCGAGGTGATACGTGCACGGTGTTGAGATCTTAGCGTGCGCGACGGCGACGTGCCCTGAATACGAATCTCGCGGCGTTCGCTGTCGCACTACATCAGCAAAAAACCAGGGGAATTGTCAGCAATTATAAGAAATTATAATTGCCGTGAGCGATGCAATTGGATCCCGGATTGGCAATCAACAAAATTGATTACCATGGTACGTTAAATTTTGAAATCCCTGGCAATCGATGACAGTTCTTGTGGGCACTTATAATTAATTTTACTGGTTTCAGGTACTTATATGCATATTGTAATTTGACACAAAATTTGGAGGGGCTTATAACCTATTATAATGATCTAGTGGAGAACTGATCAGAAAAAACTACAGTGCACTGAATTGATTATATATTTGTTCCAGATCTTATCATTCCCTATTAGAGTCTTATCAATCTCACATTCATCAATTATTTAAGTGCTAACTAATAGTTATACTAATGATATTGTTTTGATTTTACAAGTCTTACAGAGAGGTGCATTAGTTGTAAACTGCTCTACTGTGGATTCAAACACGCATCCTCAATATTGTTACATTCCTAGCAAAACGTCTACCGCGACTTGCGATGGATTTGGTGAACGCTCTTCCAACGACCTCTTGAGGGCTTGATGATTCGCACGCTCAAGGCAAACGATGACAAAGCAAAGATGATATGAGCCCAAGTTAAGGGCGACGACTGCACACTGTGGGGGAAAGGAAGTGGCAAAGGGGAGTCTGCTATTGACTATCCAGAAACAACTAGGGGATTGTTCAAGATCTCAAAGCTACCGACTACGAGTCAAGTAAGGTAGCCTTATATACATCTACGAGGCAGCTTTCAAGCTCCTCTCCAATCGTGAACCCTAATATAGGTAACCAATCGCACAACGGCGCAATACAGTCAGGAACCTAGTACTGTCCCATGACTCACAAATAACAAGTCCAGACGAGTCCAGAACTCTCGATATCAGCTGCGAGGCGGCCTCAAGGCAGCGCCCACCGTATCGTCCAATCCGACCACTATTCGCTATCAGTACCTGACGCTCATACAGCGCCCACTTATCATAGTCCATAGATAAGGGCTTAGTCTTGCCCAGACTGCAGATCACGTTCTTGATCACGTGACCGCGGAACTCCTGTTCTTCACGCATCATCCTGCTCACTCTCAGGAGGGGATGTGCTCACATAGTGGGTGTAAACCCCGTTCGGCCCGGTCATCGTTTCCGTGATGCCGTCCTCACTCTTGATCCATTCTTCCGCGCGTGTCTTCTGCTTGCGCTTTGCTGTCTGTCGATCACGTGCAGGCGCACACGTAACAAATATGGATGATGACCTATCCAAAGTGTTACCACTAGGCTAAGAGACTGACACTGCTCAGTCAAAATATATCCTCTATAAACAGTAGGGCGGTAATCCTCTGGGGTCACTGGTCATTGATGACTTGCTCACCTATTCACCTTGTCTCCCCCCTCTGTCTTCACCCTCATGTGCAAGCTGCAGCCCTCCTCTCACTCTATACTGACTGACTTGTCAAGAGCAGCATGCAATCAGCACCACGTTGATATGCCAACTCTCTCCCTGGCCCATGAAAACTCAATTTTCACAGTTCCTAGCCGCTCTCCTGTGCTCACCCACACTCTCCTGCACTCACCCATGCTCTTCTGATTCCCGCACTCTGCATGCTCCCCAGTCTGCATTCCCGCACTTTGCCGCTTTCCTGCGCTGTGAGCACTCGGCTCTCCTGCCTGTTCTAGGCCATCCCTGTGTATGTCCCCTGGCCCCTAGCTTAGCATATGCACCCTAGTTCCTTAGCCTGCCCTCCTTACTATATATTGCATGTATTTACAACTTTTACAAAAAAGAATAGACTTCTCCCCTTGCGTTTCAGATCTCAGAGAGCTCAGTGCAGCTCATCCCTCACATTCCCAAGCATGCCGCACTTGCGCACAGCCTTAGCAACTCAAGCGTGACTCGTTCCTGACATTGGCAGCCACCCTTGCGAAGTTACGCGCCACGCGGACGAGTGCGCAACCGTTTCTGACCACTTTCAACCACCTGACCCCACAGGGCTCCATGTAGCCCACTGCTTCCGTTCCTGAGCACGTCACACTCGCACGCAGCCTACGAGACTCGACACCGACACACTGGCACTATATACAACACCTTGCACCCCATGGAGGCCTGCAAAACCACTTGCGCTGCTTCACACCCCCAGAAATCCTGCATACCTTAGACGTGTTCCCTAGCGATTAGGGAAGGTTTAGGGTATCAACGCAGACATTGGCAGCTTGTGCAAGGTGTCAGTAGGGCTGTACACTGTTACCGTCACAGTATTGACGGCTCAACAGCATCTGTATGACAGTCGTATGATGGCCACCATAACTGTACCATTGGGGTCTAAAACCCATGGTGAACAGTACAGGATATGGAACGGAACAACCCCATAAACCACCGTCATCTTATGGCTGTCAATGGCATCGTGTCAATGGCATCGTATGGCTTGTATGGCCCATAACACCAACATTGCCACCAACTTCAAGCTCACCTCGGATTCTGGACTTTGGACTAGTTCTCTAACCCTTGTGGCATGGGTATGCAGTCATTCACACACATCCACGATCTCTTCGACATCCATATCCTCCATTTCAATATCCCTGCAACCACCATTATTTCCAAGTTACACTTCCACATGGGCCTGGGATGCTCCTCCTCCAAGAGTCCTCCCAGCAGCCTCGGGCAACGCGCCAGCATCATCTCTGAGCTGGACACGGCCTGTACTGACTTGCCTGTCTCACCTTCTTTCCCGCACATGTCCGAGATGTTCCCCAGCATACCAACTCACAGTGTGCCGCCTAGTGCATGATCTCCTTCCAGATGCACCCTGCCCATGCCTCCACACTCACCTCACCCACATTCCTGCACTCCCCAACATGGTCTGCACCTGCACCTGCACCACCGCTGCCGTGCGTCACAGTGTCCGCCATACAGGCTTACGAGCCAAACAACCCACAGCTCGCTTGGCAGCAGGTGTGCCAGAGCCTGCCGATCTTGCTCTTGCTCATCTTGGTGCATGTTACAGTCCTGCACTCGAGGCTACCCATCCTCACCCACATCTTGAAGCACTTCAACGCCAGCTCATGCTCTACTGCACACTTGAGCTATCTGCCAACAACACCAACATGTGTGTCGTGGCTCGTGGGCACGCTGCACCTCGCAGCGCTTGTGACACAGCGCACCCACCCGCACATACAGGGTGTGCCCTTCATGCTGGTGCAACTTGACCCAGCTTTGCAGTACAACAATATATTTTATTTGAGCCCATTGTGATGATAAGCGCTTACCATCGCTTGTGAGGACTTGCACCCAGGGCACCACAATAATGAAAATATTTTAGGTGCTTACAATCCAGCCATCAGAATTATCCAGGAATTGTAAGCGCTTACAACAGGGCCATGAGACTTATACAGAAATTATAACTGCTTACAAATTAACTGTGTTTGGCCTTGGGAATTGTAAGCACTGAGATCTTACCCTGATGGGTCTGTCAATGATTGCAGCCTGATCATAAGTGATCATTATTCCATTATAATAATAATATAAGCCTAAATTATGTTATAATTTGCGTAAGCGATTTCGACTTTGGTAAGTTAATAAAAATTTTGGGTTTTTTTGCTGATGTACTTTAGTTTTCGGACTACCTTAATACACTACCTGTCAGCCTGTTACTCCCGCTCTGCCATACGCACTAATGTCGCTCATTAGTACTTTTCATTTTACCAGTAGTTAAATACCTTTGTAGTTTATTCTGTGCACCTCAGTCATCGCTCATACATGCATGATTCCTGAGGTGAGAATGCTTGTTACCCTACTACCCTTACAGTTCGCTCATGCCTAGATAGTCCTCTCGCTTTCTGTCTAGGTAAATACAGTCATCGCTCGTACATGTGTGATTCCTGAGTCCTCTCACTTTCTGTCTAGGTAAATACAGTCATCGCTTGTACACACGCAATTCCTGAGTCCTCTCGCTTTCTGTCTAGCTCGCCCTTGCGCATGTTCCAGAATGTCCACCCAACTATCCATAACCAACAGGTTATGGGCCCTGCTGAGTGCCACTAAACCCCGCATTATCACCTCACTGCTTCTATCGCCCCTGCTTCTATCGCCATGACCTTGTCCTCATCGTCCCCATCAGTCCCATTGTCCTCTACCAGTGCACCACCTCCTACGCCTTCCCCTTCCATCGAGCAACTCCCTGCAAACATCCCTCGCTTGGAAACTGATGGCTCGAATTGTGTTACGATTCGGACACGTTTCACTTCTTTTCTTCCTGTGACTCATTTACCTTACACGTGCCGTCCCCCATGACTCATTCCTGACTTACGAATCATGACTCATTACTTACTGGAACGTTCCATATGACATCATTCCTGACGTCACTATGACGCACGCTTACTCATGCTTACTCGCCTCATACGTCATCATGACTCATACTGACTAGGATCGCGTCATATGTTTGTTCAACACAAACATCGTGTACTACTATATAAACCCTAGCCTACCTAGCTT
>WNGR01007403.1_pt1 | contig 11639 bp, 12 predicted proteins | sample 5407581 | NCBI WGS metagenome assembly WNGR01 (sample SAMN13153383, study PRJNA577476) | soil metagenome | isolation source: 80 cm soil or saprolite under Garry oak tree replicate 2 | place: USA:California | collected 2016-06-15
GGCTCGATACGCATTCGATGGACACGGCGCAGGTGCTGAATTTGGCGCGGTCGCTGGGCGAGGTGCACGCAAAGGTCTTCATTGTGGGCTGCGAGCCACAGGATTTCGGCGATAAATTGCGCGGACGCACGGGACTGTCAGCGGCGGTCGAAGCAGCTGTTCCGGAGGCGGCGAGCATGGTCCGCGAGATGGTCCTAAGGCTGCAACAGACGGCTGCAACTGAGCACAGCCGCCTGGATCACCGAATGCCTGGAGCAGCGTGACGGCGATCGTGGAGGATCGCCTCCGCGAGGCGTTCGCTTCCCTCATGGCACGAATTGCAGCGAATAGGCCGTTGTGGGGTCCAACGGTCCGTGCAGAATTCCGAGAGACTTGAGCTGGTCGTAGCTCGCCTGCCAGCGGGCAGCGGTCATGTGGCCGGTCTGCGCGCCCGAAGAATCCTCGCCGGTGACGAAGCCGCCATCGCGCAAGGCCTGTGCAGTGTACGTCTCCTGGGCGGGATTGAGGGCGGGGTTCAGTTTGAGCAGAAGCGCATTGGTGGGGGCGGGTTCGCTGAGATAAGACTGCCAGCCATGAATGCTCGCGCGCACGAATTTGGCGACGATATCGGGATGCTGCGCCAGGTAATTTCGCGAGGTGAAGGAGACCCGGTAGGGATCGTAGCCCGACGAACTGATGAGCAACGTGCGCACGTCGGCTCCGGCTTGTTTGGCGAAGAACGGTTCGCTGGTGATGAAGATCTGCTGCACGTAATTGGGGTCGGCGAGGAAGTTCGCGATGGAGTGCGTCGACGGAACCTGGCGAACCTGGTGCAGGTTGTAGCGCGAGATTACGTACTTGAGCCAGGTGGCGCCGGTCTGCGCGGCGATGGTGCGGCCCTCGAGATCGGCGAAGCTGTGGATCGGCGAGTCCTTGTGCATCATGATGGCCTGGGGATCGTGCTGCATGGTTGCGGAGACGCCGACAAGGGGAAGTCCGTTCGAACTCCACTCCAGAATCTGGTCGCTGGAGCCGAGTCCGATGTCCACTTGTCCGCTGGCGACGAGTTGGGCTGCGCTGCCGAATTGCGGCAATGGCAGGATCGTCACGTCAAGTCCTTCGGCCTTGTAATAGCCAAGCAACTGCGCGGCGAAGAAGCCTCCCTGTTCAGGTTGCGGATACCAATCGAGCTGCAGGCGGATGGGAGTGAGTCCGTTCGCCGCTGCAGGCGGATGGCTGCGACAGCCAGAGAGGGCAAACGCAACGGCGAGGGAGAACGCGGCGAGTTTCTTGAGTCTCAACGTCGGCCTCATCGGTGGAGTGGGGACCTGTTCCATGAAACTTATCATGCGGTTTGCGGAGGGGCGGTTGACTTTCTTTGCGCCCCAAGCCGTGCGGCGAGCTGGAGCAGAGATTCGTCGCATCCATGCGCGGCCGCGAGTTGCATGCCGCCGGAAGAGCAGGGAATCGTGACCACCGGGACGCCTGCCAGGCTGAACGGCGCGGTGTAGCGGAGGAGGCGCGGGCGAGTCTGGCTGTGATCGGCGCCCGCATCGAGGCGCACCAGGGGCGAGGCCGGAAGCAGGATCAGCTCGTGCTCGGCGAAGAGTGCGTCGATGCCGGTGCGGAAGGACTGATGACGCTGGCGCTGCTTGTCCAATTCCTTCGCGTCGATGCTCGCGCCCCACTCCAGGCGCTGGCGGATGGATGCTTCGAAGTGGTCGAAGTTGCCGGCATGGATGCGCGCGGCTTCGAATGCCTGGATGGGGGCGAGGATGTCGAGTGCGTCGGCCCACCACGCAGTATCGATCTGCGTCGCATGCAAGCCGAGGGACTCGAGTTCGCCGATGCATGCGTGGAAACAAGCGGCAATCTCCGGCTCGCAGTCGTGGAGAAAGGCGTCGTCGACGACAGCGAATCGGGTGAAGCCGCGGGCTGGCGCGGTTTTCTCCGGAGCGAAGAGGCTGGCCAGCAGCGGCGCGTCTTCGAGATCGCGAAACAGGCCGCCCATAGTGTCGAACGATTGTGCCAGATGGGCGCCGCCACGCCAGTCGCCACGACCGATGGACGCGCGATAGCCGGCGAGTCCGCAGAGGGCTGCCGGCGCGCGGACGGAGCCACCGGTATCGGTGCCAAGTGCGAAGACAGCGGAGCCCTCTTGAACACTTGCAGCTGCGCCGGAGGAGGACCCGCCGGTGAGTGCGGCGGCATCGCGGGGTTGCAGGCAGTCGCCGAATTCGGGGTTCTCGCCGGTGATGCCGTAGGCAATGGGATGGAGGTGAGTCTTGCCGGTGATGATAGCGCCGGCCGATCGGAGACGCTCCACCAGCCACGAATCGCGCGCGGCGATGCCGAGTGAGTCGCGGTAGAAACGCACGCCGCTGCTGGTGGGCGCGCCGGCGAGATCGAAGCAATCCTTTACGGAGACAGGCAAGCCCCACAGCGGATCGCGGCCGTCGTCGAAGGGCCCGCCGGCGCTGCGCGGCATAGCCTCGGCGCGGAGAGCTTCCGCGCGCGTCCATGCTGGGTCCTGCCACAGATAAGTATTGCGGCTCTCATTCCTGTTCGAAGCGGCCAGAGCCCGCTCAGCCAGCGCGGACGGCGACGTGACACCGTTCGCGAGCGCGGTGCGAAGCTCTCGGATGGTCCATGGGATATCGGCCATGGATTTGATTGTAGGGGGTTGGCAGCCGAGGAAACGCAATGCGCTTCAGGAAGGCGTTTTGTGAATCGGCTATCAGCAGGTCGGCGGTGCTGGGGTGTCGCGTTTTGAACCACGGGCATGGCATGCTAACTTCGACTATGGGTGTTGGTACGAGCAGCTTGCGTCGCCAGAGCGAGAAACAGCGGGGGATTTCCGGCGCACATCTCGACCTGGAACGGATGGCGGCGATCGCAGCATTCACGGCGCGATCCATGCGCACGGAGCGCCCGCGCCCGTTTGGCGCCTCGATCATTCACACCAAGTCAGGAACGCTTCTTCTGCGCGCGTTGAATGCGGTGGCGCAGCAATGGGATCCCAGCGCGCATGCCGAGGTGCGGGCAATCCGAATGGCGACGAAACGGCTGAAGACGCTCTCGCTGGCGGGATACACGCTTTATACAACCTGCGAGCCCTGCCCTATGTGCATGAGCACGGCGTTGTGGGCTGGGCTGGATCGCATTGTCTACGGCGCGACCATTGAAGACGCAAATCGCCATTGCAGGCAGATCCAGATTCCCGCGTCGGAGGTGGCGCTGCGCAGCGATATGACGTGCGTGGTGGACGGCCCGATTCTGCGCGACGAATGCTATTCTCTTTTTACTCATCCCCAAATGAAGCGGGCCTTTCGTCTCTGGTCCACGCGCAAACGCAAGTAGCTGACTACGAACTTGATCGCATCGAGCGAGGTCTTCTTAAATGGTCGACGGACTTGCAGCGGCGCTGTCTGAGATCGTCGCCGATCCTGCGCGAGTATTGACCGCGCCGGCAGTGGTCGATCGTTTGTCACACGATTTCTACTGGTACTCGCCAGTGTTGCGACCGCTGTTGGCGAACAAGACTGGCGAGGTTGCCGTCCAGCCACTGAACGCGACCGAGGTGCTGGCGATCTTGCGCTTTGCGCGTCAACGTGGAGTGCCGGTGACCACTCGCGGCGCAGGCACAGGGAATTATGGGCAGTGCGTTCCGCTGCAGGGCGGGATTATTCTCGACCTCTCCTTGATGGACAAACTGGAGGCGATTACGGAGGACGGCGTGGCCGTGTGCATGCCGGGTTTGCGGCTGGGCGCGCTCGAGACTGAGGCGCGCAAGTTGGGATGGGAACTGCGGATGTATCCGTCAACATTGGTGAAAGCCTCAGTCGGAGGATTCCTTGGCGGCGGGTCGGGCGGCATCGGATCGGTTGCTCATGGCGGACTCCGCGACTTCGATACGGTGCGCGCCTTCGAAGTGGCGACCATGGAGGCGGAGCCACGGCTGGTGCTGCATGAGGGCACAACGGTGCATGAGATTCTGCACGCATGGGGCACAAACGGAGTGCTGACACGAATCTGGTTCGCGCTGACGCCGGCGATCGCATGGACCCAGGTCACCATAGCCTTCGACAGCTATGACCACGCGTTTAGCTTTACCGAGTCGATTGCGACGGGGTCGGAGTGGACCAAGCGATTGGCGACTGTATTCGAGTGGCCGATCCCGTCATTTTTTACCCCTGTAAAGAATCTCATGCGCGACGGCAAGGCGCTGGCGCTGATCATGATTGCGACGATGCAAGCTGCGCGGCTATATGCAGCGGCCGAAGCTGCCGGTGGCGAGGTGACGTTCTCGGGAGCGTACGAGGGACCGCGCACACAGCCGCTGCTGAGCGACTACACGTGGAACCACACGACGCTGTGGGCGATGAAGGCCGATCCTGCTTACACCTATCTGCAGTGCGGCTTCTCGCCCACGGAGTGCAGAGAGCAGTTCCGTAAACTGCGTGAGCGTTTTGGCGACGAGATTCTGTTTCACATCGAGTTCATGAAGAACGGCCAGGGAATTGTAATTCCGGGCGCGATTCCAGTTGTGCGCTTTACAACCGAGGAGCGACTGAACGAGATGATTGATTATTGCCGGTCGATTGATGTGTTTGTCGCCAACCCGCATGTGAATTATCTGGAGGACGCAGGACGCTTTCGCGCGGACAATATTCAACTGAGAGCGAAGGAGAAGTACGATCCGCTGGGCTTGCTGAATCCGGGAAAGATGATCAGCTTTCGCAGAGAGCAGGTGAGCCAGTGAAGACCTGGATTCCGGACACTCGCAATTTTGCGTACCTCACATGGAAGCAGGTAGACGCGTTGCCGCGCGATCGCACACTGCTGGTTCTGCCAACGGCGGCGATCGAGCAGCACGGACATCATCTGCCACTGGCGACTGACACGCTGATCAATAATCTGCTGCTGGGCAAGGCGTTGGCGCTGATTGCGCCGGAGTTGCCCATCTATGCGCTGCCGCCTGTCTGCTATGGCAAGAGCAACGAACACGCGGGATTTCCGGGAACGCTCTCGGTGAGCGCGCAGACGTTTCTCGCCGTGGTACGCGATCTCGGCGCGAGTATTGCAGCAGGCGGATTTCAGAAGCTTGTGCTCTACAACACTCATGGCGGGAATACTTCTCTTGTGGATGTGTTGGCGCGCGATCTGCGCGCGGAGTTCGGGCTGCGAACCTTCTCGTTGTTCGGCTCGGGCGGCGCGACATTCGAGGGTGTGAGCGTGCAGGAACGCGCGTATGGTTTTCACGCCGGCGAGGTAGAGACTGCATTTCTGCTGCATGCAACGCCTGATCTTGTGCATCCCACGGAGTACACGACGAACTATATCGCTCGCGTGGACCATCCGGAGTTGCTGAAGCCAGAAGGATCGTCGGCGAACTTCGCATGGCTCACGAAAGATATCGCGCCCAGCGGCGTGATGGGCGATCCGACCGGTGCGACGGTTGAGAGCGGAGAGCGATGGTCGAACGAAGCAGCCGCGCGCATCGCGGAGATTCTGGTCGCGATGTACAACTTCGAGCCGAGTCACGGAGCTTGACCATGGCCCTGTCCGACTGCGGAAATGGCGTTCGCCTGGAGCGCGGTGTCGGGTGCCGGCTTGGCGACGGCACGACGCTGATGTCCGATCATTATTATCCCGCGGGCGAAGGGCCGTGGCCCACTTTGTTGATGCGCCAGCCATATGGTCGCGACATCGCTTCGACGGTGGTGTATCCGCATCCCGTGTGGTTTGCGCGGCACGGCTATTACGTTGTCATCCAGGATGTGCGCGGGCGTGGCGGCTCAGAAGGCGAGTTCTATCCCTTTCGCAACGAAGGCCCTGATGGTGCGGAGACGATTGCGTGGGTGCGTCGTCAGTCGGCTTCGAACGGGCGCGTTGGGATGTACGGATTTTCCTACCAGGGAGCGACGCAGTTGCTTGCCGCCGCGGAGCAGCCGGAGGGTCTCGAGTGCATTGCACCGCACATGACGGCCACGGACCTCTATCACGGCTGGTTTTATCACCACGGCGCGTTGCGGCTGAATTCGAGCCTTGGGTGGGGTATTCAGATGCTGCGCGAGGATGCGCGACGCCTCAAATTGCGCGACGCAAGCGACAAGCTTGAGGCCGCGTGGGCCAATATTCGCGGGCAGGCTACGCATGTTCCGTATGCCAAACATCCGGCGATCACGGATAGCGCATTGCCGAGCTATGTGCGCGACTGGTTCGCACATCGCGACCCCGGCGACTACTGGCGTCGGCAGGATATCAGCACGCGCCTCGACAGAATTCAGATTCCCGCGCTGCACATTTCGGGCTGGTTCGACACGTATCTGACCGGCTCGATCGACGGCTATCTCGCGCTACGCGAACAAGCCGGCAATGAGTTCGCGCGCAACAATCAATTTTTGATTGCTGGACCATGGGTGCATCATCCCTGGGGAGATCGCGTTGGCGATGCGAACCTGGGCGAAGCTGCGAACCTCGACACGGACGCTCTGCTGTTGCGATGGTTCGATCACTGGCTGAAGGACTCGCAGGACTTCAGCGGTGAGCCGCGCATTCGATACTTTGCTCTTGGCTCGAATGAGTGGCGGAATGCCGACGAGTGGCCGGCTGAGAGCGCGCATACACTCTATCTGCATAGCAACGGAAAGGCCAACGCGCGCAAGGGCGACGGGACGCTCAGTGGCGAAGCGCCCAGCGAAGAAGAGCCTCGCGACGTGTTCGTCTACGATCCGGAGGTACCTGTGATGGCGCCCGCTGGTCCGCTCGCGATGAGTGGACCCCACGACCAGGCGGCATTGGAGATGGCGAACAACGTGCTGGTCTATACGTCGGAACCCACGGTGCGCGACGCAGAGATCTTCGGACAGGCGCGTGTTCTGCTGTATGCGGCAACATCCGCGCCGCACACGGACTTCACGGCGAAGATGGTGCGGGTTACGTGTAGCGGGCGAGCGGAGTTCGTGTCGATTGGCATCGCTCGCAGTTCGTGGCTGTTTCGCGATGCGGGCTACTCGGCGGACAAGGTCCATGCGTGGGAGTTCACTTTGGAGCCCGTTGCCTTTGTCCTGGCAGAGGGCGAGCGGCTGCGTCTGGAGATTGCAAGCTCCGCATTCCCTCTGTATGACCGGAACCCCTCCACCAATGTTTCTCCGGAAGATGCGGACAACTGGAATTGGAGCCGCTCGACACAGCAGGTTCTGCATTCCTCGACGCATCCTTCAGCGCTCTATCTTCCGCTGGCGGGAGAGTCGCCATGGTGATGTCGGGATCGATTCCAGAGATTGCGATCGGCGGTGTGAGTAAGCGTTTTCGCGATGGAGCCGTCGCGCTCGAAAGAGTTTCCCTGAACGTCGAGCGCGGTGAGTTTGTCACATTTCTCGGCCCGTCGGGATGCGGCAAATCGACACTGCTCAAGCTGGTATCGGGGCTCAGTCCCGTCAGTGAAGGCAATGTGCAAGTCAATGGAATGACGCCGAAGAACGCTCGCGAGCTGATGAGCTTCATCTTCCAGGACGCGACATTGCTGCCATGGAGAACGGTCGAGCAGAATGTCGGCCTGGAGTTGGAACTCGAACATGCAGCACGGCCCCTGCGCGCGGAACGCGTAGCAAAAATGCTGGACCTGGTTGGCCTCAGCCACGTGGCAAAAAGTTATCCGCGGCAGCTCTCCGGCGGCATGAAGATGCGCGTTTCAATAGCGCGCGCGCTGGTGACGCGGCCGCGGATTCTGCTCATGGATGAACCCTTCGCCGCACTGGACGAGATGTCGCGCGACCGGTTGAATGAGGAGCTGCTGCGACTGTATAGCGAACAGAAATGGACGGTGCTGTTCGTGACCCACTCAGTAGCTGAGGCTGTGTTTCTGTCTTCGCGGATTGTGATTCTGGCCGCGCATCCCGGGCGTGTGGCGCACGAGATGGATGTGGATCTTCCGTGGCCGCGCACAGCGGAAACGCGCGAATCAGCAGCATTTGAACAACAAGTGGCGCAGGCATCGCGGATGCTGCGCGGGGTATACCAGGCATGAAGAGGCATAGCCTGCTGGCGCTCAACAGTGCGATTGTCCTCGCGTGTCTGCTGGGCCTGTGGCAGGCGGTCGTCAGCCTCAATCATTTGCCGAAGTACATTCTTCCCGGCCCCGTAGCTGTGGCCCATGCGGTGCATGATCGCTTCCCATCGCTTTTGAATTCGCTCGCAATTACCACACAGGAGGCAGCGGGCGGTTTGGCGGCCAGCATCGTCGTGGGAGTGGCAGCGGCGATGGTGTTTGCGCAGTGGCACTGGCTGCGCAAGCTGCTGTATCCCTATACGATCCTTCTGCAGACAGTTCCGATCGTGGCCATTGCGCCGCTCATCATCAATTGGCTAGGTGCCGGAATGTCTTCGGTGACGATCGTGACCTTCATCATCAGTCTCGCGCCCATTATCGCGAACACTACGCAGGGACTCATCAGCGTGGATCAGAATCTGATTCATCTGTTTGTCATGTATAAAGCGACACCCGCGCAGATTCTGTTCAAGCTGCGGCTGCCGAACTCGTTGCCGAACCTCTTTACCGGCATTCGCATTTCGGCTGGCATCAGTGTCATCGGCGCCATCACCGGCGAGTTATTTGCCAGCTCCACGCGGGTCGGTGAAGGTGGCCTCGGCTATGCGATCACGTATGCCAGCAATCAGATGGAGACTGCATATTTGTTTGCACTGGTGTTCGCCGCGGCGATGCTTGGATTCTCATTCTTTTTTACCGTGATGTTCGTGGAGTGGATGGCTCTGCATAAGTGGCACGAGTCGAAGCTACCGCAGATGGCCGAGTAGGAGACGACGTTATGTTGCGCATGGAATCGGAGACTGGCTGGTGGCTGATCACGCATCCGGATCACGCTCGTCTTGCCGGGGAATTTGCGGCGGCCTGGGGCAACGCGCAGTTTCGCAGGCCGGAGCCGCGCGCGCGCGTGCTGAAGGGCATCGCTCGCCACGATGATGGCTGGACTGAGCGGGACGCGCATCCTTCGATCACCCGGCAAGGAAAGCCATCGGCCTTTTCGACGGAACTTGTCGGCAAGTATTCCGCGTTCGAAGAGATCGATATTGAGGAATATCTTGCGGTGCGCGATCGTGCGGTGCGGATTATCGCGGAAGAGGATGCGTATGCCGGTCTGCTGATCTCTATGCACACTTACAATCTGCTGACGGCACACGCTGATCGCTCGACGATTGCCGCGGATGGACTTGTGAGGCTGGACGCTTTTCTCGATCGGCTGAGGGAGTATCAGGACGAATTGCGAGTCCCAATTGCGGAGGATTCATCTCTTACGGAGAATGAAAAGTCAGCACACACAGTGCTCGAACATTTCCGCCTCTTGCAGGCTTGCGACAATCTTTCGCTGCTGACGTGCGTGGCCTTCGGTTCGCCGGCGCATCTGCTGCACCCCCTTCCGCTGAACGATGGCGGCACTGCGGAGGTCGAGGTGCTGCCACTCGCGCCGCGTCACTTCCGGTTGTCGCCGTGGCCCTTCGAAGATCGAAGAATGCAATTTACCTTTCCGGCGCGGCACGTAGCACATAGGCTCTTTGCGGATTCGCGCAGCCTTGAAAGCGCCTTCCACGCTGCACCGGTAGAGCAGTTGACGGTGAGACTGTCGGAGTAGCTCAGGCTTTTGGCAGCAGCGAAACGTGGGCCTGAACGATGCGCCAACCTTCGGGCATGCGCACCCACACCTGACTCTGGCGTCCGCGGACGATTCCGGAGGCCGTCGTTCGTTCGAACTCAAGCGTAATGCTGGCAAAGTCGCGGCTGAACGAGACGATGTCCAGGCGCGTTATGGTCCGCGCCAGTCCGGCTGAGGGACGGCCTTTGCGGAAGGCCTCCAGTTCCTCGGGGCCATAGAGATTTTCCGTAACGCCGAAGCGCATCACCTGCGGGCCAGTCCAGAACATGTTGACCAGAGTGTCCACATCGTTGGCGACAAGCGCGTCCTCATAGCGGGGATAGAGAGCGGCGAGTTCGGCAACAACTTCAGGGTCGTTGATCTTCATTGGGCCGTCCTCATTCAACCGGGAACAGCTCCCGCTGTGGAAGGATTTGCTTGCTGAGTGCAGCGCTGACGGTGTGGACGGGCTCGTTGACCACCTGGCTGAGGCGCAGCCTCATCGCAACGCTGCACAGAATGTACGCGTGGATCGCGGTGAAACCCCACCGGCTTACCAGCAGGTCGATCATGCGCAATGTGGCGGCGCGGGCGGTGTCGGCAAGGTCGGTTCCCGTTTCGACGACAACCCAGGCATCGGTGATGGAGTCGTGCGCGACCTCTTCACTGGCCTCGACCAGCGGCCCCGCGAGAAGCTGGCGCTTATGCAGACGGAAGCGCAACGTGGCGTCCAGCGGACACTCGATGCCATTGATACACACCTCGCCGTCGCCCTGAGCCGCGTGGCCATCCCCACAACTAAAGAGTGCGCCGCGGTTGAATACAGGAAGATAGAGGCGGGAGCCGGCGCAGAGCTCGCGCACATCGAGGTTGCCGCCAAACGGGCCAGGTGGCCGCGTGCGGAATTCACCATCATCGGCACGAGCCACTCCCATGACGCCCAGAAACGGTCGCACGGGCACGACTGCCGGGGCAAGCGAGCGTGTAAATTCGCCCGTGAGTTGCCAGTGGAAGAGATAGGGTTCGCGAAATTGATCCTTTAGAAACCCAAGGCCTTCGACGATGCTGGACCATCCCCATCCGTGGTGACGAGTGTTCAGCACGTCGATCTGCAGCACGTCGCCTGGCTCCGCTCCGTCGATCCAGATCGGCCCGGTGAGCGCATGGATACGGGTGCGATCGATGGTGAGATATTCCTTGGTGGTCATTCCGGGACGCACCTGGCCGCCGCTGGCGTCGACGCACTGCACCTCAACTTCGTCGCCGGGCTCGATTCGCAGGCGTGGCGACAGTGCGCGATTCCACACGGAGTGAGTGGGTTCGGCGGCGAGGGTGTGTCGTGTCATGATTCGGTGACCCTCACGGTCATCTGCAGTTCGACCAGTGCATGGCGAGGGAGGGCGCTGACGCCCACCGCCGCGCGAACGTGGCGGCCGGCCTCGCCAAATATCTGCACCAGAAGGTCGGAGGCGCCGTTGATGACGGCCGGCGACTCCGCGAATCCGGACGCAGCGTTCACGTAGCCGTTGACCGTCAATACTTCGGCCACTCGGTCGAGCGACCCCAACTCCCGCTTGAGGACCGCCAACTGTGTGAGCGCGCAGGCTCGTGCCGCGGCATAGCCATCTTCAACCGAGCGGTCGAGGCCCATGGTGCCGGTGATGACGCCGTCCGCATCGGTCGAAACGACTCCAGCGAGATAGATAATTGCGCCCACGCGCTTCGCGGAAAGGTAGTTGCCTCCGGGCGCGGGGAGTTGTGGCAATGCAATTCCCAGCGAGGCAAGGGATGCTTCTGGCGACGGAGTTTGCGTCATTTGCATACGAATGTAGCACGCACAGGAGCAAATTTTCTTGGTCCCCGATCCACGGCCAAGTTAGGATCAACTATGCATCGAGTTTTCCTGCTCTTGCTGGCGATTGCGGCGCTGGCCCCACCGCGCGCAACAGAGCCAACCATGCTGCGTGTCGAGCGATCTTCCGCGGACGATCTTGAACTGGGCGGTGA
>WNGR01007404.1_pt1 | contig 11639 bp, 10 predicted proteins | sample 5407581 | NCBI WGS metagenome assembly WNGR01 (sample SAMN13153383, study PRJNA577476) | soil metagenome | isolation source: 80 cm soil or saprolite under Garry oak tree replicate 2 | place: USA:California | collected 2016-06-15
TGCCGGCGGCCGGGTTACTAACGGCGGCGTCCTTGGCGGCGGCGTCCTTGGCGGCGGTGTCCCGGGCGGTGGTGTCCCGGGCGGCCGTGTCCCTCGCGGCACTGCCCCGCTTCGGGTACACCGGCTTGGCACCCGGCTTGGGGGCAAGCGCCTTGGCGTCCGCCTTCGGGGCGCCGTTGGTGGTAGAGGCCGCCGCGCCCTTCGCCGCCGGCTTGGACCTGCGGCCGAGGATCAGGTCGGTCAGCGAGCTCGACGAGGTGGCGGCGGCACCGGACTTCGCGGTGGCCGGCGCGGTCCTGCCGGCCGTCACCGGCGGCGGGTACTTGCGCAGCACCCAGAACTGCTGGCCGAGCGAGAACAGGTTGGTGGTGACCCAGTAGATGACCACACCGATCGGGAAGACGGTACCCGAGATCAGCAGCGAGATCGGGATGCCGTAGAGCATCAGCCGCTGAATCATCCGCTGTTGCGGGTCCTCGGCCCAGCCGGTCTTGAGGATCATCTGGCGGCTGGTCAGGTACGTAGTGATGATCATGATGGCGACGAGCACCGCCGCCACGACCTTCACCGTGGTGCCGTTGGCGTGCATGTTCGCCAGGTCCGCCGCGGGGGACTTGAACGATGCGGCGATCGGCGCACCGAACAGTTTGGCGTGCGACGCGCTGTCGAACTGGCTGACCGTCCAGCCGTAGATCCTCTTGGTGGCCTCCAGGTGCTTGTCCGGGGTGAGATGGCGCAGCACGTGGTACAGCGAGTACATCACCGGGATCTGCACGAGCATCGGCAGGCAGCCCATGAACGGGTTGGTCTTCTCCCGCTTGTACAGCTCCATCATTTCCCGCTGGAGCGTCTCGCGGTCGCCCTTGTGCTTCTCCTGCAGCGACTTGATCTGCGGCGCGATCGCCTGCATCGCGCGCTGCGACTTGATCTGTTTGACGAACACCGGGAACAGGACGCCGCGGATCGTCAGCACCAGGAAGACGATGGCCAGCACCCAGTCCCAGTTGGTCGCCAGAACCTGACCGCCGCTGAACACCAGGTGCCAAAACGCATGCCACCGGAGCATGATCCAGGAGATCGCCCAGTAAAGGGGTTCTAGCACGTCGCTACTCCAGTTGGGTCACTTCTTGGGCGGCACTGGGTCGTACCCGCCGGGATGGAACGGTTGGCAGCGCAGCAACCGCCAGAGCGTCAGTCGCAGTCCCCGCCACGCCCCGTGGGTCGCGAGCGCCTCAAGGGCGTACGCGCTACAGGACGGGTAGAACCGACAGCGCGCCGGCAGTACCGGGCTTATCCACCGACGGTACGCGATGATGGGCATGGTCAGCACACGGGCACCGACCGTCGTGGGGCGCTGCATCGTGCCGGGCGCGGGGCTCATCGCGCCGCCGGCTTCCCGCGGCCGGCCGCGGCCAGCGCGGCGTCCAGGTCGCTCGCCAGCCCGGGGTACGCGCGGCGGGCGGCGGCGGGCAGTGCCCGGACCACCACTTCGGAGCCGGCGGGCAGCTGGCCCAGCCGTTCCCGGACCAGGTGCCGGAGCCGCCGCTTGACCTGGTTGCGTACCACGGCGCCACCGACACGCTTGGGAACGATGAAACCGGCCCGGGTGGATCCATCGGGAGGCTTCGCGTCGGGGAGCCGCAGGTGGACGACGAGCACGCCCCGGGCGGCCCGGCGACCTGCCCGTACCGCCGCCGCAAACTCACCGCGGCGCCGCAGGCGCTGCGCGGTGGCCAACATCCGACCCTCCCGGTACCTCAGGCGGACAGCTCGGTGCGGCCCTTGGCCCGGCGCGCCGAGATGATCGCGCGGCCGGCGCGGGTGCGCATCCGCAGGCGGAAGCCGTGGGTCTTCGCGCGCCGGCGGTTGTTCGGCTGGAAGGTGCGCTTGCTCACGTCAGATTCTCCGTCTTCAGGACACATTCCGTCGTCATGGGCACACGTACAGGACCGCCCCGCGAGGCAGCCGTTCCAGGGTACGCGGACGTCGCGGAGCCCGTCAAAATCGACCCTTCGTCACTCGGCCTGCACGGACCGCTGCCATCGGGCAAACTTGGCGCAGCCACATACGGGGCGGGTGTGGACAACCGGAGCACAAGGATGGGGACAGCCGTTGAGTCGATGTGGACGGCCCTGTTAACCTGCCCGCTTGCCGCTCGCTTTGACGAGGCACCACTGTGCACAAACTTAGGCAGAACCGGTCGAGGCACCCGATCGTTCGGCACGGTGTACCGCCGATAGGCACGGCGGCGCCGTGGTGGGACGCCGATGGTTACCGCCCGCACCGGTGTCCTGATCAGCCCGTACACAGCCTGTGGACAACCTGTGTACAACGGTCGGGCGGTGTGGACGGACCGTGGGCAACGTGGCTTGCGGGGTGCGACGGGGAGCGCGACGAGCGATGGGGGTGACAGGGTGCCAGACGGCCTCGACCTCGGCGCGGTGTGGACAGCGGCGACCGAAGACCTTGCGGACGGGATCGACTCCGCTCAGCAGCGGGCCTATCTGCGGCTGACCCGGCTCCGGGCGATCGTGGAGGACACCGCGCTGATCGCCGTACCGGACGCGTTCACCCGCGATGTCATCGAGTCCAAGCTGCGCCCGGCGATCACCGAGGCGCTCTCCCGCCGGTTGGGCCGGCCGATCCAGGTCGCCGTGACGGTACGGGCGCCGGAGGAGGCGCCGCCGGCCGGCTACCTGTCCGGCTATGCCCAGGTACCCCCGCAGCCGGCCCCGGCGCCGCAGGTGCCCGCGGCCCGGCTGCCCGAGCGGACCCTCTTCGACCCGGCGCTCCACTACCCGCAGCCGGCGGTCGAGGTGGCGCCCGCGGCGGTCGTCCCCGTGCCACCGCTGCCACCACACCGGGGCCCGGTCGGCGCCGGCACCGGTCGCGACGACCGGCGGCTCGCGCCCAGCCCCGGCGACGGGAACCGGCTCAACCCGAAGTACATGTTCGAGACGTTCGTCATCGGCTCGTCCAACCGGTTCGCCCACGCGGCGGCCGTCGCGGTGGCCGAGTCGCCCGCCAAGGCCTACAACCCGTTGTTCATCTACGGCAGTTCCGGGCTGGGCAAGACCCATCTGCTGCACGCGATCGGGCACTACGCCACGACGCTGGGCAACGCCCGCTTCGTGCGCTACGTCTCGACCGAGGAGTTCACGAACGACTTCATCAACTCGCTGCGCGACGACAAGACGCAGGCGTTCCAGCGGCGGTACCGGGATGTGGACATCCTCCTGATCGACGACATCCAGTTCCTGGAGAACCGGGAGCGGACCCAGGAGGAGTTCTTCCACACCTTCAACACCCTGCACAACTCCAACAAGCAGCTGGTCATCACGTCCGACCGCTCGCCGAAGCAGCTGGCCACCCTGGAGGACCGGCTGCGCACCCGGTTCGAGTGGGGACTGCTCGCCGACATCCAGCCGCCGGACCTGGAGACCCGCATCGCGATCCTGCAGAAGAAGGCCGCGCAGGAGCGGCTGTCCGCGCCGCCGGACGTGCTGGAGTTCATCGCGTCCCGGATCGCCAACTCGATCCGCGAGCTGGAGGGCGCGTTGATCCGGGTCACCGCGTTCGCCAGCCTGACCCGGTCGCCGGTGCAGCTCGCGCTCGCCGAGGAGGTACTGCGCGACTTCATCCCGGACGGGTCCGGGCCGGAGATCAACGCGGACCAGATCATGGCGTCGACCGCGGACTACTTCGGGGTCAGCCTCGAGGACCTGCGCGGGCACTCGCGCTCACGGGTACTGGTCAACGCCCGCCAGGTCGCCATGTACCTGTGCCGCGAGCTGACCGACCTGTCGCTGCCCCGGATCGGGCAGGCATTCGGCGGCCGCGACCACACCACGGTGATGCACGCCGACCGCAAGATCCGGCAGCAGATGGCCGAGCGGCGCTCGCTCTACAACCAGATCGCCGAGCTGACCAACCGGATCAAGCAGACCTCCTGACCACCCGATCGGGTGGTACGCACATCAACACCGTGTGCATGGTCGTCCACAATACGCACAGGTCTATCCACAGTCTGTGGACGAACCCTGGGGACCCCGTGTGGACGTCGCCCGGATCCGGTGGACGGGCTGTGGGCGCCGGTACCCCACAGCTGGGGGTAAGTCCTGGGAATATCCGGTGGACGGGGGGTGGACGACTGGGGACGCCGGTTGACGCGCCCGGCCGGGTGTGGACCAGCGGCCCGGTCGGGACCCGGTTGTCCACATGTTCTGCACCGGCGTAAACCGGGCCGGACCAGGGGTGAACGGCCGGCGTCCACAGAATTCACAGCAGCGAAGAAGACGATGAAAGAGATCTTCTAAGAGAACTCAAAAGCAATCATCAGGCTGGGGATGCAGGTGTCCCGCGGGAGATGCCAAAACGCCGGTACCGGCTGCACGCGAAGCCCGTCTGAGCCATAGAGTTCGGTAGGCACGTGATGTTCGGAAGGGCGGGTCGATGAAGTTACGAGTCGAGCGCGACGGGCTCGCCGATGCGGTGGCGTGGACCGCCAAGAGCCTGCCCAGCCGGCCGTCGGTGCCGGTCCTGGCCGGCGTGCTGCTACGGGTGTCCGGCGGGCGGCTGACCGTATCCGGCTTCGACTACGAGGTGTCCAGCCAGGTCAGTACCGACGTGCAGAGCGACGCCGACGGTGCCGCGCTGGTCTCCGGCCGGCTGCTCGCCGAGATCACCAAGGCGTTGCCCGCCAAGCCGGTCGACGTGGCCGCGGTCGGGTCGCACCTGGAGCTGGTCTGCGGCAGTGCCCGGTTCACCCTGCCGACGATGCCGGTCGAGGACTACCCGACGCTGCCGGAGATGCCGGCCACCGCCGGTACCGTCGACGCGGCCGGGTTCGCCGCCGCGGTGTCCCAGGTCGCTGTGGCCGCCGGGCGGGACGACACGCTGCCGCTGCTGACCGGGGTACGGGTGGAGCTCGAAGGGTCGACGATGACCCTGCTCGCCACCGACCGGTACCGGTTGGCGATCAGGGAGCTGCAGTGGCGGCCGGACGTGCCGGATGCCAGCCTGCAGGCGCTGGTACCAGCGAGGATCCTGGCCGACACGGCCAAGACGCTCGGCCCGCTGGGTGGCGAGGTGACCGTCGCACTGGCCCGCGGCGGGATGGGCGAGGGCATGATCGGGTTCGTCGGCGGCCCGCGACGGACCACCAGCCGGCTGCTCGACGGCGACTTCCCGAAGGTCCGCAACCTGCTGCCCGACCACCACGACGCGCAGGCCCGGATGCCGGTCGCCGCGCTGGTCGAGGTGGTCCGGCGGGTCGCGCTGGTGGCCGAGCGGACCACGCCGGTACGGCTGTCGTTCGGCGAGGACGGTCTGGTTGTCGAGGCCGGGGGCAGCGAGGACGCGCGGGCGAGTGAAGCGATGGAGGCGGGGTACGAGGGAGAACCGATGCAGGTCGCCTTCAACCCCGGGTACCTGCTCGACGGCCTCGCCGCGCTGGACGGTCCGGTGGCGGTGCTGTCCCTGACCGACCCGCGCAAGCCGGCGGTACTCGCACCGGCGGGCGAGGACGGCGAGATCATCCCCGGATACCGCTATCTGATCATGCCGATCCGCATCGGCTCCTGAAACGTTCGCGAGGCAAGGGGGAGAGCACCATGCAGCTCGGGCTGATCGGTCTCGGCAGGATGGGCGGCAACATGCGTGAGCGCCTGCGCCGCGGCGGCCACGAGGTCATCGGGTACGACCCGAACCCGGACGTGACCGATGTGCCGGGGCTGGGCGCCCTGGTCGAGCGGCTGGCACCGCCGCGGATCGTCTGGATCATGGTACCGGTCCAGTTCACCGAGCCGACCATCGACCAGCTCAAGGAGCTGCTGTCGGCCGGCGACGTGGTGATCGACGGCGGTAACTCCCGGTTCAGCGACGACCCGCCACGCGCTCGGCGGCTGGCCGAGAACGGGATCGGGTACCTCGACGCCGGCGTCTCCGGCGGCGTGTGGGGGCTGGAGAACGGGTACGCGCTGATGGTCGGCGGCGACGCCGAGCACGTGGCGAAGGTGCAGCCGGTCTTCGACACGCTCAAACCCGAGGGCGAGTTCGGGTTCGTGCACGCCGGGCCGGCCGGGGCCGGGCACTACGCGAAGATGGTGCACAACGGCGTCGAGTACGGGCTGATGCACGCCTACGCGGAGGGGTTCGAGCTGCTGGAGGCGTCGGAGTACGTGACCGACGTGCCGGCGGTCGTCAAGTCCTGGCGCAAGGGTTCGGTCGTCCAGTCCTGGCTGCTCGACCTGCTCGACCGCGCGCTGGACGAGGACCCCAAGCTGGCGCAGCTGCGCGGGTACGCCGACGACACCGGCGAGGGCCGGTGGACCGTCGAGGAGGCGATCCGGCTCGCCGTGCCGATGAACGTCATCGCCGCCTCGCTGTTCGCCCGGTTCCTGTCCCGGCAGGACGACTCGCCGGCGATGAAGGCGGTGGCCGCGCTGCGCAACCAGTTCGGCGGGCACGCCGTACACAAGTAGATGTTCGTCCGCCGGCTCGAGCTCGTCGACTTCCGCTCGTACCCACATGTCGTCGTCGAGTTCGCGGCCGGCTGTAGCGTCCTGGTCGGCCCGAACGGGATCGGCAAGACCAACCTCGTCGAGGGGCTGCACTATCTGTCCACACTGGACAGTCACCGGGTGGCGGTGGACGCGCCGCTGGTACGGGCCGGCGCTGCCTTGTCCGTCATCCGTGGCGAGATCGTCCACGATGGACGGTCGCTGCTGGTCGAGCTGGCGCTGGAGCCGGGCAAGGCCAACCGCGCGCGGTTGAACGGATCGCCGGTACGGCGGCCGCGCGACATCCTGGGCGCGCTGCGGATGGTGCTGTTCGCGCCCGAGGACATGGCGCTGGTACGCGGGGATCCGGCCGAGCGGCGCCGGTACCTCGACGACCTGCTGGTCGCGCGGCAGCCGCGGTACGCCGGGGTGCGTGCCGACTACGAGCGGGTTCTCAAGCAGCGCAACGCCCTGCTGCGCACCGCGTACCTCGCGCGCAAGGTAGGCGCCGGTGACCGCGATCTGTCCACATTGGACGTGTGGGACATGCACCTCGCCCAGCACGGCTCCGAGTTGATGGCCGCGCGGATGGAACTGTGCGCCGCCCTAGGTCCGCACGTCGCGAAGGCCTACGACGCAGTGGCCGCCGGACGGGGTGCGGCGGCGCTGGCGTACCGGCCGTGCGTCGAGAGTGGTCCGGACCGCGCGGCGTTGACGCAGGCACTGGCCGGCGCACTCGCGGCCGCCCGACCGTCCGAAGTGGACCGTGGCGTCACGCTGGTCGGCCCGCACCGCGACGACGTCACGCTGACCCTGGGCGAGCTGCCCGCCAAGGGGTACGCGAGCCATGGCGAGTCGTGGTCGTTCGCGCTCGCGCTGCGGCTGGCCGCGTACGAGCTGCTGCGCGCCGAGGGCGTCGAGCCGGTCCTCGCACTCGACGACGTGTTCGCCGAACTGGACACCGGGCGCCGCGACCGGCTGGCCGAACTGGTCGGCGGCGCTGCTCAACTCATCGTCACCTGCGCCGTGCCGGAGGACGTACCGGCCCGGCTGGGCGGCGTACGGTACGACGTGTCGGAGCGGGAGGTCAGGCGTGCCGGACTCGGATGACGCGAAGCCGCCCGGACCGGAGCTGGCCCGCGCGGTCCTCGATGCCGCGAAGGCGAAGCGGGCCGCGAGCCCGCCGGGTCGCAAGCCGGCCGGGGGCGGTGGCGGCCGCCGGCTGCGCGGGTACTCCGGGCCCGGGCCCGACGCCCGCGACCCGCAGCCGTTCGGCGCGGTCCTCGCCAAGCTGGTCAAGACGCGCGGCTGGGAACGGCCGGCCGCCGAGGCGACGGTGTTCGGCGAGTGGCCCCGGGTCGTCGGCGCGGACATCGCCGAGCACTGCCGGCCGGTCAAGCTCGACGGCGGCGAGCTGACCATCGAGGCGGAGTCGACCGCGTGGGCCACCCAACTGCGGCTGCTCGCGGCCAAGCTGCTCGCCGGCATCGCCGCCCAGGTGGGGCACAACGTGGTGACCAAGCTGCACATCCACGGCCCGACCTCGCCGTCCTGGACGAAGGGGCCGCGGCGGGTACGTGGCCGGGGCCCTCGGGATACTTACGGTTAGGACACGCTACTCAAAGTAGCTGAGCGGACACGAAGAGTCTCGTACACTCTCGTGATGATCCACCGTGAGGCTGCCGTACGCGCCGTACGCTCATCGAACGGCCAGCCCACGGGGAGCCGGCCGTGCGCGCACTGCGGCCGCCCGGTACCCCAGCCGTACACCGGCAACCAGCTGTTCCGGTACTGCCGGGACAACGAGGGCGCCTGCCAGCGCGCGGCCCGGCGGATCGGCATGCACCGCGGCGGCGGCCCGGGACTCGGCGATCACGTGGCCCGCGCGGTCGTGGTCACCGAGCGGCTCGAACACGTCGTCGACGCGCTGAACGAGGCACTGCACGCCAACCTGTCCCCGGCCGGGGTGGAGCGGCAGATCGCGGCGGTACGCGGTGAGGCGGCCGCCTCGGTCGCGGCTGCACACGCCCAGCGCGACGAGGCGCGCCAGGAGGCGCACCAGGCGCGGGACGAAGCCGAGCAGGCCCGCCGGGAGGCCGACCTCGCGCGGGACGAGGCACGTCAGGCCCGGGCCGAGGCGTCGGCCGCGCGGGCCCATGCGGACGAAGCGGCTGCCGAGCGCGACCGGGCTGTCGCGGCCGTGGCGGAGCTGACCCGGGTACGCGCGGAGGTCGCCCGCCTGCAGGCCGACCTGGAACGCTCCCGTACCGACGCGGGCCGGCACAACAACCGGCTCACCGCCGCCGTCGCGTCGTTGCGGGAGGAGGTCGCCCGGGCACAGCAGCAGGCGTACGAGCAGGACAGCGTCCGCCAGGCGGCCGAGCGGCGCGCCGAGGCCTTAACGGTGCGGCTGCGGGCGGCCGAGGCGGAGCGTGACGCTGCCCGCGCCGAGCTGGACAGCGCCAGGTTCCAGGCGGCCCGCATCGACGAGCAGGTCAGCAACCTCGCCTCGGCGCTGGCCCGGCTCGGTACCACCAGCCGGGTCGAGGTAGCCCCACCGGTACCGAGCCCGGCGAGCTGGGCGCTGCGGGATCAGAAGTCGGCGTAGACCGCGAAGCCCCGGTCGGCGCAGCGCCGGTAGAAGCTGGCCAGTACCGACAGTTCGGTGAGCGTGAAGCTCCACTGCGGCGGCTCGTCCTGCTCGTCGCGCAGGGCGGCCAGCCGGTCGTCGAGCCAACGCTGCTGCTGGTCGGCCAGGCGCCCGTTGGCAACCGCGCGGCGCAGCACCTCGCTGACCGTATCGAAGGTGACCTCGTCGCCCAGGTCGGCGTGGCCGGCCACGAAGCGCTCCAGCCCGCCGGCGATCCAGGCACACCCGTCCGGGTCGATCACCGGGTCCTCGTCTTCGACTTCGGCCTCGGTCGCGTACAGCACGCCGTTGAGCCCCAGCAGCAGGTCGACCAGGTGGCTGTACCCCGTGGCCCGGACGGTGCCGGTCTCGGCGATGTGATCGGCCAGTGCCGCCGCCGGTGCCGCGGTCGCCGGTGCCTTCTCGGCCAGCGCGGCGAAGTCGACGAACTCGGCCGGCGCCACCGGCTCATAGAAACGACCGGTACGCGGCCACTGCACGGCGACGTTGTCCAGCCCCATCGCGGCCTCATCCCTCCTCGGTCGGCGCGTCCCCCGGGTCCGCTCACCGCGCGTGTCGGGGCGGAAGGGTACGGCACCGCGGCCGTGGCGCGCGACCCCCCGAACCGCCCGACTTCACCGCTGGCACCGGTCAAGATCGAAAATATCCCTCGTCTCGGCCGCGCGTCCACGAGCGCCGGGCGTGTGGGGGGAGTTGTGGCCGGGCTGATTCGCGCGGCCACGGCGATTTCAGGGGCGGCGCGCGCCCGTTCTACGGTCCGGACACAGTAAGATTGAACACGAGGCAGTACAGCCGATCAAGACCAGCGGGCCTTCCCGGGATCCGCGCGCCCAGTTCTCACCGTCCGGTGCGGGGGGATTCCGCGTGCCGTCGCCGGGTCGAGGCCCGCCCGACCCCGCCGGTCCGTTGCTACGAGCGACGGTACGGGCGAGAAAGCGATCGAGAGTGGCAGCGCCGAAGCAGCAGCCGGGCGACTACAACGCGTCATCCATCACAGTACTGGAGGGCCTGGAAGCGGTCCGCAAACGCCCGGGCATGTACATCGGCTCGACCGGTGAGCGCGGCCTCCATCAACTGGTGTGGGAAGTGGTGGACAACTCGGTCGACGAGGCGCTCGCCGGCTACTGCGACACGATCGAGGTGACGCTGCTGGCCGACGGCGGGGTCCGGGTCGTGGACAACGGCCGCGGTATCCCGGTCGACATGCACAAGGTGGAGAAGCGCCCGACCGTCGAGGTCGTGATGACCATGCTGCACGCCGGCGGCAAGTTCGACGGCAAGGCGTACGCGGTCTCCGGCGGCCTGCACGGCGTGGGCATCTCCGTGGTCAACGCGCTGTCCAGCAAGGTCGACCTGGTCATCTGCAAGGACGGGTTCGTCTGGCGGCAGGAGTACAACCACTCCAAGCCGGGCAAGCTGATGAAGGGCGAGACCACCCGGCGGACCGGTACCACGACCACATTCTGGCCGGATGCCAAGATCTTCGAGACCACCCTATTCAACTTCGAGACGATCTACCGCCGGCTGCAGGAGATGGCCTTCCTCACCCGCGGCCTGACGATCGCGCTGCGCGATGCGCGGGAGGATGCGACCGAGGAGATGAAGGAGGTCACCTTCTGCTACAAGGGTGGCATCGCCGACTTCGTCCGGCACCTCAACCAGACCAAGACCCCGATCCACAAGTCGGTCGTCGAGTTCGGCGCCGACGGTGACGGGATGGCCGTCGAGATCGCGATGCAGTGGAACGAGTCGTACGGCGAGTCCGTCTACACGTTCGCCAACACCATCAACACCCACGAGGGCGGTACCCACGAGGAGGGCTTCCGGGCGGCGCTGACCGGCGTGGTCAACAAGTACGGTGCGGACAAGAAGCTGCTCAAGAGCGACGAGAAGCTCTCCGGTGAGGACATCCGGGAGGGCCTGGCCGCGATCGTCTCGGTGAAGCTGGCCAACCCGCAGTTCGAGGGCCAGACCAAGACCAAGCTCGGCAACACCGACATGAAGGGCTTCGTGCAGAAGGTCTGCAACGAGTGGCTGGTCGACTGGCTGGAGCGCAACCCGGGCGAGGCGAAGACGATCGTCACCAAGGCCTCGCAGGCCGCCCGGGCCCGGATCGCCGCCGCCCAGGCGCGCAAGCTGGCCCGGCGCAAGTCGCTGCTGGAGTCCGGTTCGATGCCCGGCAAGCTGTCCGACTGCCAGTCCACCGACGCCCGGGTGTGCGAGGTGTTCATCGTCGAGGGCGACTCCGCGGGCGGCTCGGCCAAGCAGGGCCGCGACCCGGTGACCCAGGCGATCCTGCCGATCCGCGGCAAGATCCTCAACGTGGAGAAAGCCCGGATCGACCGGGTGCTGAAGAACAACGAGGTCCAGGCGCTGATCACCGCGCTGGGTACCAACATCCACGACGAGTTCGACATCGACAAGCTGCGGTACCACAAGATCGTGCTGATGGCTGACGCGGACGTTGACGGCCAGCACATCCGTACCCT